>Ga0114949_10003010_pt1 | contig 10616 bp, 7 predicted proteins | sample N074metaG_FD_83505 | JGI IMG/M metagenome (GOLD analysis project Ga0114949, IMG submission 83505) | Deep subsurface microbial communities from Kermadec Trench to uncover new lineages of life (NeLLi) - N074 metaG | ecosystem: Environmental > Aquatic > Marine > Ocean trench > Sediment | place... | reverse complement strand
GTTCCAGGGTGTCGCCGATCTCGATGCTGCCCTTGAGTGACACACCATAGGTGTCATTGGTCGTCCCGCCGGCATGACTGATGTTCCCGGCAAAGGGGTCGGAATCGAGATCGCGGGCCAGGTCCTCGGCCACGGCACGTCTCGACGAAAAACGTCGAGCGAGTGTTTCTCCAACCGTGCAGGGAGCACATTGTTTCAGGAGTTTTGTGAGTTTCTTTTCGAGCGCCCGTCCGACGTCCGGATCGATATATCCTCCGAGGTCGATACCTCCGAACGTGCCGTCGATCGGCCTCCGGAGATCCAGGGTATCGTCGGCCAGCTCTGGAAGACCCAGCGTCTCGTCGATGAATCGCTGATTGCCCGTCGTTCCGATCGATTGGCCGACGAAGGATGGCTCATCGCGGCGACTGCCCCTCACCGTCAAGAGCCAATCCATATCAACGTCGCCATGAAGGTCGGGTTGGAAGAGGAACACCGCGCGGGTGGCCCAATTGCTTCGACTGTTCAGCCATGTCGGCATATTCGGATCGACGCGAGAAAATTGTGTGTTGGCGACCGTTTCGCCGCAATAGCCGACCGAGGGGGCCCCGATTCCTCCGACTTGCTTCAACCGGTCCGCGATGGCCGGCGCGCCGGCGCAGCGATTCTTGAATGTTCCCTCTCTCTCGGTCGAACGAAACGAGAATCGCGCCCACAGCGTTTCGGGCGTGATGGGAAACTGGAGGCTGCCTTGAAATGTTCGCGCGTCGTAGTTCCCGAGTTCCGCACTGAATGTGACGCCGAACGAGCCGGTCGGCTTCCGCGAATAGAGTTTGATCGCGCCGGCCGAGGCGTTCCGGAAGGGCCCCGTTCCTTGTGGCCCGCGTAGGACGGCCACGTTCTCGATGTCGAAAATCGATCCAAGCTGGAGCGCGGGGGAATTGAGGGGAACGTCGTCGGTATAGATCGCAACCGCACCCGCTGCGTTCGCATTGAAGTCGTTCAGGCCAATTCCGCGAATGAAGAAAGTGGGGGAAGTCGAGCCGGCAACGACAATTTCCAGATTGGGCGTGAAGCTCGCGATGTCCGAAATGTCGGCTGCGCCAATCGCCTCGATATCTGCAGCGTCGAAAGCCGTCACCGAGTTCGAACGAACAATGTCGGAGAGCACGCTGGCGCGGGACGTACCGGTGACGACCATCTCCTCGGTACCCGCCCAGATGTCTCCCTCTTCCTCTCCCTCTTCCGATGACGACTCGTCATCGGGATTCTGGGCTTGTGCTCCGATTGCCGTCGCAAGCATGAGAAACGAGCAAACGAGAAGATTACTGAAGATTTTAGTTGAATGGCGTGTCAGGCGATTGGCTGTCATGCATTCCCTGAGATGAACGGCTCGGACGTTGAACTGGAACGATAGTGGATCAGGGGAGTCGAATCTCGTCGTCCTCGGAACGAATTTTCCAGTTCCCCGGATCCTGGTCCAAGCCTCGTGAATCCTGGGTAGGCGTCCCCGCGCCATAGAGCCGCACGAAATCGTCACGATACGTCGATCAGCGTCGTGACGCCGAGAGCCCGGGTGGATCGGGTCGTGGAATTCGTTCAGAAGCCGGTTTGAGCGGGGGCAGCTCGTTCGTGCGGCCCCGCTGATACCAGTAGGCCGTACTCGAGTAGTCGTTGGCGAGCGCGTTGTTATGGCCCGTTTCGATCGTCACTCGGATCGAGATTTCGAAGCGAATCGGATCCTCGATATGAAAGCGATACATCGAATTCTTCCCGCCCCACGGCCACGAGGGGTTTCCGCTGTAGACGGTGATGCCATGAAAGGGCGCGGAGTATTCCTGCGTTGGACAGAACGCCGTGTTGAAATAGTCCTCTGTGCCGGTTCCGTGAAGTCGTGGGGGCCAGGGCTCGTCGTCGATGAAGATCATGTCGTCCCCTTCGCCGTACCAATCGTTGACCTGCCGATCGAAGACGTCGATATTGAGCACGCAGCCGACATATTGTCCCTCGCCGCGAACGTCGAGGATCGTGTAATTCTCTTCGGCCGTCAGATTCGGCTCGATCCACGGGCTCTCTTGTTGGCCTTTGAAATCGAGGCCCAGACCGGCCCCGACAGGGCGGTCGGGGCCGTAATAATGTTCACGTCCGTATCCCTGCTTCCTTGCGGTTCCCGCCGAAGGATCGAGTCGGTCCCATGAGGCATGGAAGCGGCCGAGGTCCTCCGCGAGGACTTCGTACTCTTCGTAGTCGATGTAGTAGTAGAAGAGCAGTAGGTGGTCGCTTTGATTCTCTATTTCGAAACGTGCACCCGCGGCGAAGGGCATTGGGAACCAGCAGTTGAAGCCTTTGCCGTCCTGGGGGCTCATCTGGAGCGGAAGCGAGACGAAATTTCGTCGCATGCCAAAACCCACCCCAAAGAAGTCGCCGAGAGGAACCTCGACGCTTGGAGATTCTTCGCCATCCCAATAACAGCGGAAGACGATCTTCGTCAGAAAGTCGGGATCGTCTGGGATCGACATCGCCGTCATCCAGATGTGCTTGACACAGCCGGCGCCTATCACCTCGCCGAGGAGGGCGGACTCTCCACTGCGAATCTGAAGATTGTCGAGGTTGCCGCCCTTGCGATCCCACGACGAGAGGCGGCGACTCTTGAAGCTTCGCAGCTCAGCCAACCCCGCGAGCGATCCTCGTCCGATTCCCATCAGCGCCTCCTTCGTTCGATGCCAGGCTTCAGCTTCGCTCCAGATCGGCGCACAAATACACCGTCTGGGTCTTGATGGCGGTGAATTTCGCCTTTTCGGTGATTCTCAGACCCGCACGGTCCGGCCGGTGGGTGCGAGAACACAAATGCCGACCCAATGCCTTGAAGTAGCGGGTCTCCGGGTAGAGGGGCGTTCTCATGCTCGAGAAAGCCCACATGTCGAGATTGACAATGTCTTGATTCCTGTCTGCGATCGAATGGATGTGTTTGCTCGAATCGGGATCCGAGAAATCATCAAAGCGACTGTCATAGAAGTATTCCGCCGTCGAGTTGGTACCGGCATAGAGACTGCCCGACAAATAGTAGTCCCAATGTCCAGAGAAATTGAACGCGGGCATGACGCCGAAGAGCAGGATCAAGCCGGACAACACGGCATTGGGAGTTCGTGCTCTCCAGAAAAAGAGCGGCCGAGAGGGGCGCCGGATCGGTATCAAGACCAGCAGCAACAGGATCATTCCGACATTCCAGGGCCACACGACCTGATTCCAGCTTCGTCCGAACGGGCCCAATACGATCAAGATGAATAGATGCATCGAGAGGGCCAACGCGAGTCCGATTCGACGTGATCTTCGGACGAGCAGTAGGATGCCGGTCAGACATTCCAGCGTGGGCACCACGAGTACGACGTAGAATTTCGTAGGCAGGCTTCCCGTCTTTGCGAAATTCCATTCTTGAGGAGTCAAGGCGAAGAGGTCTCCGCCGTAGAAAGGCTCGATCAACCAGGAAAAGACTTCCGTCAGGAAATAGACGTTGACCTTTTGAATCCCGCTCCAGAAATAAGTGGTCGCGAGGATCAGCAAGATCCAGCCGACGACTTCAGGGACGGGCGTCTTGGATTTCGCTCCACCCACGAGGAGGGAAAGTACGGTGGCTTGCATGAAGAGCCAGGGTTGAAGCCGGGCCAGGTCACTCAGGATCAAGAGGGAGAGCCCCGTCAGCAGAAGGCAGAGGGAAGCCAGTCGAAACTTCGGGAGGTTGATCGCGACCAGACTGCACAACACGATGACCGACAGGGCCGCTGGAAAGCCGTCCGTCAACGAAAGCGGAAGTCGCTCGATGGCGGGGATGGAAGGGAAGGTTCGCGCCACGGGAAACCAGAGTCGCCAGGAGAGCAGTAGTTCGCTGATCAACGTCGCCGACACGATGGCGATCATCAGATTCGTCGTTGTCGTGGGGCGCAAGCGCTCGAAGGTCGAGCCGACTGACGGCGCCCATCGAGAGGTCACCGAACCTCTTCCTGGAACGACGATTCTGCGAAAGGGGCGTCGAAGGTCTCGAAACCGTTCTGCCTCAACATACCCTCATCCTCGAGACGTCCACGCCAGGAGTTTAGCGGACTCGATGACATCGGCAGGACGAGACCGAGGGCTCTACTCGCGAGCATTCGTCCGACCGTCGAAGTTTCGCTCGCGCAATTCGAATCGAGTCGACCCCGGTCGATCGGTTCGTTACGTTTCGTTCGTCGATGAGACTTCGCCCTAACTCAATGAGCGGCACGCACCGAATCCTTGCGCCGGTGTGGATCTTCAGCTTTTTTCTCAGCGCCGTTTTTGGCTGCTCGCGTTTCTGGCTCGAAGACCCACCCAATATCGTGCTGATCACGATGGACACCACGCGAGCCGATCATTGCTCGGTACATGGGTACGAACGAGATACGACGCCGAATCTCCGTAGGCTTGCCGAACAGGGTACGAGATTCGATTCTGCGTATTCCCCGACCTCCACCACGGCCTCGAGCCATGCGACGATCTTTACGGGTCTTTACCCGCTCACCCATCGCGTGCTCAAGAACGGAATCCGACTCTCCGACGATTTCGCCACGCTGGCCGAACGATTGCAAGGCGAGGGCTATCAAACGGCGGCCGTCGTGGGGTCGTTCGCGATGGCCGGGAAATTCGGCTTCGCGCAGGGATTTTCGAGCTACGACGATCGATTTCCACGCGACCAGTCGACGTTCGAGGTGACGCAATGGCAGGGTCATCCCGTGTAAGAAGGGTTCGATCGGCGCGCGGACTCTACTTCGCGCCACGCGATCGAGTGGTTGCGAGAGAAGTGGGACGGCCAGCGACCCTTTTTCTTGTTCGTCCATTTCTTTGACCCGCATTTTCCATACGACCCGCCCGAACGATTCGAAACACAGCTCGATTTGCAGCCGAGCGAGTTCGAGGACGCGAAACAAGCCAGGCTTCACGAAAAGATTGCGAAATACGATGCGGAGATCGCCTTCACGGATTTCGAGATCGGGAAGATCCTCGATGTCCTACGCGAAAAGGATCTCGAGGAGCATACGATCGTGATCGTGACGGGAGATCACGGTGAGGGGCTGATGGACCACGGCTATCTGATGCACGCCGTGCATATCTATGAGGAACAGGTTCGGGTTCCCTTTCTCATTCGTTGGCCGGGTACAATCGCCGCCGGTCGCGTGATCGACGCACCCCTCGAAATGGTGGATCTAGCACCGACGCTTCTGGGTCTCATCGATCGCCTGCCTCACGATGCGGAGTTTCCGGGCCGAAATTTGGCACGGGTGCTTACGGACGAAAATTCGATCGCGTTGGATCCGAACCACCCGGTCTTTTTGTATCGCCAACATTTCCTCGAGGGAATGAACAAATGGTTACCCGTCAAAGGTGAAAAATTCGGAATCCGCAAAGGACCTTGGAAATTTATTCTGAGCCCCGATGAGGGCCCTCCGGAGTTGTTCAACCTCGACGAGGATCCCGCCGAAAAGTTCAATCTGGCGCAGGAAAATCCGATTGAGCTCGCAGAATTGATGCAACAGATTCTGGATTGGAAGAGCCGTTACGACGCGGGCGGCGAATTGGAAGACCGCTCGAAAGAGGACATCCTGCGACTGAAGGCGCTCGGGTACTCGGACTGATTAAACAGGGTCCCCCTCGATTCGGCGTTCCCGACGCCGATCATCTCCGCGCACGTTCTGCAAGTAGCGCGCGGGTCTCGTTCGAAATCGGGGCATCCAGGATGGCGGTGACGAGATCGATCAGATGACTGGCGAAGAGCCGGTCGTCCTTGCGACGAGGACTTTCGGCCCTGCGCGCCAGCTCGATGAACATGATTCGCCGCGCCGTGAAGCGGCTGTGGAGGGGATCGACTGCGAGTGGGGACATCTTCGGTTCGACCATCTCGCGCCAACGATTCAGGCTGCTCGCGCTGTCCTCTCGTGCGATGGGGTCGGCGCGTGCGACGTGGCGATTGATGAGCTGGGCCACGATTCGCAGGTAGGCGCGCCCGCCGTTGCGATCCGACAGCTTCTCGGCCGCCGGCAATACGAGCGCCGCCGCGAGGCGGTGTAGGTCCACCTGGCGATCCTGCTCGATCTGATCGAGCAATGCGTGGCGGCTCGCCTCGATCGCGACCTCGTGCTTCGCGAGAATGGCGTGAACCAATCCGTCTCGGTCCTCGAAGTGGTATTGAAGCGCGGTCGCGTTGCGCTGGCCCGCCTCGCGATTGATCTCGCGCAACGAAACCGCCTCGACACCGCGTGTGGCGAAGAGCCGCTCGGCTGCTTGGATGAGCTGGGCGCGCGTCTCGTCGGCATTGCGCGGCATACGGATTCCTATCGGGGAGCTTGCGGTCGTCGCGCCGAAGGTTATCATGCAGTCGCATTAAAACAAGATCGCATGATTCCGCGCCCGGTCGGACGCTCGACGATGATGTCGGATCGATGAGAATCGACGAAACGGAAGACGAAAGACGCGGAAGAGGAAAGATGCGAAAGACGAAACGAAAATCGTCGACCGCGTGAAGACACAACGAAAGAGGAGATTGCCATGGCCGGTCTCGAGACCGTCGACGAGATGTTCGACCTGAGAATGTCGGAGGGCGCGAAACCGCTCTTCGAAAAGGTCAAAGCCTTCATCAAACAGGAAGTGGAGCCGATCACCGTCGAATTCCATCGACTCGGCGAGAATCGAGCGGACCGTTGGTCGTGGGGGCCGGGGCAGCTCGAGTTGCTCGACGGAGTCAAGGCGAAGGCCAAGGCGATGGATCTTTGGAACTTCTTCTTGCCGGATGCCGAGACGGGCGAGGGGCTATCGAATATCGACTACGCCTATATCGCAGCCGAGCTGGGGAAGAATCCGCTCGCCTCACAATGCCTCAACTGCTCTGCACCCGACACTGGGAACATGGAGGTGCTCGAACGCGTGGGCACGCCGGAGCAGAAAGAGAAATGGCTGAAGCCTCTGCTCAACGGTGAGATTCGCTCGGCCTACGCAATGACAGAGCCCGACATCGCGTCTTCGGATGCGAAGAACATTGCTTGCCAGGCCTATCTGGACGGCGATGAATGGGTCATCAACGGCGAGAAATACTACATCTCGGGAGCAGGCGACCCTCGCTGCAAGATCTTGATCGTGATGGTCCAGACCGACCCGGACGGTCCGCCGCATACGCGCCAATCGCAGATCCTCGTTCCCACGGATGCGCCTGGCTATGAGGTCCTCGGCGCGATGCACGTGTTTGGACAAGATGATGCGCCGCACGGGCATATGCATATCCGTTTCGACAACTGCCGGGTTCCCAAGGAAAATATCTTGCTCGGTGAGGGACGCGGTTTCGAAATCTCGCAGCTCCGGCTGGGCCCCGGCCGCATCCATCATTGTATGCGGTCGATCGGAGCGGCCGAACGCGCGATCGAAATGATGGCGAAGCGAGGGCTTTCCCGAAAGGCGTTCGGCAAGCCGATCGCGCAGCTCGGGAAGAATGTCGAGACGATTGCGAAGGCGCGAATCGACATCGAAGCGATGCGGATGATGGTGCTCAAGGCCGCCAAGGCGATGGACGTGCTCGGGAACTCCCAGGCGCGAGTCTGGGTGAGCGCGGTCAAGGCGATGGTGCCGGAGCGTGTCTGTCGAATCATCGACGAAGCGATCCAGATCCACGGCGCGACCGGGATCTCCCAATGGACCCCACTCGCCGAGATGTACACGGGACAACGAACGCTGCGCCTCGCCGACGGACCGGACGAAGTGCATTGGTTCGTCGTGGGCCGCGCCGAACTCGCACGTTGGTCGGAGGACGGTGCGATGGATTACAACCCGAAAGAGGCCCACGCGACGACGCAGATCTTCAGCGGTCCCTGATCGAAGTTTTCGAAACCGCTCGCTCGCGTGTGTCCTCGCGAGCGAGCGGTGAGCGGGTCGAGTCCGATCGAGTCCGATCGAAAGGGCGCGTCGGGGTCGTCTTTCGTCTCTCCGCAAGCGTCAGATATGGATTGTCTTCCAACGCCCTCGTCGGAATCGGGTGATCAACATCGCGGCTTTGACGACGTAGTCGAAGATCAACGCGGCGAAGATCCACTCGACCGAGAGCCCCATCCAGAGGAAGACCCCGGCCACCGTTCCGCGGATGACAAGCAGGCCCGTGATCGTCGTGAGTAGCGGGAAGCGTGTGTCGCCCGCGCCTCGCAGCGCGCCGCCGAGCGTGAATTCGATCGCCATCAAGGGCTGAACGGCGCCCAGGATGTAGATGAAGATCACCGTCAGACGGACCACTTCATCATCATCGATCATGAAACGCGCGATGGGCTCGGCGAAGAAGATGATGACTCCGCCCAGTACCACCATACATGCCACCGAAAGGGAGAGAGCCCGCCATCCGCTGTGGGTGGCGCCGTCCGGGTCGTTCGCGCCGAGCCTCTGTCCGATGTGGGTCGACGCTGCGATCGAGAATCCGAAGCCCACGACGAAGGAGAACGAGAGTATCTGAACGCCGATTCCGTAGGCCGCATAGGGTGCGGTGCCGTAGAACGAAACGATCCAGAGGAAAAGGATGAACCCGAGCTGAACGGCACCCTGTTCGAGTCCGGATGGGGCACCGATCTTGAAGAGCTGTTGGAGGCGATGGGCGGAGAACGATTTCGACCGAGTATATTGGATGCGAAACCAGCCTTTCAGCCAGAACAGGATCGAGAGCAGCGCGCCCAGAGTGAAGGCTGCGCCGGTCGCAACAGCGGCGCCCTTGACACCCATCTCGGGCGCTCCGAGCCGGCCGAAAACCAACGCGTAGACCAAGACGACGTTGACCACATTCGTGATCGCACCGATCCAGAGCGGCGTCAGCGTATCCCCTGCCGCCCGAATCGCAGCGCCCAGAATCATCGAGATGGCGAACGAGACGTTGAAAAAACTCAGGTAGAAGATGAAGTCGGACGCCTGAGCGATGGTCTCCGGTTCGAGCCTGAACACCGAGGCCAGGCTGTCCGAGAACAGGATACCCGGCATCGAAAGGAGCAGACCCACGCCCGCGCCGACGATCACCGAGACCTTCGTGATTCGCTCCGCCTCGTCGTGGTCTTCCGCGCCCCAGGCGCGAGCCACCATGGCCGTCGTGCCAGCCGAAGTCGCCATGATGACGGCTTGAAAGACGAAGAAGATGCGATTGCCGGTCGTCACAGCGGCGACGGCCGAGGCGCCCAGCGACCCGACGATCTTGATGTCGACCATTGCCACTGTCGAATAGAGCAGGTTTCCAAGAACGGCGGGCCAGGCCAGCTGCAGGATGCCTGGCATCTGTCGTTGCGGCGGTTCGGCGCCTGCGATCGGTTCGGCGTGATCGCCTATATTCGGCATTGGCTCTGACGAAGGCATCGGTTTCCCCGGCCGCGAAAACCATACAAACGGGCTTGCGGTCCAACGTATTCTCTCGGCGCGTTGGGTGAAAGGCGCACCCTAGCGTCTGGTCGGCAAGGGCGAAAGAGACACCGGGTCCCCCTGAAGGAAGAACCGCCGAAAGTCTGTCTTCGCACACTTCGGTGTCTTCACTCACTCCGGCAACGGTACGCCCTGCTCGGCCTCCGTGAGTACGCCGAGTGGACCCCGCCTCGGGTAGACCGTCTGTTGGACTCCGTCGCGAAGGATATCGATGGGGACCGATTCGCCTGACATTCCGGCGGAGGAGTTTGTCAGCAACTCGATTGGCTTGAAGAGTCGTTGGCCGTCATAGCTCAAGATGATATCGCCGCGGCGCAATCCGATTTCGCTGGCGGAGGAACCTTCGAGAACATCACGGACTCGGACGCGATTGGGTTTGCCGAGTGCGTAGAGAACTCGATCGAATTCGCTGTCGGAGAGCGTCGCGCGAAATTCCTGGTCGAGTTTGTGGATCTCGAATGAGCGGCGATCCGAAAGGAACCAGCCTTCGCGAATCGAGCGATCGAGTAATGCCCCGCGATCCAACTCATGGCTGACCCATTGAGCGCGCAATCGAGCGGTGTCGTCAGGGCTGACGCCCAGCGCAAAGAGTACCTCAGCGTCGAAGCGAGAGGCCGTATTTGCATACGCATTCGAGGATTCGTCCGAACCGAGCTCATGCTCCATTGAACCCGACTCGATTCCCTCGTCGGACGTGCGCTCCGATGGATCAGCACGGGCCTCGAGAATTTTGATTCGATCGGCCAGGGCGCGCCGAGCCCGCACTTCGTTTTCGAGTGCTTTCGTCAATTTCGCGAGTGTTGACGCATCGGTGTCGTTGCCCGCGACGATGAGGTCGGGGGAAGTTGCAGTCGAAGGCCATCCTTCACGCTGCATGGCTCGTTCACGCCCGACCAGACCCGCGACGACGAGCAGAGCGAGCGCCGTGATGATCAGAATGGCCCTACGCGATGGGGTGCCGGTGCGGACGTGTACGGTCGAGTTCTTCACCACGCGTCAAGGCTACGAGATCCGATCGGCCTCTTCGAGGAGCCCGGAACGGGGCGTATTTGGGAGTCGGCGCCAGGGCGTCTAGACTCTTTCGGGACCGGATCTCGATACGAGAAGGGAATTCTTCATGGAACGATTCATGAGCCACACGCATCTGGCGCGGGACAGCCGATTCAAGCGCGCCGACAATCGAAACCAGCTCATGCAGT
>Ga0114949_10003009_pt1 | contig 10617 bp, 5 predicted proteins | sample N074metaG_FD_83505 | JGI IMG/M metagenome (GOLD analysis project Ga0114949, IMG submission 83505) | Deep subsurface microbial communities from Kermadec Trench to uncover new lineages of life (NeLLi) - N074 metaG | ecosystem: Environmental > Aquatic > Marine > Ocean trench > Sediment | place... | reverse complement strand
GGTATTTTCCGCGCGAAATTGACCAGGTCAATGTCCAGAAATGGGCTGCGCACCTCAAGGCTATTCAGCATACCGGCTCGATCTATCTTGCACATTATGTTATCGGGCAAATAGAGATTCATGTAGAAGTCGATGGTTTTATCAACAAGGGAAGATGCCTCGCATTTTTCCCAACATTCGATGGCATCAGCATAAACCTCTTCAATGTTGCAGGGTTCATCAAACAGATCACTCAATTCAGGGGGTGACAAAGGACCCAGCCAGATGGGATTCCACAGGTGTTTCTGATAGCCGAGACCACGCAATGTACGCTTGATCCTAAAATCCAGGCTCATGTAATGATGAAATGTTGGCAGTTTGTTGGCAATGAATTCAATACAACGATGGGCAGGCTTCGGAATAATAGATGAGTAATAACCTGCTGGCATCAGTGCCCTGAACGGATCATAACCAGCAAAGAGTTCATCGGCGCCTTCACCCCCTAACGAAACAGTTACCTGCTTTCTTGTTAATTCGCTCAATAGGAAAGTTGGCAACAGTGAACTGTCCCCCATGGGTTCATCGAGCTTATCAATTATTGCTTCACATCTGTTTAGTGCGGTATTAAGTGAGAGTACTTCGCAGTGGTGATTTGTATGGAACAATTGTGCCACTCGTTCCGCCTGCGAAGATTCATCAAAGGATGCTTCATCAAACCCAATTGAAAATGTTTGCAGCTCGCTCTCACTGCTAACCATTTTACTCGCGATGGCGGTCACTGCCGAAGAATCAATGCCGCCACTTAGAAATACACCCAGGGGTACATCAGACATCATTCTCCGGCTGACTGCCTTTTCCAGCAACGCCAGTAATTCTTCACCCCATTTCTCGATCGGATTATCAGGTATTTCGCTGAAGGGTTCTGCCTGGTATCGCCAGTAGGATGCAAGCTTGATGGTGTTCTCGTAAAAAGTCAGGTTGAAACCAGGCCGAAGTTTGAATACCTGCTGATAGATAGAGTGCGGCGATGGGATATAACCGTAGGCATAATACTTTTTTAGGCCAGGTGTTGATAGCTCGCGCGGCGTATCCGGATGCTGCAACAGGGCTGTTAACTCTGAAGCAAATATGAAAGTGTTACCCACCTGGCAGTAGTAGAGCGGCTTCTTGCCAAACCGGTCCCTGCTGGCAAATAGCCGTTTGCGCCTTTGATCCCAAATTGCAAAACTCCACATGCCATTCAGGTGATTGGGTAAATCATCTCCCCATTCCCTATAACCGTGTATCAGCACTTCGGTATCAGAGTGATCCGTTGTGAAGACATAGCCCCTGGCGACAAGTTCTGATCGCAATTCAAGATGGTTGTAGATCTCACCGTTAAAAACAATAACGATATCCCCGGCGGCGTCCTGCATGGGTTGCTGACCGGAATCTATATCAATAATGGAAAGGCGACGATGGCCGAGGTAAATACCATCGGTCGGGTTATTCCAGTATCCCTCGTCATCAGGCCCGCGATGCACAAGGGCTGAGGTCATGGCGTGAAGAATTGCCTGGTTACCCTCACCAATAAATCCAGCGATGCCACACATCAGTCGAAGTTTATCTTTTCTTCGATCTGGTAAGCGTCTTTATTCTGGGATTCATAATAGGTCCGCATTTGAATTTCTGCCAGTAAACCGAAGAAAATCGACTGCGAGCCAATCAGGAAAAAAAGAATGATCAGCATGGGTAATGGTGTGATTGAAAATGAAGTATCCCAGAATAATTTTAGCGACAGCATCCAGCCAAATGTCAGGAAAGACAATGCCAGGTTAATCAGGCCAAAACCACCAAAGAAGTGAATCGGCTTCTGCATGTAACGGGCCATAAACTGAATGACGATCAAATCCAGGATTACTTTAAATGTTCGGTTAAGTCCGTAGTTTGATTTGCCGTGCAGCCGTGGGTGGTGCTTCACCGGAATCTCAGTCACCCTGGCGCCCATCCAGTTTGCATAGATCGGAATAAACCGGTGCATCTCGCCGTAGAGTTTTACATCCTTGATGACCTCGCGACGATAAGCTTTTAAGGAACATCCATAGTCGTGAAGCCGTACCCCGGAAATAGTCGAGATTAGCTTGTTGGCAAACCGGCTAGGCAAATTTCTTTTAATCGCGTGATCCTGCCGGTCTTGTCGCCAGCCAGAACAGACATCGTATCCCTCGTCCAGTTTCGCAAGGAGACGAGGAATATCCTCGGGATCATTCTGCAGATCTGCATCCATTGGAATAATGATATCTCCCTGGGAATGATCAATACCTGCCATCATGGCTGCCGTCTGTCCAAAATTCCGGACGAAACTAACGACCTTGAATCGAGGATTCTGAATTGTCAGTGCGGTCAGTACCGCGCTCGAATCATCAGTGGACCCATCGTTGACAAGGATAACTTCATACTCCCTGCCCAGGGCGTTCAGTACAGCTTCCAGGTTCTCCTGGAGAACCGGCAAATTTTCGGCTTCGTTAAAAACTGGGATTATGATTGATAACATAGTTTTGGTCGTTGAATACTCTTGTAAATCTTACCTGAAGATGGATAGGGTGGCACCCGGAGAATAGGTGAAAGGTGTGTGCGATTAAACCTGCGTGCTTAAACCTGCGCAAGACCTGGATTTTGCAATTTCGATCGAACCTGAGAGAATGGCGGCTTTTCAATCCAGGTCTTAGCCATGCGGTCTTACTGTTCACTATCGATTCTATTCTTAATATTGATCACCGCCAATGTGACTGCCCTGGAATCTGGTGAATTATCCATGGATGCGCTAATCGTGGATACCCATATTGACGTTCCCAATCGCGTCTACCGAAATCCCGATACAGATGTTACCAAACCAACCCTTGACGGTGATTTCGATCTCTCCCGAGCCAGGGCTGGCGGGCTCAATGCTGCTTTCATGTCAATCTACATCCCCGCTTCCGTTGAAGATGAGGGATTAGCAAAACAACGGGCCGACGAACTCATCGACCTTGTTTACGGCATAGTCGATAAGGTACCGGAGCAACTCGCCATTGCGACTTGTGTCGCCGATGTTATTGCACAGAAAGAAGCGGGATTAATCTCATTTCCGATGGGAATGGAAAATGGCGGACCCATCGAGGGTGATCTTGAGAATGTCGGTTATTTCAGAAAAAGGGGTATTCGTTACATCACCCTGGCTCATTCGAAATCAAACCATATTTCAGATAGCTCATATGATTCAAATGAACGATGGGCAGGATTATCCGAATTCGGAAAGCAACTTATTCCGGTAATGAACGACCAGGGAATTATGGTGGATATCTCTCATGTTTCCGATGCGGCAGCCTGGCAGGTACTCAAATTATCAAAAGTCCCTGTTATCGCATCCCATTCTTCACTGAGGTATTTCGTGCCCGACTTTGAAAGAAATATGACTGACGATATGGTGAAGGCGCTGGGAGAGAACAGGGGTGTCATCCAGATAAATTTTGGTAGTGGATTCGTTACAGCCGAGGCAAGACAGTGGTCGATTCAGCGAGGCCTGGATTCGGACGCTTACCAGGATGAGAACCAACTGGAGGAGGAGGACCCTGCTCTCAAGGAATATGCAAAACAATGGGTGGCGGATCACCCCTATCCTTTTGCCGGATTATCAGATGTCCTGGACCACATCGATAGAACAGTTGAACTTGCCGGTATAAACCACGTTGGCATTGGCTCGGACTACGATGGAGTTGGCAATACCCTGCCAACAGACTTAAAGGATGTTGCCAGTTATCCCAACCTTATCATCGGCTTGCGCGCCAGGGGATATGATGATGAAGACATCCGAAAGGTTCTTGGCGGTAATCTCATGCGTGTCTGGTCCGAAGTGGAGAAATACGCGGCCAGCAAGGGTTATGCGCCACTCTGCAGCCAGTAAAGAATTAGCCAGTCGCTCTGGCTGAATCTAATTTCCGGCAACAGGGGTTTCAAAACGACCAGCGTACACGCTAGTCCGAGCAAGTTTTCATGGTAACAATCGCCCTTACCCGCATGTAACAATTCACTTATCGATGCGTCACATTAGTGTAATAGTTTTCCCATGACTATCGGCACAATGACATCGACCTTAAATAAACTAGACCCTTCATGAAGCTGGATCATTCCAACTCATGTGTAAAAGCCACCATGCCGGTAGCGGCCTCTCTTCTGGCTCAATTTAGCCAATACAGGGAAATTTATATCAATTCCGCCGGTCATCATAGGATGAGACGTCTACTGAATTCCGGAACGTTACGCGGGATCGCTGCAGGAATCCTGGGTTTCGTCGTCTACGGAGGTTGGGCTTTCTATGTCAATTCACAGCACGGAATCGCTCTGGGATTCAAAGCTGGCCTCGTACAGGGGACCTATAGCTTTGCTTTGACTTTGAGCACAACAATGTTAATGGAATTTCTTTTGACAAGTCTGCAAAACACCAGGGGACCTTACTTCTTGACATTATCGATCACCAATACCATTACATTTGCCACGGCCTATCTAATTAACTGGGTCTTCCGTACACCGGAAATATTGCTCACTATTTTCCCGGGGCTCCTGATTGGAATTGTCTATAGCGCTCTTTACCTGCTCTCACTCAGCAGATTGAGCAGATCAAATAGTGGAAACCATGCAGACTGATCACTATTGCCAGACACAGATTAAACCGGATATAACCCCTGCCGATAACGAGATCGAGGCAAACGAACAATTGCTGGCAAATCTGTGCAAAAGAATAGCCAGCCTGACGACCGCCCAGTATACCTGGCGGTATAAGAATTCTGCCAGTTCCATTGGCAAACACATAAGGCACATCATCGACCACTACACCTGTTTTTTCAGGACACTGGCAGAGAGTTATGTTGATTATAACAATCGTACCCGTGGGTCCGTTCTGGAAACAAGCGTGGATGCCGCCAGTGGAATTCTAAATGAGATTGTCCACCAATTGTCGGACTTGCGACACCTCCCTGCACGTCAAATCAGTGCAGGTCAAATCTCCGTATATATTTCCATCGACCCGGACGAGAGGGCGGCGCCTGTTGAATCTAATTTGAAAAGAGAGCTCTTGTTTCTCCAGTCACATACGCTGCACCACATGGCGGTTATTCAGTTATTGCTGGATTTACTTGGATCTCCGGTTGAACCTGATTTTGCCTACGCCCCTTCGACCAAAAAATTCCTAAAGAAGCATGGTAGCCGATATGAGTAAGCGACCCGAACATCTGCACGATCGACAACCACAAGACAGACTCAAACCATCTGTTTATTCAGTTTCAGTTGAATCCGGGGCTTGCCACGAGGACTACCCCTACAAGGACTATCCGCTGACAAAACAACAGCAAGCATTATGGATAGAACATTGCCTTCACCCTGCCAATACTTCATACAATACCTGCGTGAAATTAAAGTTAACCGGGAAATTGGATGCCATGAAGTTTCGGCAGTCATCCCGGATGATTGTCGATTTTTTTGAGCCACTCAAAGTATATTTTGTCGAAAAAGCAGGGGTGCCATTTCAGCGAATTGACGCCACTGCCAGGTACCTGCCCGAGTATATTGATATTTCAGAAGGCGCTAGTGAAGAAACAGCCGAGAAAGCCGAGCAGGCCAGGGGACTCCTGTCTTCCCTTTTAAATTCTGCTATCGATCTTAGAAAATTTCCCATCATGCGAGGGGTATTAATAAAATCTGCCGATCAGGTTCACTACTTCATCGGCATGGTCCCTCACATCGTTTCAGATGGCCGTGCTGCAATTTTGTATCTGGAGTCTTTATCAATTGCTTACAATTCCGGAGAACAGGGGCTGATGGAAGCATACGGGGAAACGCGCAAAAACTGGGACAACTACTATGAAGACGGGTTAGACCAGACCGATGAAGAACATGATCTGCAGAGTAAGGCCCATTGGCAGCAACGACTAAAAGGTGCCACTCACCACTTCGACTACAGTTATGGGAAACAACAAATCAAAGCCAGTGACAAACAAGGCGAACGGGTCTACTTTGACCTTTCAGTCGAACTCTCCCGACGCCTGAAAGCCCATAGTAAAGCCAACCGAACGACCTTGTTTAACGTATTTGTCTGTGTCTTTAGTATTTTTGTCAGGCGTTATTATGGCCTTCTGGACGTCCTTATTGGTTACCCGGTAAACATCCGCCCTCCCGGGTACAAGGACTTTTTTGGTTTCTTCGTCAATATCGTACCGCTTCGGGTCGATATGCGTGGCAACCCGAGCTATGCAGAACTCTTGAAGCGCGTTCACGAGACTCGAAAGGAAGATAAGAAATACCAGAAATATCCCGCACTCGATGTTGTCTCGAGTATTCGAGAATCGGTTCCTGATTTCGACGGCAGGGTGTTCAACCTTTCCATGGCACAAACCGTCTCGCGGCTTTTTGACCTGCAATTGGATGGTATCGAAAGCCAGCCGCTGGATTCCGAATATTATGACGTGAATGATGATTTCTCTCTTTCTTATGAATTAATCGAAGGCCGAATCGGATTGTGGTTTGAATATCGAAAAGCACTATTCAATCGCGATTTTATTGACCAGGCAATGGGGCATATAGAAAAGATCATCTACCAGGTATTGGATCATCCTGAACGATCAATCAGCCAGTTTGTACTGCTGGATAAGCAACAAGAACGAAGAATCATCGAGCAGTTCTCCAGATCCAGTATTGAATCCCCCACCATTGAAGCATCAGCAAACGCATCCAGCCAGGTGTGCATCTCGGATCTCTTTGAAGCACAAGTTCATAAAACACCAGATGCGATCGCCATCATTGATGAACAAATTAATGAACAAGATGAGATGGAGAACCGGTCCATCAGTTATGAGCACCTGAACCAGCGAGCGAATCAACTGGCAAATATCATTTTGTCTCACACCCAAAAGCGATCCGTCGCAATCGGTGTCTCTCTGGAACGCAGCTCTGACTTAATCGTATCCTTACTGGCGATTCTAAAAGCGGGTTGTTACTACATCCCCATTCCCACAAATTACCCGCGCAAGCGAACTGACTACATCCTGGCGGAATCAGATACCAGAATCCTGATCAGCCGTTCCAGCCTGGTTGATTCACAATCAGGCGATCAGCAAAATGCCGACGACAGCGGAGTATTCCATCTTCATCTTGACAGGCTGCAAGATGATCTGGCCAACCAGGATATCGAGAACCTCGACATGGAAGTTCGGCCCGATAACTGGGCCTATGTTATATACACTTCCGGCTCTACAGGAAAACCAAAGGGAGTTGTCTTAAGACACAAAAATGTCACCCCAAGGTTGCTATGGCTGACCCGATATTTTTCATTAACCAGCAAAGACAAGATGTTGCAAAATACGGATTTTAGCTTTGATGTCTCCGTCGCGGAAATATTCTGGCCACTGACAAGTGGCATATCTCTGGTCATTGCTGACCAGAAGAAGAACAGGGATCCTGGTTATCTTCTCGGGCTTATCGAACAGCACCAGATCACAACAAGTTGCATGGTACCTTCACTGCTCAATGCACTTCTCGATACTGACAAGAATAATCAGCTCCATAGCATGAAACAGGTGCTGTCAGCCGGTGAAGCGCTGCCTGAGTCCGTCGTTAGCAAATTTTTTGAACGTGGCTCCGGTCGACTCTATAATTTTTATGGGCCAACCGAGGCGGCTATCTACACCAGTTTCACTGAATGCCTCAAGGATGAGCCAGTGACCATTGGCAAGCCGATGGGAGATACAACCACCTATATTCTCGATAAGAATCTTTGCATAACACCCGTTGGTGTCGTGGGGGAATTATATATTGGCGGTGCAGGTCTCGCTGAAGGTTACCTTAAAAACAAAGAACTAACGGAAAGACATTTCATCAAGGATCCATTTAGGTATCCTTCTTCGCAGGATAACAACAACCCGAAATTGTATCGAACTGGCGATCTGGCGAGATTTAATTTCGACGGCAATATCGAATTTATCGGACGCAAAGACAAGCAGGTAAAGATAAGGGGCTTTCGCGTAGAACCAGGTGAGATCGAAAATACCATCCTCCAATGCCCTGAGATCGGCGATGTCGCCGTCATAGACCAGCATCGCAAAAGCCATATTCAGCTAGTCGCTTATCTCGCGAGAGGCAACCCGGTAGCGCCCGATTCCCAGACGGATCACACCGGCGCAGGAACAGATACAGGAGACGACGAACTGATAATAGAAAGGGCCCGACATCAGGTCTGCTCAACCCTGCCCACCTACATGATGCCCTCGCTATTTCTCGTTCTCGATCAAATACCTCGTTCACTTAGTGGAAAACTGGAACGATCAGCACTACCCAGCCCCGAGCAGGTTCTGAACTCAAGGCAGGATTTCCGCGTGGCTGAATCCGAGGTGGAGAAAAAAATTGCCGATACCTGGTCATCCATCCTCGGAATCAACGCAAGTAAGCTGGATGTAAATACCAGCTTTTTTGATCTTGGCGGTGACAGCTTAATGGCGATCCAATTCGTCAGCCTGGCAGAGCAAAATAATTTAGTGTTCGATATCAGCGATATTTTTGAGCGACGGAGTATCTCGGAACTGGCGACGGTGGCGAAGATCGGGCTCACTTCGGCGACAGAGGAAAAGGATGTCTCTGGTTGCTTTCCGTTACTACCTCGCCAGGCCAAGTTCTTTGCCGACGATTTTGTGAATCCGGACCACTGGAATCGAACCTTCAGCTTTGACGTTGAACACGAATTTGACAGTGAGGCTTTTATCAGGGCCCTGGACGGTGTTCTGCAGCACCATGATAATTTACGGGTCCGATTTGTCCAGCAATCCCCTGGCAACTGGCATCAGGAAATTCAACCTGAAGTAGTGATCCGCGATCTATTCACTTGCTACGATTTATCAGGGCTCTCCGTCCTTGAGCAAAATGAAAACATGGTTCTTCAAGTTAACCGGCATCATCAAAGGATCCGGCTTTCAAGTGCCCCACTGATCCAGGTCATCTATTTCAAAACCGGTGAGAATCGTGGAAAGCTGGTTATCTTGTTTCACCATCTGATGCTGGACATGGTCTCCTCGAGAATTATTTTTGAAGACCTGCTGCGCGCATACGAGGCCCACCGCGCAGGCGTTTCAATCATATTCCCGAATAAGTCCAACTCGGTTAAGACCTGGGCAAATCACCTGCAGGATAGCCTTGATCAGAACGAATTTAGTGAAGCCCTGGAATATTGGGGAAACTTTCCGGAAACCGCAGAGCCACCACTGCCCCTTGATTCACTGGACACCATCGACATTGAGCAGGTTAATACACAAGCCAGTGCCAGGTTAAAGATGTTCGCCCTGGACAAGTCCCTGACCCGGCAGTTGTTAATCGAAGTGCCATCGAGAACCTCCGTCAAAATACAAGACTTTTTACTCGCCAATCTATTCAGGGTAATTTCAAACTGGTCCGCGGGCGATTCAATGACGGTGAGTGTCTGCGGGCACGGCCGCCCCCTGGATTCAGGTAACTTTAACCTTTCCCGAACAGTTGGCTGGTTAAACACGGTCTTTCCCATCCACCTGAACATGCACGAATTTCAGGAAAACGAACGGGCAAATACAAGAGATTTTATCAAAGGTATAAAGCGCCAAATCGAGAGGGTCCCTACTAATAACATGGACTACAACCTGCTCCGATATTCTGCGAAACACCCCCGGATTCTCAAACATCAATCGCCGCAGATCTTCTTCAACTATGTCGGGCAACTTGATCCCTACATTCCAGCTGGCGCACCATTTAAACCGACTCCTGACCTACCCGGCATCACAGCAGTCGACGGGATTAATCATCTCTGTTACCAACTCTACTTTGAAGCCGGTGTGATCGAGGGAAGTTTAACTTTCCGCCTGACCTACAGTGAAAACCTGTTCGCCCAGGACACGATTGATCGGTTGGCTAACAACCTGTTGCAGGCCATCGAGGAAAGTGTACTGGGCATTGACTAGTTGCAGCCCTAAAACTCAGATTCCGTACTCAGGCTAATGTTCGGATCAAACATGTGGGTGGGTAGCGAGGCCACAATTGCCCCGTGATCAAGGGCATAATTAACGTCCCTTTGTTGTTAAGATATCACGCATTCTGATCGAAAATTCAACAATGAAACCACCCCCAGCCATGCAGTCAAAAAAGCCCTCAGGTGAAGGACAGGTTCAACGCGAAAAAACTTCCCACAAGATACTTTTACGGCTCGGCGCAATCGCATTACTGGGTGTGATATTTGGTGTTCCCGCTGTTCTCATCCCGATTACGATGCGCGATGTTCCTATCAGATCAGAGACAAAAACCATCACAACTTACCAGCCGGCTATCGACACTGTTCAAGCAAACTTTAGCAAACACGAAATGAATCAGGGAAAACGCCGATTGATGTCCCTCCCAGACAATTCCATCGCCTGGATTCAACTTATAAATCCCATGGGAAGAACGACCGGATATTGCCTGGGGCCTTCTTTTCTCACGGTATACTCATCCACGAAGGCCTGGGTTTTCTCCATAAATCTTTCAGGGGTGGTTTTGTAAGTTTCCGTGGAGAGGTTCTGATTACCCGTTATGTGCCAGAAGGGCATCATAAAGGTCATCACAAGACCCCACAAAAAT
>Ga0114949_10003008_pt1 | contig 10617 bp, 10 predicted proteins | sample N074metaG_FD_83505 | JGI IMG/M metagenome (GOLD analysis project Ga0114949, IMG submission 83505) | Deep subsurface microbial communities from Kermadec Trench to uncover new lineages of life (NeLLi) - N074 metaG | ecosystem: Environmental > Aquatic > Marine > Ocean trench > Sediment | place... | reverse complement strand
CGGCACGTAATCGTAATGTTGTGATTGTGTCAGTTCAGTCATGGGACACCTCGCCTTCTATTATTGGTTATTGAATGGTTGGAATGATTGATCTAGATCAAAGCCCTTCCAGGTACTCCAGGCACTCCTTTTTGCTGATGACATCGCCGTATTTTGCATTGATGTCGAACAGGTTCGCCTCGTGGGGGCCATCGTGCCGATCGCCGATGCATTCGCGCACGCAGATCGGTCGCAGACCATACTGGACCGCATCCACGGCCGTGGCCCGGATACAGCCCGACGTCGTGCAACCCGTGATAATCAGCGTATCGACACGGAGGCCGTTCAGCGTGGCGATCAGCTATGTGCCGAAGAACGCGCTGGCATATTGTTTCGTGATTATGACCTCGCCTTCCCTCGGAATGACTTCTTCACAAAAATCCGCATACGGATTCCCTTCTACGAGATCCTTCAGAACCGGCGCTTTCTGAATCCAGACGCCGCCGTCGGCAAAATCGGGCGGCGTGTAACGCACCTGGGTATGGATGATCGGTACGCCCTTCGCGCGCCCGACCTCGAGTAACTCGGGCATCTCCTTGACGCAGGCAACCACGCCAGGGGCATAGAGCGCCGACCCTTCGGTCGTGTAACCCTGAAGCAGGTCGATGACGATAATCGCCGACTTCTCGCCGAAGCCCAGACGGCTGTCCCATACGCCTTCGTAATTTTTGTCAGCAGAGTCAGACATGTGCGTTCCCCTCTTTATTATTCGTGCCTATCCGCCCAATGGTGTCACCGAACACGCCGGGCTGCAACACCACACCGGCCCAAAGGGCCCGTTGGCCAGGCTGTTTCGACCGCACCTGGCCATAGCGCGGACGGCCGCGCGCAAGCGTCAAATCGGGCCTTGCGATGGGAGCAAACGTGCTATACATAGGCGATCAGACATCTGGAGGAACCCGTCATGGCAGAAGCAGCACAACGCTGGGATCAATCGGACAAAAAATCCGACGTCGTCGAAAATCTGAAAATTCGCAGCGGCTTCGAGGGCCGGGAGGATGAGCTCGGCAAGTCGATCGCTATTGTCTTGCGCATGCTCGGCAATCACGCTGGCTACGCGCATGAATTCAACGATCCGCTCGTCAAGGCGCACCTCATGGCGATTCAGTTCGCCAAGAACAACGGCATGCTGGAAGATTACGTGGCCCATGACATCAAGACCATGGAGCCGATTAACGCACGCATGAAGAATCTGATCGACAAAACGGGCAAGAAGGAAATTGCGCTCGTCGGGTTGTTCGACCGGACGGCGTGCCATTATGCGCTGGCGCTGGACACGACGGGTGAGCCCGGCATGCGCACCTGGACGTCACCGTTCAGCAGAGTCCTCGAAGCGTCCAAAAGAATCGGGCAGTTCGACCTGACGGAACAGGAGATCCACGAGCAATGGACAGTGCCGCGGCTGATGGGTTTTGGCAAGGCCATGGGCGTGAAACTCAAGATATCGGATTTAGGGGAAGACGGGACGATTACCTGCGAACTCTTGGATTAACTCCGTTCAATCCGAAACTAAAAGCCCGGCCATTGTCGGGCTTTTTTTGTGTCGCTGAAACCAAAGTTGTTACTATCGCAGTTACCGGTAAGCCGCGCTGTTTGGGTCGGCATGGCGCGACGAAGAAATTTTTTTCCTCTGGGGAACTATGACGACTTACAGGACGCGCGGTTTGTGGGCCGCCATATCGATTGTGGCGGCCGGGACCGCGAACGCGGCACTCGATGAAATCGTCGTCGAGGCGCAACGCAGGGCGCAGAACCTTCAGGACGTGCCGATCGCCGTCACGACGCTCAACGCCGGTCAGCTCGAAAAGCTCCAGGTGATCAGGGTCGAGGACATCACCCTTTCGGTACCCAATTTTCAGGCTTACGAGATCACAGCGAACAGCACCGCAATGCAAATCCACGCCCGCGGCGCGAGCGTGCAAAATCCGGGATTCATTTCGTCTGAATCGCCGGTCGGCGTTTACGAGGATGATGTCTACCGCGGCCGGCTCGCGACGGCGAACCTCGACCTGACCGACGTCGAGCGCGTCGAAGTGCTGCGCGGACCGCAGTCCACGCTGTACGGCCGTAACACGATCGCCGGCGCACTCAAGATTTACACGCGCACCCCGGGCGACGATTTCTATGCCAACGCCTCGGTCGGTTACGGCAATTACGAAACATCGAAGATTACGGCTGCCATCGGCGGACCACTGCTCGAAGGCACGCTCGCGGGATCTATTGCGGGCAGTTACCACAATCGTGACGAAGGCGTAATCAACAACCCGAATACCGGTGTCCCGGTCGGCGAGTACGAGAACAAAGCCGCCCGCGCGAAACTGCACTGGTACGACAACGAAAAGTTCAGCCTCACGCTCACCGGCTGGATCGTGGATGTCACGAACGACGGTTACAACGGCATTCCCTATCTGCCGTTTTTCGGCGCCGGCGCCGTGCCGGGCGCGCCGGCATCGGGTTTCTATGACAACTGGTCACCCGCCGGTTCCAACTTCGGCAGCACGGAGCAAGCCGGCGGCACGCTCGATTTCAGCTACGATTTCGGCGTGCTGACGTTCAGATCGATCACGGCTTATTCCGATATCGACGACCTTTTCGGCTTCGACCTCGCCGGTGGCGGCAATGTCAATATGGCTCCGCTCGGAACACCGGGCCTGTTGGTCAGATCGGGCTCGAACATGAAGCAGTTCAGCCAGGAGTTTCACCTGCTCGGCTCGGCGTTCGACGATGCGTTCGATTGGATCACCGGTTTCTACTACCTGCACGAGGATGGCAAGCAGAATTATTCCGGTCAGCAACCGTTCGTGTTCAATTTTCGCGAGGACACGGACATCGACACCAAGAGCTACGCGTTGTTTGCGGAAGGCGCCTGGAACTTCGCCGATCGCTGGTCGGCAACTCTCGGGTTACGATATACGGACGAGGCAAAGGAATTTGCCCTCAATTGCATGGGCAATCCGGGCAATCCCGCGCCCAGCACGTGCATGCCAATGGACGACAGTCTCGATCTCAAGAATAATTTCGAAAAGTGGACGCCGCGGGTGGTCCTGAACTACGACGTGACGGGCGAAATGCTGCTGTACGCGAGCATTTCGAGAGGCTTCCAGGCCGGTGGTTTCCAGACGCTCTGTTTCGGCAACCTCGACTGCGCGGCAAATAGCTACCGTCCGCAGGATGTCATCTCCTACGAACTCGGCTACAAGGGCACGCTGCTCGAAGACACGATGCTGCTGAACCTGGCGACCTTTTTTGCACAATACGACGATATTCAACAGACGGTCCCGCAACTGGATACCGGCGGCAACGTTATTTTTCCGACCGAGAACGTCGGCGAAGTTGACGTCTGGGGCATCGAGCTCGAGTGGAACTGGGCGCCGATCGACCAGTTCAACGTATTCGCGAGCGCCGGCTACATGAAGAGCTCTTATGGCACACTGAGCCCGAATTCTGCGGCGGCCGTATCGGGCGCGAAAGATTTGCCTTCTACACCCGAGTTCACTGGCCTGCTCGGTTTCGATTACACGATTACGGCGGCGTCAGCGCTCAACGTGTTCTTCGGCGCCGACGTTTACTATTCGAGCGAATACTTCACCGAAGTCACGAACTCACTGCCTATCGACAGTTATACGCGCCTGAACGGGTTTGTCGGAATCGGCCATCCGGAAGCCACATGGCAACTCATCGCCGAAGGGAAGAACCTCGCTGACAGCGATGACAACGTGTCCGGGTTGTTTGTCGAAGGGGTTGGATTCGGCATCACGAACATCCGCACAGTCCTGCCGCCGCGCACCTACATGGTCAGCGTGAGATTCAATTTCTGATCGACGCCACATTTTCGTCTGCCTGATCGGGTTGCTCGTGGCCTGCCAGGGCGAACCGGCCAAAAACGATGCCGACGTCATCGTCGTGGGTGCCGGCATCGCCGGCATCTCGGCCGCGCTCGAGGCCGCCGCGGCCGGCGCCCGGGTCCTCGTGATCGAGACGTCATCCGTACCGGGCGGCCACGCCGTCAGGGCCGGCGGATTTGCGCTCGTCGGCACGCCGCTGCAGGTGCGCAAAGGCCTGACGGACACGCCGGACATTGCGTATCAGGATCTCATGGCCTGGGGCGAAGATGCGGACCCGGGCTGGGTGCGCGCCTATGTCGAGAATTCCCGGACCGAAGTCTATGACTGGCTGATATCTCTCGGCGTCAAATTCGCAGTCGTGCTCGATACACCCGAAGACTCGGTGCCGCGATTTCACTTTGCGCGCGGCGGCACCGCTGTGCATGCCGTCGTGCCGATGCTGCGCGCTGCCTACCGCAATGCGAATATCCGCTTCGTCATGAACAGCGGTGCGGAACGACTGGTCCGCTCGGGACAAGCCGTCACCGGCATCGAGATTCGCAATTCGCGCAGCGGGGCCCGAACGATTTTGCGCGCGCCATCGGTGGTTTTGGCCACGGGGGGCTTTCAAAGTAACCTCGACATGGTCCGCGCCAACTGGCGCACCGGTGGACCGAACGCCGCGCCCGAACCGACGCAGCTTCTGATCGGCGCCGGTCACGAAGCGACGGGCACGGGCATTAAACTCGCCAAAGAGGCCGGTGCGGCGCTGTCGCGTATGGACCATCAGGTCATATTCGTCAACGGCCTGACCGATCCGCGTAAGCGTACGCATGGCCTGAATACGCAAAACCCGGCCGCGATCTGGGTCAATGCAGACGGCCGGCGATTCGTTAACGAGTTGGCCAACACCAAGACGGTCGAAGCGGCCGCCCTCGCATTGTCACCACAAACGCACTGGCTGATCTTCGATGCTCAGGGTCGGCGCCGCCTGCGCATTCGCGACACGATCTGGTTAAATCCAAAAACCATCGTTCGTGAAATACTCGACAATCCCGCCGTCGTTCACAAGGCGGAAACCATAGACGAACTCGCCGCCGCAGCCGAATTACCGGCCGGAACGTTGCGCAACACGATCGAGCATTACAACGCTGCCGTCGCGTCCGGTGAGGATTTCGAGTTCCGGCGCTTCGCGATCGATTCGCCGGGTCCGAAGCCGATCGCTATCGATCAGCCGCCGTTTTACGCCATGCAGTTGTTTCCGATGACCCGCAAAAGCATGGGCGGGCTCGCGATCGATGCCACGGCCCGCGTACTCGATCAGGCGGGCATACCGATTCCTGGCCTGTATGCCGCCGGGGAACTGACCGGCGTCGCCGGTATCAACGGCAGTCACGGCGGCTCCGGCACGTTCCTCGGCCCGTGCGTGTTCACCGGCCGGATCGCCGGACGCAGCGCCGTGCCGGATGTTCGAGACACGGCTGAATTCGATGCCGACACGAAGATCGGACCGGCTGCCGGGCAGATGCTCGGAGTGGAACAGCTTGCGGCCCTTCTCGAGCAGCCGCGCCCGGGTTACTGGCACTTCGAGCAGGCACATGCAACCGTGCTGGAAAGAAGCGATGCCTGCGAGCGCTGTCACTCGTCCGCCTGGCCGACCGCCCCCGCGACCGGCGCTGCACAGACGCTCGCGCAACTCGACAGTTGCACCGAGTGTCATTAAAGCGGCTAAAAATGGGGTCAGACCCCATTTTTACCCCAGTTTTTTTACGATCCGCTCCAGCGTGTCGCGTTGCGCGCCCAGCGAGCGCGCGACGGCGAGCTGTCCGGCCGCGCGCACCTGATTGTGTTCGCTATGGCTGCTGAATTTTTCCGGATTCCAGCCGAAATAACTTTCGTTCAGTGCATCGGCGCAGAAACGCGCCGAAAGTTCGAGAAGAATGATCTCCGTCGCCGGCACAATTGCGGACAATTCATCCGAAGTGATCCAGCCTTGTGCCTCGCCCGCGTAAGCTTCGATCGCCGCGGCAAACAGGTTCGCTGAAAATTCGCTTTCGCGGCCGTCTTCGCCCGACAGATTGCACCAAGACCGCATCGCATCGCCGAGTTCCAGCGGCAGCGGCATGCGCGAAATCGTGTCGAGATCAATGAGGCAAAGCGCCCTGTCCGTGCCGAACTCGAAGATGATGTTATTGATCTTCGGATCACCATGCACGACCCGATCCGGAAGCGCGGGCAGGACGGGCAATGACTTCGCGATTTTCAGAATTTCCCGACCGAGCTTGAGCACGGCCGCATAGTGTGCATGCCCCGTTTCGCGGACCAGCGTCTCCTCAAGGAAACTCAGGTGCTTCGCCGTATCGTGGATCCCGAGCCGGAGATTCGCGAACTGGTGATTCAGATCCCCGACGGCTCGATGAAAACGGGCGAGCAGCCTGCCGGCCTCACGGGCCTGCCGCTCCCCGGATAATGAATCGTGACTGACGCCGTCGATATACGTCAGCAAGCGCCAGATCCCCTGCCCGGCTTCGACCCAGAGTGCCCCGCGCCCGGTCGGCACGATTCGAGTCGTCGGCAAACCCTTGTCGGCCAAGCGCCGTGTCACGACATCGATGTCCTGGTTGATGGCTGGGGGAAAGATGGGATTTACGCGCTGGAGCACGAACCGCTGCTGTGCGGCGCAGTCCACCCGCCATGTCTGGTTGATCAGGCCATTGCCGAGCGATGCAACGCGGATAACATCCAGCGCATATTCGGCCAACACAGCGTCCAGGATTGGGGGGTCATGAGCCATAATCCGGCATATTTGAGCCCCTATACACGAATTGGTCAACCGGACACACTATATAGTAGCGAAACAGAACTATATTGACAGACCCCGGTCATACCCGGTAGGTTAACGGCATGGATAACATGGAAACACAAAATGCAGGGCCCAAACTCGTCTTCACAAATGCGGCGGCCTTGAAGGTCAGTGACCTGATCGCTCAGGAGGATAATCCCGATCTCATGCTGCGCGTGTTCATCAGCGGCGGTGGATGTTCCGGATTCCAATACGGCTTCACTTTCGAAGAAAACCGGCAGGATGGCGATCTGACATACGACAACCAGGGCGTGACCTTACTCGTCGACCCGATGAGCATCCAATACCTGATCGATGCGGAGATCGATTACAAGGAGGACCTGGAAGGTTCGCGTTTTGTGATCCGCAATCCGAATGCGGCTACTACTTGCGGCTGCGGCTCCTCCTTCTCGGTTTGAAGTTCCTCAAGCGACGCAATCCCGCGTTGAAAGCCGATTCAAAATGCTCGAGTACGGGCGTGTACACTCCACTTTTGAATCAGCTTTCGCCTTGACTTGCATCGCCTGAGAACCTTCAAATTTTAATGTCCCTCAGGCGGCGGGTTGAAACCGGACACAGAGTTCATCCAGTTCCGTATCGTCGAGCGATTCCTGCAACAAGCGACACCGGAACCCCTCCTGATTACCGCCATCGAGATGCTCGCACCGCGCGCAAACGCCGGCCATCGATCTCGACCGATTTCTGGCGAGCGTGTTCACGAGCGTCCGGAGCGTCGACACCGTGCTGGCCTGGCAGGCACTCGTGAGTTCGCCGGCCGCCCGCACCAGATGCTCGAGCGGATCATTCGTAAGTAGATCGCGACCTCTTGCCGTCAGATCGAGACGCACCCGCCTCGCATCCTGATTGGAACGCGTCCGCACGACGTAACCTTGCTCGACGAGACTCTTGACCGTCTGCGACGCGGTCCCCCTGGTGGTCGCATGAAATTCCGCAAAGCCCGAGATGTTTCTGGAAAAGCGATTTGCGCGCTCGAAAAAGCGCAAGGCCATCCATTGCGCCTGTGTCAGGCCACCGGCCGCACAATCGGCATAGGCGGCGCGTCCGATTTGCAGAATCAAGTCTGCGAGGTGCCGATCATCGCTCTGCGGGACGGGTATTTTGCGCAGCATCCAGATATAATAGCGATTCGAAACTATATTGACAACGGGATCGGCAATCGATACCGTGGCCGCCGCCCTGATGCGGCGGCCAATAGAACAGAGGAAAACAAATGGCGCTCGACAGTGAAACTCGCGGAATCATCGAATCCCTGATCACCAACAACAAGGTCGTGCTCTTTATGAAGGGCACGCCGCAGCAGCCCCAGTGCGGATTCTCGGCCACGACGATCTCGACGCTGAATATGCTCCTGCCGGATTACATGACGGTCAACGTGCTCGACAATCCCCGAATTCGTGACGGTATCAAGGAACTCAGTAACTGGCCGACGATCCCGCAGCTCTACGTCGACGGCGAACTCATCGGTGGCAGTGATATTGTTCAGGACATGCTGAAAAACGGTGAACTCGGCAACATTCTCGGCGTCGAGGCGCCCAGCTCTAAAACGCCGGAGATTCAGGTCAGCGGGCCCGCAATCGAAGTCATGAAGAGCGCCATCCAATCGCAGCAAGAGTCGACTTTGCATCTACAGGTCAGCGCAGGCTGGAACCACACTCTGAATCTTGAGCGTAACAAGACCGGTGCCGTCCAGGCCGATATCGGCGGAATTGAAATACACCTCGACCCGTGGAGTGCGTCCCGCGCCGACGGGCTGCGCGTCGAACTCAACGAAACGCTGACCGGGAAGAGCTTCAGTTTCGATAATCCGAATGCGCCCCCGCCGATCAAACAGATCAGCGTTCAGGAACTCAAGGAAAAGCTTGACAACAATAAGGACGTCGTGTTGATCGATGTTCGCAGTCCCGAGGAACGCGCGATCGCATCCATTGACCGTGCTCTGCCGTGGAACGACGAAACGATGGCACTCGTCGAGTCGCTGCCGAAGGACACCGAACTGATCTTCCACTGCCAGACCGGACCGCGGAGTCAGGCACTCGCCGAAATGCTGCGCGGACGCGGTTACACCAACCTCAGCAACGTAACCGACGGCATGAAGGCCTGGTTGGAAGAAATCGAGCCGTCCTAGCGTTCTCCAACGATGGCGACCAGCCGCCTCGGGCGTTGGCTGCTGAATTTTCGGTCCTTCTAAGTTGCGGGCGGAAAAAACCAGTCCGGCCCGGCACAAGCCGCCGTCAATTCGATCTGCACCGTGACTTCTGCCGCCGGAAATGAATCGACTTCGGTCAGGCCGGCCAGATCGTTTCTGTCACTCGGCGTGCACAACACGCCGTCGTTGTCATTATCGAGCCACGCGTAGACCAGCAGGCCCTCGCCTTTGTCCAAGGGATAGGCAAATTCGATCGAAAACCGCCCGATGATCGCCTCGAAACTTTCAATATACTCCACCGGATGGCGCAACTCGCCGTCTAAAGCCCAAGCGTGGTACACGTTGATATAGACCTTCCCGTCGATCGCGACACCGTCCGGCGCGTTGATGGACCCGGAGATCGAAACCGGCATCGGCGGCACCTCGGGCGCTCCGCAGCCCAACAAAATTGCGCACATCCCGCCGGCGCACGCACGCACCCACCGGTTAAGAGCGATTGCTCGATGCTGGATCATGGCTGAAACTCGGGCAAACCGAAAACACGGCTGAAATTGTTCGCGAGAATATCGCGCATCTCATCGACGGTGTAATCGGCATCCTTCATCGCGATCACGAATGCCTTGAGGTGCTTGCCGGTGTATCCCGGCATCTGTGGCCCGTCGGAGCCATAAATCAATTTGCGGGTGACACCGCCGGCTTTGATGCGCCTGACGAAATCCGGCAGCACCTCGGCTGCGCGCTCGGCGCCAAGCGCCCCCGGTTCGAGGTAAACATTGTCATAGCGTTGCGCGAGATCGATGCAGGCATCTACATAAGTCAGCTTGCGGTGATAGGTGTCCCAGCCGGCGTGGCCGAGAATGAATATCGTGTCGGGATAACGCCGGATCGCGTCTTCGAGATAATAGGGGTCCGTGTAAGGCGGTTCGAGCCGCACACCCGGATTCGGGCTCGTCGCCGTGTGCAGGTAAATCGGCTTGCCGAGGCGGCCCGCGATTTCGTAAATGCCGTAAAAGCGCGGATCATCGAACCGAAATTGCTGATGCGCGTGCGCCAGCTTAACGCCGATCATGTTATCCAGACCGGTCAGCGCCGCTTCGAGCGTCGCGAGTTGCTCAGCGCCATTCGTGTTCCACTGATCGACGCGCAGGCTCGCAAAACCGTACAGTCGATCCGGATTCAGGGCGACTTGTTCGGCGACGTATTCGTTCGTCGCAATGCCCGTCGTATGCGGGCTATAGATGGCAAATACGCCGGCCGCTCGAATCCCGGCATCGTCGAGTTGGCTCAGTAACCCTTCCCCGCGTAGCCAACGGTCGCTCAAAATCCCGGTCACCCATTTGAATCCACGCGGCACGCGGCTCGACAGGCGGTCCTGAAATACCGGCGGCATCCATTCCCAGCGGCCTGTGTGCAGGTGCACATCGACGACCGCGAGACGTTGACCATCGACTTCCACGCCCGGTGCCTCCGGTTTCCCTCCGCAGCCAGCCAACGACGCGAGGGCGAACGCAATGCAAACTGTCCTAAACACCTTCCGCCTGATCATCTTCGGCCGGAATCTCCTCTACCGGGAGCTTTTCAGACGGGGTTTCTTGAACTGGAGCCTCGTCCGGCGGCGCCACTTCTAACGGACCTTCTTCTGCGGTGGTCCCGTCGGCCGGGAGCGCTTGCAGCAGCGCCTCCTGTCGTTCGGCTTCCTGCCTCGCGGCTTCCTGCCTCGCGGCTTCCTGCCTCGCGGCTTCCTG
>Ga0114949_10003007_pt1 | contig 10618 bp, 11 predicted proteins | sample N074metaG_FD_83505 | JGI IMG/M metagenome (GOLD analysis project Ga0114949, IMG submission 83505) | Deep subsurface microbial communities from Kermadec Trench to uncover new lineages of life (NeLLi) - N074 metaG | ecosystem: Environmental > Aquatic > Marine > Ocean trench > Sediment | place... | reverse complement strand
GTCAGGTCTTTAATTCATGCTATTCTTCCAAATTGTAGACACGAACATAATTAACAATAAAATAATCAGGTAGGCTATCCAAATAGTCCAATACATTTTCGTTTGCTCTCCATGCGTCATTGGGCGGCGCATCATACTCCATGGAAAGAATAAGCGCTTGGTTGTTACCCGACGACACCCCTTCGCTAATAGTATAAACCAAAGTACCATCGAGGAAGTAGGTGAGTTCTCCTTGAAGCCATCGCAGGCCGAAACGATGAAATTCGCCATCGTTAATATCTATGTTAAAATCTCCTGCATTAAGAAATTTCGAAACGTTTTGCCCCTCCTGTTTACCCCAATGGGTTGCGACATTGAAATGATTAAGTGAGTTTCCATCCGGAAGGTTTTTAATCCACGAACCTTCATTGCCATAAGCAACGATATACTCCATTATATCTATCTCCGTTCCTGTTGAAGGGTCTCCATCGTACCTGTTTTCTGACGCAAAAAGCCAGAATGCCGCCCACAGTCCACCTGAAACCATACCAGAGACTTTTATGTCTGCCTCAAAATATTTTCCATTTTCCGCACCGAAAGTTGACCACTCAGATTTCGGATGCGAGGGATCATAAGTACGTAAATAAGAAGTTTTAAGCGAATCATTCTCTACCCGGGCTCTAATCAAGCAGATGCCCTTCGCCATCAAGATAGGCATCATCTTGGGTGTAGTAAGCATCACGCCATTGATTAGTATTATTATCCCAACCATAAAAAAAGAACCATTTTTCCGAAGGCAGTGCATTTTCAGCTCCATCAAATTCATCCTGCCAAATAAGCTTCCAATTACCGTTAGGCGGTAAACCATCTGTATCATACTGCCCAGGGATTGGATCTTTATCGCAGGAAAGGATTAGTGCTATACAAAGGAGTAGATTTATTTTTGTCATTGGACTGTGCCTTTGCCAGTAAACCCAACAAATAATAGTTTTGGCAACAATGGCTGTGGCAATACCATGCGTTTGATCTTTTATAGTGTTGGATCATGGAACCATCTAAATTAGGTATGATCTCGACAAATATTCGAAAAATCGTATAACAAGTTGTCATATTTTTGAACAGCCTGTAACTGAGATAGTAGAGACAATATATAAATGAGCAAAGAACTTGAAAATAGATTTCTTACTGCGGTAGAAAATAATCAGCACAAATTGCTCAGGATTTGTTCTGTTTACGCCAAGGATACAGAAGAATCAAAAGATCTTTTTCAAGAAGTGCTCATCCAAATCTGGAAGTCCATGCCTTCTTTTAAGGCTAAGTCTACTTTGGAAACATGGATGTTTCGTATAGCGCTCAATGTTTGTCTTCGCTTCCGATCCAATCACATCAAAAAGAAGAATCAATTCATATCCATAGATCACCAGTTTATGGCTGATATTGAGCATGAGCCGGCAGTAGATGAGCGCAGGGAGCAGCTTAGGATGCTTAAAAATTGCATAAAAAAATTAAATGATGCCGACAAAGCAGTCATTACCCTTTATCTGGAAGAATTATCCTATAAAGAGATCTCAAATGTTACCGGTCTAGTCGAAAACACGGTTGCAGTAAAGATCAAACGAATCAAAAAGAAATTGTTGAATTGCATAAAGGAAGTGTCATGATGGAAGAAGAGTTAAGAATAATTTGGCAATCTTCAGCAAATGAGGAGCGTATGAAGTTCGAGAAATCAAGATTGATCATGGATGTCCAATCGAGCTTGGATCGATTTGATAAATCCATAAAATACAGGGATTTAATAGAAACAATAGCAGCAATAACAGTAACCCCCGTATTTGTTTATTATGCTTACACCATCCCCTTTATCCTCACAAAAATTGCTTCAATATTGATAGCGCTGTGGGCAATTTTCGTTATTTTCAAGTTAAGAAAGGCCAGGAAACACCAGCCAAGCGCTTATACCGAGACTTATCTTGAATACTTGTATAAAACCAGAAAATATCTTGGTGTTCAAAAGCGATTGTTGGACAACGTGTTTTATTGGTATATTCTACCATGTATGGTTTTCATATTCTTATTCCTCGCGGGGTTTATGGGAATCCCAGAAAAGTTTACTTGGATGATGGTAACCTCGACAGCTGCTGTGGCATTGGGGATTTTTGCTTATTTCTTAAATAAAAGAGCAGTTAAAAAAGGTATTACACCAAGAATAAACAAAGTGGACGAGCTCATAAAAGTGATGGAAGAATTAAAATAGCATATCATGTATAGATTTAAGTTTTATCTCATTTTTGGATGGCTTTACCTGGGGTTGATAGTCTCCAATTTCGGCCAACCGACTACAATATCACTTGACTTACCCGAGGATGTTAAAAGCAGCATTGAGAAGAGGATCGAGAATGAAATTAATCCCAGCATTGCTATCGGCATAGTTGATAAAAACGGCGTCAGGTATTACAATTTTGGAATGACCAGGGCGGAGGGGAAAGAGGTCAATGAGCATACCATCTATGAAATTGGATCTATCACCAAAGTCTTTACAGGTATTCTGTTGGCACAACAGGTCATCAAGGGAAACGTTTTAGCCTTGACGATCCCATAAATCAATACCTGCCAAAAGAAATAGTAGTACCTGTTATGGGACCAGAGGAAATAACCCTTGGAAATCTTTCTGACCATACCTCCGGATTACCACGGATGCCTTCGAATTTCAAACCGGAAAATCCTAAAAACCCCTTTTCAGATTATACAGTGGATCAAATGTACTCCTTCATATCTACCTATGAACCTACCCGGGAAGTTGGGGCAGAATATGAGTATTCCAACTTAGCTCAAGGATTACTGGGACACCTACTCGCTGGAAATGCAGGTATCTCGTATGAGGAATTGATGATAGAGAATATTGCTTCACCGCTGGCTATGGAAGAAACCAAAATAACGCTCGATCAAGAAATGATTGATGACCTGGCTATTGGACATAGCAATGGGGCTGAAACTGAAAACTGGGACATCCCAACATTAGCAGGTGCAGGAGCCATACGAAGTTCGACTGCGGATATGCTAAAGTTCCTGGCAGCTAATCTGGGATTTGCTAAGACATCCTTACGGCCCAGTATTGAACTATCTCATAAGATTCGACATGGAAAGGCAGGTAATATGCGGGTAGGCCTTGGTTGGCAGGTAAAAAAGGGTGAGGACGGAGACGTGTTTTGGCACAATGGCGGAACCGGCGGGTACAGAGCTTTTATTGGATTTGTAATAGAGGTGGGTAAAGGTGTGGTGGTGCTTACCAATTCATCTACCAGTGTTGATGACATAGGATTTCATCTTTTAGACCCTGGTTCTAAGTTAAACGAGGTCAAATCCAAGGCAGACGCAGTACAAGTACCCGAGGAAACCTTAGAAAGTTATGTTGGCAACTATGAAATACAACCCAATTTCAGTATTGTTATTACCAGGGAAGGCACGCAGCTTTATGGGCAAGCCACCGGACAAGACAGATTTGAGCTGTTTGCTAAAAACAGTAGAGAATTCTATTTAACAGTGGTTGAGGCGCATATTACTTTCCAGGTCAAAGAAGACAAAGTCGAAAGTCTGACCTTATATCAAGGTGGACAGGAATTGGTGGGCAAGAGAATGGAATAATCACTACCGGCTTCACTTCGGTATTCTTTATACGTTCATTTGTACTCGACCTTCAGGCATTCCATCATAGGTTCGCCCGTTTAGGATTCTGCCGTTTTTCTTCTTATTCCTGCCTCCCCACTGCTTAAAGAAAAATGCAACATTGTTTTTTTTGCATTGTTCTTGAATATCCATTACCCAACCTATATCAAGTGGCCTGGGATTGTGTCCACTTTCGCCCCCTACGATCACCCAGTCAATATTTTTTAAATTCAAACCCTGTAATGGACCAATCAAGGGTTCAAGCGACAGAAATTTGGTTCTTGCGTTGGTATTTCTTAATAAATCAATCCGATTTTCAACTTTAATGTTTTCCACGGACACACCCATCCAGATATTGTGTGCCCACTTAAGTTTATCATTTAGTTCTAGAAGTCTCCCCGCCCGTTTTGTTAAAACCTGAAAAACATGTTGAGAATTGTCACGCATAACCTTAAAAACATCTTGAATAAATCCCAAAGGAACATCTTCGTGAAAGAGATCGCTCATGGAGTTGACAAATACAATTTTTGATTTCTTCCAAGAATATGGTAATGTCAAAGCACTTCGATGAGTCTCAAGTTGGAAACTATCCTTGTACTTTGGGATTCCCATAGCTTGTAATCTCTTTGACATGGTTTCTGCGTAACAGAATTTACACCCTTGGGAGATTTTTGTACAACCCGTGGTTGGATTCCATGTCATTTCGGTCCATTCTATCGTTGATTGTGCCATTACTTATTAAGTTTAACAATGATTTTTATCAATTGATCTTTAAAGTATTTGTAACTAACAAAGAAGGCTCTTTTTCTAGCTGGAGTCCCATCTGGATTCGTTACAGCTATGTGGTCGTTCATTTGCAAATCAGTTAATATCTGGTTCGTATGTGCTGTTAGATGCCGATGTTGCAAGGTAAATCGGTACAGTTCTATATTGTTTCGAGGTTGTTCCGATAGATATCCAAACAGTAAGTCCTTGAACTGTTCAGTTTTAGGATTCGATTCGACGGAATCAAATAGGGAAGGTGCCTTAGGAGGCGACCATCCACGACCTTACTTTTTCATCTAGAAGCCACTTTGCATTCAACATTGTTTCAAATCCGTACGGATGACTAGTGAAAAAAAATAAACAAAAAAATTGATTAACGTCTCGTGTAATTATAAAAGAATCAACAAAGTGTTTATGTCCCAGCTTATGCATGAATGCATTCGTAAGATTCTCAATGAAGTCAATACCAGTATGACTATTGGGCCACTGGTTTTCGGGAATTAGCTCCTCAATAAATTTGTGCAAACTTTTTGGTCTACCCTTTCTTTCGAACCTAAACATGAATTGAGTTGGTAAAAATAAAAGAACTTCGGTTTTTCGAGATATCAGAAGATTTTTGATATCCTCGAATTGTATATCACTATATCTGTAGGGATCGAGAAAAATAAATGCTCTGGAGTTGGCCTCACTACTTATTAAATCAGATACGATTTCGGACAAAAATGATCTATAATTTTCGGTTTTAAATTTCAGCTGTGCGATCGTTGAAGGCAAAGGTTTTAGGGAATCAATGTTTGCCTTAAGCTTTAAAATTTTAGTGGAATCGGAATCATTAAATAGAACTTCGAAAGTAGCTGGATTTTGGCTGGTTCGAATCTGTTTGAGACTTTCAACAATAATTATTGGGCTGCCTTTGCCACCATTCGGATAAATCCCTTCTCCGCAAAATAGGTCATAAATGTAAACCTTTTTAATAAAAGGAGTTTGATTTAGGATATTGATATATTGCTCCAGGTACAATCTGAGCAGTTCAACCTTTGCCTTGGAGTGCTTCCACAGTTCTTGTTGAGATTTTTTTAACCCCATTGTTGTAGTTTTATCAATTATAATGTTTCTAAGTCACTTTCACTAATCATTATTTTTTTGCGTATTCCAGTTGCCCAACCTTCTTTTCACTTCCCTGCTCCGCATATTTATCCACCATCGGTATCTTCTCCATAAACCCCACTTCCACCATTGGATACCCAAAATCGCTGGCCACGGTGCCCTTTATTTTATAGAAGCCCCTTCCTTTAAAAGGATATTTACGGGCCGAAGGTGGGAAGTGTGTGGTGTCAAAAACCAATCCTTCACTGTCGTAGAAGGTGCCAAAATGCATCAGTTGGTGATTTTTGGTGCTGGTATCTTTAGTGGTTACCAAATAACCAACCATGGTGACTGTTTTATTTAACTTTTCCTGGAGCTGGTGAGCCGTTGTGTTACCCATATCAGGGGTGGCCAACAGCCTGAAAGGGTCACAAAGAGGAAACCCCAGAAGTTCGATCTGGTCAAAAGCATTGGCATAAGGATAATTCTCCAAAGGGGGCAGGGTATAGGATTTGGGAGCAATATTAAAAAGGTCCAGAGTGGTACGGGTAGGTAGTGGTTGGTTAAAATACCGGTGTGCTTCCCATAGTAATGATCTTTTGTCTTTCCCTGTAAAACGAAAAGCATCAATCCGAATGAGAATGCGCAGTTGCTCCAACCCAATGGGGACCCTTCGCAAAAAATTGTCCAGGCTAGTATAGGGGCCGTGCTCTTCGCGTTCCCAGGCAATGCTCTGGCCCAACTTACTTTCCAGGCTTCTCAGGTGTATAAAGCCCATATAAATAATAGTACCCTTAATACTGGTCAGGTATTTACTGTGATTTATACAAGGGGCTTCGATAGTTGCTCCGCTCATGCGGGCTTCATGAAAATAAAACTCTGTGCGATAGAAGCCTCCAAAGTTATTGATAACGCCTACCATAAATTCCAGAGGATAGTGTGCTTTCAGATAAAGGCTTTGATAGCTTTCCACTGCGTAACTGGCGGAGTGCCCCTTGGAAAAAGAATATCCCGCAAAGCTCTCTATTTCAAACCACACCCGTTGACTCACTTTGTCAGGATAGCCTCTTTTCTTACAGTTTTCAAAAAACTGCACTTCCACCCGTTTAAATTCTTCACGGGAACGAAACTTTCCAGACATGCCCCTCCGAAGTATATCAGCTTCCGCCAGAGAAAGGCCCGCAAAGTGATGTGCCACTTTAATCACATCTTCCTGGTACACCATCACCCCGTAAGTTTCAGCCATTAGCTCATCCATCTTGGAATGAATAGATTGGTAGCTTCCGCCGTTTTGGGCCAGGTGGTGGCGCTCAATATAGGTCCGCATCATTCCGGAACGGGCCACCCCGGGACGGATGATGGAGCTGGCAGCCACCAGTGTCAGATAATTATCGCACGATAATTTACCCAGCAGCATGCGCATGGCCGGCGATTCCACATAGAAGCATCCCATGGTGTGGCCCGTACGGAGTAAATTTTTTATGGCCGGGTCTTTTTTGAAGGACTCAAAATCGTTGATGTCCAATTCCTGATGCTGGTTTTCAGAGACCAGCGCCACGGAGTCCTTAATATGGCCCAAGCCTCTTTGGCTAAGGATGTCAAATTTATAGATGCCAATGTCTTCGGCATTGTGCATCTCGAAATGAGTGGTAGGGTATCCTTTGGGAGGGAAATCAGTGGCGGTATAAGCGTGAATGGGTTTTTCTGTGATTAGCACACCTCCGGCATGCACCGACAAATGCGAGGGGATCGACAGCATTTTTTCAGCATAGCGAAAAATCAGGCTGGTTACCTGGTCTTTCTTCGATTGAGGATATGCCACCAACTGATCGATTTCGCTTTTAGGCAGCCCAAATACTTTGCCCAGTTCACGAATAGTGGACCGTTCCTTAAAAGTATTGTGGGTGCCCAGTAATGCAGTGTGCCGGTACCCGTAGGTATCAAATATGTATTGAGTGACCGCGTCCCGGTCCCTCCAGGAAAAATCAATATCGAAGTCAGGAGGTGAACTGCGTTGCGGATTCAAAAAGCGCTCAAAGTAAAGGTCGAGTTCGATGGGGTCCACATTAGTTAGCCGGAGGCAATAAGCCACCAGGCTGTTGGCACCACTGCCCCGGCCTACGTGCTCAAACTGCTGTTGACTAGCGAAAGACACAATATCATGACTTATAAGAAAGTAGGCGGCAAAATCCCGCTCCGCAATGACTTCCAATTCTCGTCTTAACCGCTCAAGGGCCTTTTTCTGGTAAGGTTTGTGACAAAATCGAGAGGCAAACCCATCTAAGGCCAATGCTTCCAGCTTTTGCAGGTCTTGTTGTTTGCTGCCGGTGACTACGGTTTTGTTTTTATCGGTATCAAAATCAAACTCAATACTACACTGAGACAGCAGCCTTTCAGTATTTGCTACAATTTGAGGAAACCGTTGAAACTGTTTTTTGAGTTGACTGATGGGTACCATTACCTCTTCGGTGCTGGCCTGCTGCTCCGAAGACAATTTGCTCAATATGGTGTTCAGGTCGATGGCCCGTAAAAGCCGGTGGACGTTGTAGGTACTTTTGTCTTTAAATGTGACCGGACGCCAAACCACCAGTTGGCGGTGGTTCCTCGAGTATTGGCTGGTGATTACTTTATTTAGGTCTTGGGTGCGGACCCCTATGAATTCATAGTCTCTCAGGTTTTCAGGAGCCTGTCCCCATGGATAGATGATAAAAACATTTTCGAAAAGAGGAGCCTTGCTAAGCAAAGGTAAGGCCCGTTGATTATGATGAGACAGGTACCGGTTTAATTCCTGATAACCCTGGTTATTGCGGGCCACTCCAATATACAACAGTTGATGATTTTGCCTGAATTCAATTCCCAAAGCGATCTCCAGAAGGTATTCGTGTTGTTTCATGCGACAGATCCTCATCATTTCAATATGTGCTGCGGTACTGTTGATGTCTGTGAGCACTAATTTTTCTACTCCATGTTTGCGGGCTTCATCAAATAGCGCTTGTGGTGAAAGTGTACCGTATTTGAAACTAAAATAGCTGTGACAATTAAGGAACATGGCCAATATTTATAGCAAAAAGACTAAAAATATTGGAATATAGAAATATAATAGCTAATATTATGGGTATATACTAAAAAAATAGCAATAGAATCTGATTGTTTCTACCAGACTTGAATGTTAAATTGGGACTCAAATTAATTCAATGAATGTGATTGCCAATAATATTAAAACGCTTCGAAAAAGGGATGGCTTGACTCAAGGGGTTTTAGCTGAAAAAATGGGTATTAAACGGTCCCTGATTGGGGCCTATGAAGAGGGTAGGGCGGAGCCAAGGATCAACAACCTGGTCAGATTGTCTGAAGTATTCAGCACCCCCATTGATGCCCTGGTGCAGCAGGATTTATCGGAACCCACTGTTCACTCATTAACCAGGGCTTCCGGCGCTCAATTAAGGGTGCTTTCCATCACCGTCAGTGAAGATGGCGATGACCAGGTTCAATGGGTTCCTCATAAAGCAGCCGCAGGTTACCTGAACGGTTATGCGGATACGGATTATCTTAAGGAGTTGCCCAGGTTCAGGTTGCCAAACTTACCCAGAGGAGGCACTTACAGGGCTTTTGAACTAAATGGCGACTCGATGTTGCCATTACAATCCGGCGCTATTGTAATTGGAAAATACGTAGAAGACTGGAAGAGTATTAAGAGTGGAAGGACCTATATTTTGTTGACAAACAATGAAGGCATTGTCTATAAAAGGGTATTCAACTACGTAGCAGAAAGTCAGAAGTTATATCTGGTTTCTGATAATCGAAGTTATGCTCCTTTTGAGATTTCAATTGATCAGGTTTTGGAGGTTTGGTCCGCTCAGGCTTTTATAAGTGTCTCGTTTCCTGATCCCGCCACAGATCCGCAAATATCTCTGGAAAAGCTTACCGGGATGGTTTTGGAATTGCAACAAGAAATTACCAAGTTAAAGAAGTGACAGAGTAGCTCCCCTGAAACCTCAGAAGCATATGGTGGCTTCAAGTCCACTGACCATTTTGTTTTAATGATGTAAATTATGAGTAAGGAATATACCGCTGTCTTTCTATCTATATGTACATTACTATTGGTATCTGGCAGCGCCTGGATAATACCGGGTCCTTTACACACAGATGAGCCTTTACCGGCATTGACAGGTGGTACCGGTCATTATCTTTATGTAGCGACTCCGGGTATCAGGGATTATTTGGGCTATGGAGGTCATGGATTGCTGGTTTTTGATATAGACAACAACCACAAATTTGTAAAACGCATCCGCACTAAAGGGTTTCATGATGATGGCAGCCCATCAAATGTCAAGGGCATAGCTGTTAGTATCCCACTCAACAGTGTCTATATCACCACTTTGCAATCTATGCAACGAATAGACCTGGCTACTGAAGAGGTGCTGTGGGAAATCCCCTATGAGGGTGGCTGTGACCGCATGTCAATTGCACCTGATGGAATGACCATGTATATGCCATCGTTAGAAAAATATTTTTGGAATGTAGTGGACTGCAAGTCAGGTGAGGTACTTGCCAAAATCAAAGTGCATTCAAGAGCACACAACACAATTTACGGCCCTTCAGGTAAAAGAGCTTATATGGCGGACATTGCATCCCCGTTGTTGCACGTTGCCGATACCAAAACGCACACCGTGGTACAAAAAATAGGCCCTTTTAGCGCTGGTATTAGACCGTTTACCATCAATAGCGACGAGTCATTGGTTTTTGTGACCGTCAATGAGTTGCTGGGATTTGAAGTTGGAGATCTAAAAACAGGAGAAAAGGTAGCCAGTGTTCAGGTATTGGGCTGGGACAAGGGACCCGTACGACGGCATGGCAATCCGAGTCATGGTATAGGTCTGACCCCTGATGAAAAAGAGCTATGGGTTTGCGATGGTCATAACATGCGATTACATGTTTTTAGCGGGGAAGCCCCATATCAACAACTCACTACCATTGCCTTAGGTGATATGCCGGGTTGGGTCACTTTTAGTATGGACGGTCAGTATGCCTATCCATCCAGCGGCGAGGTGATTCAGGTCAAAACACGGAAGGTATTATCAATGTTGCAAGATGAAAATTACAACATTGTTTCCAGTGAAAAGAT
>Ga0114949_10003002_pt1 | contig 10624 bp, 8 predicted proteins | sample N074metaG_FD_83505 | JGI IMG/M metagenome (GOLD analysis project Ga0114949, IMG submission 83505) | Deep subsurface microbial communities from Kermadec Trench to uncover new lineages of life (NeLLi) - N074 metaG | ecosystem: Environmental > Aquatic > Marine > Ocean trench > Sediment | place... | reverse complement strand
TGTTGTCAGCGTATGAAACGCTTTCTTCTTTGATATTATTGATTTCCCGGTTGAACAAATGGGAACCAATTCTTCGGAATCTTGCTGCAATTTCAACTTCCTGGTAATCATCCGTTGTGGTTTGGGCCATTGGTGCGGGTGCTACAGGTATTTGCATATGATTGCCCCCAAACATTATGTCACTCTCTATTCGATAAATTCGTTCTGATTTTTCATGAAATTTGTCGTAAGACAGCTCATCAAATACGAATAATACGATGAGCAGGCAGCTGGTAATACCCACCGCAAGTCCGGTGATATTGATCACCGAATAAAATTGGTGTTTGCTTAAATTTCTAAACGCTGTTTTTATATAATTACGTAACATAATTCCAGGTTTTGAATTGATTTCATTGAGCGTTATGGGCTGAATATTTGTTAATTCCCGTTGATTAAAATGTTCTTTAAGAACTTCTTCATATACATCGCCGAATTTCCGGCCGGCTTCCATAATTTTTTCCACTTTACAGCAAATGTGGTCCAGAAGTTCATCCTTCAGGGGTTCATAAACCAACCCTTTCCGATAAAGATCATTGGTTATGTGATTGATATGAGAGTTGTTTAAAGGCATCTAACCTTCGATTATGTTGATTTTCAACACGTTTTGAATGATTTTTATAAATTCTGTAAAATCCTCAAGTTCTTTTACAACGGAAATCCCCTTTTGAGTTATCTCATAGTATTTCCTCATCCGTTTGCCAATATGCACCGTATAGGTTGATAATATACCTTCAGCCTCCATTCTATTGCAGGCGAGGATACAAAAAACCTTCGCTCAATTGAATTTCCCCTCCGTTAACTCAAGCACTTTCTGGGTGATCTCATAACCGTACATTTGATCGTGATCACTTAGTACTTATAAAATGATGGTTTGTAAAGTGCCTTTGATTAGTTCTTTTAATGCCATAAGTTAAGATGTGAATCAATTCATTTTTAGAAATTAGTTTGAACTATTTTTCTTAAATTGTGATTTGACCAGATTCAATAATATTAATTAGCATTTGTTTCATTAATCATCCATTAAAATCAATACCACTGCCATGAAATACTTTATTATTCTTATTGTAGTTCTGGTCCTAGGGTGCATGTCATCAACGGACGAAGTAAAAGAACAAACCCAAATTGTTCATAGCTATCAGGAAGCTGCATTGAATCAGGATTTTGAGCAAATAGATGTGCTACTAGCGGAGGACTTCATTCTTTACTCACCGGCATTTGCTGATTCAATTAGCAAAGGACAAGTCATCGATCAGTGGAAAAGTGATTGGGAAAATCTTTTTGAATCGATTGAATACAAGCGAACAAGAACAGTTTTTAAAGTTGTTGTTGAAGGTCCTTATGTTATTGATTGGGAATTATCATGTTAAAATTTAAAGACGTGAGCAACGACGTTAAATTCTGGTACAATGGTACATTCCGCGTGGACGGAAATAAAATTGGAGTTGGACCATTTTACGAACGCAAGTCGGATATACATTACCCACAATAAGGAAGTAAACATGCGGCTGAAAAATAAAACAGCAATTATTACCGGAGGTGCAAATGGAATTGGTGCAAGTACAGCACAATTGTTTGCGTCTCATGGAGCTGTTGTTTCTATCTGGGATAGTAATGAAAGGGGGCAAGAGGTAGCAAATGAAATTCGTGAACAAGGAGGGAATGCAACTTATAAAAAGGTCGATGTTCGGGATTTAGAAAAAGTTGAAAATGCTTTTAACGAACTTCTTTCTGAAACCGGCTCAGTCGAGATCCTAATCAATAATGCAGGGATCGCGCGTGATAAGTCCTTACTGAAAATGGAATCTGAAGATTGGAAAAATGTAATTGACGTCAATTTAACTGGGGTATTTAATTGCACGAAGGCAGTTGCCGGACATATGAAGGAAAAAGGTTATGGTAGAATAATATCGGCCTCTTCAATAGTGGGCCGCAGGGGTAGCTTTGGACAAACAAATTATGCGGCATCAAAAGGGGGCGTAATAGCCATGACAAAAGGATGGGCAATGGAGTTGGGACCATTCGGGATCACAGTGAATTGTATTGCTCCCGGTTTCATTGATACGGAAATGACCCAGCAAATTCCGTCTGATATCAGGCAGAAATTTATCGAAGGAATACCAGTCAGGCGAATGGGTTTTCCAGAAGATATTGCACAGGGATATTTGTACCTGGCTTCAGAAGAAGCAGGATTTGTAAATGGTACTTGTTTAGGTATAGATGGAGGAGCAGCAAGGTAAATTTACATTCGATCGATTCGCATTATTTTTTATTCTGCTTTTGCTGCTCGCAGGTGTCACGCTCTTGTTATTTCTGAACCCAATGGAATTTGCAACAGGTAAATTGCATGAAGCTTTTCCATCTATGTTGCGTGGTGGATCGTCGATTGCAAACTCTCAGTTTCTAAAATTGCTTTCCTTTTTGTATGGATTTATTATTTTTTGTTTGTTGATCAATGCTGTTTATATAGGAGGCAGAAAATCTCAAAAATTTGCTGGGTTCAAATACATGATACTTGTATTTACGATTGTTTACCTGGCTGCATACGCAATAATGATGCTTAGTTATTGGAAGTATATCGAAGGGAATAATTCCTATTTTCTTGGTTTTCCTGCGCCATCTGCCTGGATGATTTATGCCATCCATTTGTTTCCTTTTTTATTACTTATTTTTTACGCCGTCAACTTTCACAAGTACATTATTTCAAGAAAGGAAATTAATAATTTTATTAAAAATGTTAAGAATAACTGAAATCAAGTGATTTTAAAACTGATTATTGACCTTAATAGTTATGGACAAATCTAAAAAAATAGTTACTGGGGAGGACTACATTAATAGCCTGAAAAACAGGGATCTTACCATTTACTTATTTGGTGAGCTCGTGGTGGATCCTACCGAGCATCCTATTATCCGGCCTTCCATTAATGCAGTTGCAAGGACATATGACCTGGCTGTCGAAAATCCTGAACTGGCATCAGTGATCTCACCATTTACGGGTGAACCTGTCAGTCGCTTTCTTCATGTGTGCACTAGCAGGAAAGATCTTGTGCTGCAAAATAAGATGCAACGAAAATTGGGACAATTGACCGGTACCTGCTTTCAGCGATGTGTTGGAATGGATGCCTTTAATACGTTGTATTCAGTTACGTATGAAATGGATGAAGAAAACGGAACTTCCTACCAGAAAAGACTCATTGGTTTTTTAACACTGTGCCATTCATACAATTATGTAATTGGGGGAGCCATGACCGATGTAAAAGGAGATCGGAGCAAACTGCCACACGAACAGGAAGACGAAGACATGTTTGTTCATGTGACAAAGAGGACGGAAGAAGGTCTGTACATTACCGGTGCCAAGGCGCATCAAACAGGATGCGTCAATTCTCATTGGATGATCATTATGCCTACGATGCGTTTGACTGAAAATGATAAAGAATATGCAATAATTGGTGCCGTACCTGTAGATGCCCCCGGGATAACCTACATATACGGCCGTCAATCATGTGATACCCGTGCGATGGAAGGGGGAACATTAGATGTTGGGAATGTGAATTATGGTGGACAGGAAGCGATGGTAATTTTGGAAGATGTATTTATTCCATGGAAATATGTGTTCATGGATGGTGAATACAAGTACGCATCCATGCTTGTGGAAAGGTTTACCACATATCATCGCCGAAGCTATGTGTGCAAAAGTGGTGTTGGCGATGTACTCATTGGCGCTGCAGCAACAGTTGCAGAATACAATGGAGCAGAAAATGCTTCCCACATCAAGGATAAACTTGTAGAAATGACCCATTTGAATGAAACTATTTATGGAACTGGAATTGCCTCTTCTTACCAGGGGTATGCCACAAAATCCGGAGCTTATATCTGCGATGATATGTTGTCAAATGTATGCAAACACCATGTAACTAAAATGCCCTATGATATTGCACGAATTGCCCAGGATCTTGCAGGCGGGTTGGTGGTAACAATGCCCAGCGAAAAAGATTTCAAACACAAAGAAGTAGGAAAACTAATTAAGAAATATTTGAAAGGTAAGTCAAATATTCCAACGGAAGAACGTATGCGTATTCTTAGATTAATCGAAAACATGACCTTGGGAAGAAATGCGGTTGGTTATTTAACTGAAAGTCTACATGGTGCAGGTTCTCCTCAGGCGCAACGAATTCAAATATTCCGAAACATGCAAGTGAAATACAAAAAACGTTTGGCAAAAGCCTTAGCAGGTATTGAAGTAGAGAATACAGAAGAAACCATAGATGAAATAAGCGGATACTATTCCAGGGTATTTAAACTGGATATGGATTAATGGAAGTACTTCGAAACCCCATTATTTTATCTTCCATTTTCATTTACATGTTGCTCATGGTTGGCGTCGGTATCTGGGCTATGAAAAAAACGAAATCCTCGAACGATTTTTTCATGGCAGGCAGGGATCTTGGAATTATGGTGACCGCCTTCGCTGTTTTCTCAAGCACATTAAGCGGATTTGGTTTTGTAGGTGGGCCGGGGCTAGTCTACCGAATGGGTATGAGCTCAATTTGGATGGTGGTTTGTGCCGGGATGGGTACTTGCGTGTCTGCATATTTACTGGCAAAACGTATACGATTATTTTCTGAGGTTAGTAATTCCATTTCTCTCCCCGATATTGTGATGTTTCGATACCGCTCCAACAATACACGATTCCTGGTAGCATTAGCCATTCTTTTGGGAGTACTGGGATACCTGGCCACACAAATACTTGCCATGTCGGTAGTACTACAGGATATTCTTTCTAAAACAGACACATTCTCAAATATTTCCCTGATTTCATGCATGGTCATTTCAGGATCAATACTTGTATTTTATAGCGTTACCGGAGGGATTATTGCGTCTGTTTATACAGATCTCATTCAGGGAGGGATTATGATCGTGGGAGCTATTCTCATATTCATAACTGTTGTGACCACATTTGATGGAGGATTAACCGGAATTAACCAGACTATACAATTGGATGATCCCCATGCGATTGGCCCCTGGGGTACATTGGGGATGATTGGTTGTCTTTCCTGGTTTTTTGTTTTCGGTCTTGGGGCATCTGGCCAGCCACACGTGATCACGAAATTTATGATGAATAAAAAGATTTCCGATGCAAGATATATTGTACCGGTGTCAGCCATTGGATATGCTCTTTCTGCCTTATTGTGGATTGGGATTGGACTTGTGATGAGAGCACTGGTTTTGAAGGGGCTCCATCCGGAACTGACAAGTGCTGACCAGGCGGCGCCACAATTTTTACAACAATATGCCCATCCTATACTTGCAGGGATCGTATTCTCTGGATTATTCGCTGCTATCATGTCTACTGCGGATTCTTTTTTGAACATTGGTACTGCGGCTGTGGTGAATGACATTCCGAAGTCTCTTGGAATTCAGGTAAAAGGATCATTGAGGTCTGCCCGTATTACAATGATTTTAATTACAATCATTGCCGGAATATTTGCTCTTTATTCAGGTGACCTGATTGCAATCCTTGGGGCCTTTGGGTGGGGAACATTTGCAGCGGCTATTGTACCTACAGTTACGCTCGGATTGAATTGGAAAAGAGCTACACCCTTTGCGGCAAACGTAGCAATCATATCAAGTCTGCTAATTAATTTTTTTGTCAAAATATTCAAAATCTCAATACCTTATGGGATTGATGTTGGGGCTTTGTCTTTGATGGTATCGCTGATTTTATTCATGGGAATTTCTTTCCTTTCGAAAGCGCCAAAACTCTCACCTGAGGTGGAAAAAATTATGGACTTATAATTATTCTTCTTTCAAGGTGCTGGCAGGGTTCGACTTGGCAGCAATCCAGGTTTGAGAACCAATGATCAATGACCCTAAAACCAATATCAAAGCAATACCACCACCATACTGGATAATCCCCGGAGTCATGCGGTTGGCCAGGTTTGGTAAAACAACAAAATCAAGTACAAGCCATACCAACACCAAAGCAACAACGCTTGAAATTAGCAAAAGCTTTATAAAACCGCTTGAAAGCAAAAAGACCAATTTTTTTTCTGATGCCCCTAATACTTTTCGAATGCCAACTTCTTTTATTCTTGTTTCAACAGTATAAACAGCCATTCCTAAAAGTCCAAGTGTGGCAATTGATATTGCCAGCCCAGCCAATGCTCCAATAATTTTAGTTGAATCAGTTAACATGCTGTAGGAGTCTTCAAGCTGATCAGAAAACAAGCTGGCCTCATACGGGTGAACCCCGTTGTCTACAGTATTCCAGACAGACTCCATCCTGTCAATTAGTAAATGCGGATCTTGTGAATTATATCGCAGACTCATGTATCTTGTGCTGGAGGGATTATACTTCATTATTACCCCTCTCATTGGCTCAGTCGCCCGGGAGTATTGATAATCCTTTGTTACTCCATGAATTGTCCATTTTTTCCCAAGGTTATGAATATTAGACCCGATGGCCTCTTGTGGGTTTTCGAATCCTAGTTTTTTAGCTAATGTTTCATTGATCAAGATCTTCTCCGATCCGGTTCCGGGGCTGAACGGGTTCCCTGCAATCAGCGGAATTTCCATTACGTCGAGGTAGTGGTGGTCTGTCCAAAACTGATTGACTAACATAGAATCCTGTGTTGTAAGCCCCGCCCATGTGTTATTTCTTGTGCCGGTACTCAGTATTAGAGAGGTGAGGGTGCCTTTTTCTATTTCTGACAATTTTTTGAATTCATTCAGCATGACTTCCCCCGAATTGCCTTTAAGAGGGATATTGATGATTCCCTCAGAACGGTATCCGTTATCGAAATTCATAAAATATTGGTATTGTTGATACGCCACACTAGCAAGCATGATGAAAATAAGAGATAGCGCAAATTGGACAACCACAAGTCCTTTTCTAACACTGATAAACCGAAAAACTCGAGCGGTTTTACTGCCTTTTAAGATGGAAGAGGGATCCATTTTTGAGAGGAAAAGAGAAGGGATAAAACCTGCAAAAACACCTACCAAAATAGAAAACAGCAAAAACAACAGGATCATTTTCCCACTTGTTTCTAGTGAAAGGATACTAGCCATTTCAGTAGAGGCGATAGAAAGGAATGCTTCTTTCAGCAATATAAAAATGAAAGAGCTTAGCACAACTGCTATGAAGCAAATCAAAATGGACTCGACGATAAACTGAGTCATTAACTGACGTTTGTTGCCTCCCAGCACTTTGCGAATACCCACTTCTTTGGCTCTTCTTAAAGACCGGGCGATCGTTAAATTGGTATAATTAAAACCGGCAGAACCAATGACAATAAGAGCCATTATAATCAGACCAATAATCATTTCAGTACTCACCACTGGTCCAATTTGATTAGAATAGTCGCTTCCGGGAGATATTGAGAGCAATGGCTGCAAATAGAATCGTACATCAAGTTGATCATTGTCGGCATAAATTTCATCACTGATCTGATTGAGCGCTGCATGAAGCTGATCTGTAGAAATCCCCTCCTGAAGTGTGAGGTAGATATAGTTTGCGGAATAGCTTAACCAATTTTCCAGAGAAGGATATAATACATCAGTCTCTTCCAATGATTTGATGGTGGCAAATGATCCCAACATATCGAATTGGAGATGCGATTGACGTGGAGGATCCTCCATCACACCAACAACAATGAAATCGCCATAAGGAGCAATAGTGACAAGTTCACCTACAGGCGATTGTTCAGAAAGTAATTTCCAGGCTGCAGACTCTGTGAGAATAATATTGTGAGGATTTTTGAGATCCTCAGTTCCTCCTTCAATCATAGGAAAAGTAAATACGTCGAAAAATGAAGGACTAACAAGATGCCCTGAAAGCGGAATCGTTTTTTGAGTTGAAACTACATCCCCCGAAAAGCTGCGCCTGATATTTACAAAGGATTCTACATATCCCGGATATTCGAAGTTTAACTTGTCCGCCAATGGCGTTGTAGTTGTGGCCATGGAGTAGGAGTTAAAATCCATGTATTGGCTTTTGGAAGTAATCCTGTAGATGTGGTCTTTATGGACGTGAAACTTGTCCATGGACGATTGATCTACAATGATCGCGATAATTAACAAACCCACAGACATGGCCAAAGCAAGACCAACAATATTTAATGTTGAAAAAAGTTTATTTCTGAAAATATTGCGAAGAGCAACTTTAAAATAGTTAATGATCATTTGGGAGTGGCTACATGAGGTGCTTATATGACGAATTAAAAGTTGTATTGTTTCTGTTTATACTCAGAAATTTCAATTTAGTTACCAAATCAAATGACTTTCGTAAACATGAATGTAATCGAGAATAAAGAAATGAGCTTTGCAAATTATGCACGAAATAGAAGAAGAGATTGATCAAATGAGGATTTTTCCAATCATTACATTATATTGATATTGATTAGAAATAATATAAAGTGTTAATTCAAAATAGATAAGATCATGGGAAAAGGTAAAGACGCTAAGAAAAACGTTAAAAAAGAACCTGCAAAAACGGCAAAAGAGAAAAAAGCGGAAAAGAGACTCAAGAAAGCTAAGGGAGGTTGATTAAAAGAAAAAACTTGACTTGCACAATAATTCAAGTAATGATGTAGGGACAAGATATCCTCTATTTCAATACCCCGAGGCTTGCCCATCTTTTCTTGATTCCGAAGCTCCATAGTAGACACTTCCGTCATAGAGAATGGCCTGGTAGCCGCCAAATCGTTCGAAACCATAGGATACATCATGGCCCATTTTCAAAAGCTCTCTGATAGTGGAATATGAAAATCCTGATTCCAGCCGGATGGTTCCCGTGTTTCCATCTCCCGGATTGCCATGACTGTATTCGTGGCGTATCCTTGGTGCATCACCTGCCTCTTGAAGATTCATATCAAAATCGATGAGATTCATTACAATTTGTACATGCCCTTGTGGTTGCATACCACCACCTGTTAAACCAAAACTCACATAAGGCAGGTTGTCTTTTGTGATGAAAGCGGGAATAATGGTATGGAATGGTCTTTTTCCTGGTACATAAGAATTCAAATGTCCCTCTTCAAGGCTAAACCCTGTACCTCTGTTTTGCAGGCAAAACCCTAATTCCGGAGAAACAACCAGGGATCCAAAAAGCCATGAATTACTTTGAATAAGTGATACCATATTTCCTTCCCGATCTGCTACCGTGAGATAGATGGTATGACTTTGACCTTCCAATCCAGGGCCATAATTTTTTGGGCGCTCAGGATCAATTTCATTTCTCCTCTTGATAGCATATTCTTTTGAGATCAATTCTTCCAGAGGAATTTCATTAAAATCCGGATCTGCATAATATTTCCCTAAATCCGCATAGACAAGTTTCTTAGCTTCGGAAAAATAATGGATGTGTTCTTTGCTGCCAAATCCAAATTCACTCATATCATAACCTTCTAAAATATTCAACATTTGTAATACGGATACCCCCTGTCCATTTGGAGGAATTTCCCAGACTGTATAGCCACGATAATCTGTAGAAACCGGATCCAGCCACTCAGATTTATGATTTGAAAAATCTTCCTCTGAAAGAAAACCACCAAGATTCTGTACATGTTTTACAATGGACTTCGAAATTTTTCCACGGTAAAATGCATCTCTTCCATCATCGCTGATCATTTGAAGAGTATTGGCAAGTGTTTCGTTCTTGAATATTTCGCCTTTGACAGGAAATTTTCCGGCACTACGATACACCTTGTTAAAATCAGGGAGATCATTCCAGCCAAGATTTCCTTCAGCGGTATAAGTTTTTAATAAACTTCGATCAAGATATTGCATCATATCCGCGATTTCCTGTGCGACCGGAATCCCCTCCTTTGCGTAGCTGATCGCAGGTGCTAAAAGATCCTCCATCGGTAAGTGACCGAATTTGTTATGCATTTCAAACCATCCATCTACACATCCGGGTACAGTAATACCCAGCGGTCCGGCCCCTGGAATTGATGCAATATTATTTTCTTTAAAATATTGTAAACTTAGATCCATTGGCGAGCGGCCACTGGCATTCAGCGCAAACAATTTTTTGTCTTTCGCACTCCAGATAATGGCAAACAAATCTCCACCAATTCCGTTCATTGCCGGATCTGCGAAACCGAGGAAAGCATTAGCTGCTATGGCAGCATCAACAGCACTCCCATCTTTTTTTAGAATTTCAATTGCTATTTGGGTGGCTATGGGATGGTTGGTAGCCGCCATTCCATTTCTTGCAATTACCTCAGATCTGGTAGCAAAAGTTTCTCCCGAAAGACGGTCTTGACTTTTCACAGCAGATCCGCATAAAAGCAGAATAACAATCAGCATTGAATTATTTGTCATTTTCACAGTATGATGATTTTAATTTACAATTTGATCTTCCTCTAATAATCCATAAATTTTCATTTCCCGCATAGACCAGGGGATCTCTTCTTCTTCTTCTTCCGCTTCTGCTAAAATTCCTGTTTGCGTAATTCGCAAGAATGTAGTTTGCACAGGGTCAAATGAGATGGTAACATTTTCATTATCACAATTTCCTTCTGCAACTGACGTCCAATTCGACCCGTCCATTGAGATCTGCAAATCATAAGAACGCGGAAACGTT
>Ga0114949_10002997_pt1 | contig 10632 bp, 6 predicted proteins | sample N074metaG_FD_83505 | JGI IMG/M metagenome (GOLD analysis project Ga0114949, IMG submission 83505) | Deep subsurface microbial communities from Kermadec Trench to uncover new lineages of life (NeLLi) - N074 metaG | ecosystem: Environmental > Aquatic > Marine > Ocean trench > Sediment | place... | reverse complement strand
TGTCGAGAACGGAACGGGTGCTCGCCAGCCCGCCCTTGTCCCCTCCGTGAAAGGGTATGGTCTCGGGGGTGGAGCCTGGGAACCCTCTGGGCAGGGAGGCGTCGGCTGTAGGCCGTCGTCCGGGTGAGAGCTAGGCCAGAGTCGGATCTCCTTCCTGAGACCGGGCTGGCAAGTGGTCTCCCGTCCCGTTCTCCCTCTCCTTCTTTCCCCCCTTACTTTCCTTCCTCCTCACCCTCCTTCTGTACCGACACACCCTCCAGACACACATCGACCCGACGGGGCAGAGCAGCAAGACGGGAGGTGGAAGTACGCTACTTGAAGGGGGAGTTCAGTCGGACGCACCCACGGCGCGCTGCAGGGCACTCCGGGCAGCCTCTTGCCCCACCAGCTTGACGAACGGCCCGAACCGGGGTCCATGATCCTGTCCGCTCAGCGCGCGGTACAGTGCCCGGAAGGCGCGCTTTGGTTCCAGGCCGTGATCCCTGGCCGTCTGGAACGCCGTCGTCTGGATCTCGTCCTCGTCATGAGGCTCCGCAAGAAACGCGGCGATCGCCGCAAGGACGGTGCGCTCGTCGTCATCGAACGACGGGACGGTGGCCTCCGGCAGCAGCACCTCGCGGTGATAGAGAATGGCGCGCTCCACGGTCTTGCGCAGAAACGTCTCGCCACCCGGTTGCGCGCCACGGTACTCGTGCACGTAACGCATCACCAGTTGCGCATCGTCTGTCCCGATGGTGGCCACCAGGTTCAGCAGCATGGCGAAGCTCACCCCGTGGGGGTACGGGTGTTCCGCAGGGAGTCCCGGGTCCACGAAGCGCAGCTCCGCAGGCCGTTTCTCGGGTGACTCCGCCGCGTACCACGCGTCCAGCAGCCCGAGATGCTCGTCCACCAAGCGCGGGATCACCTCCCACGACAGCCGCCGGGCCTTGCGAGGTTTACGGAACAGGAACAGCGCCAGCGATTCCTGGCTGGCGTAGCGCAGCCATCGGTCCACGGTGATCCCCTTGCCCACGGACTTGGAGATCTTCGAGCCGTGCTCGTCCAGGAACATCTCGTAGACGAAGTGCAGCGGTGGCTTGCCACCGAGGATGCGCGTGATCTTGCGGCTCAGCTCTGCCGACTCGATGAGGTCCTTGCCGTACATCTCGTAGTCAACACCGAAGACAAACCAGCGCAACGCCCAATCCACCTTCCAACCCACCTTGACCTTGCCGTCCAGCACCGGCGTCTCCACCTCCACGCCGCAGCCGTCCACCCCACCGAACTCCTTCTGGCAGCTGTAGCGGATGGCGTCCTTCTCCGGTAAGTAGGCCGTCACCAGCGTGGAGTACACCCGTCCGCAGGACTCACAGATAGGCAGGAACGGCGACCAGTCTGCGCGTTTCTCCTGCGACAAGGTGGGCAGGATGAGCTCGCGCACGGCGTCGACATGCTGCAGGATGGCGCGCAGGCCGTCGTTGAACGCGCCGCTACGGTACTGCTCGCGTGACGACTTGAAGGTGTAGTCGAAGCTGTAGCGGTCGAGCATCTTGCGCAGTTCGCCGTTGTTGTGATCGGCATAACTCTCGCAGCACCCGGACGGATCCGGAATGTCACATAGCGGCTTTCCCAGCTCCGGCTCCAGCAGCGCCCGCTGCTCATCGCTGAGATTCAGCGGCACCTTACGCAGGCCGTCCATGTCGTCGGAAAACGCGTACAACTCGGTGGGATGGCCGGGCCGCAGTTCCTCCACCGCACGGCGGATCCAGCTGGTGCGCGCCACCTCGCAGAAGGTGCCGATGTGCGGCAGCCCCGAGGGACCGTAGCCGGTCTCGAACAGCAGCCGGGGCCCCTCGCCGGAGCGCGCCAGCGCCTTTTCCGCCTGCTCGTACGGCCAGAGTCGTTGGGCCACGCTGCTCTCCTTCCTGGAGGCTCCCGGGCCGCGGGATGGTAGTGGTCATCACCCGGGGTGTCAACCTGATGGTATGATCCTGGCATGGTTCCCCGTCCCGGGTGTTGGTTCACCTCCAGGTGGCCGGTTGGCTAGGTCTCACAGCGTACGCCTGGCAGGGCGCTACCGCGTCCTGTCGACGCTGGGCGAAGGGGCGTTCGCCGAGGTCTTCCGCGTTCGTGACGAGCTCCTGGACCGCGAGCTGGCGCTGAAACGCTTCAAAGCTGCAAACCTGACCCCCGAGGCGCTGGAGATCCTGCGGGAGGAGTTCCTCCTGCTGACCAGGCTGCACCACCGCGGCATCCTGCAGGTCCACGACGTCTCGGTGACCGGCGAGGAGCCGTTCTTCACCATGGAGTACCTGCGTGGCCCGGACCTCCGGCACGGACTGCGCCAGGGGATCACCGGACCGCTGCCCGCCGAGCGCATGCAGGCGGTCACCTCGGCGTTCCTCACCATACTCTCCACGCTGCGTTACCTCCATGCGCAAGGGGTGGTGCACGGCGACCTCAAGCCCAGCAACGTGCTCTACCGTTCTCCATTTTCCGGCGAGGAGGATCCCGGTGACGATGTGGTGCTGGTGGACTTCGGCCTGCACTTGCCGAGGCTGCGAGGTGCCGGGATTACCGGCACGCTCGACTATCTGGCGCCGGAGCAGCTCTCGTCAGGGGCGCTGGATGCCGCCACCGACCTGTTTTCGCTGGGCGTCTTGTTCTACGAGATCCTCACCGGCGAGCAGCCGTGGGAGGGCAAGGATCCGCTGCGGCGCGTGCAGGCCCGCGGCGCCTCCGTGCCCGCGCTGGCCGGCCGGGTACCTGATCTTCCCGAGGGGTTGGGCGACGTGGTGCATCGGTTGCTGGCCACCGACCGCTCACTGCGCTACCGCACCGCCGACGAGGTGCAGCGCGACTTGCTGCTGGTAGGGGGGCGCGACGAGGCCGACGCCGCAGCCGTCCTGCGGCGTGACTTCCAGTTCGACCCCGGACTGGTGGGACGGGAAGCCCAGCTCACGCTGCTGCGCGACCACGCGGCGGCCGCAGGCAAGAGCGGCACAGGTCGACTCATGGCCCTGGTGGCCGACGCCGGGCTGGGAGGACGCCGGCTGCAGCATGCGTTGCGCGAGCAGGTGCAGGCGGCCGGCGGGCTCGTGGTCACCTGCAGCGCGGCCAGCGGCCATGTGCAGGGAACCGTGGACGGCATCATCCGGCGCCTGGAGGGCAATGTGGCTGCAGCGAGCGACGAGGAGCGCCGTCTGCGCCGCGATCTGAAGCGAGTGCTCGACGGCTTCCAGCCGGTCGCGGACCGTGCTGAGGATCTTTCCGCACGCCGTCAGGAGGTCTTCGAGCGCCTGTCCCGCTGGGCCGGCGCTGCCCTGCGCCGGCGCAGCAGCGAGGGGAGCGAGGCGGTCTGGATCCTGGAGGACGTTCATCGTGCCGATCCGGTGAGCGCCGACTGCATCCGCTATCTGGCCGGCAGCCTGGCGAAGCTACCGGTTCTCCTGCTTCTGGTGGGGGAGCGTGGCGCCTGGCTGGACGATGTGGAGGAGGAGTCCCGTCTGATCCTGGAGGGTCTGGATCGCGAGCAGACGGAAGCTGTGTTGCGCGCCAACTTCCCCGACCTGCAGGAGCCGTCCGCGGTGGCGGCGGCGGTGCACGAGCGGGTGCAGGGAAACCTCCTGCTTCTGGATCTGCTGATCACCGAACAGGTGCGTAGCGGCGCCCTGGAATACCGGGCACGCGGGTGGGTGGCGGATCTCGAGGCGCTGCGCACCTGCCGGCTGCCTGCCAGCGCGGCTCAGGCATTGCAGGGACGTGTGGACGCGCTGGCCGCGGGGCAGCAGGAGGTCCTGTCCGCCGCGGCGTTGTTCGGGGGCCGGTTTGTTGCGCACTGGGTGGCGGCAACCCTGCGCCACAGTGCTGCCGATGTACTGGCCGTTCTCGGATCGCTGCTGTCGCTGGATCTGGTGGTGCGAGAAGAGAGCCCGGTGACGGCGCCCGTCTATCGGTTCACGCACCCCTCGTTGGTGGAGCTGTTGTTGCAGACGCTGACGGCGCCGCGCCTGCGCACCCTGCGCGCGGCGGCTGCCGACCATCTGCGTAGCGAGCTGGCGACGGGGCAGGAACAGGCGCGCGCCCCACTGGCGCGCTTGTGCGAGGAGCTCCGGCAGAGCGCGGAGGCGGCGCGGCTGTACGAGGAGCTGGGTCGCCGGGTACGGTTGGAGCCCGAGACCGCTTTCACGCATCTTTCTCGAGCCGCTAATCTGCTGCAGCGCGCCAAGCTGCCGGCCGGCCAGGAGTTGCTGCAGTCGCTGGAGGAGCAAGCCCTGGTGGTGGGCCGCTACCAGGAGGCCCTGCAGGCACAGCGCAAGCTGCTACGGCGCACGGCCGACGATGGGGCGGCGCGTGCTGCCGTGCTGGTGCGCATGGGTCGGGTGGAGCTGCTGCTGGGTCAGAACCGCGCCGCGGGCCGGCGGGTGCGGCAGGCGCTGGATCTGGTGCCGGCGGCAAAGATGGGCTCGGCAGGCGTCGAGGCCAACCGCATCCTCGCCAAGGCGGCCCAGCGAGCGGGCCACTATGATGAAGCAGAGCACCTCTACGCCGAGGCGGTGGAACTGGCGGGGTCGCAGTCCCGGGAGTCGTTGATCCGCGTGCTCACCAGCCAGGGTGAGTTCTTCCTGCGCAAGGGAGATTCCGAGCGAGCCGAGCAGGTGTTTCGTCGTTGCCTGGATCTGGCGAGGACCGGCAAGGAACGTGGTCTGCTGCCCGGCATCTACGTCGGTCTCGGGCAACTCTGGATGGATCGCAACCCGGCAGAGGCGGTAGCGCCGCTCGAGAAGGCTGTGGAGTTGGCCGTCGAGCAGGCGCAGGTGGCCCCCGAGCTGGACGCTTACTACAACCTGGGCATCGTGTTCACCGATCTGGCACTGCTGGACCGTGCCCGTGACAGCTACCTGCACGCACAGGAGTTGGTGCGCAAGAAGAAGGGCATGGTGCAAGCGCGGATCGAGGCGCAGCTCGGCAACCTGGCGCGCGAGCGCGGTGACTTCCGCCAGGCCGACGCGCACTACCGTCAGTTCATCGAGTCGGCCCGGGACATTCCCGACACCAGTACCATCCGATTGTTGCACCGGGTGAACCGTGCGCTTCTGGCGCTGGCGCGGGGCGAGGCGCAGGCCGGGCTCGACGATCTCCGCCGGCACGAGTCGGACTATCTCGACACCTACCCCCGGGCGCTGATGGCGTATCAACGGACACGGGCACGGCTGGAGCTGGAGGTGGGCCTGCGGGAGGAGGCGCAGCGCCGTGCCCGGCGTGTGGCCGAGTTGGCGGAACGCCACCAGGACCCGTACTTTCGTATCGGCGCAGCCATGCTGGAGGGTGAGCTGGCCAGCAACGGCCCCGATCCGCGCTCCGGGCAGGAGAAGCTCCTGGAAGCGCGCCGGCTGGCAACACAGATGGGCAATCGCAAGCTCGAGGCCGAGGTGTCGCTGCTGCTGGCAGAGATCCTGGTGGAGCGTCCCGAGCTCGGCGACGATCCGCGCGCGCCGCTGGAACAGGCGCGGGAGGTGCTGGAGCGCGCCGGGATGCGACCCGCGCTGGAGCGGGTGGCGCGCCTCACCCGACGGCTGCAGGGCACACCCGGGTGGGTGGCGGCGCACCGGCCGGCGCGCACCGCCAAGGAACTCTCCACTCTCTACCGTGTCTCCGAGATGATCCGGAGCCATCAGAGTCTGGACGACCTGTTTTCCAAGCTGCTCGACACGGCCATCGAGCTCATGGCCGCCGAGCGCGGCTTCATCTTCCTCACGCGCAAGGGCTCACGCCGTCTGGACCCGTGCGCCTCGCGCGGTGGCGACCGAGCGGTGCTGCGCGATGCCGGGCAGATCAGCCGCAATATCCTCAAGGCGACGGTGCAGGACGCTGCCCCGGTGTTCTCCACCAACGCCATGACCGATGAGCGTTTTCGCAGCAACCAGAGTGTGCTCAACTACGGCATCCGTTCGTTCATCTGTGTGCCGTTGCTGTTGCCTGACCGTGTGCTGGGAACGCTCTACGTGGACCACCGAAAGCTCGACAGTCTGTTCGGCCAGTCCGATGCGGACTTTCTTATGGCCTATGCTAATTTCGCCGCCGCCGCCATCGCCAACGCGTTGCTACAGGGAGAGCTCACCAAGGAGGTTCATGTCCTGCGTCGCGAAGTGCGTCAGAGCTGGGACAGGGATCCCATGGTGGGGGACTCTCCTGCCATGCAGGAGGTGCGCGAACTCATCGAGCGCATCGGTCCCACCGACAGCAACGTCCTGGTGCGCGGCGAGAGTGGTACCGGAAAGGAACTGGTGGCGCGCGGGCTGCACGAGCATAGTAAGCGGGCGCAGGGGCCGTTGGTAGCGGTGAATTGTGCCGCGCTGCCCGAGTCGCTGGTGGAGAGCGAGTTGTTCGGCGTGACGCGTGGTGCTGCCACGGATGTGACGGAGCGGCCGGGCAAGTTCGAGGAGGCGCAGGGTGGGACGCTGTTCCTGGACGAGATCGGGGACCTGTCGCTGGCGGCGCAGGCGAAGATCCTGCGCGCCATACAGAGCCGCCGCATCCAGCGGCTGGGGAGCAACCGCTCGGTGGATCTGGATATCCGCCTGGTCGCCGCCACCCATATGGATCTCGAGGCCGCCATGGAGGCCGGGACCTTCCGCGACGATCTGTACTATCGTCTCAACGTGGTGGAGATCAATCTGGCTCCGCTGCGCGAACGTCGCGAGGACGTTGCCGCCATCGTGCGTCACTTCGTCGACCGCTTCTGCCGCGAGCAGAGCAAGTCCACGCTGGGCATCGACAGCGACACCTTGGCGAGCTACCTGGAGTACGACTGGCCGGGCAATGTCCGTGAACTGCGCAATGCAGTGGAGCGTGCCGTGTTGCTGGCGCAGGACGATCGGCTGCCGCCGTTTGTGCCTGCGTCGGTGCGCGAGCGTGGGGCCACCGATCTCCTGGAGGCCTTCCAGCGCGGCCATGACGAGAAGCAGGTCAAGCGCGCCTACGCCCGGCTGGTCTACCAGCGGCTGGGTGGCAACAAGCGCCGCGCCTGCCGCATCCTCGGCATCGATTACAAGACCCTGCAGAGCCGTCTAGCGTCCGAGGTCTGAATCACCCCCTACCCGATATGGGAAAATATCCAATTTTCATATTGGAATAATTCCTATTTTCGTCTTCACCCCGGTTTCCGACCCACCTTTCCGCCCCTGTCGACCTCATCATAACTTCAAATAAATCAGCGTGTTACATTAATGATGACGCTTTCAACAATGTTGGTATGGATGCTGCACTAACATTTTCTGGCAATTATGAGTGGCCGAGCAGGTGAGTTGGGGGTATAGAAAGGATAGTCATGACCGCCCGAAAAGGTACACGCAGCAGTTGGCCCCGATTCCTGGCCGTCCTGCTCATTCTCTGGATGCTCCTGGTCCCCTTGGCCGCCATGGCCGGGGGCGAGGACGATCCGGGGTCAATGGGGGGGAATAGTTTCGTCGATGGGGACGCTCCCGAGGACGAGCAATCCGACGACTGGACCTGGGCCAAATGGCTGCTGTGGCTACTGACCATCCGAATACTTCCCTAGGGAAGTCCCAGCCCACCAGTTCCGGCACCGATCGAAGGCAGGAAGTGTGTCTTTCTCCGGCGTCGGCATCCGTCCGGGTAGGAGGGTCGATCGTTATCCCGCCACTTCATCCCAGGCTTCTGGAGACCCTGGTAAGGGAGTACTGGGTACCGCTGGTTCTCTTTGACCCCGACTGGCGGGTCGTGGTGTGGAACCGTGGAGCGCAGGACCTGTTCGGGCTTCCCCTGGAGCAGGCTGTGGGCAAGTCTCTCGAGGATACGGGAATTCTTCCCGAGCGGAGTTACGGCCCGGTCCTGCGCGCCCGGGTTGCCGCCTCTGAGGATGTGATGCTGACCGGCGAACCCAGGTCGGGGGACGGGACTCGTCTGGTGCACCGTTTCCGACGTATCGCCTTGGATGATGAACCGCTGGGTTTCCTCTGTGCAAGCAGCTTTCGGGACGCGGCGGGGATTGGCAGCAGCGTGCACGAGTTGGCCGCCGTTCCCTTGTCGGGGTCGCTGGAGCACGACCTGCGCAACTCGATCCAGGTCATCTCGAATCACTCCGAGTTGTTGCTGGCCGAGATGGCCTCCAGTCCCTTCGCGCCGCGGGTGCGCGAGATCCAGCGAGCCGTGGAGCGCCTGTTGCGCCGGACGGGCGAGTGGAAGGAGGGGGAGACAAGGAGCCATGCACATGGAGAAGAAGGTCAAGGGTGAGACAACCCAGCCGGTGAGCCTGGTGTTCTTCCCGTCGCCGTCGGGAAACCTGGCGCAGCAGATGCCGGAGCCCGACAAGCGCGTGCGTACGGTAGCCGGTGTTCCGCGACCGGTGACGGGAGCACCGACCTTCATTGCCGCTCGCGATCTCAATGAGGCCCGGCACGTCTTCGAGGACCTCGAGCACGAGCCGCTCACCGTGAGGCAGATCGCCGCGGCGCTCGACGCGGATGCTCGACGACTGGCGCACCTGTACCAGCGACGCATCGCGCAGGCCTCTGCGGACGAGCATCCTGAGTCTGAGGCCGCGGTGCTGACCCCGCTCTTGGAACACCTCGGTTCCGGGGTGCATGTCTCCGACGTCCACAAGCTCTTGAACGTGGCCCGGGACCCCCTGTTCGACCAACCCGTGACGATGCGCGGCAAGACCGCCGCGCGACGGTTCCAGCTCGAGCAGGCCATCGCCCTCTACGTGATCTGGAGGCTGGGGCATTCGTTTCACCTGGCACCCGGTGTGCGCAAGTCCATTGCCTGCCGGTTCACCCAGAATATCCTCTGGAAGGTGATCCACGGCACCCAGATGGGCCTGGCGGTGACCCCGTTCGTCGCCATCATCGCCGAGCTGGATGAGCTGATGGACATGAGCCACACGGAGGTCGTGGCGTTCTCGCTCAACGGCCTGGTCTGCCAGGCGCTGCACGCCTTCCACCCCGAATCGCACTGATCCCCCGCGCCGGTTGCGCGCCCGCAGACACCGTCCTACACTGGGCCTCCAGAGTGCTGTCCGTCCTTTGCCCTGGCGTCGGGAGCGTGTGATGAGAACCCTGTTCGAGGATATCTGGGGCTGGTCCATCTACTCCAAGCAGAAGCAGCTGGATTTCAATGGTCATGTGTTGTGTCGCCCGGACGGTACGGTGCTGGTGGACCCTCCCGCGCTGGAGGAGGGCGACCTCGACAGGATTCGCCGTTTGCCGGCCCCTTTTCACATCGTCCTGACCAACAAGGATCATTGCCGCGACAGCCAGGCGGCCAGGCAGCAGTTGCAGGCGGAGATCTGGATTCACGAGGCGGATGCCGGGCTGCTGGAGGATCCTCCGGACCGGACCTTTACCGGCGGCGAGTCTCTTCCCGGTGGCTTGCGCGCGGTGCACGTCCCGGACAACAAGTCGCCGGGGGAGACTGCATTCCACCTGGACCGTCACGATGGCATCCTCATCCTCGGCGATGCGCTCATCGGTTACCCCATCGGCGAGCTCCGTCTGTTGCCCGAGGCCAAATACGCGGATCACCGCAAGGCCAAGGAGGGAATCCGCGCCCTCCTGGAGCCCAGCTACAATACCGTCCTGGTGGGCGACGGCACGTCCATCTTCCACAACGGACGCGACGCAGTGCAGCGCTTCCTGGAGCGCGATTGAGGCCGTTCTGGCACCCGCTCTCGGCCCTGTTGCTCACCGACCCGCCGTCGTATGCGACGCCCGGGATGATCCGCACGTTCCTGCGCGGGCCCGAAGGCCTCGAGCTTCGCTATGCCGGCGATCGCATGTGGCCGGCGGTGGCGCAGGGACAGCGCATCGTCGTGCACCCTCCTCCGGGTGGGGCTCCGGCGCAGGGTTCGGTGGTGGTGGCCGAGCTGGAAGGCATCCCCGACCTGCTGCGCGTGGCGCGGGTCTCGGCAGGGCGTCTGACCCTCACCGCAGACGCCGATCCGGAGTTGCGCGTGCACGTGGAGGGTGCGGGGTTGCTGGCCGTGGCCGATCTGCCGTCCCGCGCCACAGGGGTCGCCGCGTCGCGCCTGCGGCGCCTGTTCCTGGACCATGCAGAGGCATGGAACGGGGAGCCCGACGACCTCCCCTCTGCCACCGTGCTGTGCAAGTACGATGGCCAGGCCCCGTACTACGCCGCTTCCGCTGCCACGCTGCAGCCGTCGCTGCTGCAACGCATCCGCCAGAACGTGCGTCCCGGCGGGCGCATCCTGGTGGCCGGCTCGGGCACCGGGATGGAGTGCTTCGCGCTGGCCGCGGAGGGCTGGCAGGTCACCGGTGTGGACTTCGCCCCGCGCATGGTGGAGCTGGCACGGCAGGAGAGCGAGCGGCGCCGGCTTGCGGTGCGGTTTCATCATGTGGATCTGCTGCAACACGATGAGCCGGCGGGTTCCCTGGCAGCTGTGCTGTTTACGCATGATGTCTACAGCTTTCTTCCCGACAGGGAGCATCGCTGCCGGCTGCTGGAGAGCATGTCCCGGTGGCTGGAGCCGGAAGGGTGCATCCTGCTCTCGGCGCGCCTGGCATCCCGCCCCTACGAGCGCTGGATCCTCACGCTCCAGTGGCTCCGCCGGGGTGGGCGACGCTGGGGCCACACCCACACCCGCTGGGTCTCGGCGGACGGTGCCTTGCACCG
>Ga0114949_10002996_pt1 | contig 10633 bp, 5 predicted proteins | sample N074metaG_FD_83505 | JGI IMG/M metagenome (GOLD analysis project Ga0114949, IMG submission 83505) | Deep subsurface microbial communities from Kermadec Trench to uncover new lineages of life (NeLLi) - N074 metaG | ecosystem: Environmental > Aquatic > Marine > Ocean trench > Sediment | place... | reverse complement strand
GTTTGCCCGCCGTTCGGGCGCCGCAACGCGGTGACGTCGTGGTGTTCCTGGTGGCGCGGGATGGGGAGAAGATCTTGCCCGCGGATGGCCACCCCGATTTGCCGCGCGATGACTTCGTGAAGCGGATCGTGGGCTTGCCGGGAGACCGGGTGGAAGTGCGCGCGGGTACGGTCTATCTGAACGATGAACGGATGGAATCGGACGCCACCGGTGTGGTCTTCGCAGACAGCCTGGGGCGAAGGCTCAGAGTGAAGCGCGAGCGCCTGGGGGCCTGCGATCACGCCGTGCTCGAGACCCCCGGCCCCGCCCAAATGCGCGACATGGCTCCGCTGCGAGTTCCGCCGGGTCGCTACTTCATGATGGGCGACAATCGCGATCACTCTCGCGACAGTCGGGATTGGGGAACCGTGCGACTCGAGGAAATGAAGGGCCCCGCCTTCATCTTGTACTGGTCCTGGGACGTGAAGGGAAACTTCCTGCAGTTTCTCAACCCCGTGAACTGGTGGAAGGCCGATAAGCGCTGGAGCCGGCTTTTCCAGCCAGTGAAATGCGGCATGGCCCCAGAGTTGAGTGGCTCGGAGGCCGCAGCCAGGCCGCCCGTCACGCCGCGTTCTGCGACCTTGCTGGTGGCGAATTAGCCTCTGGAAACCTCGCTCGCGGGCGGCCCCCGCCGAGCCGGGCCGAGTTCCGCGGAGCCTGAGGGACACGCTAGAAGCCATCTTCGGCAACCCGCGTGCCGGCGATTGACGGGCCGGTGCCAGACGGTACCCTGCTCCGCCGACCACTGACCCAGACCTTTTAACTCCGTCCCGAGAGACGGACAAAGGTGTGCCAATCTTGGAGCAAGCTCCCCCCGAATCCCGGGTCCTCGCGGACTCGGTCCCGCCCCCTGCAGAGCAGGGCGTGCGCGTCATCCTCGACGACGCTGGAATTCGTCGTTCGATCACGCGCATCGCGCACGAGATCCTCGAGCGCAACGATGACGCGGAGTCGCTCTACCTGGTCGCCATTCCCAATGGTGGCGTTCCACTCGCCCGACTGCTGGTCGAAAATCTGAAGCAGATCGGGGGCAGGGACATCCCCCTCGGCATTCTGGATACGACGCTGTATCGCGACGATCTGGTAATCCGCGGAGAACGGCCGCGCCTGCGCGAGACCGAGATGCCTTCTTCGGTCGACGAGAAGTTGGTGATACTGGTCGACGACGTGGTGAGCACCGGCCGCACGATACGCGCGGCAATGGACGCGCTGATGGATTTCGGCCGGCCCCGCGGAGTTCAGGTGGTCTCGCTGGTCGATCGCGGTCACCGCGAGCTACCGATCAAGATCGACTATGTGGGGAAGAACATTCCCACGCGCGCCGACGAAAAGGTTCGCTTGAGAGGGCAGGGCGCAGGCGATGACCCTCTCGAAGTGGTTCTCATGACCCACGCGGACGAGGCGGTCGGCGGTCCCGCCGAAGCGGGTTGGGGGGAGCGGCGATGATCGGCAACGACTTGCTCGGAATCGAGGATCTGCCTCGAGAGGACATCGAGACAATACTCGCCACAGCAGAGCGGATGCAGGAGATCGGGACGCGCGAGGTCAAGAAGGTCCCCACGCTGCGCGGCCGCACCATCATCAATCTCTTCTTCGAACCCTCGACACGAACGCTGTCGAGCTTCGAGATCGCAGGCAAGCGGCTGTCCGCGGACGTCGTCAATTTCTCGGTCTCCAATTCGAGCGTCTCCAAGGCGGAGAGCATTCTCGATACCGCCAAGACGCTGGACGCAATGGATCCGGATTGCGTGATCGTGCGACACGGGGTGGCGGGAGTTCCCAAGCGGATCGCCGATGTGCTCGATGCGCCGGTCATCAACGCGGGTGACGGCTATCACGAACACCCCACTCAGGCCTTGCTGGACCTGCTCACCGTGCATCAGGAGAAAGGACGTATCGACGGGCTCACCGTCGCAATCATCGGAGATATTCTCCACTCGCGCGTAGCCCGGTCCAACATCTACGGCTTCACGAAGATGGGGGCCGAGGTGCGCGTCGCCGGGCCTCCGACGATGCTTCCCTCGAACGTCGAGGCACTCGGGGTGAAGGCATACACGAGCTTGCGCGAGGTACTGGAGGGTGCAGACGTCGTGATGGCGCTGCGAATCCAGACGGAGCGCTTGGAGGGCGCGTTCTTCCCGAGCATCCGCGAGTACTCCGCCACCTTCGGCCTGGACCGCGCCAAGCTGCGCTACGCCAAAGACGACGCCATCGTGATGCACCCCGGCCCCGTCAATCGTGGCGTCGAGCTCTCACACGACCTCGCGGATCACCGTCCATCGGTGATTCTCGATCAGGTCCGAAACGGCGTCGCGTTGCGGATGGCGGTCCTCTATCTCCTCTCGGGCCGTCCGAGTCGCGCGAAAGCGAAGGATGCAGAGGGATAGACTTGCAGGACGGAAGCGATCCAAGTGATGTCCACTCAGACCCAAGCTCGAACTTCATCTCAGACGGGAAGGAAATAACCGATTGTCGCGAATCTTGATCAAGGGTGGCCGCATCCTCGATCCCTCGGAAAATATTGATCGGCAGGCCGACCTCCTGGTCGAGGACGGACGCATCGCTGCACTCGGCCCAGACCTAAAAGTGTCGGGCGCCGAAGTCATCGACGCAGAGGGGTGTTGGGTGACCCCCGGTTTTGTGGACATGCATGTGCACCTTCGCGAGCCGGGTCAGGAATACAAGGAAGACCTGGCGTCGGGCGGGAAGGCGGCCGTCGCTGGGGGATTCACCGGCGTTGCCTGCATGGCGAACACAGACCCGGTGAACGACGACCCCTCAGTGACCGACTACATCCGAAGTCAGGCACGCAAGGATTCTCCCGCGCGCGTCTATCCGATCGCAGCCGCGACGCGCGGGCTCGCGGGCGAAGTGATGACCGAGATGTCCGCACTGCGCGATGCCGGTGCGGTGGCGTTTAGCGACGACGGCAAGACGATCATGGACGCTGGCGTGATGCGGCGGGTTCTGGAGTATTCCAAACTCGTCGGCCTACCGATCATCGTACACGCTGAGGACTGCTCGCTCGTGAATCGAGGTGTGGTCAACGAAGGACCGGTCTCCACCCGGCTGGGACTGCCAGGCAATCCGACGGCCGCCGAGGATCTCCAGGTGGCTCGCGATCTCATGCTCGCGAAGCTGACAGGTGCTCGCTTGCACGTGGCGCACGTGTCGTCTGCGGGTGCGGTCGCGCTGATCCGTCGCGCGCGAGACGAGGGCGTCGACGTGACGGCGGAGGTGACGCCCCACCACCTCAGCCTGACCGACGAGGCCACCAGCGGCTACGATACGAATACGAAGATGGCGCCTCCGCTGCGTGGCGCCGTCGACGTGGAAGCTTGTCGCGCCGCCCTGGCGGATGGCACCATCGACGTGATCGCGACGGATCACGCTCCCCACGCCGTTCACGAGAAGGAAGTGGACTTCGTGGAGGCACCCTGTGGGATCCTTGGGCTGGAGACCGCTTTCCCGGTGGTGGCCGAACTGGTCCGCGAGGGCCGGCTGTCGCCCCTCGAACTGATTCGGAGGCTCTCGACCGGGGCCGTCCAAATTCTGGATATCCCAGGTGGAAATCTGGCCGAGGGAAGCGAGGCAGACATCACGATCGTCGATCCTGAGCGCCGCTGGATCTACGACGCGGCCAAGGGTTACTCGAAGAGCCGCAACTCTCCCTGGGATGGTCAAGAGATGCTCGGCCGTGTGGTGGCCACGCTGGTGGCGGGCCGCCTGATTTATCACTGCGATCGCGGTGTGCTGGTCCCGTGACGGAGAGGAGCCGGAAGAGAGTTGGCGCCGCGCCCCCCAGGCCGGCGCGTCTCGCCCTTGCCGACGGCACGGTCTACCTCGGGCAGGCCTTTGGTGCGGACGCGGTGCACACGGGCGAGGTCGTGTTCAACACGAGCATGATGGGATACCAGGAGATCTGCACGGATCCCTCGTACGCCGGACAGATCGTTGTGATGACCTATACGCAGATTGGCAACGTCGGCGTGAATCCCGACGACGCAGAGTCGTCGAGGCCTTTTCTGGAAGCCTTCGTCGTGAAGGAACTCTTCGATGTGCCCAGCAACTACCGCGCTCGAGGCTCGCTCGATGGCTATCTCCGCGAGGCTGGGGTGCCGGGTCTCTCTTGGATCGACACGCGGGCATTGGTGCGGCGCATCCGCGACAAAGGCGCGCAGGTCGGCGTCGTGAGCACCGATCCCGCTGTGCAGGACGAAGCCGAGCTCGTTCGGCGCGCCAAGAGTGCGCCGGGTCTGGACGGTCGCGATCTGGTGGCGGCTGTGAGTTGCGAGGCACCCTACCACTGGACCGAAGGTCGTTGGGAGGGGATCGAGGGGCAGCTTCCGCGGCCGCGGCAAGGGGGCAAGCGGCTCAAGGTGGTGGCATACGACTTCGGCATCAAGCGCAACATCTTGCGCTTGCTCGTGGAGCAGGGCTTCGACGTGACGGTCGTGCCGGCGACCCTGTCGGCCGACGAAGCGCTGGCCATGAAGCCCGACGGGATCTTCCTGTCCAATGGCCCCGGCGACCCCGCGGCTGTGGAGGGTGTGCGGGAGAACGTGCGCCAGCTCGCCGCTGTGAAACCGCTCTTTGGCATCTGCCTTGGACACCAGATTCTGGGCTTGGCGCTAGGAGGAACGACGCGCAAGCTGAAGTTCGGTCACCACGGCGGCAACCAGCCGGGGAAGGACCTGGCGAGTGGCAAGGTCGCGATCTGTGCGGAGAATCACGGCTATGCGGTCGAGGCGGAGTCCCTGCGCGCCGCCGGTCAAGACGTCGAGATCACCCACGTCAACCTGAACGACCAGACCGTCGAAGGACTGGCGCATGGAACGAAGCCGATATTCTCGGTGCAGTACCATCCCGAGGCGTCGCCGGGTCCGCACGACGCTTCGTACTTTTTTCAACGCTTCCGCAACATGGTAGAGCGTCACGTGGCCGGTGAAATCGTGTCCGGGGCACAGATCGCCAGGGGACAGTAGCGAGTGCCGAGACGCGATGATCTAGAGACCATCTTGGTGATCGGGTCTGGACCGATCGTAATCGGCCAGGCCTGTGAATTCGACTACTCGGGTACGCAGGCGTGTAAGGCGCTGCGAGAAGAGGGCTATCGCGTAGTCCTCATCAATTCCAACCCGGCGACGATCATGACGGACCCGGAGACGGCTGAGCGGGTCTACATCGAGCCGATGACGGTTCCGAATATCGAGCGGATCATCGAACTCGAGAAGCCGGACGCGCTACTGCCGACGATCGGTGGTCAGACGGCGCTCAATCTCTCGATTGAGCTGGCGGAAGCGGGCGTGCTCGAGCGACACGGAGTCGAGCTCATCGGCGCGCGCATCGAGAGCATCTACAAGGCCGAAGACCGGAAGCTGTTCCGCGAGGCGATGGAGAACATCGGCCTACGCGTTCCGGCCTCGGGCGTGGCGCACAGCTTGCAAGAAGCCCGGGAGGTCGTCCGCTCAACGGGCATACCCGCGATCATCCGACCTTCTTTCACGCTCGGCGGTGCGGGGGGCAGCATTGCGTGGAAGGACGACGAATTCGACGATCTCGTCGAGTGGGCGCTGCGCACCTCTCCCACTCACGAGTGCCTGATCGAAGAGAGCGTCCTCGGGTGGAAGGAGTACGAGCTCGAGGTGATGCGCGACAAGGCGGACAATGTCGTGATTGTCTGCTCGATCGAGAATTTCGACCCGATGGGGGTCCATACTGGAGACTCGATCACCGTTGCGCCCGCACAGACGCTCACCGATCGAGAATACCAGGAAATGCGAGATGCCAGTATCGCCATCATGCGCGAGATTGGCGTTGACACGGGCGGATCCAACGTGCAGTTCGCCGTCGATCCGAAAGACGGAAGCATGATCGTGATCGAGATGAACCCCCGCGTCTCGCGATCGTCCGCGCTCGCTTCCAAGGCCACGGGCTTCCCTATCGCGAAGATCGCCGCCAAGCTGGCGGTAGGGTACACGCTCGACGAGATCCCGAATGACATCACCAAGAAGACACCCGCTAGTTTCGAGCCGTCGATCGACTACGTCGTCACGAAGGTGCCGCGCTTTACCTTCGAGAAGTTCCCCGAGGCGAGCAACGAGCTCACGACCCAGATGAAGTCCGTGGGCGAGGTGATGGCGATCGGGCGAACCTTCAAGGAGAGCCTGCAGAAAGCCGTGCGCTCCCTCGAAGTAGGACATATGGGCTTCGAGCCGCCGGCGTCGCCCGACGACGACGCCCTGTGGGCGTCGATCGACACGCCGCGGCCCGGGCGGCTTTGGGCGTTAGTGGAAGCGATGCGCCGCGGAGCTAGCGTCGAAGAGCTGCACCGCCGTTCAAGCATCGACCCGTGGTTCCTGCGGAACCTGCAGGACCTGGTGGAGATGGAGGCCGCGCTAACGGCCGCTGATCCGTCGCAACGCGTGGCGTGGCTGCGAAGCGCCAAGCAGGCTGGATTTTCGGACGGGCGCCTGGCTCAGCTCTGGCAGCTCGACGAGGACGCCGTCCGAGCGCTTCGGCACGAACACGGGGTGCGCCCCGTGTTCAAGCGGGTCGACACCTGCGCCGCCGAGTTCGAGGCGGATACGCCCTACCTCTATTCGACCTACGAACAGGAGTGCGAGTCGAATCCGACCAATCGCAAGAAGATCATGATTCTGGGCGGCGGGCCCAACCGGATCGGACAGGGTATCGAGTTCGATTACTGCTGCGTCCACGCGGTGATCGCGCTGCGCGACGCGGGCTACGAGACGATCATGGTCAATTGCAATCCAGAGACCGTGTCCACGGACTACGACACCAGCGACCGCCTCTATTTCGAGCCGGTCACGCTCGAGGACGTGTTGGAAATCGTGAATGTCGAGAAGCCCGACGGCGTCATTGTGCAGTTTGGCGGGCAGACGCCACTCAAACTGGCCATGCCACTCGAGCGCGCGGGCGTTCCCATCATCGGTACGCCGCCCGACGCCATCGATCGCGCTGAAGACCGCGAGCGATTCGACGATGTGCTCGAAACGCTGTCGCTTCGACGCCCGCCGGGCGGGGTCGCGCGCAGCACCGCAGAGGCCGAGGAGGTGGCGAAGCGGATCGGCTACCCCGTCCTGGTGCGGCCGTCGTACGTCCTGGGCGGGCGGGCGATGCAGATCGTGCAGGACGAAGACGGGCTGCGCAACTACATGCGCTTCGCGGTCAAGGCCTCTCCCGAGCACCCGATCTTGGTCGATTGCTTCTTGGCAGATGCCATCGAAGTGGACGTCGATGCCATCTGCGACGGCGAGCGGGTCGTGATCGGCGGCATCATGGAACACATCGAAGAAGCCGGCGTACACTCGGGTGACAGTGCCTGTTCGCTCCCGCCCTATTCGCTCGGGCCGGAGATCATCGAGGAGATCTTGAAGGCGACCCGCAGCCTGGCCTTGGAACTGGGAGTGCTCGGCTTGATGAACGTCCAGTACGCCGTGAAGGCGGGCGAGCTCTATGTCATCGAAGTGAACCCCCGCGCATCCCGCACGGTACCCTTCGTCTCGAAGGCGATCGGTCGTCCCCTGGCCAAGATCGCCGCCCTGGTGATGGCCGGCCAGACGCTCGAAGAACTCAAGTTCACTTCGGAGATCGTCCCCACACACTTCTCGGTCAAGGAGGCAGTGTTCCCCTTCGTCAAGTTTCCGGGTGTCGACACCCTGCTTGGACCCGAGATGAAGAGCACCGGCGAGGTGATGGGGATCGATTCGGATTTCGGCAGGGCCTACGCGAAGGCGCAGATCGAGGCGGGCAACAGTTTGCCGACCCGTGGAGTGGTATTGGTGTCTGTGCGTTCCTCCGAGCAGGCTGCTGTCGTCGAGGTCGTACGCTTGCTGGCGAACCTCGACTTCAAGGTGGTGGCGACACGCGGGACTGCCCGAGTGTTGATCGAGCAGGGGATCAAGGTGGAGGCTGTCAACAAGGCCTACGAGGCTTCGCCCCACACGGTGGACCGAATCGAGGCGGGCGACATCGACCTCGTCATCAACACGGTGGCGCCGGATCCCCAGGCCACGCGCGATTCCGCTTCGATGCGACGCGCTGCGCTTCAGCGCGGCATCCCCTACTGCACGACACTGGCGGCGGCGCGCGCTTCGGCTGAGGCGATTCAGGCATTGTGTCGCGGCTCCATTGGCGTGCGGGCGTTGCAGGATGTGCACGCCCTCTCGCTGCAGCAGGAGGCTGCGGCGGAACTTCCGCCGGAGGGCGGCCCCGCCACCTGAGGCAGGGAATCCACCCACTGCGACACCCCGTAGGAAGGGCGAGGCGCTTGGCGAGCCCGCTCCAGGAAGCACTCGACGCGTTGCTGCGACCGCTGGAATTCGCGGCGCGCGACGGCTTCGCCCAGGCAGATCGAATCGTGGGTCTGGCGGCAAGCGTCGCCAGCGCGTGTCACCGCGCGCGCAGCCTCGCCCTCCCGCCCGACTTGGACGAGCGCCTCGCGGCGGTAGAAGAGCTACTGGTCGAACCCCGCTCCGATGACCACTCGGACGGCGACCCTGGACTTGCGGCACGCGAGCAGCGGAAGTTGTGGGTGCAGCGTGCCCTCGAGCTTCTCGCCCCCGTATCGCGGGTGGGCTGGGTCGACGGTCTACTGGATCGCTCGCCTGCTGAGATCTCAGGGGTGGGACCCAAGCGCTCGGCGCTGCTGGCAAAGCGCGGTATCGGCACCATCGCCGACCTGCTCTTCCATCTCCCGATTCGCTACGACGATCGACGCGCGCTGGTTCGCGTGGGTGATCTCCAGGTCGGCGCCCACGCCACCTTCATCGCGCAGGTAAAGAGTGTTGGCTCCTCTCGGCGGCGCGGCCGCTTCGGGCAAGTCCTCGAGGCGGTGGTTGGGGACGAGACGGGCTCGGTGGTGCTCAAGTGGTTTCGACATGCGGCGGGGCTCGAGTCGCGCCTCCAACCGGGAGCGCAGATCTGTGTTACCGGGGACGTGCGACGCTACCGCTTCAGCGTCGAGCTGATCCATCCCGAGATCGAGATTGTCGGCGCGCCCGATAGCGAGGCATCCGACGAGCGGGGAGAATTGTCGGCGCAGGCCTCGGCGGTGCTCGACGGAATGCGTCGGATCGTCCCGGCCTACAGCACGCCGGAGGGGATTCCGCCGCGCACGCTTCGTCGCTTGGTGGAGACTGCGGTGGCTCAGTACAGCGATGCTGTGGCGGGGCAGCTGCCCGCGGATCTCGTATACGAGCGCGGATTGCCCGAGCCCGCAGAGGCGCTCCGAGCCATCCACTCGCCCGATTCGGATTCAGACGCGGAGCGCTACCTGGAGCTTGCGTCCCCGGCGCATGAGAGGCTCGTGCTCGAAGAGTTGTACCTCCTCGAGCTTGGATTGAGTTTGCGGCGAGCTGCACAGGCCGCTCAGCCAGGCATCGCCATCGCGATCCGTGACGAGACACTTCAACGGCTGTCGCGTGAGCTTCCCTTCGAGCTGACGCGGGCGCAGCAGCGGAGCTGGCGTGAGATCTCACACGATCTGTCGCGGCCGCATCCCATGAGCCGTCTACTGCAGGGTGATGTTGGCAGCGGCAAGACCGCGGTGGCCTATCTTGCCGCCGTGACGGTGGTTGCCGGGGGGCACCAGGTGGCGCTGATGGCCCCCACCGAGCTGTTGGCCGAGCAGCACGCCCGGACACTGGCGAGCCTATCTCAGGGATCCAGCGCTCCCATCCGCATTGCATTGCTGACGGCTTCGGTCCCCAGGCCACAGGCGAAGGAGATTCGCGAAGGGCTCCGCAGAGGTGAGATCGATCTGGTTGTGGGAACCCAGGCGCTGGTGCAGGAGGACGTCCTATTCGAGAGTCTCGCGCTCGCGATCGTAGACGAGCAGCACCGTTTCGGCGTGCTTCAGCGCGCGGCGCTGGCGGCGAAGGCGGCGGAGGGTCGCGTTCCGCACAGTCTCGTGATGACTGCGACGCCGATCCCGCGCACGCTGGCGCTGACGCTGTACGGTGACCTCGATTGTTCGCTGATCGACGAATTGCCGCCCGGCCGAAGCCCCGTCGAGACGCTGCTCCTGCGCGACGGGGAGGGCGAGCGCGTCGTCGATCTGATTCGGGAAACAAGCGGGCGAGGCGAACAGGTGTATGTCGTGTATCCGCTCGTGGAGGAGAGCGAGAAGATCGACCTGAGGGCCGCCGTAACCTCGGCCGAGCGCATTGCGAACGCCTTCCAGGATCTGAGCGTGGGTCTGGTGCACGGGCGTCAGAAATCCAGTGATCGCTCGTTGGTGATGGGCCGATTCGAGAGCGGCGAGCTGGATCTCCTCGTCTCCACCAGCGTCATCGAGGTGGGCGTCGATATCTCGAACGCGACACTGATCGTGGTGGAACACGCCGAGCGCTTCGGGCTGGCCCAGCTACACCAGCTGCGCGGGCGTGTGGGGAGGGGCGAGCGACCGGGCACCTGCATACTGGTTGCGCGCGGGGGAGGCGAGGAGAGCGAAGCGCGCTTGCGAGCGATGCTCGAGACGACCGATGGCTTTCGGATTGCCGACGCGGATCTCAGGATTCGCGGTCCAGGCGAATTTCTGGGCACCCAGCAAAGCGGTCACTTGCCCGAT
>Ga0114949_10002993_pt1 | contig 10638 bp, 7 predicted proteins | sample N074metaG_FD_83505 | JGI IMG/M metagenome (GOLD analysis project Ga0114949, IMG submission 83505) | Deep subsurface microbial communities from Kermadec Trench to uncover new lineages of life (NeLLi) - N074 metaG | ecosystem: Environmental > Aquatic > Marine > Ocean trench > Sediment | place... | reverse complement strand
TCCGATGATTCACGGCGCCCTTCTGGCCGATCGCGACCATCCCGGCCACGCCGCCGCAATGGCCGAGCACTCCATCGCCGGCATCGATCTCCTGGTCGTCAATCTGTATCCGTTTGCCAAAACGATCGCCGGCGGGGCTGATTATTTTACCGCCATTGAAAATATCGATATCGGCGGCCCGGCGATGATCCGCGCCGCCGCCAAGAACGCCGCCTTCGTCACGGTGATTACCGATCCGGGCGACTATGACACCGTGTTGAGCAAAATGAAGGCGCAGGGTGGCATAAGCCGCGCTACGCGCCGCGCCCTCGCCGCCCGGGCCTTTGCCCTGACCGCTGCTTATGACGCGGCAATCGCCAATTGGTATGCTGGTCAGGTTGCGGGCGAGACGGCCGAGACCCGATTTCCCGCGTTCTTCAGCTCAACCGCAAGGCTCAAATCGACATTGCGCTACGGCGAGAACCCGCACCAGAGGGCAGCGCTCTACCTCACCGGGACCGAAAGTCCGAGCGCTGCCGCAGCCGACCTCGTCCAGGGCAAGGAACTCTCCTTCAACAATCTCAACGACGCCGATGCGGCCCTGGCGCTGATTGCCGAATTTGCTTCCGGCGAGGCTGCAACGCTGGCCATCGTCAAACACGCCAATCCTTGTGGCGTCGCCTCGGCGCAAACAATGGTTTTGGCCCACCAGGGCGCGCTCGCCTGCGATCCGGCCTCGGCCTTTGGCGGCATTGTCGCCGTCAACCGGCCGCTCGACGCCGCCACGGCCCGCGCCATCACGGCGCTCTTCACCGAACTGGTCATTGCCCCCGGCGCGGATGAAGAGGCGCTTAATGTCTTTTCCGAAAAACCCAATTTGCGGCTTCTCCTCACCGGCGCCCTGCCCGATCCGCGAGCCGCAGGCCTTGATGTGCGGACGATTGCTGGCGGCCTGCTGGTCCAGACCCGTGACAATGGCGTGGTCGGCCCCGATGAGCTGAAAGTCGTGACCAAACGGCCGCCGACCGACAAGGAACGGACCGATATGCTGTTCGCCTTCAAGGTCGCCAAGCACGTCAAGTCGAACGCCATTGTCTATGCCAGGGACAGCGCGACGGTGGGCATCGGCGCCGGTCAGATGAGCCGGGTCGATTCCGTCCGCATTGCCGCAGCCAAGGCTGAAGAGGCTGCAAGCAGCGCCGGGCTTGAAACCGCGTCGACGCATGGCTCGGTCGTTGCCTCGGACGCCTTCTTTCCCTTTGCCGACGGGCTTGAGGCGGCGATCAAAGCCGGCGCCACCGCGGTCATCCAGCCGGGCGGGTCGATGCGCGATGACGAGGTCATCGCCGCCGCCGACAAGGCCGGCATCGCCATGGTCTTCACCGGCATGCGCCATTTTCGGCACTAGTTGTGGCCCCTAGCTGCGGCTGGCCAGTTCCGTCAGCAGGCTGGCGGCAACGGTCACCTTTGCCGTCGTCGCGCGCCCCTCGGCAAGGATCGCCTCGATCTGATCGGCGGTTGCGGCGACTTTGTACCCAAAGCCCTTCTCCCAGCCTGCAATGTCGGGGGCGCCTTTTCTGGCCGACAATACGCTCTCCGTCAGCCGTTTTTGCGCCAGCGCCAGGCCGTCGAAAGCCTTCTCCACGGCCAATTCCTCGTAATAATCCACCATCTCCAGATTGTCCGCCATCGCCACGACCCGGCCGATCTGGAAACGCTCCGTTACAAGGTAATAGGCGCTCGCCGCATCGCGCAGCTTGCGCTTTGAGCCATGTGCGATCAGCACGACATCGGCAGCGCTTGCCAGATAGGGCAGATAGGCAATCTGCCGGGCCAGCGCCGCCGGCACCTTGCCGCTGACAAGCCGGGTTTCCGCTTCGCGCGCCGCTTGCGCCATGAACGGCGGCATCAGGTCGGGCAACAGGGCGGCCAGCGCATCCAGGCTCGCGCGGTAATGGGCAACCGTCTTTTCAAGCCCGGCATCAAGGCTGACATTGCGCAGGAACCAGCCGATACGGTCGATCAGAACATTTTGGAGGGTCAAATAGATGTCGAGCTGCAACTGGCCGGAAATCTTCGTGTCCAGCGCGTCAATGCCGGCATGCAGATCCTGCATGGCGAAGGCGCCGCGCACGGCGGCATAAGCACGGGCAATGTCGCCGACCGATGCGCCCGTGCGCTCCGCGATCCGGTTGAAGATGGTCGGGCCGCCGCGATTGATCAGCGAATTGGCGATCTGGGTGGCGATGATTTCGCGCCTGAGGCGATGACGCTCGATTTGCCTGGCATAGGCCTTTTGCATCCGCTCTGGAAAATAGCGAAACAATTCCTGGCTGAAATATCGATCGTCGGGAACGTCGCTGGCGACCAGATCGCTGAAAAGCACAATCTTGGCATAGGAGAGCAGAACCCCGATTTCAGGCCGGGTCAGCGGCTCGCTGGCGGCCGCACGCTCGGCAAGTGCGGCGGCGTCGGGTAGAATCTCCACCTGCCGGTCGAGCAACCCGCGGGCTTCCAGGCTATTCATCATCCGCGACTGATGAGACAGATTGTCGAGACCGCGCGCCTCTTCCAGCGATATGGCAAGCGTCTGCTGATAATTGTTGCGCAGGACCAGCGCCGCGACCTCGTCGGTCATCTTTTTCAGCAGCGTGTTACGGGCGGGTATAGTGAGCTTCTTGCTGCGCAAGGCCGCGGCAAGGGCGATCTTGATATTGACCTCCATATCGGACGAATTGACGCCGGCGGAATTGTCGATCGCATCGGAATTGCAGCGCCCGCCCTTGCGCCCGAATTCGATCCGGGCGCGCTGGGTCATGCCCAGATTGGCGCCTTCCCCGATCACCTTGACGCCGAGCTCGTGCGCGGTGATGCGGATCGCGTCATTGGCCTTGTCGCCGACCTCCAGATCGGTTTCCTCTTCTCCCCGCACATAGGTGCCGATACCGCCGAACCACAACAAATCCGCCTTCAGTTTCAGGATGGCGTTGATCACCTCGCTCGGCCGCGCCTCAGCCTTGTCCAAACCCAGCAATTTCTTCATTTGCGCCGACAGTTTGATCGATTTGTCGCGGCGGGAAAAAACGCCGCCACCCTTTGCGATCAGCGATTTGTCATAATCCTGCCAGCTGGAGCGTCCCAGATCGAACAGCCGTTTGCGTTCGCTCCAGCTTGTTCCCGGATCGGGGTCGGGATCGATGAAGATGTCGCGGTGATCGAAAGCGGCGACCAGCCTGATCGTTTTGGAAAGCAGCATGGCGTTGCCGAAAACGTCGCCCGACATGTCGCCAATGCCAATCACCGTGAACGGCGCGCTCTGGATGTCGAAATCCATTTCGCGGAAATGGCGTTTGACCGCCTCCCAGGCGCCGCGGGCGGTGATCCCCATCTCCTTATGGTCGTAGCCGGCCGAGCCACCCGACGCAAAGGCATCGCCGAGCCAGAAACCATGCTGCTCGGAAATCGCATTGGCGGTATCGGAAAATGTCGCCGTGCCCTTGTCCGCCGCAACGACCAGATACGGGTCGTCGCCGTCGTGGCGCACGACGTTTTCCGGTGGCACGACCTTGTCGCCGTCCAGATCGTCGGTGATCGCCAACAGCCGGTCGACGAACTTGATATAGGCCTGTCGGCCAGCCTCAAACACCTCCTCCCGGCTGCCACCTTCCGGCAGGCGCTGGGGCACAAAACCGCCTTTTGAACCGACCGGAACGATTACCGCGTTCTTGACCTGCTGCGCCTTGACGAGGCCGAGCACCTCGACGCGGAAATCCTGCGGCCGGTCCGACCAGCGCAGGCCGCCGCGGGCAATCGGTCCAAAGCGCATATGCAGGCCTTCCACCTGCGGCGAATGGGTGAAGATTTCCCGGTAGGGCCGCGGCCGGGGCACAAATTCCAGCTCCGACGGACTGATCTTCAGCGTGATCGCCTCCGGCGCATTGCCATCGGCGTCGAAGGTAAAGAAATCGGTCCGTTGCACGGCGTGAATGACGTCCCGATAGGCCCGCAAAATCGTGTCGTCATCGAGGCTTTCCACATCCTCCAACGCCGCATTGATTCTCCTGTTGACGCTTTGGCGGGCGTCGTCGCGGTCCTGCACCGCCGGGTCGAACCGCGCCGTGAACAATTTGACGAGCAGGGCGCAAAGGCGGGGATGCCGGTTCAGCGTGTCCCAGACATAATCCAGCGAATAGGGGATCTGCGTTTGGCGCATATAGCGCCCGATCGTCCGCAGCATCGCCGCATCGCGCCAGCCCAGGCCCGCAGTCAGCACAAGGGCGTTGAAACCGTCGTTTTCGGCAAGATCGGCCCAGACCGCCAAAATGGCCGCGCGCAGGCGCTCGCCGCTCTCTTCAAGGTCGTAATCGGTTTCGAGCTTCGCCTCCAGCGTCATGTCATGCAGATAGACCCGCGCCGATCCGCTTGGCGTAATCCGGTAGGTGCGCTCGTTGATGACCCGGAAGCCGAGATTTTCAAGCAGCGGAACCCGGCGCGACAAAGGCGAGGGCGAATGCAGATGATGAAACCGCAACGCGATCTGGTCGGCGCTCATATCCGGCCGCCGTACCAGATGAGCGGCGATCGCCTCCTCACCGACCAAGGATTCAGCGATTGCGATATCGTTGACCGCGTCGGTAGCAGAAAACGAGGCCTGGTAGTCCGTCCCGAAGGCGACGCGGTAACTTTCCAGGACCGTTGTCCGGCGGTCCTCCTCAAAGGCTGCCGAAACCGCGTCGGCGAGATCGTCCTCCCAAGTCCGGATTATTCCCCGTATGCGCGCTTCCACCGCATCCTGTGCCGGCTCCGGCCCGCTTCCCGGCTTGCGGCCGATGATGAAATGAACCCGCGCCAGACTGCCCTCCGGGAAGGACGGGAAATAGGCCGAAACCCGCCCCTCATACATCTGTGCCAGGGCATCGCCGATGCGCTCGCGGATTTGCGAGGAGTAACGCTCGCGCGGCACGAACACCAGAACGGAGACGAAGCGGTCGAAGCGGTCCCGCCGTGCCAGCGCGCGCACGCGCGGCCGCTCGTTCAGCTCCATGATCGCCAGCGAATAGCGGTAGAGAACCGCTTCGTCGGCCTGCAGCAATTCCGTTCGCGGATAGCCTTCCAGAATATTCAGGAGCGCCTTGCCGGAATGGCTGTTCGGATCAAATCCGGCGCGCTTGAGGATGTTATCGACTTTCTTGCGGATGAAAGGGATTCTCAGGGCCGAGCGGGTGAAGGCCGTCGATGTGAACAGGCCGATGATCCGCAATTCACCGGTCACGGTGTTTGAACCGTCGAACAGCTTCAGGCCGATATAATCCATGTAATCGCGGCGATGGACACGCGATTTCACGTTCGCCTTGGTGATGATAAGCGGTTCCGGGCGCATCAGGAACTCGCGGATTTCCGGCGTCATGACGACGAGTTCCTGGCCCCGGCGCAGAACCTTGACATCGGGGTCGCGAAGAATACCGAGGCCAATACCCTCGTCCATTGGCAGCGTCTCGCCGACTAGCCCCTCATAGGAGAATTCGCGCATTCCCAAAAACGTGAAATTATCGTCTTCCAGCCATTCCAGAAAGGCCACCGTCTCACTGCCGGCAACCCCGTAGGATTGCTTGTAAACCGTGTCGCCGATCCCTGCCGGCGGATTGTCGCGGTACCGCGCAATGGCCTTCGCCAGGCGCTGGCGCATTTTTCCCCAGTCATCGGTGACCAGGTGGACTTCTTTCAAAAGGCTGGTCAGGCTGGCTTCAAGATCCTGACGCTCGCCGGCATCCATCTTTCCCTTGATATGAACATGAACGAAGCTTTCGCGGGTTCCCTCGGTTTTTGTGCCGCGCTTTGCCGCCGCGAACGATCGAAGCCCGCCGCTTCCCGTGCGTTCGATGTCGAACATCGGATGCAGGACCATGCGTATGTCGCGCCCGACCGCCTGCACTTCGCCGAGAACAGAATCGAAGATGAACGGCCGGTTGGTCGTCAGCACCTCGACAATCGTTTCCGGCCGGTCGTCATCGCTTGACGCCGGAAAATCGATGACACGGATTATCGGCGTCCCGGGCTTGCGCCTGGCAAATGTGGCAAAGGCGATTTTCGCAATATCGACCAGGCGTTCCACCCGGTAGGCGGAAACGTCTTCGGCCGCACCATGGACAAAAAACGCGGCCGCGAATTCCGAAAGCTGTTCCTCTGTACCGTTTCCGTCGATCTGGCGAATGAGGGAGGCGATCTTTTTCTTCTTCTCAGCGTCGTAACGATCCCGCAAAGCCTTTCCTCCCGCACCCGTTCTCTGCCATATCCGTATTCAGCGAACGGAAAAGGGCAGCTTGTCGCAAGGCACGATTGGAAGCAATGAGAGAGTAATGCCAGAGGCGCTGCAATCGGCGCCCCCGCCGGTCAGGCCGACGCCCGGTCCCGCCGGGAACCGCCCGCTGTTCGCCCGGCGACAAGCCAATAGGCAAGGCCGCCGATAACGCCCGCCGTCATCGACAATTGCACATCGCCAAAGCCAATCGCCCCGGCCCCACCATATGCCAGAAGAGTGGCCGCCAGGCCTGCCGCGCCCCCGGCCACCAGATAGGCAAGCACCGAACGCCACGATAATAGCTCGGCCAGAACGATGACGACCAATGCCGGCAACGCCACAAGGCCGCCGATCAGCGGCGCTGCAAGAACACCGAAAATCGCCGGCCAGATTACCGTGTCGCGATCGAGCGCACCGGTGCCGTATGCGGCAACAGCGAGAAAGATACCGGCGGCCAGGCAGGCCGCGATAAAACCGAGCGGGATGACGAAAAGGATGCGCCAGACGACACGCATCGGCTCAAAGCGGCGCTGTTGTCTTGGCCGGAAACGCTTCCGCCTGCCCTCGCTCCGATTTTCCCAGACGCTCCGAGGCTGATTTCAACTGGCCGCAGGCGGCGAAGATATCGCGGCCGCGCGGCGTGCGGATCGGCGAAGCGTAGCCGGCCCTGTTGACCACCTCGGCGAAGCGCTCGATGGTCTGCCAATCGGAGCACGCATAAGGACTGCCCGGCCAGGGATTGAACGGGATCAGATTGATCTTCGCCGGAATGCCCTTCAAGAGGCGCACCAGCTCCCTGGCTTCGGCAAGGCTGTCATTCACTCCCCTGAGCATCACATATTCGAAGGTGATCCGCTTGGCGTTGGACAGGCCCGGATAGGCGCGGCAGGCTGCCAGCAATTCGGCGATCGGCCATTTTTTGTTGATCGGCACCAGTTCGTCGCGCAGATCGTCGCGCACGCCATGCAACGATATCGCCAGCATGCAGCCGATCTCCTTACCGCTTCTCTCGATCATCGGTACGACGCCAGACGTCGAAAGCGTGATTCGCCGTTTGGAAAGCGAGATTCCCTCGCCGTCGGAGGCGATCAGCAGCCCCTGTTTGACATTGTCGAAGTTAAAAAGCGGCTCGCCCATTCCCATCATGACGATATTGGAGACAAGCCGGCCGGTCCCCGGCACGATGGCGCCGGTCGGCGTCTGGGCATCGGGAAAATCACCGAGCTGTTGCCGGGCGAGCAGGATCTGGCCGACGATTTCCCCGGTCGTCAGATTGCGCACCAGCCGCTGCGTGCCGGTATGGCAGAAGGTGCAGGCCAGCGTGCAGCCAACCTGCGAGGAAACACACAACGTGCCGCGGCCGGTTTCGGGAATATATACCGTCTCGATTTCCACCGGCCGCCCCGCACCCTCGGCGGGAAACCGCAGCAGCCATTTTCGCGTTCCATCGACCGAGACCTGTTCGCTGACAATTTGCGGCAGCGCCAGCGAATATCGCTCGCAAAGGATTTGGCGAAGGTCCTTTGAGACATTGCTCATCTGGTCGAAATCGCCGGCGCCGCGCACATAGATCCAGTGCCACAACTGCGCTACGCGCATGCCGATCTGCTTGGCCGGCACGCCCGCTTCCGCCAGCGCTTCGCCAAGTTCGGCACGCGTCATGCCAATCAGCGAGGGTCTGTTCATGTCAGAAAGCGCAGGCGGGCGCCGTCCGGCGCCGGAACTGACGATGGCGGCAGTGCTGGTCATGCCGGGCTTTTACCACGACATCTGCCACAACCAAAACCGGCCACCAGGTTTTCTCACAAGAGCCCGGGCAGCGCGATGAAACGAAGGATCAGCGTCGGTCAGCGCCCGCCACGCGCCGCTATTTGCACTCCGAAACGATTTTGTTTGTGGCCGACGTCACGCCGGAGAGGGAATATTTGTAGCTCGTATTGTTGCCGCGCCGCGAGGTACCGCTCACGGTCATCTTCTTGCCGGCTTTCATCGCAGCCAAAAGCTTTGGCTCCTCGGCCGCGTTGAGCAGCCAGGCGCTGTCGGCTTGTGTGAACATGGTGAATTTCTCGCCGTCGATTTCAACGGTCACGGTCGAATTTTCCTTGAACGGATAGCCGACGACGAAATTCGCTTCATTGGCAATGTCTTCGCCCGGGCTGGTGCGGATAAAAAACGATACGTCGCCGTGGCTCAGACCGCTCGGGATCAGCGTCGAGGGTGCTGAATGAATATAGCAGACCTTGCCCTTGGCGCCGGCATAGGACCAAGCCGACCAGTCGTTGAACTTGCCGATCAAGCTTGGCGACTGGCCCAGCGCAGCGCCAGTTGAGGCGACGAACAACGCTGCGAAGAGGAGGATACGGGTTTTCATTTTGTGCTCACGTTCCATCTGTTAGCTGCCATCTGCTGCCTGCCCTAGCAGCATTGTGAAACGTCGTATGCTTCACAAATCGGTTATTAGGGTTACCAAACCCTAAACAAACCCGCCTCGTTCAGGATTTGAACGCCGAATTTGGCATATTGTTTGACCACAAAGCCATTCTGCCGAAATGGGGCCAGATTTTGACTGCCCATCAAAATTTCAAGCGCTTGGCCGCACGTTTTTTCCGGTCGCGAATTTTTTCACCGCCGCGATAGAGCGGCCCGCCAAAGGTTGCAACCGGTTTCTCCCCCGGCCCCCCCGGCCGCACGGGCCGTACGGCGAATCCGCCGAACATGCGGATGCGGTCATACATCACGATCGCGCCGGCGGTTGCAACATTGATGCAGAAGGCGCTCGGAATCCGGATGATATGGTCGCAGCGCGACAGCATCGCCTGCGACAACGAGCCCCGTTCCGGCCCAAGCACATAGGCGGCGCGCCTGGGATGGGAAAAACTCGGCAGATCGATTGCATCATCGGTCAGCTCCACGCCGACGATCTGGCAGCCCTTGGGCAGCGCCATGGACGCCACATCCGGCCAGGCATAATAGGGCAGATGGTCGACCGAGCGTGACGTATCGGAGGCCGGCGAGCGCTTGATTGCCGCGTCGGCATCAACGGTAAAGAAGAAGCAAGCCCCGAAGGCATGGGCCGAGCGCATGAGATTGCCGAAGTTCATCGGCTTCGACAATCCTTCAGCGCCAATGGCGAAATAGCCCCGCAAAGCCTTTATCCCCGATGCTATGGATGACGGGTTGGTTGCAAGGGCCGCATAGACCGGGCCGGGAACCGGATCAAGCGCTTGCCGTCTCGCTCTTGCCCTGCACATCCTCGACATCCCCGGCGAGCGCTTGCTGCGCCACCTCGCGATGATCGTCCGTGATCGAGGAGCGTACCGAGGCGATCGCCGCCGCCAGGATCGAGGCATCGTCGAAAAAGCCGACGCCGAATATAAAGTCCGGCACCAGATCGAACGGTAGGACGAAATAGGCCAACGCGCCGATCAGAATCAACCGCGCCCGGACCGGCGTCTGCGGGTCCAGCATGGCGAAATAGGCGGCAACCACCTCGTCCATGAACGGAATGATTCGAAGCGCCTTTTTCACCGTCGGCCAGAATTTTACGCGAATGCGCGCCTGCCTTTTTTCGTCTTCCGGGCCGAGGATTTCGATCTCTGGTTCGCGTTTTGCCATGATCGCCTCCGCAAACGAGATGGGAACGAACAGCGCCTTTCACAAGCGCCGGCGGTGCCTCCGGCCATCGACGGAACCGGACGGTGATACCGGAGCCGGTCCTCGGACGGGTCAAGCCAGGCCCGGCGGGACAACGCTATGTGCAAGAGCTTCTTTGCAACGCCCGAATGCGAGCTGCTCGACAGGCGCAAGTTGCGGACCAAGGCCGCTGCCCGAAGGGCGATCTTCCAGTTCATTGAGGGCCGGTACAATCCGGCAATGCGCCATTTCGCGCACCGATACCTGTCGCCCATCAACTTCGAAAGGATGCGCCAAGGAACGGCGACAATCCGCAAACCCATAGCTGTCCACAAAGCCGGGGCAGCGCCAACTCCCGTTTCCCTGCAAGGTCTTCAGAAAATGGTGGGCGCGGCTGGGATTGAACCAGCGACCCCTACGATGTCAACGTAGTGCTCTCCCGCCCGTCGCCTTCGGCTCCTCGTCAAAAGACTGAATGAATTCAGCTGCTTACGCAGTCTACGATCTTTTGACAGGCTACGCAACATTTAAGAACGAAACCTGAATCTGGTGTGACCGTTGTGACCGGAGTGTGACCGAACGGTTCTTCCGACCTATGCACTTATGCACGGTTTTCGGAGGGTCAGTGGGACAACCGTGTGGCAGAAAATGGTACAATGGCTCCGGCATTAACGAGTCGGAAACCATAACGATGGAACGCCCCCAGGCTAACGCAGAACGAAATAACG
>Ga0114949_10002992_pt1 | contig 10638 bp, 5 predicted proteins | sample N074metaG_FD_83505 | JGI IMG/M metagenome (GOLD analysis project Ga0114949, IMG submission 83505) | Deep subsurface microbial communities from Kermadec Trench to uncover new lineages of life (NeLLi) - N074 metaG | ecosystem: Environmental > Aquatic > Marine > Ocean trench > Sediment | place... | reverse complement strand
TGAACCACATGAAATTGAAAAACATGGCCGTCTCGACGCTGAGCGCCAGCTTCATTTTAGCCTTAAGCGCATGCGGCGTTGGCGAAGCCAGGATCGCCTCAACGGACGATCAGGCCACGCTGGCGCCGTTGCCGGTCGAGATATCGATGCCGGTCAGGGCCGACATCTTCGCTACCTACCATACGACCACGACAATTTCCGCGGATGCCGAGGCACCGGTCGCTGCACGGGTCAGTGGCGAAGTCGTCGAGATTCTCGTGGAGGAAGGCGACCACGTCGTTAAAGGACAGATTCTGGCGCGCCTTGACGGCGACCGCCTGCGTTTGCGGATGTTGCAGGCGCAGGCGAACCTGGAAAAAGTCAGCAAGGAATACGAACGATTTGTCCGGCTGCATGAAAAGGGCCTCGTCAGTGCAGCCGTGTCCGAGGGACTGAAGTTCGATATGGATGCCCTCAAGGCAGTATATGAATTGCAGCGACTTGATTACGAATACACGAAAATTCGCGCACCGATTTCCGGCGTCGTGTCTGCTCGGGGCATCAAGATCGGACAGCATGTCGGCGTCAGTGACGAAACATTCAATATCACCGATACCACAAAGCTGGTTGCCTACCTGCGAATCCCGCAGGCCGAGCTGGAGAAGTTTTCTGCCGGACAGCACGCCGACGTCAGTGTCGATGCCATGCCTGATGTTTCTTTCGACGCGACAATCGCACGTATCAGTCCGACGATCGATGTGCGCAACGGCACTTTCCGCGCGACGGCATACATAGACAACCAGGACGGCTTGCTTGCGCCCGGGATGTTTGGCCGCTTCGACATCGCATACGAACAACACGTTGACGCACTGATCATTCCTGCCGCCGCGCTCGTCAGGGAAGACAGCGAGACCGTTGTTTACGTGGTCGAGGACGGGGCTGCAGTGCGCCGCGCCATTGAGACGGGCATTCGATCCGGCGACAACATCGAAGTACTGAGCGGTCTCGAGGTGCACGAAAAGATCGTCGTGACAGGCCAGGGCGGTTTGCGTGACGGCAGTCGTGTGTTCGCAAGCATCGACACCGGCGACCCGGTCACCGGTTAGGCGGCTGACCGGCAGAACAATAAATCCGGCGTCCACATGACGCTGTATATCCGGTAATCAAGGGAGTTTACGATGACGGCGAGACGCTTCTGGCCGATTTTCGCATTGACCGCGGTTTTGATGTCGGCTTGTCAGCCGGGCGCCGAGGACGCGGATGAAGCTGCGGATGAGGACGACGCGCCGGCAATCCCGGTGGAAACGGCCACGCCAACTCGCGGTGACATCGTTGCCGTTTACTCGGGCACTGCTCCGATCGAGGCATTCGCGGATGCGACCGTAATAGCGAAAGTCAGCGGTGAAGTGCGTGAGATCCTCGTAGAGGAGGGTGACGACGTTGCGACCGGCGACGTGCTTGCGCGCCTTGATGGAGACCGGCTCAGGCTCGAAGCTGAGCAAGCCGAAGCGAATCTGCGCAAGTTGCAACGAGACTATCAACGGAACGTGGACCTCAACGAGCGCGGCCTGATCAGCATAGGCGATTTTGAAAAAATCCAGTACGAGATGGAGGCTCTCAAGGCCACTTTCGACCTGGCAAAACTCGAGCTCGGATATACCGAAATACGCGCGCCGATCGATGGCGTGATTTCCGAAAGATTTATCAAGATCGGCAATACTATCGACGTCAACGCGCCGACCTTCCAGGTAACGAGCCTCGAACCCCTGGTCTCCTATCTGCATGTGCCGGAGCGAGAGTACCGGCGCATCGGCCAGGGCCAGAGCGCGACCATCCACATTGACGCACTGGCCGGCAGCCGCTTCGATGCGGTGGTATCCCGCATCAGTCCCGTCGTCGATCCGGCGGCTGGAACGTTCAAGATAACGATTGAAGTTTCCGATCCTTCGCGGCGATTGAAGCCGGGCATGTTCGGACGCATCAGTATTGTGTACGACAGGCACGTGGACGCGATGCAGATTCCACGCAGCGCGATCGTCGAAAAGGCCGGCGAGTCGGCAGTCTATGTCGTCGAAGATGACGTCGTCGAGCAACGCATCATTCGCACGGGATATGCCGAAGGCGGGCAAATCGAGGTGTTGGAAGGCCTGGCTGACGCAGAGGAATTCGTCGTCGTCGGCCAGAGCAACCTCAAGAACGGTTCGAAAGTATCCATCATCAATGCGGTCGACGCCGGCGAGACGTCCGTTAGCAACGATACGTCGTCCAGATAAAGCAACCCGGACAGGAAAAAGCGATGCGCCGCCTGATCGAAATAGCAACGGAACGCCGCGTTACTATCATGATGTTTACCGTCGCGGTCGTGCTTTTCGGCATGGTCTCCCTGTCCCGGCTTAAGTTAAATCTTTTGCCGGACATTTCATATCCGACAGTGACGATTCGCACGGAACTCACCGGCGCCGCACCGATTGAAGTCGAAAACCTGCTCACGAAACCGATCGAGGAGGCCATTGGCGTTATACGCAACGTGCGCCTGGTCCGCTCCGTATCGCGGTCCGGCCAGTCCGACGTCACGCTGGAATTCCTGTGGGGCACGGACATGGACATCGCAGGTGTCGATGTGCGTGAGAAGGTGGACATCATCGAACTGCCGCTCGAGGCCAGCCGGCCGCTGTTGCTGCGCTTCGATCCTTCGTCCGAACCGATCATGCGCCTTGGACTGCTGCGAAAGAGCGAGGAGGACTCATCGGCCGACAGCGGCACCTCTGTTGCCAACCTCAAGGCATTACGCCGCCTCGCCGAGGACCGCATCAAGAACGACCTGGAAGCGGAGGAAGGTACCGCTGCGGTCAAGGTAAGCGGTGGCCTCGAAGACGAAATTCAAATCCAGGTAGATCAGCAGAAACTGTCGCAACTCAACCTCAGCATTCAACAAATTGCGCAGCGTATTCGCGCGGAAAACGTCAATCTCTCGGGTGGGCGGCTGGAGGAAGGCTCGCAGCGCTACCTGGTCCGCACGATTAACGAGTTTCAGTCGGTTGAAGAATTCGCCGGCGCGATTGTTGCGAACGTTGCCGGCAGGCCGGTTTACCTGCGGGACGTCGCGACGGTCACGCGGGGTCACAAGGAACGTGAGGCGATCACCCGCGTAAACGGGGTTGAGTCGGTCGAACTGGCCGTTTACAAGGAAGGCGACGCGAATACGGTGCAGATCGCCAAACGCGTGGATCGACGCCTCGAGAGCATTCGCGAGTCGCTGCCCGATGAATTCGAGCTCATTAAAATCTATGACCAGTCCGAATTCATATCCGCAGCCATTCAACAAGTCACGTCCGCCGCAATTTTCGGCGGGTTGCTGGCAATCATGGTGCTTTACGGATTCCTGAGGGACTCCCGCGCAACCATCATCATTGCAGTATCAATTCCCGTCTCGGTCATCGGTACGTTCCTGCTGATGTACTCGAACGATGTGTCGCTCAACATCATGTCCCTTGGCGGAATAGCACTGGCGGTCGGCATGCTCGTCGACAATGCCATCGTGGTGCTCGAAAACATCGTGCGCAAAAGGGAGCAGGGCCAGGGAATTCTGGATGCCGCGCGCAACGGTACCGCAGAGGTTTCAGGTGCAGTCATCGCGGCGACGCTGACAACGATCGCCGTCTTTTTCCCGATGGTATTTATCAGCGGAATCGCCGGACAGCTTTTCCGGGACCAGGCACTGACCGTTACTTTCGCGTTGATCTTCTCACTGATCGTCGCATTGACGCTTATCCCGATGCTGGCCGCGCTTGGCACCGGATCACGGTACCAGGAAGCAGGAGAGGACACGCCGCCGAACCGATTCACGCGAATCGTCGCCTTCGTCGTGCGCATGTTCGGCTTCGTGTTTGCCGGAGTAAAATGGCTGTGCTGGGTGCTTCTCTGGGTCCCCGGCTGGCTGTTACAAGGACTCTATCGATTTATCGCGGAGGGCTATGAACCGCTCCTTCGCTGGTCTCTGAGCCACCGCGCGACCGTCATCGGCGGCGCCGCAGCAATTTTCGTTGCCACGATGCTGCTGATTCCACGGCTCGGAACAGAACTCATTCCACAACTGTCGCAGGGCAAGTTCGATATCGAGCTGCGACTGTCACCCGGCGCTCCACTCATTGAGACAGACCGGGCAATCCAGGCCGTGCAAGCCGCGACCCGTAACATTGACGATGTGGACCTGAATTACTCAGTGGCCGGTACCGGAAATCGACTCGACGCCAACCCGGTCGACGCAGGAGAAAATACCGGCTCACTGAGTATTACTTTGAAAGCCGGCGCCGGTCGTGCCGGGGAAGCGCGTGCGATGAACGCCCTGCGCAAGGAGCTTGCGCTGCTCCCGGGTGTGCAATACGAGTTCAGCCGCCCGTCGCTGATGACTTTCGCAAGCCCGCTGCAAATCGAGGTATCCGGATTCGATCTCGCCGACCTCGAAACGGTCAACCTGGCCCTGGTCAGCAAGATGCAGGCAGCGGATCGATTCGCTGACATCAAGACGACGATTGAACCCGGCAATCCCGAAATCCAGATCGTATTCGACCAGGAGCGTGCGGCGGCGCTGGGACTGTCCGTCAGGGACATCGCGGATCGCATCGTGGCGAATGTACGCGGCGAACTGGCAACCCGCTTTACCTGGCGCGACAAGAAAATCGATGTGCTGGTACGAAGTATCGACACGAGCCACGCCAGTGTTGATGAAATCCGGAATCTGATCGTGAATCCTGCCGCGGAGCATCCGGTGACGCTGCAGGCGGTTGCCGAAATAACGATCGCACGCGGCCCGGCCGAGATCCGCAGGGTTGCACAGCAGCGAGTGGCGATCATTTCGGCAAACCTGGCGCATGGCGACCTGGGCGCGGCAGTTGCGGAGGCTAACCGGATCATCAACAGCACGCCGATGCCGCAGGGCATTACCGCCATGGTGTCCGGCCAGAACGAGGAAATGCAGGACTCATTCCGTTCGATGCAGTTCGCACTGGCGCTGGCCATATTCCTGGTCTACCTCGTAATGGCCTCGCAATTCGAATCGCTGATTCACCCGTTCGTCATATTGTTCACGATTCCACTCGCACTCGTCGGCGCAGTGCTTGCACTCTTCCTGACTGGAACGACCGTCAATGTCGTCGCCTTTATCGGTGTGATCATGCTGGCCGGAATCGTCGTCAACAATGCGATCGTCCTGGTGGACCTGATTAACCAGTTGCAGGCGCAGGGGATGGAAAAAATCGCCGCAATCATGGAGGCCGGCGGCGCCAGGCTACGGCCGATCCTCATGACCACGCTGACCACCACGCTCGGCCTTACGCCGATGGCCATTGGCTTTGGCGAGGGATCCGAACTGCGCACGCCGATGGCCATCACCGTAATCGGCGGGCTGCTCGTTTCGACGCTGTTGACGCTGGTGGTGATTCCGGTCGTCTACTCGCTGCTGGATCGCAAGAAGTGGGCAATGGCCGGGCAGACCGAGGGCGCGCTGCCGCAACCGGCAACGAGTTAGCCGGAACCGTGAAACACACCGAAATCGCACTGCGTCGCCCGGTCACGACAATTGTGGTGTTCGTGGCGCTCGCGCTCATCGGCCTGATCGCGACGCGACTGTTGCCGCTCGAAAAATTCCCCGACATCGAATTTCCGGGAATCTTCATCCAGATTCCCTATGAGGGATCAACGCCCGAAGAAGTCGAACGACTGATTACACGGCCGGTCGAGGAAGCGCTTGCAACGCTGTCCGGCGTCGAGCGGATGTACTCGTCATCCGGCGAGAACATGTCACAGGTCTTCCTGCAGTTCGACTGGGACCAAAGCATGGGCTCAAAGGGTATCGAGGCTCGGGCCAAGGTGGACGGCATTCGCCATGAATTGCCTGCGGATATCCGGCGAATATTCATTTTCACCGGCTCGCTCGGCGACCAGCCGGTGCTCGAGCTGCGAATCTCCAGCGATCGCGACCTGTCGAACAGCTACGAACTCCTCGACCGGCTGCTCAAGCGGCGTATTGAGAGAATCGAGGGCGTATCCCAGGTGCAACTGCACGGTGTGGACCCGCGTGAAATTCGCATCCTGCTGAATTCCGATCGATTGTCAGCGCACCGCATCGACATTGACGACTTGCGACAGCTCCTTGAAAAGAGCAATTTCGCGGTTAGCGCCGGTCGTATTACCGACGGCGGTCAGCGGTTCAACGTGCGGCCCCGGGGTGAATTTCAGTCGGTCGAAGATATCCGAAATATTGTCATCGACCAAAACTCGCTGCGACTACGCGACGTCGCGAGTATCGAACTCCGCAGTCCGGACAGGAATTACGGCCGGCACCTGGACCGTGCCTATGCCATCGGCCTGGCAGTCAGCAAATCTACCGGCTCGAACATGGTTGAAGTGACGGATCGTGTCATGGCCGAAGTGGCGAAGATCAGCCAGTTGCCACAGATGCAGGGCATCAATATTTTCGAACTCGACAACCAGGGCGACAGCGTGCGCGACTCACTTGGCGACCTGTTGAATGCGGGGGCGCTCGGTGGCTTGCTGGCACTCGTCGTTCTCTACCTGTTCCTGGGCCAGGTGACGACGACATTGATCGTGACGGTATCGGTGCCGTTTTCACTGCTGATCACGCTTGGCGCACTGTACTTTCTCGGCCTGAGCCTGAATATGCTGACGATGATGGGGCTGATGCTCGCCATCGGCATGCTGGTGGACAATGCGGTGGTGGTAACCGAGAGCGTGTTCCGCCACCGGGCGATGGACCCGGCCAACCCGTTCAAGGCAACACTGGCCGGCGTAAAAGACGTCGGCCTGGCGGTCATGGCCGGCACGCTCACTACCATCATCGTGTTCGTGCCGATTATGTTCGGCGTCAAAACCGACATCTCGGTATTCATGACACATGTGGGCATAACGATTATCGTGGCACTGCTCGCATCGCTGTTGATCGCACAGACACTCGTGCCGATGCTGGCCGCCCGCATTCGACCGCCACCGGCGCCCGAAGATGGCGCACTCATTTCCAGGCTGATCAATCGTTACGTTGCGAGTCTCCGCTGGATCCTGACGCGACCGTGGAAAACGTTTGGCGGCATCATCCTGATATGCGTCATTGGCGTCGCGCCGTTGCTCCTCGACCTGATCAAGTTCGATGCTTTTCCGCAGGATTCGGGCCGGCGCCTGTACATGCCATTGCATATCGAGGGGCAGCATCCGCTGGAAAGAGTCGAAGCTGCGGTCAGCACGATCGAGGATTACCTGTTCGACAACCAGGAAGAATTCAATATTCGATCCGTTTACAGCTTCTACGAGGCCGGCAACGCAAGTACCACCATTCTGCTGACGGAAGAAGAGGATGCTACCTTGTCGACGACGGAGATCATCGAGAGGATCGAGGCCAACCTCCCGGTCATTGCCATAGGCAAACCCAGCTTCCGATTTGATCAGCAAGGGGGTGGAGACGGTTTCAGTTTGCAGCTTTCGGGCGATTCAACCGCAGTACTGAACGAGATTGGCGTCGATGTGGCCCGACTGCTTGCATCGATCACGGGCCTGCAGGATGTTCGATCGGACGCTGAACTGGGCGACCGTGAGATCCAGGTCCGCATCGACAGGGTCCGGGCCGCAGCTAACGGGCTCACAGCGAAAAAGATCGCTGATGCCATCAGCATCGCAATGCGCGGCCAGAACCTGCGGGAATTTCGCGGCGATATGGGCGAAGTCGCCGTAAGGCTCGCATTCCGAGAGAGTGATACGCAGAGCATCGAACAGTTGGCCGACCTGCCGCTTTACACGCCGGATGGGCGACGTATCACGCTGGGGACTGTCGCCAATTTCCGGATAGGTTTGTCGCCGGCCACGATTCAGCGGACCGATCGCCAGACGGCAGTCATCTTGTCCGCCAATATTGCTGACGACGAAAGCCTGGAAAGCGTACGCCCGAGAGTGGAAGCCCTGATGGGTGAATTCGACTTGCCCCCCGGCTACAGCTGGAAGTTCGGGCGTGGCTTCGATCGACAGGACGAAACCCAGCAAATGATGGCGACGAATATCATCCTGGGGATCGCCTGCATATTCCTGGTCATGGCCGCATTGTTCGAATCGCTGTTGTTTCCGTTCTCGATCATCCTCGGTTCGATCCTGTTTTCCGTGTTCGGCGTATTCCTGTTCTTCGCCGCGACCGGCACGACGTTTTCGTTCATGGCATCCATTGGCATCATGATTTTGATCGGCGTCGTCGTTAACAACGGCATCGTTCTCGTCGATCACATCAATAACCTGCGCCAGCAGGGAATGCCGCGAGATGAGGCTATCGTCGAGGCTGGGCGTGATCGATTACGGCCGATCCTCATGACGGTGGGCACGACGATTGTCGGCCTTGCGCCGCTGGCGATCAGCACCACCCAGATCGGTGGCGACGGCCCGCCCTACTTCCCCATGGCACGCGCCATCATCGGCGGACTCGCGTTTTCGACCGTCGTATCGCTGCTGGTGGTACCCGCGCTGTATGCCTACTTCGATACGCTGGCGGCCTGGGGCCGCAAGGTCATGCGTACTGCGAGAAATCAGGGCGTTGTGACCGCCAAATCCTCTGCCTGAGATTCCTCATTTAGTTTTGTTCACTTGCCGGCAGGGAGCCGGCGCATCGATCCTGACCAGCGCGTCGTTGCGGCGGCGCCATGTTTTCCGGCCGGCACTCACTAGCAGCATCAGCAACAGGCAACCTATTGTCCAGCCATCCGCGGCCCCGCCACCGCCGTGGCCGTGGCTGACGGCAACCGGGACAATGGCAATCGGTTCATCCCGATCGTAGTCTTCCAGTGGCAGGAAACTCAGCGCCGATGCCTCATCCGGCCCGAAGCTTAAGAGGAACGAATCGTCCCAGGCGTCGAATATTTCGATCAGCAGGTCGTAGTTACCGGTCGGGTAACCCGACATCAACTCGGTGACGAGCACGTATACGTCGTCGCCACTGGCGCCATAAATCCAGAAATCTCCGGTTACGGCATACTCGTTCCACGGACCGTAATCCAGGCTCAGGTAGACGACCGCGTAAATCTCGGCCGCAGCAAAAATTGTATCGACATCGAACAGCAGATCGATGCCGTGGTAGTAACCATCAAAATCGTCGTCATTGAATAACTCGACATTGGCGTCGTAAACCCAGAAGTCGTTCCGGACGCTCTGCGCATTTGCCGATCCCGAGCCCGGTTTCGCGGCTCCGGATCGGATTTTCGAGTTAGCGCGCGAACCCACTGTGGCAAGCGCTGCGAAATCCTCCGTCGTTTCGCTGGTAAGGATTGGATTCTCACGACCGCCCTGCACGTAGTGACGTGAGATTGACGAGCGGGCATCAGCCGACTGATCCGATCCGGCATCGCCCGGACCGGCCTGGCTGGCGCCGGAGACAGTAAGCATCAACAGGCCGGCGGCGAACGACGCCCGGAAGTTTGAATGTGTCCTGATCCCTGCAAATAAATTAGACATCCTGATTCCCTCTAACGCACAATAATCTTGCTTGCTGCCATTAGAGTTCAGTGACGCTGAATCGAACCTGAACTTTTTATTTATTTTTCTGAACGCCGGCTGAACGAATCCAATGACTCTGCCATCCTCCTCTGACGATCATTACGGCACGGCCATCGCATACCTTCTGTTCGGGGTAGTGGCGGGCCTGGGTCTCGACTTGTGTGCGAAGTGGTTGCTTGCCGACTACTCACTGTCCCAGTTCATTTTTCTTCGCAGTATTTTCGGTCTCCTCTTTTTCCTGCTCAGCGCACGTTTTTACGGCGGCTTCGGCAGCCTGAAAACCGGTCGCTGGCCGTGGCACTTATTTCGCACCTTGCTCGCAGCCGGCGCGATGTTTGGATTCTTCTACGGCCTGTCCCGCATGCCGCTGGTCAACGCATTGACGATCGCATTTACGGCGCCGCTTTTTGTAACAGGACTGTCAGGACCGTTTCTCGGTGAACATGTCGGCTGGCGACGCTGGCTTGCCGTCCTTGTCGGCTTTGTTGGTGTGTTGATCGTGCTGCGGCCGGGGGCAGGAATGTTCACACCGGCAGCGGTTGGCGTGATCCTCGCGGCGCTTTGCTATGCAGGCCTTGCTTTGACGGCACGCAAGCTCGCGGATACGGAGAGCACATTTGCGCTGGCGGTCTATGTCGTGATCGGGCCGTTCCTGATTTCGGGGGCGATGGTGTCAGGCGATTTCACGACGCCGACACTGGCAGCGTGGATCTTGTTCGCGCTGGCCGGGCTCTGCTCGGCATTCGCCTGGTTCGGCATTATTGGCGGCTACCGGCGAGCGCCCCCCGCCATGCTGGCGCCGTTCGAATACACGGCACTCATTGGCGCCGCCACCGCCGGCTACCTGATCTGGGACGAGGTTCCCGACGTCTGGGTAGCCACGGGCGGTCTCGTAATCATCGCCAGCGGACTGTTCATCGTATACCGGGAAATCGGCAACGTGATGACCACTCGCTATCTGCGTGTCGTGACTGCGAGCGCGACTGCTGCGCTCGCCCGAAAATTCCGCAAACAGGCTTGAGTGGAATAAGCACCGCGAGGGTACGGTTTCAAATTTGCGGGCAGGTTCTTGATCAATGGCTGGAAAGATAGACGTAAACACGCCCCTGATCGACGTTG
>Ga0114949_10002990_pt1 | contig 10642 bp, 8 predicted proteins | sample N074metaG_FD_83505 | JGI IMG/M metagenome (GOLD analysis project Ga0114949, IMG submission 83505) | Deep subsurface microbial communities from Kermadec Trench to uncover new lineages of life (NeLLi) - N074 metaG | ecosystem: Environmental > Aquatic > Marine > Ocean trench > Sediment | place... | reverse complement strand
AGGATATAAGAGATGGCAATCAAAGCTTCTGAGATCAGCGAACTCATTAAAGATCGCATCAGAAACTTCGACAGCGCGGCTGAAGCGCGTGATGTGGGAACCGTTATCGCGGTGACCGACGGTATTACCCGCATTCATGGTCTGGGCGATGCGCAGTATGGCGAAATGCTCGAATTCCCCGGAGATACCTTCGGACTCGCGTTGAACCTGGAGCAGGACTCTGTCGGTGCGGTGGTGCTTGGCGATTACAAACACATTTCCGAAGGCGACACGGTCAAGACGACGGGACGCATTCTTGAAGTGCCTGTCGGCCCGGAACTGTTGGGCCGCGTCGTGAATTCTCTGGGTGAGGCGATCGACGGTAAAGGGCCGATTGAGGCCAAGACACAGTCACCGATTGAAAAAGTCGCTCCGGGTGTTATCGAGCGCAAGTCAGTGAGTCAACCGGTGCAGACCGGTTTGAAATCGATCGACTCGATGGTGCCGATCGGTCGCGGTCAGCGCGAACTGATCATCGGCGATCGTCAAACCGGTAAAACTGCAGTTGCGATCGATACGATCATCAATCAGAAGGGCACCGACATTAAATGTATTTACGTCGCTATAGGCCAGAAGAATTCGACGATCGCGAATGTCGTCAGGAAGCTCGAAGAACATGGCGCAATGGAGCACACGATTGTTGTCGCTGCGGCCGCGGCGGAATCGGCTGCCATGCAATATATCGCGCCTTACTCGGGCTGCTCGATGGGTGAGTATTTTCGAGATCGCGGCGAAGACGCGTTAATTATTTATGACGATCTGACCAAGCAGGCGTGGGCCTATCGTCAGGTCTCACTGCTATTGCGCCGCCCGCCGGGACGTGAAGCCTATCCGGGCGACGTCTTTTATTTGCATTCCCGTCTTTTGGAAAGAGCGTCGCGGATAAACGCGAAGGAAGTCGAAAGGCTGACAAACGGGGAGATTACCGGCAAGACGGGCTCCTTAACGGCGTTGCCGATTATTGAAACTCAGGCGGGAGACGTTTCGGCCTTCGTTCCGACCAACGTGATCTCTATTACCGATGGCCAGATCTTCCTCGAGACAGATTTGTTTAATGCCGGTATCCGTCCAGCGATCAATGCAGGGCTGTCCGTATCCCGCGTCGGCGGGGCGGCGCAGACAAAGATCATCAAAAAACTCGGTGGTGGTATACGACTCGCTTTGGCACAGTACCGAGAGTTGGCAGCGTTCGCACAGTTCGCATCAGACCTCGATGAAGCGACGCGCAAGCAGTTGGAGCGCGGTCAGCGGGTTACGGAGCTCATGAAGCAGCTCCAATATTCACCGCTTTCAGTCGGTGAGATGGCGGTTTCGCTTTTTGCTGCGAACGAGGGTTATCTCGATGATGTCGAGGCTAATAAAATCGTCGATTTTGAAGTAGCGCTGCATGCTCACGTGAATGAAAAATTTGCCGAATTAATCGGCAAAATTAACGCCACCGGCGACTTCAGCGATGAAATTGAAGCGGGTCTGAAGGAAGCGGTCGAAGATTTCAAGCGTAGCGGCACCTACTAATCAAGTCATGGCGAATCTAAAAGAAATTCGTACGAAGATCGGCAGCGTAAAGAACACGCAGAAAATCACGAAGGCGATGGAAATGGTAGCGGCAAGCAAATTGCGGCGAACCCAGGATCGCATGGCGGCAACGCGCCCGTATGCGGACAAGATTCGCACCGTGATCGGCCATCTGTATGGCGCGAACCCGGAGTATCGGCACCCGTTCCTGTTCGAACGTGAAGTGAAGCGCATCGGATATATCGTTATTACGACTGACCGCGGTTTGTGCGGTGGCCTCAACGTCAATACGTTCCGCGTGTTGCTGAAAGATTTGCAGGCATGGCGGGACAAGGGCGTGGAAGCGGAGCTGTGCATGATCGGCGCGAAAGGCGTGCAGTACTTTCGCAACCTCGATGTCAACGTGGTCGGCGCGGCGACGCATCTTGGCGAGGACCCCAAGGTCGCGGACCTGGTCGGCGCGATAAACATCATGCTGACCTCATTTGTCGAAGGAAAAATTGACCGGTTATTCCTGGTTCACAATAAGTTTGTAAACACGATGAGCCAGACTCCGGCGATTGAGACGCTGATTCCGGTTCAGGCTGTGGATGCGGATGATCTGTCGACCCACTGGGATTATATCTACGAGCCGGACGCGGTTGATTTGCTCGATAGCGTATTGATGCGCTACATCGAATCTCAGGTCTATCGGGGCGCAGTCGAAAACGTTGCCTGTGAAATGGCGGCGAAAATGGTGGCCATGAAGAGTGCGACAGACAACGCCGGCAAAATGATCGATCAGCTTCAGCTTGATTACAACAAAGTCAGGCAGGCGGCTATTACGCAGGAAATTTCAGAAATCGTCGGCGGAGCAGCCGCGGTTTAGGTATATAAATAGAGGATTCATTTAATGAGCTCCGGAAATATTGTGCAGATTATTGGCGCTGTCGTGGACGTAAAGTACTCGCTGGAGGGCCTGCCGAAGATTTACGATGCGCTCGTTATTGATGATCGGGATATCACTCTCGAGGTCCAGCAGCAGCTTGGCGACGGTGTCGTTCGAACGATTGCGATGGGTTCCAGCGAAGGTCTGACTCGCGGATTGTCAGTCCGTAATACGGGGGGGCCGATCCAGGTACCGGTTGGCGAAAAGACGCTCGGACGCATTATGAATGTGCTCGGCGAGCCCATCGATCAGGCAGGACCAATTGGTGAAGACAAAAGGCTGCCGATTCATCGCGCTGCGCCGACCTACGAAGAGCAGGCGACATCGACGGAATTGTTCGAGACCGGGATCAAGGTCATCGACCTGATCATGCCGATTGCGAAGGGCGGCAAAATCGGATTGTTCGGCGGTGCCGGCGTGGGCAAAACCGTCACGCTGATGGAACTGATCAATAATATCGCGAAAGAGCATGGCGGCTACTCGGTGTTCGCCGGGGTCGGCGAGAGAACCCGGGAAGGCAACGATTTCTATTACGAAATGGAAGAATCCGGTGTTCTGAGTAAGGTTTCGCTGGTGTATGGCCAGATGAACGAGCCCCCCGGCAACCGGCTGCGTGTCGCGTTAACCGGATTGACGATCGCCGAAGAGTTCCGCGATCAGGGTCAGGACGTGCTGATGTTCATCGACAATATTTATCGTTATACGCTGGCCGGTACAGAGGTCTCGGCGCTGCTTGGCCGCATGCCTTCCGCGGTCGGGTACCAGCCGACGCTGGCCGAAGAAATGGGAGTGCTGCAGGAGCGGATTACGTCCACGAAGTCGGGATCCATTACTTCGTTCCAGGCCGTTTACGTCCCGGCGGATGACCTGACCGATCCGTCGCCGGCTACGACCTTCGCTCATCTTGACGCGACCCTGGTCTTGTCACGCCAAATTGCAGAATTGGGTATTTACCCTGCTGTCGATCCGCTCGATTCCACGAGCCGGATGTTGGATCCGAATGTTGTTTCCCAGGATCATTACGATACGGCACGAGGCGTGCAGGCGGTGTTGCAACGGTACAAGGAATTGCAGGACATTATCGCGATTCTCGGTATGGATGAACTGTCCGAGGAAGACAAGCGCCTCGTGCAGCGGGCCCGCAAGGTGCAGCGGTTCCTGTCTCAGCCGTTTACTGTCGCGGAGACGTTCACCGGCTCACCGGGTAAATATGTGAGCCTTCAGGATACGATCCGCGGCTTTAAAGGCATTGTCGCCGGTGAATACGACAATTTACCGGAGCAGGCTTTTTACATGGTCGGCTCTATCGAAGAAGCCGTCGAACAAGCCAAAACTTTATAGTCTCTTATCACTAATGAGTACCATTAAGGTCGAAATCGTCAGCGCCGAGGGCAATATATTTTCCGGGTTAGCGGAAATGATTATTGTTCCCGCAAAAATGGGCGATGTAGGCATCACGCCGAGGCACGCGCCGCTGCTCACGAATCTGCGTCCGGGTGAGGTGCGTATTCAGGTGCCCGATCAGGATGAAGAATTGCTGTTTTATGTCACGGGCGGGGTATTGGAAGTTCAGCCACATCTCGTAACGGTTCTTGCGGACTCCGCTCTGCACGGTGATCAACTCGATGAACAGGCCGCGCTGCAGGCCCATCAGGCCGCGGAAGAAGCGCTTAAAGGCGCGACCGGAAAAGAAGATATCACCCACGCCCAGTTGCAATTGGTCGAGGCGGCGGCACGATATCAGGCAGCGCAAAGGCTTAAAGGGAAGAAGCGTTAATCGGCTTGTCGTTCAGCCTGCCCGCCCGGCAGGTATCGCTGCCGCGGCTCAACGGGTAAAGTATTCCCCTTGGTTTCAGAACGAGTTACGAAATCGTGACCGCTAATATCAGTGTCGTCATTCTTGCGGCCGGACAGGGCACCCGGATGCGTTCCGACCGACCTAAAGTCCTGCATCCCCTGGCCGGGCGGCCAATTCTCGCGCATGTCATCGACTCGGCAGAAAATCTTGGCGCGGATCAAATATGTGTCGTGTATGGTAACGGTGGCGACCTTGTACAGGCAGCGTTTGCCGATAAAGACGTCACCTGGGTTGAGCAGAAACCCCAGCGGGGCACCGGGCACGCCGCGCAACAGGCTGTTCCGGGCATAAAATCCGGAAATATCGTGTTGGTATTGCCCGGAGACGTGCCGTTGGTGAATTCTTCGACGCTCGAACGTCTGCTTAACAAAGCCGGCGATGACCGGCTTACAGTACTGACCGTTGAACTCGATGATCCGAGCGGCTATGGCCGAATCATTCGCAACGCCGACGGCCAGATACAGGCCATTGTCGAAGAAAAAGATGCGAGCCCCGAGCAACGAGCGATTCGAGAAGTGAATACTGGATTACTGGCTTGCCCGGTTAATCAGTTGTCGGCCTGGCTCGAAAAACTACAGACGAATAATGTCCAAGATGAATATTACCTGACCGACATCGTTTCGTTGGCCGTCGATGACGGACTTCGCGTGGAAACGGTCGCTGCTAAGTCAGAAACGGAAGTCATGGGCATCAACGATAAGATACAACTGGCCCAGGCCGAGCGCGCGTATCAGAAACGACTGGCGAATGAACTGATGGTGCGAGGCGTCGGTATCCTGGACCCGGCGCGTATCGACATACGGGGATCATTGGTCTGCGGCAAGGACGTCATTCTGGATATCAATACCCTTTTCGAAGGCGTAGTCGAACTGGGCGATGGCGTGACAATCGGGCCGAATTCGGTGATTCGTAACACCCGGATCGCATCGGGAACCCAGGTTTATGAGAATTGCGTGCTGGACGGGGCCACGGTTGGAGAAAATTGCGAGATCGGCCCATTCGCGAGACTTAGACCGGAGGCGAACCTCAAGAAAAATGTTCACGTCGGAAATTTTGTCGAAATTAAGAAAAGCACCATCGGTGCTGGTAGCAAGTTAAACCATCTGACATACATGGGAGACGCGATTATTGGCACTGATGTGAATGTCGGCGCCGGGACAATCGCCTGTAATTACGATGGCGCTTATAAACATCAAACGCTGATCGGAGATAAAGTGTTCATTGGCTCCGGTGTCGAGCTGGTCGCGCCGGTGGAGATTGGATCCGGCGCGACGATCGGCGCGGGGTCTACGATTTCGAAATCAGCGCCGCCGGGTGAGCTTTCATTGGAGCGAGCCAAACAGGTCGTCATACGCGGCTGGAAGCGGCCCCGAAAGACGACAGACAAGGGCAATTAAGTCAAATTGGGGCCTGCCTTTGCGCTGGTGATGTTGAAATAGGTTTAAATGCTCACTGTTCGCTCCAAGACCAAGACTTCGAATCAAAGGATTTTCTGAAAATGTGCGGTATTGTCGGCGCGGTTGCCGAACGAGATATTATTCCGATCTTGTTGCAGGGCTTGCGACGGCTGGAGTATCGCGGCTATGACTCGGCCGGTATTGCGGCAATTTCCGACGGAAAGCTGCAGCGCCGGAGACGGTTGGGCAAGGTCGAGGCGCTTGAGTCCGCGCTGCAAACGGCGCCGGTGGAAGCCCCGCTGGGCATTGCACATACCCGATGGGCAACGCACGGTGTTCCCAGTGAAGCAAATGCACATCCGCACATGTCTGGGGACGATCTCGCGATCGTTCACAACGGCATTATCGAAAACCATGAAGCACTTCGTGCCGAACTGACAGATCAGGGATACAAATTTGAAACCGAAACCGATACCGAGGTCATAGCTCACCGAATTCACCATTATCTGAAGAAAGACGGTGATCTGATGACGGCCGTTCGGGCGACGGTAGCGGATCTCGAAGGCGCGTATGCGCTCGTCGTCATTTCTCAGAATAACCCGGACCGTTTGATCCTTGCACGACGCGCGATGCCGGTCGTTGTTGGGTTAGGGAAGGGCGAAAATTTCGTCGCCTCGGATGTGGCCGCGTTGATTGCTGTTACGCGCGATTTCATTTTTCTCGAGGAAGGCGATATCGCGGATGTCCTCAAAGACAAGGTAACCGTAACCGACGAGACCGGGAAGACGGTAGACAGACCTGTTAGCAAGAGTGAGCTAAGCGCGGGCGCGGCGGAGAAAGACGGTTATTCCCATTACATGCTCAAAGAAATATACGAACAGCCGCGTGCGGTCGCCGAAACGCTGGAGGAGCGGATCGCAAATGGCCATCTGCTCGAAGCGGCGTTCGGCCCCGGTTCATCGGAGGCATTTGCACAGGCAGAAGGCGTTCATATCGTCGCTTGCGGGACCAGCTACCATGCGGGCGCGGTCGCGCGATACTTTATTGAACAGATATGTAAATTGCAGTGCAGTGTCGATATCGCCAGCGAATATCGATATAGAAGTCCGGTCGTTCCGCCGAAGACAATTTTTGTGACGCTATCCCAATCCGGCGAAACGGCCGATACACTGGCAGCATTACGTCTGGCCAAGGCGTCTGGTTATCTGGCGACGCTGGCGATCTGCAATGTACCGGAAAGCTCTCTCGTCAGAGAGTCGGACCTCGTGATGCTGACAAGGGCGGGTCCGGAAATCGGCGTGGCATCGACGAAGGCATTTACGTCACAACTGGCCGCACTGGCCATGCTGGTCATCGCACTCGAAATGCATCGCGGCGCGGACGATCCGGAGCGTACCAGGGGACTCGTGTCCAAGTTGGTCGAGATCCCGCGGCTCATCGAGCAGACACTGGCGCTGGATGAGCAGATGCGTGAACTCGCTAAAAAGTTTGCGGACAAACAGCATGCACTTTTCCTGGGCCGCGGCGTGCTGCATCCGATCGCGATGGAAGGCGCGTTAAAGTTGAAGGAAATTTCCTACATCCATGCCGAAGCATACCCCGCAGGCGAATTGAAACACGGCCCCCTGGCGCTGGTGGATGCCGATATGCCGGTTGTGACGGTTGCGCCAAACAATGACCTGCTCGAAAAACTGAAATCGAATCTGATGGAAGTTCGCGCCCGAGGTGGCGAGTTGATTGTATTTGCCGATCCGAGTGCGGGTATCGAGCCGAGTGACGGCGTAACTGTAATCGAAATGCCGCAACAGGTCAGTTATTTTCAGGCGCCGGCGGTTTATACCATACCCTTGCAACTACTGGCCTATCATGTCGCGGTGCTGAGAGGTACGGACGTCGATCAGCCGAGAAATCTGGCCAAGTCAGTCACGGTCGAATAGCAGTCGTTTGATTAACCGCCCGATTAAATTTATGGCGTTGCCAAAGCGGCGGCCGGCGCCCCCCGTTTTGCCAGGTAGCGGCTGACCAGGGCACTGACCGATCGAAGTGGATTTCTCAGTGCGGTAAAACACGGTGGATGGCGGCGCAGACTCGACCAATCGCTGTTCCCGATGACATGACCGAGATATTTCAGATTGTGATCGATGAATTCAATATATGGATTTCGTCCATCGTAAAGCGCATTGATATGTTGATAGGCACGGCGGAAATTCTGATGGAGACGAATCCGCGCTGAGTTTCTGACGAACTCGGGCGTTTTCTTTAACAGATCAACGCCGGAACCATAAAGTACATTCTGTCGGCCTGATTTTCGATCGCTCATTGCGATCCCGGCGAGTACGAATTCGGCATACAGCCGGTCGCGACACTTCTCGAGATAGCAACGATCCGCCATCTGTGCAATCAGATCTGCGGTGCCAAGGAAGTGCCCAATTAACAGGTCTCGGGGGTCATCCAGCTCGATATCGTCCAGGTCGAGTTCGTAACCGGTGAAATGGACAATGCGAGAGGCGATATCGGAAAAATCCGATAATCCGAGCCGGCCGACATAGTCCGCTAAAAACTCCGCACTTCGAGACACGTGCCAAAGGGTAAATTCAGCGCCGTTCAGGCGTGCTGTTTCATCGGTACGGCGGATGTAACCGGAGTCATGAAACAGTGCCGCGATCAGCGCGATGGTCGCCCGTTCAGACCCGATCTGCTCACGTTTGGGGCAGCTCTTCTCATAGCCGGCCAGGATGCGTGCGGTGGCCAGGGTGACGTCCAGCGAGTGTTGCTTATCGTGGTATACCGTATCGCATCCCGTATAGCTCGCCAGGCGTCCGTCGAACAGTTGATCAAAGTCGAGAAAGGCCATCCAGACGACATCGAAAGACGCACTCGGATAGCTGGCTTCGAAAAGCATCTGGATGGCGTCGCGTACGGCATCGACCGAACTGACCTGTACGGAATTCGTCACGTCGTAATCGTTGCGGCGATCACCTGGCGTCTGCCGGGCAAGGCCAGACATGAGTTTTTCGATTAACATCGTTACCCGATCATATCGCGTCAATCGAACAAAGCGAACACCGGTGCGTGATCCGACGGCCGCTCCAGTTTCCGCGGTGCCGTGTCCACTTCACTGGCGGTGCACTTATTTGCCAAAGCCGGGGATACCAGAATCAGGTCGATGCGAAGTCCGCGCTTTCGGCGAAAGCCCGCCGCGCGATAGTCCCACCAGCTAAAAGTCCCATCCGGCTGATCGAACAATCTGAAGGAGTCGGCCAATCCGTCACTGAGCAGGCCCTGTAAGCGATCTCGTTCCTCATCACTAACGAGCACCCGGTTTTGCCACTCCTCAGGGTCGTGAACATCCCGGTCGTCCGGCGCGATATTAAAATCACCCATGACGGCCAGATTCGGGTACCGGCCTGATTCTTTATCGAGATAATCGTGTAACGCATCCAGCCAGGCCAGCTTATATTGAAATTTATCCGACTCCAGACTTTGGCCGTTCGGAACATAAAGATTGACGACACGAAGGTCGCCATAAGTCGCGGCGATGACCCGGCTTTGCTCATCAGGAAAATTGGGCAGACCCTGACTGACCTCCTCGGGTTCCTGGCGCGATAACAGCGCTACACCGTTGTATGTTTTTTGCCCGAACGCGGCGGTGTGATAACCGTATTTCCTGATCTCATCTGAGGGTACTGATTCCGTTGGCATTTTGAGTTCCTGCAAACCCAGAATATCGGGCTGCTGTGTCTCCAGCCAATCAAGCACATGAGGCAAGCGAACCCGAATGGAATTGACGTTCCAGCTCGCGATTTTCACCTATGTGCTCTCGTCCTTGGTGATGCCGGCTTGGCGCAAAAGTGGCTGAATCTCGGGTGCGCGGCCCCGAAAGGCCTTAAATGCATCGGCTATTCTTCGTGTACCGCCGATTTCGAGAATTTCCCGTCGAAATCTACTCGCAAGCTCGGCGCTGAAGATACCCTGGTCCTCGAATGCGGACCAGGCATCGGCGGCCAGGACTTCTGCCCATTTGTAACTGTAATAGCCTGCCGCGTACCCTCCGCCGAAAATATGAGAAAACGAATTCGCGAAACGGCTAAATTCCGGTTGCTCCACAACGCCAACCCGCGAGCGAATCTCATCGAGCAAAGGCAATAAATTACTGCCTGATTTCGGGTCATACTCTGCGTGGAGCCGGAGGTCGAAAAGGGAGAATTCGAGTTGCCTGATCATCTTTAATCCGGCCTGAAAAATTCTCGAGGCCCTGAGTTTTTCGAGCAGTTCTGCCGGCAGCGGATCGCCCGTCAGGTAATGACCGGAAATCATCGTAACGACCTCCGGTTGCCAGGCGAAATTTTCCATGAACTGGCTTGGGAGTTCGACCGCATCCCACGGTACGCCGTTGATGCCGGATACGCTGGGGTAGTCGACCCGAGTCAGCAAATGATGCAGCGTATGTCCGAATTCATGAAAAAGCGTCACGACGTCGTCGTGGTTCAGCAAGCAAGGCGAAGATTCAGTCGGTCCCGCGAAATTACAAATTAGGTGTGCTTCGGGATTTTGCAGTTTCTGATCAATATTTTTCCGAATCATGCATTCATCCATCCACGCCCCCGACCGCTTGTTTGGCCGCGAAAACAGATCGACAAAAAAGCCACCGACCGTGTCATCGGTTTCGTTGACCAGTGAATAATAGCGAACGTCCGGTTGCCAGATGTCTACATCTTCAACCTGCCGGACTTTGAGTCCATACAATTTTCGAACGACTGCGAAAAGTCCGGTCAAGACGGAGTCCACCGGGAAATACGGGCGCAGCTGCTCATCCGATACGGAATATTTCTGCAGCCGAAGCTTTTCAGAGTAAAAAGCAATATCCCATGCGTCCAGTGACTGACCTGCAAATCGCTCAAGAGT
>Ga0114949_10002989_pt1 | contig 10643 bp, 8 predicted proteins | sample N074metaG_FD_83505 | JGI IMG/M metagenome (GOLD analysis project Ga0114949, IMG submission 83505) | Deep subsurface microbial communities from Kermadec Trench to uncover new lineages of life (NeLLi) - N074 metaG | ecosystem: Environmental > Aquatic > Marine > Ocean trench > Sediment | place... | reverse complement strand
GGCGCAACGATTCGATGCGTGGTCGTCGTTTTGGCTCCTCCCGATACTCGGTTGACTCGAGGCGGGAGAAGAACTACTCAACGCGCGTCTTTGCCCTCATAGCATCGAGACTTTGCCCGGAATCCGCACCGAATCCGCACCTCTTGGGGGTTGATGCTCTCGGGTCGGTGTTCACTCGGTCCGTGGTGTCCGCGGCACTTGGGTTCGAAGGCATGAGGTCATGCGCGGGTAACGCGCTTCAGTTTCACGGCTCTTTGCAAGCTCGCTAGCTCCAAAAGGGGGCCCACAAGTCAAGCCCATGAGCAGAGCAAATCACAAGCCTTGGATCGCATGCGGCGCCGTGGCGACGGCTGTCGTTCTCGCGCTCGGAGGGTGGACGCTGGGCAGCGGAAGCGCTTTTGCGGAAGCGGCGCACGGCGCGAGCAAGGCGTCCGGACCGACGGTCGTCGCAACGAGCGTGTGCGACGCGCATCGGCTGCGCGCCGAACAGCAACTGGACTCAGGTCTTCAGATCGAGATTCCGGCGGAATTCGCAGGCAAGTGGCCCTCGGCGAAGGCCTGCGAATCCCACGAGCTCGCCTGGGACGAAGAGGCGCCGGGCCCGATGCAGCCCATCCCCTTCTCCCATAAGCACCACGCGGGCGAGTTCGGAATCGACTGCCAGTACTGTCATTCAGCCACGGATCGCTCTCGCGCGGCCGGCATGCCGGCGGTCGAGGTCTGCATGGGATGCCACTCCCAGTTCCCGAAAGAGTACGACGAACTCGAGGGCATTCGGATTCTCAAACAACACTGGGAAGAGAAAAAGCCGATCGAGTGGGAGCAGATCCATCGCCTGCCCGAGTACGTCAAGTTCCGACACAACCGCCACGTCTCGGCGGGGGTGAAGTGCCAGACCTGTCACGGTCCTGTCGAGCAGATGGACAAGCTCTCCCTGGTACCCGACGACTCGTGGTGGTATCTGGTGCCGGTCAAGAAGCTCGAAATGGGTTGGTGTCTTCAGTGCCACCGCGAGAACGGCCAGCAAGCGTCCCAGGACTGCTTGCTCTGCCATTACTAGGATCTTCCCGATCCACCTTTTGCAGTGCGAATTACCAGGATGGATGCATGCCTCAGTTAGATCGTCGTGATTTCCTGAGACTCGTTGGTGCCAGCGCCGGCGCGGCGGCGGCCGCCGGTTGCGCAGACCCCATCGAGAAGCTGGTTCCCTACGTGGTGCAGCCCGAGGAGATCACGCCCGGCATCGCCGTTCACTACAGCTCCACCTGTACGGAGTGCTCGGCCGCCTGTGGTCTGCACGTCACCACGCGGGAGGCGCGGCCCATCAAGCTCGAGGGCAATCCCGACCACCCGATCAACCGGGGACGCCTCTGCACGCGCGGCCAGGCCGCCATTGCGAGGACCTTCCTGCCCGATCGCTTCGAGGGCCCGATGTCGCGCAGCGGCGACTCCCTCGAGCGCATCTCCTGGGAGGCCGGCCGCGCTCAGCTGGTTTCGCGGCTCGAGGCCGCAGCGGGCAAGACCTGGGTACTCGGCGGCGCTGTGGGTCCGACGCTTTCCGGCTTGATCGACGGCTGGGTGGCCGGGGTCGGGGCCGCCGGTCGCATCGTCTACGAACCCTTCGCCTACGAGGCGTTGCGCTCCGCCACCCAGGTCGTGTTCGGCGTCTCGGCGATTCCGCTCTTCGACCTCTCGAGCGCCGACCTGGTGATCGACTTCGGTTCCGACTTTCTGGACGGCTGGCTCTCGCAAGTGGAGAACATGCGCCAGTTTGCCGAGGCCCAGGATATCAACAAGCACAAGGACGGCGGTGCGCGGCTGGTCTCGATCGCGCCGCGCATGTCGCTCACGGGTTCGAACTCCGATCAGTGGATCCCCGCGGTGCCAGGCAGCGAAGGGTTGATCGCGCTGGCGCTCGCCAAGGAACTGTACGACAAGGGCGCGCGCGTGAAGGGCGCCGACGCCGCTGTGGCCCGCGTGCTGGCAGCAGTGGATACCGGCGATGTGGAGAAGCGAGCGGGTCTTGAGCCCGGAGTGCTGGAAGGGCTCGTCAAGCAGTTGCTGGCGGCCAAGTCAGCCGTCGCACTGCCGCCGGGAGTTGCCGCCACGAGCCAGCGCGCCGTTGCCACGACGGCCGCTGTACTGCTGTTGAACTCGCTCATGGGCTCGATCGGCAAGGCCGTCACGATCCCCCAAAGTCAGTCCTCTCCCGCGCCCGCCTCGATGAAGCAGATCGACGCTCTCATTGCGAAGATGCAGGCCGGCCAGGTGGACGTACTCATCATTCACGACTCCAATCCGGTCTACTCCATGCCCGCCGATTCGGGCTTTCAGGAGGCCTTGTCCAAGGTTGGGTTGGTCGTCTCGACCGCTTCGGCCATGGACGAGACGGCAGCAGTGGCTCACCTCGTCTTGCCCGATCACACGCCGCTCGAATCGTGGGGGGACGCGGCGCCTCGGCCGGGAGTCCACTCTGTTGTTCAGCCGACCATCCGTCCGCTGCACGACACGCAAGCGCTGGGCGACACCCTGCTGGAGACGGCGCGCGCACTCGGTGGCGCGGCGGCCGCGGGGCTCCCGTCCGGGAACTTCCACGCTGTCGTCAAGGCGGCATTCTCGGGAGACTTCCGAGCCGTATTGGCCAAGGGCGGCGAGTTCAGCTCGGTGGCTCCGCACGAGGTGGCGGTGTCCTCCGCCATCGAAAAGCTCGACTTCCGAGAGCCGCAGATCGTGGGCCAGGGCGATTTCAGTCTCGTGGCCTACCCGCACTCCTTCATCGGCGACGGAAGCGGCGCCGCTCTGCCCTGGCTGCAGGAAACTCCGGATCCCGTCACCAAGCTGTCGTGGTCCTCGTGGGTCGAGATGAGTCACGAGACGGCGAAGAAGCTCGGCGTGGTCTTTGGCGATGTGGTTTCGGTCGAGACCGGGGCGGGCGCGGGCAAGATCGAACTCTCGGCATTCCCGCGCGGCGGCATTCGCCACGACGTGATGGCCGTTGCGATCGGCCAGGGCCACACCCAGAGCCACTATGGCTCGCTCGAGGGAACGGGGCAGGCCGGCGTGGCGCGCGGCGCGAGCGTGATCTCGGTGCTCCCCAATGCAAAGGACGAGGCCGGTGGGCGGGTGTGGTTGAGTACGCGCGCCAAAGTGAGCCGCACCGGGCGCTTTCAGCGCTTGGCACTCAGCCAGTGGACGGACAATCAGCGCGGCCGCGGGTTGGCGCCGGAAGTTTCGCTGTTGGCGCTGGCGGGGCACGGCGACGATCACGAGGACGCGCACAGCGAGTTCGCGCTGCCTTTCGATACGGCCAACGACGCCCATCCCGACAGCCTCTACAAGTGGGCGATGGCGATCGACAACGATCGCTGTACAGGCTGCAGTGCCTGTGTCGTGGCGTGTTCGATCGAGAACAATGTCCCGGTCGTCGGAGAAGAGCAGGCGATTCGACACCGCGAAATGACCTGGATCCGGCTCGATCGCTTCGTGGGCGACGGCGATACGGAAGACGGCCAGGCGCGACGACTCGGCCCCTACCGCGAAGAGCTCGGGAAGGTCGACGTGCGGCACTCGGCGATGCTGTGTCAGCAGTGCGGCGCGGCGCCCTGTGAGTCGGTTTGTCCGGTGCTCGCCACCTACCACTCCACCGACGGTCTGAACGGCATGATCTACAACCGCTGTGTGGGAACGCGCTACTGCGCGAACAACTGCACCTACGACGTCCGTCGCTTCAACTACTGGGACTACTCCATGGAGAACTGGCCCGGACTGCTGCCGCTGATGTTGAACCCAGAGGTGACCGTGCGCGGGCAGGGCGTGATGGAGAAGTGCACCTTCTGTGTCCAGCGCATCGCGTCTGCGCGGCAAACCGCAAAGGATGAGAATCGCCCGATCGCGGACGGGGAGGTGGTGACCGCCTGTCAGCAGTCGTGTCCGGCCGACGCCATTTCCTTCGGGAACGCGCGCGACAAGGCCAGCGAAGTGGTGAAGCGCGCCTCCGATGACGCCCGCTCCTACTGGTCGCTGCATTCGCTCAACACGCGGCCGGGAATTACGTACCTCGCGCAGGTGAAGCGCGCAGACGATGAGAGGTCGCACGGATGACACCTCCGCCTCCCGCTACGGCGGTAGCCGAGACGACGGGGCCCCGCTCGCGGCCGAAGGACTCGATCTTCAATCGCGACATCATGGCCGTCACGAAGGGAACTCCCTGGATGTGGCTGGTGCTGGTGGGTCTCGCCGGGCTGGGCGTGACCCAGGCGGCTGTGGTCTTCTTGCTGCAGACCTACCACGGTCTGGGGATCGCCGGCTACCAGCAGCCCGTCTTCTGGGGTGTGTACATCATCACCTTCGTGTTCTGGATCGGGATCGGGCACGCCGGAACGCTGATTTCAGCCATCCTCTTCCTCTTCCGCGCCAAGTGGCGAAATGCCATCAATCGCGGCGCCGAGACGATGACGGTCTTCGCCGTGCTCACCGCGGCGCAGTTCCCGCTGATTCATATCGGCCGTCTCTGGAAGTTCTACTTCCTGCTTCCCTACCCCAACCAACGCGGTCTCTGGGTGAATTTCAAAAGCCCGCTGATCTGGGACGTGTTCGCGATCAACACCTACCTGACCATCTCGGTGGTCTTCATCTTCGTGGGCCTGATCCCGGACATCGCGATCGCGCGGGACCGGGCGACCGGCATCAGCAAGGCCGTCTACACCGTTCTCGCTCTTGGTTGGCAGGGTACGGGCAAGCAGTGGAAGGCCCACAGCCGCACGATTCTCCACCTCTCCGGCCTCGCGACTCCACTGGTGCTCTCCGTGCACTCCGTGGTGTCCTGGGACTTCGCCATGTCCGTTCTGCCCGGCTGGCACGCCACGATCTTCGCCCCCTACTTCGTGGCGGGCGCCATCTTCGGCGGTTTCGCCATGGTGCTCACCCTGATGATTCCGGTGCGAAGGATCTGGGGCCTCGAGCACATCATCACCGACTACCACCTCGAGAACATGTCGAGGTTCATCCTCTTCACGTCCTGGATCGTCGGCTACGCGTACATCATGGAGTACTTCATCGCCTGGTACAGCGGAGTCGAGTTCGAGCAGAGCTCGTTCTTCCTGCGCGCCTTCGGCCCCTACTGGATGTCGACCTGGATCATGATCACCGCCAACGTGATCTGCCCGCAGATCCTGTGGTTCAAGAAGATCCGCGTGCACGTACCAACGCTCTTCGTCCTGTCGGTGATCATCAACGTCGGGATGTGGTTCGAGCGCTACGTGATCATCATCACGTCGCTCTCTCGCGACTTCATGCCCTCGGCCTGGGGGATCTACATCCCGAGCCCGGTGGAACTGTCGATTCTCACCGGGAGTTTCTGCTTCTTCAGCCTCTTCTTCCTGCTGTTCCTGAAGTTCTTTCCGATCATCGCCATCACCGAGGTCAAGGAGCTGGCGATTCACGAGCGGCAGCACCAGCGCGAGCGTGGGGAGGCAGCCTGATGCCGACCGTTCTCAGCATATTCGACTACCCGGCGGACGTGGCTACAGCCGTGAGCCAGCTCAAGAGTCGCGGGTACACCGATTTCACGACCTACTCGCCGGCACCCTTCGAGGAGATCGAGAAGGCCGAGAGCCCGAAGCCGAGCCTGGTTCGACTCTTCACCCTGGTGGGCGGCCTCACCGGTGTGTTCACGGGCTTCCTGATGCAGATCTGGATGTCGTTGGAGTATCCCATCAAGATCGCGGGCAAGGCCTACGCCTCGATCCCGCCCTACATCATCATCGGTTTCGAGCTGACGATCTTGTTTGGCGGTCTCGCGACCTTCCTGGGGTTGCTGATCGTCGGCGGGCTCTACCCGCGACGGCTCGACAAAGCCTACAGCTCGCGCTTCTCGGCCGAGGAGTTCGGCGTCGCGGTGCGCTGCAAAGATCGCGATATCGCGGAAATCGACTCGCTCATGCGCTCCCATACCGCGAAGGAGGTGTCCATTGTCGAGGCGTGAACTCGGCCGCGCTCGCGCGATGACCCTTTCTGTCGCGCTGCTGATGGCGGCTTCCTTCGGCTGCTGGGAGCAGAACTCCGCTGAGTGGTTTCCGCAGATGAAGCGGCAGCCGGCCATCCAGGCCTTCGAGTTGGTGGAATACAACGATCAACGCCAGGGCTTCACTCCGCCCGAGGGCACCATGCCCCTGGGTTGGGAAGCGGTTCCCGACCTGGCGAGCATGACAGTGGCCCAGCGCGACGCCATCTCGAACCCCGTACCCGCCAACCACGAGTCGCTGGCGCGCGGGGCGGAACTCTTCAGCCGCTACTGCGTAGCCTGCCACGGCGTGGGCGGTGGTGGGGACGGCAAGGTTGCGGGCCCGCCCTTCGGAACCGGCCCGATGGGGTTCGTGTGGCCCGTCGGTGGTCCGACGAGCATGGTGAAGGGGCTCTCCGACGGTCATATCTACACAACCATCTCGCTGGGGTCGGTCAATGGCCGTATGCCCAACTACAAGCGAATCGAACCCGAGGATCGCTGGAACGTCGTGAACTACGTGCGCGACCTGAACGGTCAAGGAGGACGGCAGTAAATGTCCGCTTCCGTTACTGCCTTCGAAAAGGCTACGCCGCGGAGTTTGCCGCAGCCGCTGACCTCGATCTGCGCCGTTCTGGTCGCCGTCGGGATCGGCGCCTTCTTCTACGGCCTCAGTTCGGATCCGCAGAGCACATGGCTGGCCTTCCACACCAACTTCATCTACTACGGTGTGCTGTCGCAGGCCTCGCTGGTGCTGTGCTGTGCCTTTGTACTCGTGAGTGCCAGGTGGCCCGGCCCGCTGCGGCGGATCGCGGAGGGCCTGGCCGCGTGGATCCCCATCTCGTTGCTTCTCTCGCTCGTGGGCTACTTCGGGGGGGACTACCTCTTCGAATGGCTCCGCGAAGGCGCCGTGCACGGCAAGGAGCCCTGGCTCAACGCCACGCGCTTCTACGCCACGGACATCGGCGTGCTCACGGTTCTGACCGGGCTCTCTCTCGCCTTCCTGCGCGCTTCGGCGCGGCCGACTCTCGGCGGCGACGCGGCCTCGAGCATGTCGGGCTTCGCCCGCAGCATGGCCGAGCGCTGGACCGCGGGATGGCGGGGTGACGCCGAAGAGCGCGAAGCCTCGGCCGAGCGCACCGCAGTGCTGGCGCCCATCATCGTCATGGTTTTCGCCATCGGCTACAGCATCTTCATCTTCGACCAGGTCATGTCGATGGAGCAGACCTGGTACTCCAACCTCTTCGGCGCCTACGTGTCGTGGGGCGGCATTCTCAGCGCGGTCGCTGCCATCGCATTGATCTCGGTGCTCTACCGGAATGCGCCGGGCATCGGCGAGCACATCACAGAAGACCGCATCCACGACATCGGGAAGATGCTCTTCGCGTTCTCGATCTTCTGGATGTATCTCTTCTTTGCCCAGTACCTGGTGATCTGGTACGGCAACCTGCCCGAGGAGACGCAGTTTTTCTATGACCGCCTGGGTCCCCAGTTCGTGAACGATAAGGGTTCCAGCGTTCTCGAGTGGGCGCTGGCCTGGTCGGACTGGAACTGGCGCTGGGAGCGACTCGACCAGAACTACGGTTGGCTGTCGATGACGGTTTGGGCCTGCATCTGGATCGTCCCGTTCTGGGTGTTGCTGGGTGCCAAACCCAAGAAGACGTCGTGGATCCTGGGCCCGGTCGCGGCCATCGTACTGCTGGGCTTCTGGCTCGAGCGGAATCTATTGATCTGGCCCTCGGTGATCAAGGACGACAACGCGGCGTTCTACCAACCGATCCCGATCGCCATCGCCCTGGGATTCTTGGGCGCGTATGCGCTCGTGTTCCTGATCTATACGAGAATCTTCCCGACTCTCGCGCTGCCCGAGAGTTCATAAGCAGCAACCCGACCGGCAACGCGTGATTCGAACGCCTTCCGACCGCCTTCCCCTTCCGAGCGCCTTCCGTTACGGGGACGCGCTATTCTGGATCGGGTGACTCCTCAGCTGACCGACCCGGCGGACGAGGCGATGCCGGAAGGGCCTCGCACGCGCGAAGTGCCCCTCAGGCGGGGGCGCCTGTGGCTCGAGCCGCAGGGGTTCCGCTTCGCGGCGCGTGGCGGCAGCGCTAGCAGCGGCAGGTATTGCCGCTACGACGACATCACCCATCTGGGCACGGTCAAGGGCGGGCTCTGGATCGGCACGCGACAGGGTTCGGTCGTGCTGCACCGGTCGCGCTTCGAAGAGGCCGACGATCCCGAGTGGCTGGCGGACTGGCTGCTTCGCACCATCGGACGCTCTCCGGCGGGCGACGAGCAGCTGGCCCGCATCGCCTCGATCGACGATCTGGTTCGCAGTCCGCTGCCGCGGGTCGCCACGACGGTTCTCGCGATGCTGTGTGGCCTGGGCATGTGGCTCCAGTTCTACCAGCCCTTCGTGGGCGAGGTAGCGGCCTTTGCCCCGTCCCTGGTGGCCGAGGGTGAGTGGTGGCGCATCTGGACGGGCAGTCTGCTTCACAGTCCGTTCCTCTTCCCGATCCACCTGCTATCGAATCTGGCGCTGATCCTGGGTTTCGCACTCCTCGTCGAACGCCCGCTGGGGCCTCTCGCGACGACCGTGATCATCGGAGCGTCGGTAGTGGGAGCCATGTCGTTCTCCGCGTTCGCGGGGTACGAGCAAGTGATCGGTGCCTCGGGAATCGCCGCGGGGCTGGTTGGTGCAGTGATGTGCCTCGATCTGTATTTTTCGGAGTATCTGCCGGCCTGGTGGCGGCTGCCGCGCCGCATGTTCATCAGCGTCTTGCTCCTCCAGGTCGCATTCGACTTTCTGATGCCGGCCGTGGCTGGCGCCGCGCATATGGGCGGCTTCGTCGCCGGCTTTTTCATCACGCCGCTGGTTGCCGGCCCAGCGCTGCGGCGTTCTCCGCAGCCCAACTGGGTCAAGCTCTGCTGGGCAGCGGTGGTGGGGACGCTCTTGCTCTCGCTGCTGGCTCCGGTGCCGCTCCTGCGGCGCGAGGGCGGGGCGATGGCGCGTCACGCACGCGTCCTGCTGTTGGTGCCCAACGTCACCGCGCTGCGGTACAACGAGATCGCCTGGCGGATGGCGACCGAGAGCGACGCCACGCACGAAGAGCTGCTGATTGCCCTCGAGGTCGCCGAGCGCGCGGTCTACGACTCAGACCGTATGGATCCCGACATCCTCGATACGCTTGCCGAGGTCCAGTACGTGGTCGGAGACCAGCAGGCCGCACTTCGAACGATCGACGAGGCGATTGGGATCTCTCTCGGCGAGAAGTACTTCATCCAGCAGCGCCGCCGCTTTACCGGCGAAAGAGGCTGGGAGGACCGACCTCGCTCACCCGGTTTGCCTTGGATCCTCCGCAATCCAGCGAGCGAATTCCGGCAGGCGCCGGGGATCGAGGTCTAGAGCCTCTCGCTAGGGGCTGAGTTCGGCGCCGTCGTCCGGGACCACGATTTCGCCGTCGAAATCGCGGCCGACGATGTTTGTGACCTGGATCTCGAAGAAGGGCGGGGGGCGCATTCGCACCAGCACGAGGGTCTCTACCTTTGCGCGGGCTGCCAGACTACCGACGTCCAGGATCGACGTGTGGAGCGCGGCTTCCATGCGGAGCCGTTCGGGGTCTGCGATCACCCCGGCGGCTTCGATGTCTTCCGGGGGTGGGATGTACACCGCCTCGTGGATCAGCATATTGGCGCCGCTGGCGAAGGAGACGAGTGCGTCGTCTGCCCAGCCTGTGCCGGAGACGACGACGCTCCGCCCGGAGTGTTCGATCTTCCAGGCAAGCGCTGGGGTGGGACCTCCCGGGAGGTCACCGGCGCTGATCCGCAATCCGTCCAGCTCCTGGGACCACCCTCCCTCGACCTCCATCACCTCGAACGTGCCGCCCTCGCGAGGCAGTGCGAGCCCGTCCTGCTGAGCGGCCCGTCCTGCTCGATAGGCCGCGCGGATGCCCTCGGCGAACTCCGCGGTGCCGGGCGGTCCGATCAGCCGCAGCGGAGCCGACCGCGATTCCAGCCAGCCGGTGAAGAGGAGATCGTCCAGACCGAGGATGTTGTGCGGTAGCAGGTTGGTGAGCAGCACGACCTCCGGTTGAGCGACCGCAATCTGTGCCTTGCGCAGAGCCTCGGCGACACCCCGCCCGGCGTCCACCAGAAGCACGTGATCCCCCCAGCCGACGGCGATCGAGGGTCCCAGGCGTTCGGGGTTTTCATAGGGTCCGCCCGTGCCGATCGCGATGACGCTCAGCGTTTCGAAGTGGCGTGGTTTCAGCGGCTGGACCAGCTCGCCGACTTCCGCCGCGCGCCACATGACGCACGAGCCGATCCAACCGATGGTCAGCATGGCGACGAGAAACGCTAGGAAAATGAGGCGGGAATTCATTGTGGCGATGGGAGTTTCTTCGAATGATTGGATGACGGCAGTGTGGCGATCTGCCGGGCACGGGTGGGCAGACTGGGCGCCGCCCCGGGAGGGTGGCCTACGCGAGGCGAACCCTAGCAAGCAGGTCGGTAGATCGCCCGCGGGGGGGCAGGGCAGGGCGGACCCTATTGGCTGGCTCTCGATCCTCGGATAGATTGACGGTAGGGGATATCACTCATCCTCAAGTTCCGTCGGCACACCTTGGGGGTGTGTTGGACTGAG
>Ga0114949_10002983_pt1 | contig 10651 bp, 11 predicted proteins | sample N074metaG_FD_83505 | JGI IMG/M metagenome (GOLD analysis project Ga0114949, IMG submission 83505) | Deep subsurface microbial communities from Kermadec Trench to uncover new lineages of life (NeLLi) - N074 metaG | ecosystem: Environmental > Aquatic > Marine > Ocean trench > Sediment | place... | reverse complement strand
TGGTGTTCGATTCCCATAGCACCACGCCGTCGTCGTCGATGGTGGGGATCAACCCGTTTGGGTTCATCGCCAGGTACCAGTCCTGGTCGTTGCCGCCGAAGGCCATGCCCACGTCCATCCGCTCGTGGTCAAGACCAAGCTCGTGCACGCACCACATGACCTTCTGTACGTTGATCGAATTTCTGCGGCCCCAGATTTTCAGCATGGGTCGTGTCCCCTCCTCGTCAATTCATCTAAATGTGCCGGCGGTTCAGTGGTGGGCGCTCGAGGCGGCCCAGAGGTTGATGCCCTGATCGGTGGCCAGTTCGTCGATCCGAGCCAATTCCTCTTGGCTGAAGTTCAGCTTTTCGAGCGCCCGAACGTTCTCGTCGAGCTGCTCTACCCGGCTGGTCCCGATCAGGACCGTGGTCACTTGAGGCTGGCGCAGCACCCAGGCCAACGCCATCTGAGCCAGGGATTGACCCCGTTCGGCGGCGATCTCCGCCAGCCCGCGGATCTTCGCCAGACTATCGTCGGTCAAGAAATCCTTGGACAGGCGGCCGGTCGATTTCTCGGCGCGCGATCCTTTCGGTATCCCACTCAGGTATTTGTCGGTCAGCATGCCCTGAGCCAGCGGCGAAAAGGCAATGCAGCCCACCCCTTCACGCCCGAGGAGCTCCAGGAGACCATCCTCGACCCAGCGGTTGAACAGGGAATAGGACGGCTGGTGAATCAAGCAAGGTGTCCCCAGATCCCGCAAGATCGCCAGGGCCTCGGCGGTCTTCTCCGGCGAGTAGGAGGAGATCCCCACATAGAGCGCCTTGCCCTGGCGCACCACCAGATCGAGCGTGCCCAAGGTCTCCTCCAGCGGCGTGTCCGGGTCGAAGCGGTGGGAATAGAAGATGTCCACATAATCGAGACCCAGGCGGCGCAAGCTCTGGTCCAGGCTCGCCACCAGGTATTTCTTCGAGCCCCATTCGCCGTAGGGTCCCGGCCACATGTTGTAGCCCGCCTTGGTGGACACGATGAGCTCGTCCCGGTGATCGCGAAAGTCGCGGCGCAGAATCCGACCGAAGGTCGCCTCCGCCGAGCCGGGCGGCGGTCCGTAGTTGTTGGCCAAGTCGAAGTGGGTGATGCCCAGATCGAAGGCCCGGCGGGCCAGGGCACGGGCGTCCTCGAAGGCGTCGACGCCGCCGAAGTTATGCCACAGGCCCAGGGACAGCGCCGGAAGCAGAAGCCCGCTTCGCCCGCAACGCCGGTAGGACATGGTCTGGTAGCGGGCTTCGGCGGGACTCCAATTCATCTCGTGCCTTTCATTGCTGTGAGCCACCGCTGTACAGCGGGCTCCGGGAACGCGATTATGACCCATGGGATAAGGCGCGGCTATGAAAGAGCTGGGCAGAAATGAAGACGGGGAGCACGGTGAAAAATGTCCAAAGCGACGATCGGAATTGTCGGCCTCGGTGTCATGGGGCGAAACCTAGCTTTTCAACTGGCGGCCAAGGGCCATGGCGTCGCGGTCACCGACCCCTGGCCGGCGGCGGTGCGCGACTTCAGGGCCGCGATCCTGCCCCTGGGCGAGGGCATCGCCGTCCACGACACCCTGGGAGATCTGATTGAAGGGCTGGCCCGGCCGCGGGCGGTGCTGATCATGATCAAGGCCGGCGCGCCGGTGCAGCAGCAGATCGATGCTCTGGTGCCCTTGCTCGGACCCGACGACCTGATCCTAGACGGCGGCAACTCCCACTACAGCGATACGGTGCGGCGCGGCGTTGCGCTTGGGGACCATGGTCTGCGCTATCTGGGCATAGGTATCTCGGGCGGCGAGGAGGGCGCGCGGACCGGCGCGTCGATCATGGCCGGCGGATCGCGCGAAGGCTATGCCCAGGTCGAAGGGCTCCTGAACGACATCGCCGCCAAGGTGGATGGCGTGTCTTGCGCGGCCTATCTGGGCGACGGCGGGGCCGGCCACTTCGTCAAGGCGGTCCACAACGGCATCGAGTACGCGGAAATGCAGCTCATCGCCGAGGCCTACCTGATTCTCAAGGACCTCCTGGCCTTGAACCACGAGGCCATGGCGGCGGTCTTCGCCCAGTGGAACCAAGGCGCGCTCCGGTCCTATCTGATCGAGATCACCGCAAGAATCCTCGCCACCAAGGACTCGGAGAGCGAGGCGCCCCTGGTCGAGATGATCCTCGACAAAGCCGGTCAGAAAGGCACGGGTCGGTGGGCGGCCGAGGCCGCGCTCGATCTTGGCGTGCCGGCGCCGAGCTTGGCCGAAGCGGTCTCCGCCCGCTCCCTCTCCGCCCTCAAGGACCAGCGGATCGCCGCCGAAGCGGTGCTGCCGGCCCCGGAAAGGTCGGCGCTCTTGGTCAAAGAAGAGCTCGCCCCGGAACAGTTGGGCGAGGCGCTCCTGGCCGCCAGGATCTGCATCTTCGCCCAGGGCTTCGCGCTGATGAAGGCCGCCAAGGAGGCCTACGGCTGGTCCCTGGACCTGGCGCAGGTCGCGCGGATCTGGCGCGCCGGCTGCATCATCCGCGCCGGTCTGCTGGAGGTCATCGATCAGGCCTACCGGGAGGCGCCCGATCTGGACAATCTCCTGCTCGCGCCCGGCTTTCGACACACCTTCGAGCGCACCCAGAGAGCCTGGCGCCGGACCGTCGGCACGGCGGTCGGCTACGGTCTGCCCGTACCCGCCCTCGGCTCCGCCCTGGCCTATTTCGATACCTACCGCCGGGCCCGCCTACCGGCCAACCTGATCCAGGCCCAGCGCGATTATTTCGGCGCCCACGGCTTCGAACGGACCGACCAGACCGGCACGTTCCACGGCCACTGGCAGGACGAGCCGGAAGATCCTCAGCCGTAATCCTCGTCGTCAGGAGGTCGTCTCGTCCTCGTCCAGCTCGTCATCGCTGTCGTCGTACTCGTCGCCGTACTCGTCGTCGTATTCGTCTTTGCCGCGCTTGCGCTCCACCAGCTTGGCCATATAGATCGAGATCTCGTAGAGCAGGATGATCGGGATAGCCAGGCTGATCTGGCTGATCGGATCCGGCGGCGTGAAGATCGCGGCCACTATGAAGACGCCGACGATGGCGTACTTGCGCTTCTCGGCCATGCCCTTGGACGTGGCCAGCCCGGCCCGAGCCAAAAGCGTCATGACCACCGGCAGCTGGAAGCAGATTCCGAAGGCGAAGATCAAGGTCATCATGAGCGAGAGGTACTCGCCGACTCTGGCTTCCAGCTCGATCGGCAGGGAATTGGGTCCGCCCGGGGTCTCGAAGCTGAGGAAAAACCGGGCCGCCAGGGGGAAGATCACGTAGTAGACCAGGGCCCCACCGATGAAAAACAGTGTCGGCGTGGCCGCCAGGTAGGGCAGGAACGCGCCCTTCTCGGTCTTGTAAAGCCCCGGCGCCACGAACTTCCAGATCTGGGTCAGGAAGATCGGGCAGGCGAAGAAGGCGCCGGCGAAGAACGCGACCTTGACATAGGTCAAGAAGACCTCGGTCAGGTTGGTGAAGATCATGCGACGGGCCCGCTCGTCGGCGACGACATTCTCCAGGGCGGTGGCGAGCGGCTGCTGCAGGAACCCGAAGATCTCCTCGGCGAAGTAGAAGCACACCAGGAAAGCCACAAATAGCGCCACCACGCTCTTGAGCAAACGCTGGCGCAGCTCGATCAGATGATCGAGCAAGGGCATTTTGTGGTCGTCGACCGTGTTGTCCGTCACAAGCTCATGCCGTCTTCTGGGTGTTGTCTTCCGGGGTTTCGGCCGCCGGCACCCTGCCGCCGTCGTCCGACGGCGGCGTCAAGGAGTGGGGCGGCGCCACCTGGACCGGATGCTTGATGATCGTGGCTTTCGGCGGTTCCGCCTCCGACTCGGCGGCTTCCGCGCTCCCAGGAGGCTCTTCGCTCGAAGATTTCGCACTTACTTTGCTTGTCTCCTCTGTGGTCGCCTTGGCGGCGATTTCCAGATCGCGGGCCTCCTGCTTCAGGCTGCCCGTGGGATCGATCGTGTCTTCGACCAGCCGCTCCACGCTCAAGTTGCCGCCCTGCAGCAGAGTCTTCGCGTCGTCCAGATCCGCCTCACGGATCATCTCGTCCACGCCGGATTGGAATTCACGCGCCAGGGAGCGGGCCTTGCGCACCCAATAGGACACGGACTTGAGCACCCGCGGCAAATCCTTCGGGCCAATCACGATGAGCGCCAGAGTGGCGATCACCATCATCTCAGACCATCCGATGTCAAACATGGCGGAGCATCATGGGCAGAAAGCGGTTCGGGCGAAACGAGGGCGGCGGTCTCAGCTCTGGGCCGCCGACTTGTCCTTGTCTTCCGCGGCCGTGCTGGCGGCAACGTTGCCCTGCTCGATCGCGTCGTTCTCGTCCGCCACGTCCGAGTCCTTCGGTTCCTCCTTGAGCCCCTTCTTGAAGGCGTTGATGCCCTTGCCCATGTCGCGCATCAGCTTGGGGATCTTGCCCCCGCCGCCGAACAGGACTAGCACGATGACCAACACGATCAGCCAATGCCATACACTAAACGTCCCCATCAGGGTCCTCCTCGTTAAACTCGTTAGAAACGTCGCTTGGGCCGGACTATGGCAAAAACCCACCAGCGCCGCAATGTTCCCGGCGACGTCGTGAACCGGGCCATGGGACCGGCCTCCTTCATGTGGCGTCCTTCAAGGGAAACACAAAGGTTTGGCTGTGATCCAGGTGAATCGCCAAGAGCTGGTCCTCGGCCGGTAGATAGCGCCCCGGAATGCGGGCGTGCAGGTGGTGATCCGGGTCGTCCGCGCCGTTGATCGAAAGGTGCACCAAGCTGCTGCGTCCGAGCATGCGCGCCGCCATGACCCGTGCCGCGCCTTTCTCGGCGCCGCTGCCCTCCGCCAGGGGCTGCAGACGCAGGGCCTCGGGCCGAATCAACACCTCGACCGCCGTACCGTCCTCGAAGTCGACTTCGAACTCGCCCAGGGGCGTGGCCACCGTGCCGCCCTGGACCACGCCTTCGAGTCGGTTTATTTCGCCGAAGAACCCGGCCACGAAGGCGTCGTTCGGCCGAAGATAGAGATCGACGGGTCGCCCGGTCTGAACCAGCCGGCCGCTGCGCAAGAGGACAACCCGGTCGGCCATGAACATGGCCTCCTCCGGGTCGTGGGTCACCATCAGCGTGGCCGCGCCGCTGGCCTTCAGGACGTGCAAGGTCTGATCGCGCACCTGCTGGCGCAGCGCGGCATCGAGTCCGGAGAAGGGTTCGTCGAGCAACATCACCTTGGGCTTGGGCGCCAACGCCCGGGCCAGCGCCACCCGCTGCTGCTGACCGCCGGAGAGGGTGTGGGGAAAGGCCTTGGCGGAACTCTCCAGGCCGACCCGCCCAAGGCTATCGAGGGCCCGCGCGCGCCGCTCCTTGGCGTCCAGTCCCCTTAGGCCGAAACCCACGTTGTCCAGGACACTGAGGTGGGGGAACAACGCGAAGTCCTGAAACACCAGGCCCACGCCGCGCACTTCGGGCGGCACGTCGGTCTTGGCGTCGGCCATGACCCGGTCCCCCATGAGCACCCGTCCGCGCTGTAAGTTTTCCAGACCGGCGACAATCCTGAGCGCCGTGGTCTTGCCGCAGGCCGAGGGGCCGAGCAGGCAGACCAGCTCGCCAGGGGCGACCGACAGACTCACGTCGTCGAGCGCCCGAAGGTCGCCGAAGTCGTGACTTACGTGTTCCAGAACCAGCGCGTCCATTAGGGCTCTCACGGGGCCGCAGGGCAGCCGCAGGGCGTGGGCTCACACGGTGCGGGTTCTCGCAAGGTATTGCCAAGCAAGGACGAAAGCAACCTCAGCTCAGGGTTTCTCGGACCCGCCGATGGCTGTCGCGCCCGGCCCAACCGCCGAGTCTTCCGTCGTATCATCGCCAGGCACCAGGTCCTCCCCGAAATCGCTGGCCAGGAGTTCCTCGGCATCCTCCTCCGTCTCGTCGTCTTCCTCTTCGACGTCCTCTAGCCCGGGCAGCCCCCCCTTGGCGCCCAGTGCGGCGATGGCCGGCCGAGGATCGAGCAATCCGGCGGCTTTCAGCTCGGCCAGGCCGGGCAAGGAATCCAAACTCTCCAGGCCGAAATGATCGAGGAATCCCGGCGAAGTGCCCCAGGTGACCGGCCGCCCAGGCGTGCGACGGCGGCCCTTGGGCCGGACCCAGCTCGCTTCCAGGAGCGTGTCCAGAGTGCCCCTGGACAGTGCCACTCCCCTGATCTCCTCGATCTCGCCACGAGTCACCGGCTGGTGATAGGCGATGATCGCCAGGGTCTCCACCGCCGCGCGCGACAGCTTGCGGGTCACAGAGGTCTCAAGCAGCATCTTCGGGGCCAAGTCGGGCGCGGTGCGGAACGCCCAGCGCTCGCCCCGGCACACCAGGTTGACACCACGGTTGGCGTAGAGCCCGGAAAGCTCCTCCAGCAGCGCCCCCAGGTCCGCGTCTTCAGGCAGGTGACGGGCCAGCTCGGCCGGCGCCAGGGGCTCGGCCGAGGCGAAGAGCACGGCTTCCAGGAGACGAAGGTGTTGAAAGCGGTCGGTCATGGGTTCTCGGCGACTCCGCGCAGGTAAATCTGTCCAAAGGGTCCGTCTTGACGAATTTGCAACTTGCCTTCGCGGCACATCTCCAGAGAGGCGGCCAAGGTGGAGGCCATGGCCGAGCGCCACAGCAGGCCGCCCTGCAGATCGGCCGGCAGAAACGTCGCCAGGGTGCGCCAGTTCGGAGTCGCGCCCATCAGGCCGCTCAAACGGCGCAAGGCGTCCTCAACCGAATAGAGGCCGAGCGGCACGATCTGCAGGCTCGTGGCCTCGACCCGGACGTGGTGGCGGACGTAGGCGCTCAGGAGCTCGAACAGGGTGGCCTCGTAACTGGCGTGGGTGAGCCGGCGTAGGGGCTCCGGCTGGCCGCGGGCGAAGACCTCCTGGCCGAGCTGGGAACGGGCCAGCAAGCGCGCGCCCGCGTCCTGCATGGCCTCCAGGCGCTGCAGTTGAAACTTGAGCGCGGCGGCCATCTCGGCGCCACTGGGCTCGTCGTCGCTCTCGGTCACCGGGATCAGCAATCGGGATTTGAGGTAGGCGAGCCAGGCCGCCATCACCAGATAGTCCGCCGCCAGCTCAAGGCGCAGCTTGCGGGCCCGGCGTACGAACTCCAGATACTGCTCGGCCAATTCCAGGATCGAGAGCCGCGTGATGTCGACCTTCTGATCACGGGCCAGCTGAAGCAGCACGTCGATCGGCCCCTCGTAACCCTCCAGGTCGAGACGGAAGCCCTCGTCGTCTTCAGGCTCTTTGCCGGCATCCTCTTCGAAGGGGATGATTTCGCTCATAAAATAGCTCCCGGGTTGACGCCGGCGAAACCGAGGAAGTACGGCAAGAGCCAAAGGACCGGACGTCCGATCAACCAGTAGAACACGTTGAGGTCGAACCCCAGACGCTCGCCGATCATGGGCAATATGAATACCATCCCAATCAGGATGAAAAAGCCGAAACGCTCCAGGCGCGCCAGTGGCAAGGCCAGCGGGCGGGGCAGCAGGCCGACCGCGACCCGGCCACCGTCCAGCGGCGGCAAGGGCAGCATGTTGAAAACCGCCAGAACCAAGTTGATCAGCACCGAGCGGCCCAGGCAGTCGACCAGCCAGACCGCTATTCCTTGGGGCATCTCTACAGCCAGGTTGATCAGAAGCGCCGAGACCAAGGCCAGCACAAAATTTGTGGCCGGCCCAGCCACGGCCACCAGCACCATGTCGCGCCGCGGCCTGTGTAGGCGGTCGAATCTGACCGGCACCGGCTTGGCCCAGCCAAAGAGGAAAGGCGCGCTCAGCAGAACCAAAGCCGCGGGCAGTATCACCGTGCCCACAGGGTCCACGTGCTTCAGCGGGTTGAAGGTGACGCGGCCCTGCCGATAGGCGGTGTCGTCCCCCAGGCGCCAGGCCACATAGCCGTGGGCCGCCTCGTGAAAGGTGATGGCGATCAGCACCGGCAGGGCCCAGATCGAGGCGTTGTAGAGGATCCCGGCGATATCCATGGTCACGGGCCCGCCGGCTAAGCCGCCTCCAAGAGAGTATCGAGCTCTTCGGCAAGCGCAGCCAAGTCCAGCGGCGGCGCGGGCCGCTGCCGGGCCACGGCTGCCGCGAGGCGCCGTTCGCCGGCCGCCGAGAGCGGCCCCGCCGCCTGGGCGGCCGCCTCCATTTCCGCGCGCAGGCCATTGCAATGCAGCGCCACGTCGCAGCCCGCCGCCAGGGCCGCCGCGGTGCGATCTCCCAGGTCGCCGTCGAGCGCCTCCATGGAGAGATCGTCAGTCAGCAGCAGGCCGTCGAAGCCGATCGAACCGCGGATCACCTCGGCAATCACCGTCGGTGAGGTGGTGGCCGGACGGGCCGGATCGATGGCGGTGAAGAGCAGGTGTGCGGAGATGCCCAGGGGCGCATCGGCCAAGCGTCGAAAGACCTCGAAGTCGCTGGCTTCCAGCTCCGCGCGGGTGGCCTCGACCCGGGGCAGCTCGTGATGGCTGTCGACCACGGCCCGGCCGTGGCCCGGCAGGTGCTTGATGACCGGCAGCACACCGCCCTCCAACAGGCCGTCGCAGAACGCCCGGCCCAGCACCGCCACGCTGGCCAGGTCATCGCCGTAAGCTCGGTCGCCGATGGCATCGTGGGTGGTCGGCCGGCGCAGGTCGAGCACCGGTGCGCAGTTCACCGTGATCCCAAGCCCAGCAAGCTCCGCGGCCAGCAGACGGGCGTTCAGGCGGACCGCCTGGCGGGCCCTGTCCGGGTCGCGCTCGGCCAGGTGGCCGAAGCGGGCGGCCGCCGGCACTTGGCGCCAGTGGGGCGGGCGCAGGCGCTGCACCCGGCCGCCTTCCTGGTCGATCAGAACCGGGGCATCGGCCCGCCCAACGCTGTCGCGCAAGCTGGCGATGAGCGCGCGCAGCTGATCCGGGTTGTCGCAGTTGCGGGCAAAGAGAATGAACCCCAAGGGCTGGGTCCGGGCGAAGAACGCCCGCTCCCAAGCCCCCAGCTCGTGGCCCTCGCAGCCGAAGATGATCGCACCCGGCACGGCGGCCTCAGCGCTTCACCACGAAGCAGTCCTGCTTCTTGGTCTTGAGCTGGGTGCAAAGCGCCTGGGCCGACCCACGGTCCGCGAAGGGGCCGATCCTCAGACGGTAGACCGGGTTCGTTCCACCCGGCCGCGGGTCGAGCACCTGGATGCTGTGCTTGCCGAGAAGGGCGCCCAGAGTCCGTTGCAGGCGCGCCGCTTCCTGATTGGCCGTGTCCTGGGATCGCAGAGCCGCGAGCTGCAGATCGAAGCCCTTGGCAAGACCCGCGACCTGGGCCGCTGGGGCCGGCGCCGCTGGGGCCGGGGCCGCTGGGACAGGTGCCGTGGCGGCGGGTGGCGTGGCGGGAGGAGCGACGGTCTCCGGAGCGGGCGTTTCCTGCGGCACCTCGACTTTCGGCGCGGGCACCGTCGGTGGCGCGGTCTCTGCCGGTTGAGCCGGCCGTGGCGGTGGCAGCGGGGTCTCTGGCGGCGGCAACAGGCGCTCCACCTGACCCTCCGTCCCCCCGTTCGTTTGGTTGAGGATCAGCGCGTCCTGGTGGCGCACGTCGAGGCCGCCGGGATCTTCGGGACGCACCTTTTCCGGCGTCGTCTCGGCCAACACCAAGGGCACCTCGCCGTCCGCCGCCGGTCCGGCGCTCCAGTGATAGGCATACCATGCCACGATCGCCAGGGCCCCGATCACGAACACCGCGATCAACACCGGCATGACGTGCCGGCGGGGCCTATGGGGCTCGTCGGATCCTGACCGGTCCATATCCATATGGTCCGCGTCGTCGTCGTAATCGCCGAGCGACACCATCGATGCCGGCTCGTGCAGGCTTCCATGGCTTGCCGTCATCTCATTTCCTCGACCGGCTCGACGCCGAAGGTCTCCAGGCCCGAGGCTACCACGAAGGCGACCGCCTGGACCAACGCCAGCCGCGCCTTGGTGAGTTCCGGTTCCTGCGGCAGGAGAAACCGCAAATGAGCCTCGTCCTTACCCTTGGTCCACAGACCGTGAAAGGCCGCCGCCAGATCGTAGAGGTAGAAAGCGATCCGGTGGGGCTCGTGCGCCTCCGCGGCAGCTTCCACCAGCCGCGGCCAGGCAGCAAGCTGCTTAATCAACCCGAGTTCCCCCGAGTCGGTCAAGAGATTGAGGGGTCCCTCGGCCAAAACCACAGGATCTAGTGCAATCTCCGGCATCTCCGCGGCAACGTGGCGCAACACGGAGCGGCAACGGGCATGGGCGTACTGGACGTAGAACACCGGATTGTCCCGACTCTGTTCCAACACCTTCTCCAGGTCGAAATCCAGCGGCGCGTCGTTCTTGCGGGTCAGCATGATGAAGCGCACCACGCCCTGACCCACCTCCGCAATCACCTCGCTCAGGGTCACGAAGGTACCGGCGCGTTTCGACATCTTGACCGGCTGGCCACCGCGCTGGAGCTTGACCAGCTGGCAGATTCGCACGTCCAACTCGCCCTTGCCGTCTGTCAAAGCCGTGAGCTCCTCCTTCATGCGCTTCACATAGCTACTGTGGTCGGCGCCCCAGACATCGATCATAAGCGCGCATCCCCGGCGAAACTTCTCCAGGTGGTAGGCCATGTCCGAGGCGCAGTAGGTC
>Ga0114949_10002981_pt1 | contig 10652 bp, 9 predicted proteins | sample N074metaG_FD_83505 | JGI IMG/M metagenome (GOLD analysis project Ga0114949, IMG submission 83505) | Deep subsurface microbial communities from Kermadec Trench to uncover new lineages of life (NeLLi) - N074 metaG | ecosystem: Environmental > Aquatic > Marine > Ocean trench > Sediment | place... | reverse complement strand
TCGACAACGCCCGAGGCCGCATCAAGCCCGAAGGCAGAGCCCCCCGAAAGAACCAGCGCATCGACCTGCTGGACGATCTTGTCCGGGGCCAACAGATCAGTGTCGCGCGTACCCGGTGCACCGCCCATGACATCGACCGCCGTTGTAAATTGTGCAGCGGCCGTCAGCACGGTAGTGCCCGATTTCAGCCCCTCGTCGCTGGCATTGCCGACCAAGAGCCCGTTCACATCGGTGATCAGATTTCGCGCTCCCGGTCTCATCTTCAGCCTCTTTCTTCTTTTTCAAATATCCCACGGGGGTCCGGGGGCGTGAAACCCCCGGCGCGCTCAGATGCAGCGCCCGCCATCGACTTCCATGCAGACGCCGGTGATCATTGAGGCCTCGTCCGAACACAGGAAACACGCCGCCGACGCAATGTCATCTGGTGTCGAAAACCGCCCCAATGGAATTGTGGCCAAAAACTTGGCCCTGATCTCTGGCGTGTCCTCGCCCATGAAAGATTTCAGCATTGGCGTTTCCCCGGCCACCGGGTTGATGGCGTTGACCCGAATGCCGTCGGGCGCCAGTTCTATGGCCATTGCTCTGGTTGCTGTGATCACCCAACCCTTGGAGGCGTTGTACCAGTTCAGCCGCGGTCGCGGGCTGACGCCGGCGGTTGACGCGATGTTGAGTATCACGCCGGACGCACGTTTTTTCATGTGCTGAACGATATGTTTAGCGGTCAGATAGACTGACTTGGCGTTCACCGCCAGCACCCGATCAAATTCGTCCTCTGGTACGTCTTCCATGGCCATCGGCAAATGCGTAATACCGGCATTATTCACCAGAATGTCCAGCGTGCCGAATATCGCGAAGGCGCGCTTCGCCATCGCTTCCACATCGTCTGACAAGGCCACATTCACTGTCTGGGCATATGCAGAATCGCCCAGTTCAAGCGCCAGTTTCTCTGCCCCCTGCCCGTTAATGTCGGCAATAATTACACGCGCCCCTTCGGCGATGAAGCGGCGCGCAATGCCGGCCCCGAACCCCGAAGCTGCGCCGGTGACAATCGCGCTTTTTCCTGCAAGTCGCATGACCAAGCTCCTGACTATCCGTGCAAGGCCGCCACGGTTTTCAGCTTGGAAAACCCATAAAGCGCCTCGAAACCCTTTTCGCGTCCGTGGCCGGATTTTCCAACCCCGCCAAACGGTAATTCGACGCCGCCGCCAGCCCCGTAATTGTTTATGAACACTTGCCCTGAACGCAATGCTTTTGCCAGTCGCATCTGGCGCGCGCCGTCGCGCGTCCAGACGGCTGCGACCAGACCATAGTCGGTGCCATTTGCTATCGCCAGCGCTTGGTCCTCATCCTCAAACGGGATCACCACCTGAACCGGGCCGAATATTTCGGCCTGCGCCAGTAAATGGTCTGGCCCCACAGAGCCAAACAATGTCGGGACCACATAGTGCCCTGCCGCCGGCGCATCGGGCACGATAGTGCCCGTGGCCACCATTTCCAGATCGCGGCCCTGTGAAAGAAACCCGGACACGATGTTTTTCTGAGACGCCGAGATCAGCGGGCCAACGTCATGATCCTCGATCGCTGGACCTACCCGCAGCGCCCTGTAGCGGGCGGCCATTTTCGACAGAACCTGCTCATAGACGCCGCGCTGCACCAGAATGCGCGACGCGGCAGAGCAGGTTTGTCCAGCATTCTGCACCCCGGCGTTCACCAGATACGGCAAAGCCACGTCGATGTCGGCGTCATCAAATACCAGTTGCGGCGACTTGCCGCCAAGTTCCAACGTCACCGGAACGATATTGGCCGCAGCCGCGGTTTGGATCAGCGACCCCACAGCAACCGAGCCGGTGAACGATATGTGGTTAACATCGGGATGCGCCGACAGCGCCGCCCCGGCCTCGTCCCCCAGTCCCGGCACTACATTCAGCGCGCCCGCTGGAAGACCGGCCTGGCGGGCCAGATCGGCAAACGCGAGCGCGGTCAGGCACGCTTCTTCCGCCGGTTTCAAAACGCACGCGTTGCCCATGGCCAGCGCCGCCCCAATCGAGCGCCCAATGATTTGCATCGGGTAGTTCCACGGCACGATATGTCCGGTGACGCCATAAGGCTCGCGCAGCGTGTAAACTGTGTAGCCGTCCAGATAGGGGATCGTTTCGCCGTGAACCTTGTCCGCGGCACCGCCGTAAAACTCCATGTAACGCGCCAGCGCAACCGCATCGGCGCGGGCCTGGGTCAGCGGTTTGCCGACGTCGGCGGCTTCAAGACGCGCCAACACTTCGGCATTTTTCAGAACCAGCCCCGAAAGCTTGGTGAGAACGCGCCCGCGTTCCAGCGCCGATGCGCGGCCCCAGTCGCCGCTCATTGCTGATTTGGCGGCTATTATCGCGGTATCTATGTCCTCGGCTCTGCCACGCGCGATGCCTGCTATGGCTTCTGCGGTCGAGGGGTTTTCCAGTTCAAGAAACTCTCCGCCGGCAGGAGCAACCCACTTCCCGCCGATAAATATTTTGCCGGGATCAAACCAAATATCGTCATGCACGGCCATCTTACGGTCCTTCAGGCGCGCCGGGCTGTCGGCAAGCGCGGCGCGGCGTTGATCAGAGTTCTGGTGTATTCATGATCCGGGTGGTCAAATACGTGGCTGGTTTCCCCTTGTTCGACAATCTCACCCGCCTTCATCACCAATACACGATCGGTGATCGAGCGCACAACCGACAGGTCATGGGAAATGAACAGGTAGGTCAGACCGAACCGATCCGAAAGCGCGGCCAGAAGGTCCAGAATTTGCGCCCGGATCGAGACATCCAGCGCCGATACCGCCTCGTCCAGGATAATCAGCGCGGGTTTGATCACCAGTGCGCGGGCAATGGCAATCCGCTGGCGCTGGCCGCCGGAAAATTCGTGGATGTATTTTTGTTCGTCCGAGGTCGCCAGCCCGACGCTTTCCAGCGCGTCGGCAATCGCGTCATGGCGCTTTTGCCCGGTTGGCGGGCTTTCAAGCAGATGAAACGGCTCCCCCACCAGGCGGGCAACCTTGTGGCGCGGGTTGAACGAGCCGTAGGGATCTTGAAACACCACCTGCATTTTGCGCCGCACAGCTATGTTGACACTGTGTCCAGCAAAAACCGGGTCGCCGTCGACCAGAATCTCGCCAGCCTGAACATCCTCGAGCCCCAGAATGGCGCGGGTCAGCGTTGACTTGCCGCAACCGCTTTCACCCACCAGCCCCAGGCTTTCGCCGCGATTGATAGTGAAACTCACATTATTCACCGCGCGAAACATTTTGGTGGCACCAAAAATCGTAGTTCGTGGCAAGATGTAGTCGCGACTCACGGATTTCACAGTCAACAGGGGCGGCGCGGCCTCGGCGCCAGGCGCAGCCCGAGCCGGGACATGCGAGGACGCCGCGAACAACGCTTTCGTATAAGGATGTGACATGGTCCGGAACAGGGATTTGGCGGGCCCGACCTCGACCACTTCGCCGGACTTCATGATCACGATATCGTCGGCCAGATTGGCCACCACCGCCAGATCATGGGTGATCATCATCATGCCCATATTATCCTCGACCACCAGTCGTTTCAGCAACGCGAGGATTTGCGCCTGCGTGGTCACATCCAGCGCGGTTGTCGGCTCGTCCGCGATCAGCAGCCTGGGTCGCAGAGCGATGGCCATGGCGATAACCACGCGCTGGCGCTGGCCGCCCGAAAGCTCGTGTGGATAGCGCGACATCGGAAAATCGGCCTCGGGCAGCCCGACCCGGTTCAGAGTTTCGCGCGCGATGGCGCGGGCCTCGGCCCGGTTGGCGCGGCCATGAACGACCACGGTTTCCGCCACTTGCGCACCGATGGTCTGAACCGGATTCAGCGCCGTCATCGGTTCCTGAAATACCATCGCTATATCGCGCCCGCGCATGGCGCACATGGTGGCCTCAGGCGCCGCCACAATATCGACGCCGTTCAAGGTGATGGCGCCGCCAGTGCGCGCGCCTCGCGGCAACAGGCGCATCACCGAAAACGCGGTCATCGACTTGCCCGAGCCGCTTTCGCCGATCACCCCAAGGATCTTTCCCGCCTCTACCGACATCGACACCGCGCTCAGGATCGGCTCGCCATGGATTTCAAGCGACAGATCGGAGATTTCAAGCAGGCTCATCCGCGCCCCCGGCGAATTCTGGGATCAAAAATGTCGCGCAGCCCGTCGCCCATCAGGTTCAACCCCAGCACTGTGAACAGAATGGAAAAACCCGGGAACATCGCCAGATGCGGGGCAAAACTGATCATCGTCTGGCTGTCGGCCAGCATGCGGCCCCAGCTGGGAATGGGGGGCTGCGCGCCAAGACCCACGTAACTCAGCCCGGCCTCGGCGAGAATACCCAGAGAAAACTGGATGGTGCCCTGCACGATCAGCAGGTTAGCAATATTGGGCAGGATGTGCTCGGCCGAGATGCGCACCGCGCCCTTGCCCGACACCCGCGCCGACAGCACATAATCGCGCCCCCACAGCGCCAGCGCCGAGCCGCGGGTTATTCGCGCAAATACCGGCACATTGAAGATGCCGATGGCAATGATGGCGTTCAGTGCGCTGGGGCCAAAAATTGCGGTGATCATGATGGCGATCAGCAGTGCCGGAAAGGCGAAAACCAGATCATTGGCACGCATGATAATCTCGTCCAGCCAACCACCGCTGCGCGCCGCTGCCGCCAGACCTAGCGGCACGCCAAGCGCCATGCCAATGCTGACCGCCACCAGCGCCACGGCGATCGACGTGCGCGCCCCCACCATGATCATCGAAAATATGTCGCGCCCGAAATGATCGGTGCCAAACCAATGCGTCGCGCTGGGGGTCATCAGCTTGTTGGGGATGTCGAGCTTGGTCACATCAAACGGTGTCCACAGGAACGACAGCAGGGCGGCACCAACAAAAACCAGCGACAACGCCAGCCCCAGCAGCAGGTTGCGCGAGCTCAGCGCGGCCCGCAGCCACCCGCCGGGCGCATGTTCCTGCTGCATCGGTTGGTCCACCATCAACTGCGCCCCCGCAGCCTTGGGTCCACTGCGCCGTAGGCCATATCAACCGCGAAATTCACCACGACCACGGCAAATACCAGCAGCATCACCACACTTTCCACCACGATCAGGTCGCGCTGCGAGATGCTTTGAAACACCAGCCGCCCAAGACCGGGCAGAAAGAACACGTTTTCAATGATGATCGCCCCGGCCAGGAGGAACGAAAATTGCAGACCGATGATGGTCAGCACCGGGATCATGGCGTTGCGCAGGGCGTGGCGGCGCAGTGTCTGGCCGACGCTAAGACCCTTTGCGCGCGCGGTGCGGATGAAATCCTCGTCGAGCGTGTCCAGCAAGGCCGAACGCATCACCCGCGCCAGTATCGACGCCTGCGGCAGCGCCAGCGAAATGGCAGGCAGCAGCAGCGCCTTCAGCCCGACCAGCAGCCCGGTGTCCCAGCCAGGAAATCCCCCGGCGGAAAACCAGCGCAGATTGATGGCGAAAACCAGTACCATCAGCATGGCAAACCAGAAATTCGGAATGGCGATGCCCAGCTGGGTGATGCCCATAACCATCACATCCCAGATCGATCCACGTCGCGTGGCGGCCAGTATACCGGCAGGGAATGCAATCAGTGTGGACAGGGTCAGCGCAAACAGCGCCAGCGGCAGCGACACCCACATGCGTTCGCCAATCATGTCGGCCACCGGGGTGCGGTAGGTGTAAGAGGTGCCAAAATCGCCGCGCACCAGCCCGCTGATCCAGTTGAAATATCGCGGCACCGCCGCCACATCCAACCCCAGTTCCTGGCGCAGCGCGGCCACCGTGTCGGGTTGCGCGTTGATGCCCAGCATGTAGGACGCCGGATCCCCCGGCACCACCTCGATGGCGACGAAAATCACCACGCTGGCCACCACCAGGCTCAGCGTCAGCGACAACAATCGTTTCAGAAAATAGCGCCCCATGGTGCGGCCTGCCCGACGTTATTGGTTCCGGCCCCGGTGACCCCCGGGGCCGGACGCTGTTTTAGTGGTTCCAGTAGACGGCCGTCAGATCGGTGGCCTGGGTGGGCGAGTTTTCCCACAGCCCAACGATATGTTTGTCCGCCACCCCCAATGACGCCAGCTGGAACAGATAGCCGTTCACGTATTCCTCGCTGATCATCCGCTGGGCGTCCTGCAACAGACTGGTGCGCATGTCGGGGTCGGTCTCGCTGTTCAGTTTGGTCATAATCGCCTGAAAATCAGCCGAGTCGTACTGAAAGTAGTAGTCGGGCCGCGCATAGATGCCGATGTCCATCGGCTCGGTATGGCTGATGATGGTCAGGCCAAAATCCTTGCCCCGGAACACCTGTTCCAGCCATTGCGCCCATTCCAGATTGGATATTTCCACCTCAATGCCGACCTCACGCAACTGAGCGGCAATAATCTCGCCACCGCGCCGTGCATAGGACGGCGGCGGCAGTTTCAGCGTGGTGGTGAACCCGTCCGGAAATCCCGCCTCGGCAAGCAGCTTTCTGGACAGGTCCGGGTCATAGTTCGACAGGCCGGTCAGGTCGATATAGGCCGGATTTGTCGGCGCAAAATGTGTGCCGATGGGGGTGCCATAGCCAAACATCGCGCCATCAATGATTGCCTGGCGGTCAATTGCGTGGGCCAGTGCTTCGCGCACCTTGACGTTGTCAAAGGGCGGCTGCTTGTTGTTGGTGGACAGGATGGTTTCGCCCTCGCCCGAGCCGATGATCACATTGAAACGCCCGTCAGCGGCAAACTGCGCCAGGTTTTCCGGTGCCGGAAAGCCGGGGAACGCGTTCACATCCTCGGCCATTACGGCCGCAAACGCCGCCGTCGGGTCGGAAATGAACTTGAACGTCGCTTTTTCCAGCCGCGCCGGGGTGCCCCAGTAGTCCGGATTTTTGGTGATCTCGATACGATCCCCCTGCACCCAGTTACTGAATACGAACGGCCCGGTGCCAACGGGATTGGTCTTGATGTCGTCAATGCTTTCGGGCGCCACAATCACCGCGTCACCCCAGGCCAGATTGAACAGCATGCTACCGTTCTGTTCGGACAGCGTCAGACGCACGGTCAGGTCGTCAAGAACTTCGACCGAGGAAATCGCTGCATACAGCGCTTTTTGCGCGTTAGTACTGTCTTCACCACGCGCCCGGTCCAGCGAGAATTTGACATCGTTTGCGTCCATCGTGGTGCCGTCGTGGAACTTTACCCCGGAATTGAGCGTGAACGTATAGACCAGCCCGTCATCCGAGATTTCCCAGCTTTTCGCCAGTGCGGCGACGATGGCCCCGTCCGAGGTGAAGCGTGTCAGCCCCTCGAATATATTGGCGTAGACCACCTGATCAATCGCCCCGGCCGCAGCACTGGTCGGATCAAGATGCGGTGGTTCAAGCTGTTGGCCAATAACAATTCCACTGCCATCCCCACCACCGGCATTGGCCAGAGTCGGCCCCAACGCCAGTGCCACCGCGATCGCAAGTGCCAGGTTCATCATGCTGTGTTTCATTTAATGTCTCCCTATTGATCCAAGCGTTTCCAGTTGCATTTCGTGTCAGTCATCCCCGGCCAAAAGCCCCACCAGCGCGTGCCCCATGACCTTAGCGCTGTCCAGCATATCCTCAACCCCGACATATTCGTCCGGCTTGTGGGCCAGGTCGAGAATTCCGGGGCCATAGGCAATGCAGTTCTTAAGCCGCCCAATGCGGGCGATATGTTTCTGGTCATAGGTGCCGGGCGACACCACGTATTGCGGCTCCACCCCCAGCACATCGCGGATGGCGCTGGCAACCGAGGCCACAATCGGGGAGTCACGATCCGTCATGGTGGGAATGACGCTGTGAACCTCGCGCAACTCATAACGAAAATTCGGGCGTTTTGCCTTCACCGTCTCCAGCACCGCGCTGATTTCGTCTTTTACCTCGGCAATATCCTCTTCCATCAGAAACCGGCGATCAATCACCATGCGGCAACTATCCGGCACACAGGCCGACGCCAGCCCGGTATAGTCCGGCGCGGGCTCGCCCGCACCGCCATGGATGGCGTTTATATTCATCGTCGATTGCTTTGCCCCCTCGGGCACCACCGGCATATCGGTGCGTTTTTGCGCCAGCGCCGGGAACAGCGTTGCCTCGAACTCCTCCAGCACCGCCCCCATATGGCGCACCGCGCAATCACCCAAAAACGGCATCGAGCCGTGGGCAATTTCGCCAAAAGTCTCAATCTCGCCCCACCAGACGCCGCGATGCCCCAGACAAATCCGGTCTTTGTTCAGCGGTTCCGGGATGATCACATGTTGCACCCGTTGGGGCGAAAAATAGCCCTGCACGGCCAGATAGGCGACCCCGCCCAACCCGCCGCTTTCCTCGTCCGCCGTGCCCGAAATCTCAATCGCGCCGGCAAAGTCCGGGCAAATCTCCAGGAACGCTTCAACCGCGATGATCGAGGCTGCCAGCCCGCCCTTCATATCGCAAGCCCCGCGGCCATAGATTTTGCCGTCGCTCAGCACGCCGCCAAACGGATCGAAGGTCCAGTTGCGGCCGACCTCGACCACGTCGGTATGCGAATTGAAGTGCACGCATTGCCCAGTGTGCGCGCCTTCAATGCGGGCCACCATGTTCCAGCGCGGATATTTGTCGCTGTCACCCATTGCCCCAAACGCGCGGATCAATTCGGTGGCAAAGCCGCGTTTTTTCAGCCGGGCGGCTAGATATTCACAAATCTCAAGATAGTTATCGCCCGGCGGATTGAGCGTCGGCAGACGGATCAGATCCTGTGTAAGCGCAATCAACTCGTCGCGACGTTCCTCAACGGCGCGCATCAGACGATCGGCAAGCCCCGTCGCATCATGCGTATTATTTTGCAAGTCAGTTATGTGATTACCCCGCAGCAACAGTTCACAGTATCTCGCGCACCGCCTACGGTCTCAATACAGTAAAAACACGGGAGGGCGCGGGCCATGTCACAGCTCAGCGACTCTGATCACCTGAACAGTCTGGCCTTCGAGGAAGCGCCCATTGGTATTGTTCTGACCGAGCAGCGGATCATCAAAAGTTGCAATCTGACATTTGCCGAGATGGTCGGATTCGCCAAGGATCAGCTATTGGGGCACTCATTTCGCATGCTGTATTCCAGCCGTCAGGAATTTGACCGCATTCGCGACATCGGGCTACAGTCCCTGCGCGAAAAGGGCATTTACTCTGACGAGCGGATCATGCGCCGCCGCGATGGCTCGCGTTTCTGGTGCCGCTTTCGCGCGCATACGCTGACCCGCGACGCGCCGCTTGACCGGACTATTCTGAGCTTTTCCGTCATCTCGGACACGGTGCCCAACGTCATGCTGACACCGCGCGAACGTCAGGTGGTTTTGCTGCTGTGCAAAGGCATGACCAGCAAAGAGGCGGCGCGCGATCTGGCGATCTCACCGCGAACGGTCGAGGATTTTCGGGCGCGGTTGCTTAAGAAATTTCAAGTTAAGAACACGGCAGAGCTATTGGCGCATCTGACCGGCGTCGAGTATTGAGAGATAATCGAAATTGCCCTGAAGGCGACGAAATTGCCTGCGAACGTGGCATCACGATGCTGTTGAACCGTCACGGTACACGGAAAGTTCGGTGTGCACGGTATGGTTAGCTTGGGAGTATTCGCCGGCGGTTCGCCAAAGATACGCCGGATTCTACTTGGATCATGAATCTGCGGCCAGGCCGGGAAGGCGCCGGCAACGCGGGCGCTTTCCCGAATTCATAGTTGAATGCGCCCTACGGATTCTCGTCCCGCGCTTTCTTGATGGCGTCCGGAGACCCAAAGCTGGCGATATCTGCCTTATACCCCGCCGCTTCGGCACGCATTTGCCATATGTGCCAGCCTATCCACAGAACCACGCCGATGATCACCATCAGCACTTCTGTTCCCTGGAACGGATAGACCGCACCAACATCCTTCAGGTCGACAGCCCAGCTGTCTAATCCAATCGTAGACATTTTTAGCTCCTTATCTTTCCGTTAATCAGGTTACACCATGGCTTTCTCGGCATCGCGGACTTCTTGCCGCGCCGCTTCGAATTCGTGCTGGGTCCTGAAATCAAGTCCTATGAGTTCAATTTCACGCGGAATGCGCAACACGCCCATTTTATCGAGAGCTTTCGACACGATCCATGCCGGCAGGAAACCGAGAAGGCCAAACATAATGACCGCCCCAATTAACTGGCCTAACGGATTGATCGTCGCATAGCCTTCATACGGCGAAGACGGTGCGCCCCACAGCACGAAGCCGGCAATGACAACACCGATGAAACCGGCATATCCATGCACCGCCACTGCGCCGACCGCATCGTCGATCTTGAATCTGCGCTCGACATAGTGGTGCAGTTTGTATGCGCACCAAATCCCGAAGCCGCCGATAATCAACGCCTGGATCGGATGATACAGATCGTTGCCGGCGGAGGCCGTGATGATTCCAGCAAGGCCACCGGAATAGGTCCAGAAAGCATTGCCCTTGGATACCATATAGCCGACCAGCAAACCTCCGGACAGCGACATCAGGAAATTGACCGTGATGGCGCCAAGCGTGGTTGGTGTCAGGTAGATGGTAGTTGCCGTCCAGGTCACGCCGGTAATCTGCCCGCCGATGG
>Ga0114949_10002980_pt1 | contig 10652 bp, 9 predicted proteins | sample N074metaG_FD_83505 | JGI IMG/M metagenome (GOLD analysis project Ga0114949, IMG submission 83505) | Deep subsurface microbial communities from Kermadec Trench to uncover new lineages of life (NeLLi) - N074 metaG | ecosystem: Environmental > Aquatic > Marine > Ocean trench > Sediment | place... | reverse complement strand
TCCACCAGGCCAACCGGGTACCTGAAGTAACCCAGGGTTACCAACGACAGGGTAATGCTGTGGCCGACAGTGAATGCGGTAATTGTCCACACCAACCGTTTGCCCCAACCCACCAGCAACAACAGGCCGAACACGAATAACAGGTGATCGGGTCCGCTCCAGATATGTTCGGCACCCAGACCGATGTACTCGCGTGCAACATCACCGACGCCGGGCTCTGCCGATACGGTGAAACTCGACTGATCGCTGTTTAGCAGAGTCTGGTAAAAATAGCCGTCACTGGTTTCCAGTGAAAACAGCACCGACGCCTGGTTTTCCGACAAACCACTGACGGCAATGGATCGCCCCAGCAGTCCACCCACGCATTGCAGGCGCCAACTGCTGACCACACCGGTGCCTTCCAGAGTGCCCGGATCGCCATCGACAACTTTACAGTTATCCGGAAATACCGGCCGCAGGGGTATCGCGCTGGTTGCCTGGGCGGGTGTTTTCCACACCACGTTGTACTGCCCTTCGCCGACTTCAAACATGCGTAACAGCGAGGGCGCGAAACGGTGGGCAGATGCTTCCACGCTCAGCAACAAGGGCAGTAACAGCAGTAGCAGCCTCACATCAGCACCTCGTATTGCTCGCGAAGGGCGTGCACCGCCTTGCGCAATGTATTCCTGCGTCGTTGCAGATTGAGGTCGCGCAACAGTTGAGTACGCACTTCATCGAGTTTCGCATCCCGGGCCGGCTCAAGATTCTCGACCCAGACCAGGTGGAAGCCGTAGGTGGATTCTATCGGCCCCAGCCACTGTCCCGCTCGTGGCTCAGCCGCCTCCAGGTTGAGAACAAAGGCGGCGCCAAAATTACGCGCCAGTTGGGAGGGGCTCTGGGCAGCAAACCGATAGCCTGGCAGAAAGGGAGAGCTCATCTGCCGGGCCTGCTGCGGATTCAAGCCCTGTTCACGAATGGTCTGCAGCACTGTCTGTGCTTCCGCCTCGCGCTCACGGGTCAGGTAGATGTGTTCAAGGGTATAGCGTTCCGGTCGACGCAATTCCTCTTTCCGCTCGGCAAAGGCAGCGTGTACTTCGGCCTCCGTGGGTACAGGCATTGGCCGACGTGCCAGCAGCAATTGCTCCATCACCTGTATCAGTCGACGTTTGACTACTTCGTCGCCCAGGTGCAATTCTATACGCAAGGCTTCCTCATAGAGCTCTTCGTCTGTCTTGCCCTCGCCCATACGCAAGAAGTGCATGTTGCGGATAAGCCGCTGCTTCACCACCGGGTCGTGACGATATATTTTAAGCTCCAGGCCCTCGCGAAACAGTATTTCCCGGTCCAACTCCGCCCGGATCATGCCCGCCAGTTGCGGTTCCTCCGGTAGCCGGCCGGTGGTACTGAACCACTGCCGTTTGAGATTGTCGACGCGACTCTCGGACAGCGGCCCCACCGTCGGTTTAGGTGGCGGGTCTATCCAGCGTTGCAGGAAAAACAGGGCGGCGCCCAGCACCAGGAAGTGCAGCCAGGGTCGGTTCAGGCGTTTCAGCATTGGCAAAAAGGTCTCAAAGTGGGGAGTGCCAGATAGGTGAGCTGACGGCTCGCTCCTGGATCACCGGCCGATGTTCAGGGGCACAACAGCCCTCCAGCCCCTCACCGATACTGTCGGGGTTGCTGCAATCGACTGCATTGGCCGCACAAATGTACTGGCTCCAGCGGCAACCGGGATTCTCCACCGCGCGGGCGTAGTAATAGGCGAATTCATCAGCCCGGTAATCCGGATCCTGCCAGACGCTGCACAGCGAATCGAAACCCTCGCCCCGGGTGGCGCAGGAAAGAATATCTACGCTGGCACCATTGTTGGCATCACCGGCCACTTCATAGACCTTCTCGTACCCGGCACCACTGCTATCCACCCAGCCCTTGATAATTTGCAGGCGCTGCAGAGGCAGGCCGGAATCACCGGGGCTACCCGCATCCCGTTGCGCTGCCACGGCAAACCGTGGCACCTGCCCCGCCGGCAAGTTGCCGCCCATGGGTGTACCCTGGCGGTAGGCCTGCTCGACGAAATCGGCCTGCTCACAAAGATCGGCTTCGAGTTGGTCGCCGCCGAAAAAGCGCAGCAGCATACGCGGGCCACTGGTGGCATAGGTTTCCCGCCGTTGCATGGCATCAAACAGCGCATCGCGGCTGTTCTCCCGTGCCCAGACAGCGGCCAGGCCACCGGGGCTGAATTCCAGGTCATCTACCAACCCCGGTGGCACCTCCTCATTGGCGGGGACACCGGCGCCACCGTGTCCATAAAATTCCTTTTCACTGACAGCGCCAGGGGTACCCAGGTGGGTATCTGTGCTGCCGATAAAACCGGTTTGAAAGGGGTTGATGCCAATGCGTTGTTGTTCACGCATGCCGTCGCGCAAGACCTCGCGCATAAATCCATCTTCCGGCTGTGGTGCCTCTCGCGACCAGCTCTGGAACTTGCCGCTGAATTTGTCATAGGGCAATTGCTCGAAGGCACAGAGTTCATCCTCGGTGACGCCGGCCTGGTAAAAACACTCACTGGCACCCTTGTGCTGCAGTAGCTCTACCAGGGTTTCCAGTCGCGACCGGGTAGCGGCATCCTCGGCGCTCAAGCGGCTGCCATCTTCGCCCCGGGTTTTAAACATGAAGCCGTCACTGAGATTGGAGTTGTGCGGAATGATGATGACGTCGCAGCTGCCGTCAGCGTCGATGCAGGCTTCATCGAGCTGGCGATAGAGATTGACCGCCAGTTTGTCACTGTCGATAAAACTCACCGGCAAATCGGGAACCTCGGCATTGCGAAAAATAACGTTGCGATGGATATTGCCAAGATTTGCCGATGCCCCGGTCCATTCATAGGCGACAAAGGCGGTGAATTGACAATCTTCGCTGCGATCATAGGCAGCCTCGGCTGCCGCCTGCATCTCTTGCCAGGGCCGGCGAGCGCCCTCCCGGCACACCGCACCATCGTCACCGCAAAAACCGAGCCGGTTGCCACTGGCGGCGGTGTAATTGAACAGATAAAAGGCAATACGTGGAAACCAGCGAAACACCTTGCAGGCCCAGCCGTTGTAACCCTCCATGCCCGGGGTAGTACAGATTTCGACCTCGCCGAGCATTTCTGCATGATCGGTTACGGCGGCAAAATCCAACGGCCGCTGCAGGCGGATGTGTCGCAATGCCTTACCATCTTGCCAGGGTTGGACACCGATTTCTTCACCGCGGGCAAAGTCATAGGCCTGCTCCGGGGTGGTGCGGGTGTCCTGGGTGCTCGCATCCAGGCTGTAGCGGGTGTGGACATGAAGATCGCCCCAGTACACCTGGTTCTGCGGATGCTGTTGCCTGCAGGGCTCTCGCTGTTCGCTGTAATCCTGCGCTGCCGTCGGCTGCGCCTGCAGACATAGCAGCAGCACTACTGCGAGCAGCCGATCAGTCTTCATAAGTAACGGTTTCGCCCTTCATCTGCGCTTCTACTGAGCCCATCAGGTCTGCCCGACTCAACATGCCGGCATTCCAGGTGGCAACATAGTTGAGGCTATCGGTCACCGTGTGATCGCGGGCATAGAGAATCATCTCCTTGCTGCCGCGCACCGCCAGCGGCGAGTGGCTCGCGATCTGGCGGGCGATCTCTGTCACCCCCTCCAGCAGGGCATCGCGGTCGGCGTACACCCGGTTTACAAAACCCAGCTCTTTCGCCTCCTGCGCCGCCAGTTTGCGACCGGTATAGGCCAGCTCTCGCAACATGCCATCACCGATCAGCCGCGGCAACCGCTGCAGGGTGCCGACATCCGCGGTCATGCCAATCTCTATTTCCTTGATGGAAAAGTAGGCGTCCTCGGTGCAATAGCGCATATCACAGCAGCTGATCATGTCGATACCACCACCGATACAGGTGTAATGAATGGCCGCCAACACCGGCTTGCGGCATTTTTCAATGGCACTGAGATTATCCTGCAAACGCAATACCGTACGTCGGAGCCGTTCACTGGCGCGACCCGGCTCCGACCCAGCTGGCACTACATCGCTAAACAAGCCCAGATCGATGCCCGCGCAGAAGTGCTTGCCGTTGGCCGCCAGTATCGCCACACGGATGCCTGGCTCTGCATCTATCCATTCAAAACAGGCCTGCAACTCAGTCCACATGGGGGCGTTCATTGAATTGGCCTTTTCGGGACGGTTGAGATACACAGTGGCCACGGCATCGACGAGGGTAATCTGCAGCGTCTCGTATTGAGGAATCACACTGGTTTCCTGCTCAGGCTGTCCAGTAGCTGACATAATTGTCCACCTTTCGTTCGGGTAGGGGTTTGCGGCGACCATCGCGGCTGCCAAAGTATAAAAATCCAATAATCTGTTCCGCCTCGGCGAGACCGAGCGCTGCGGCTACCACTGGGTCTTCCGCGTAGCTGCCAGTGCGCCAGATGCCGGCAAAATCCTGGGCCTCGGCGGCGAGCAGCAAGGCCTGTGCCGCGCATCCGGCAGACAGTATCTGCTCCTGGTGTGGCACCTTGGGGTGATCACTGAGGCGGCAAATCACTACTATTATCAAAGGCGCCCGCAGGGGTGCGTTGCCGGCCTTGAGTCGCGCTGCCTCATCCGCATCGGGGCTCGATGTCAGCAGCGCCCGCAGAAATACCTGCCCCAGTTGCTCGCGCTCCTCGCCTGCCACGACCAGGAAACGCCAGGGCTGTAACCAGGCATGGTCGGGGGCACGCAGGGCGGCGGTAAACATATGTTGCAAAGCGACGGCATCGGGCCCCGGCTCGATCAGTCGCGGTGCAGAATTGCGAGTATGAAGATGCTGCAGGGTCTCGTTCATGGGCGAGGATTATACCTGCGCGCCGAGGAATATGTTCATAAAGCCCTCATCCTCAGCGCTTTCGTCCACATTAGTGCACCAGCGCTGTAACTCGGCGACGGAAACCGGCGCCAGTTGGTGTTCAATGTGATCAACGATATAAAAAGGCAAATCCAGGGTCGCCAGCAGGGCCACAAAATCACTGCCGGTGGTACCCGCCCGGCGCAGGGAAAAAGGTGTCAGCTCGATGAGCATCTTCAGCGTTGCCCCACTCGCGCGCAGCCGCGGCAACAAGCCCTGTACCACGGCCTGCTCGGCGCCCTGGGTATCGATCTTGACCAGGCCCAGCCGCACATCGCGGCCACTGCAGATATCATCACCGGCAAGCAGCTTCACCGCCACGGTTTTTCGATCTTCCCCGCTACCGAACAATTGGTGATCACCGAGGTTCTGCGGATGCAAATACAATTGGCCCACCCCACTCTCGGCGGTCAGCGCCACCTGCATACTGGTTACCCGGGAAGAAAAGCCATTCAGCTCAACGTTGTCCCGCAGCAACTGGAAATTTCGCGGCTCCGGTTCGAAGGCGTAGACATGACCGCGGTCACCGACACAGGCCGCAGCGAGTACCGTGAAATAACCGATGTTGGCGCCGGCGTCGAGGAATACATCTCCCGGCTGCAGGTAGTGCTGCACCAGGCTGCTTTCGTAGGGCTCCCAGATACCCAGCTCGCGAATCTGTCGCGAAATGTACAGGTCGGTGGCACTGTGAACGTGCAGGCGCAGGTCCCGATCCAGGCCGGGAATCTGCAGTGGAAACGGCCCGGTCGATTCAGTGGCCAAGCGCTGCCTTCGCAGATTTGAGGATGTCAGCGGTAACTTTCTGACCGGTTTCGTAATAGATCTTTTGCGCCAGGGTGACATCGCGCAGTTGTGAGCGCATTAGCTTGCGCAGCAGCAACTTGTCCAACAGGGCGCCGAGGGGGCCGAGCCCGACCTGGTAGCGCATTTGATTGTACAGAAAGACCCTGCCCCCATTTTCGCGCAAGCCATAATCAAAGAAATGGGAGCTCAACAGCGGAATTGAAGTTTTCTCGCCACGGTGCAGGCGCAGGCTAAAACCTTTCCCCTCCTGCCATTCGGTGACAGTTTCGTCGAGCCTGAATGATTTACCCTGGGTGACCCGCCGGCTGGCACCGACACCCTGTCGATGTTCGGTGGTGAATTCGACCGCCGTCAGACCCTGTACGTACATATCGGGCTGGGACAGATCCTGCAAATGTTCCCAGGCTTCCGCCAGGGAAAGCTCTACCTCGAACTCGACACTGATTGTTTGCATGTGGGGGTTTCGCGCTGTGAGTACAGCGCTGAAAAGTACACCAAGAGAGGACTTACTGCCAGCCGATTGTGTCGGCAAACTCCTCGGCGTACTGGATGATCCATTCCTTGGCAGCCTCTTCACTGCTGAGCAGCCGCCCTTCGGTTGCGGCCATGTCCCGGCGATAATCCTCGATCTGGCAGAACTGGGCGACCATTCTTGCCTTGAAAGCCTCGCTGGCTTCACAGAACTGGACACCGGCCTCATAGCCATCAATGACCTGGCGGCACCAGGCTACTGTGCCCCGGGCTGAATAACCCGGCCAGACCTGCTGCATCGAAATCGTCAGTCGGCTGCCCTCCTCGACCGGATGCAGTAGCTCAAATACCAGGCCGCCAGCGGAAATGTTGGTCATGGTGCCGGCAGTCACGGTTTCTTCGGGCTGTGGTACTTCGGAGGACTCAACCACCCTGAGGGACGGCTCCTCTACAGCGATGTCTACGGGAACACAGGTAGGATGTCTTATGTATTTACGCATACCACTGAGCCGCTGGATGGATTGTTCCTCCACAATTAGCAGCTCATTCGGAGTATTTCACGCGGCTATGTGCAGATCTGTGATGTGGTGCACAATATTCCGTGGGTTTATGTGATATCTGCGTAGGGGTTCGCAAGGCGAAGGTCGATATCTACCGCACCATCACCCAGTCGCAGGCGATCGCTGGCCAGGTCTACATCTTCAGCACCCAGCACATTGTGATTGAATTTGTAGACGGGTCTGGCCTCGCCAGACAAGGATTCAGCCTCGTAGGCTGCAGCCTGTGCGCACACGGCCTCATTGCGCCCGGCCCAGCCCGACCAGGTATTCCCGGGGTAGCGTTTCTCCAGCATCTTGCGGGTCTGCCCCGGAGACAGCACGGTTGCCGAGGCATTGTTACCGCCGAAACCCTTGGCATTGATGATAGCGTAACTCTGGCTGTCAGGGTCGAGCTCTCGGTGTGCGCTGGAAATATCCAGGTGGCTGTGGTGCACATCCTCAGCGACCTCATCGATAGTGGCGATGCCCGGCAACAGACCGTGCTGCCAGACGCCCAGGGTATTCACCAGCTGGTCGCCACCGGCGGCACCAATCGAATGACCGAGGTAGGCTTTTACCGCTCCTACCGGCCAGCGCTCAATACCAAAGGTTTGCGCCACCTTGTTGAGAATGTGCGATTCCGTGACCCGGTTCTGCGGTGTCCCGGTACCGTGCGCCTGCACCAGTCCACCCTGCCTGAGTGCCTCATCACCCACCAGGTTGCGTGCGGCTGCCATCGCCTTGGCAACGGTGATGTAGTTGCCGACACCCGGCGCCGCAATCGATTTTTTGTGACCGTCAGCATTGATAAATACATCGCTGACCGAGCCGTACAGATTGGCGCCGGTTTCCATCGCCAGTTCATCATCGAACAACACCACCATCTGCGCGGATTCGGCGATGGTAAAACCGCAGTTCTCGGCAAATGGCCGACACGCGCGCCGGTAATCCGGTTCCTCTTCAGGACCGCGGCCATCCAGTTGCCGTAGCTCGCGATCACTGGCCAGTGCGCCCATCGCCGCATAGCCATCCATAACCTCGGGTGTAATAGGTGCCTCAGAGTTACCAACAATAACAATACGACTGCGACCACTCTGTATATCAGTAATGCCCTGGCGCAGGTTATAGAGGAAGGAGGCACAGGCACCCATGCTGGTGCCGGTAGTGCCCAGCGAGCCCAGCACGTAGGCGTTGATGAAATCCGCTGGCATCTCGGCAAAGCCAAAGGGACAAAACTTGGAGGTGACCTTGCGGCCATTGTAACGGGCCTTGATCAGCCCGCCGTTGCCGTTGGCATCGAGCTGGCTCATGCCACTGCCCGCATAAACAGACACCTGGTCGGCTGCCACCATCGATTGCAGCGTGTCCCAGCTGATGCCGGTGCTGGCAATTGCATCGGATGCCGCGTATACCGCCATTTGCAAACCGCGGGGATGACTGCGGGCCGGGTACAGCGCTCCGGGATCGAAGCCGCTGGGCAACTGTCCAGCCGCCTTCACGGTAGCTTCACGGTGGGTAGGCAGCAAGAACATCATGCCCGTGTCGATTTCCACGTGTACGTGCAGGGCATCGACCGGGGTTATGGTCCAGCCGGCCGGTATTTCATCCGGTAGGTGCTTGCGCTGGGTGCGGAAAGTCATCGGGTAGTCTTCCGAGTGCACCACCATGCGGCGGTTCCAGGCAACTGCGTCAACATCGAAGTGTTGCGACTCGATGCGACGGATGAGGGTTCCGGCTGCCAGCGCAGCGCGCATGGTGTCACTACCATCCCAGGCCTGCCCGGTCAGGGCCGCCAATGACGCCCAGGTCTGCGAGGCGACCGCTTCAGGCAGCGCATCGATTACCGTACGTCGGTAGGCGTGGTGTGAAGAGCTGCGACCTGCGGCATTGATGCCCCCGAACCCGACTATGACTGGCAAGCGCACTGATTTCTCCATGGCTTTGGACTAAAAAAGTATTGTAAGAGGGGTCCGGCTTATGCAATATGGCATATCAGCCATTTTATATGGCATTCAAGCCATAACAGAATTCTGACCATGAAACACGTGATCGCCGCCCTCTACCCCCGCGCACTGGCTACCAGCATAGCTCTGCCCATGGATGTGTTACAGGCCGCTGGACAGGCCGCGGGCATCGAAAACCGGGGCCAATCACAAGTGAAGTTTGAGCTCGCCGCCGTGGACAAGCAGCCGGTATCCATCATGGGTGGCTTGCAGTTGGTGCCTGACCTGACCCTGGAGCAGCTAACCGGCTGCGATATGTTGCTGTTGCCCGCCATGTGGCGCAACCCGCAACCCGTGCTGCGCAGTCAGGGGGCCTGGCTGGAGGTGTTACCAGCACTGGCAGCGGCCGGCACCACGATATGCTCCGTCGGCACCGCCAGCTGTTTCCCGGCTGCCTGCGGTTTGCTCGATAACCGCGCCGCTACAACCCATTGGGCTTATTTTGACGAGTTTGAACGGCGCTATCCCCGGGTCAAGCTGAAAAAACGCCACCTGATCACCCAGAGTGACAATATTTATTGCGCCGGCAGTGTGAATTCAGGGGCGGACCTGATGATTCACCTGGTTGAAGAGTGGTTCGGCCAGCGCATTGCCCGCCACATTGAAAGCCAGTTTTCGCCGGAGATCCGCCGCCCCTTCCGCGCCCATGCCTACCAGGCTGTCGACGACAGTGCTCACCACGATGAGTTGGTATTGAACGCGCAGCAGTGGCTGCAGGACCAGCTTCACCAGAGCGTCTCCATGACCGGGCTGGCAGACTCCCTGCAGTGCAGCCTGCGCACACTCAACCGACGTTTCAAAAACGTGATCGGCCAGACGCCCACCGCCTATCTCCGTTCACAGCGACTGACCGCCGCCAAGGAACTGCTACGCACCAGCAACCTGGCGGTTGGAGAAGTAGCCTGGCAAGTCGGACTTCACGACGTCAGCTACTTCACCTCGCTGTTCCGGAAACACGTGGGACAAACCCCCGCCCGCTACCGCCGCAGCGTGCGCGGCAAACTCTTCAAACCCGAGCTCTAAGCACCCTCTGAGGTCCTCTCCTGTTTGCCCTGAGCCGCCTCTCTGGCAGACCTTTACGCGAGGACTGCATTTGAATGTACAATCGTCCTGGAACTGGAAAATAACGGAGCAGTGCATTGTGAAAATCGGCTGCCAGATGGCTTTCAATGAACTGACCGCCCCCGACTTTATCGCTGAGGCGGGCGCGTTTGTCGAAGAACTGGGCTATCACTCTCTCTGGGTGCCAGAACATGTGCTGTTTTTTCCGGAGTACGCCTCCCGCTATCCCTACACCGCGGACGGAAAGATTCTGGGGAACCCCAAAAGCCTGTTGGATCCGTTTTCGGCGCTTACCTACCTGGCGGCACATACCCAACGAATTCGGCTGGGTACGGGCATCTGTATCGTGCCACAACGCAACCCGGTGTATACCGCCCGGCAGGTAGCGGACCTGGACTATCTGTCTGGCGGCCGCGTCGATTTCGGCATAGGTATCGGCTGGCTGAAGGAGGAATTCGCCGCGCTGGGCGTACCCTGGCCGGATCGCGCCGGCAGAACCCGCGAGTGTATCGAGGTGATGAAGACCCTGTGGTGCGATGAAGTATCCGGGTTCGAGGGAGAGTATTTTTCGATCGACCGGGCCTACCACAACCCCAAGCCGGTACAGAGCCCTCATCCACCGCTGATTTTCGGCGGGGAGAGCGCCGGGGCGTTTAAGCGGGTGGCCACGCTGGGACAGGGTTGGTTCGGGTTCAATATGACACCGGCAGCACTGGAGTCACACCTGGCGACCTTGGACGCGGCGCTAGGCGCTGCCCATCGCAGTCGCGATGATGTGGTGATTTATATCTCGCCAGCTCACTCGGCGTCCGACCGGGACAGTATCAGGGCATTCGAATCCCTGGGCGCCGACCAGGTCATTCTGCCGTTGCTGGCCAGCAATATGACCCG
>Ga0114949_10002979_pt1 | contig 10652 bp, 10 predicted proteins | sample N074metaG_FD_83505 | JGI IMG/M metagenome (GOLD analysis project Ga0114949, IMG submission 83505) | Deep subsurface microbial communities from Kermadec Trench to uncover new lineages of life (NeLLi) - N074 metaG | ecosystem: Environmental > Aquatic > Marine > Ocean trench > Sediment | place... | reverse complement strand
CATTCACCGTTCCGGTCTTGGGTAGGTAGTGGAAATCGAGATAGGAGGCGACCGTCGTCCAGCGAAAGTAGCCGTCATCCGCTCGCTCGCGGCCGTGGAACTCCGAAATGAAGCCGCCCTCGTACGCTTTCTGGAAATCCACGACGACTTCGCGGCTGCCGTGATACAAGGCTCCCGTCGCCCCGAACACGATCGCGCCGACGATTGCGGCGACAACGGCTCGAGCGCTCATCTTTCTATCGAGGCGAACCAAGGTTCCTCGCGCGGCACGTCAGATATTACTGTGTAGTAAAGATGACTCTCAGTCGTTGTTGGGAACGAGGCGCTTCACTTCTTCGAACCAATCGAGGACGACCGCGAGCTCGGAGACGCGATCGGTCGAGGAGCCGTCGCCCTCCTTGATCAGTACACGTTTGACGGGCCGCCACCCGGGGTGGAGGCGAAGTAGATGCGGGCTCCGTCGGGAGACCACACGGGGTCGGAATCGCGGGCCGGATCGAAGGTGAAGCGCGAGAGCGTACCGGTCGAGAAGTCGTAGAGCCAGAGGTCCCGGTTTTCCTCTCCGATATCGAAAGCCAATCGTGTTCCATGCCGTCTTCTTTGAGCTTCACGTTCGCGGGCTTCACGTCCCGATGGATGACACCGGCCTCGTGCCCCGCTTCGGGCGCTTCCGCGATCTGCCGCGCGATCGCAAGGATCTCTTCGACCGGGATCGGGCCTTCCTGGATCCGCTCGGCGAGGGTCGGCCCTTCCACGAGCTCTAGCGCGAGCGCTCGGACGCCGTCCCATTCCTCGATTCCATGGATGCTTGCAATGTTGGGATGGTTCAGCGATGCGAGAAGCGCCTCGCGCTCGAACCGCGCGAGACGATCGGCGTCCTGCGCAAACGCATCGGGAAGCACTTTGATCGCGACCTCACGATCGAGCTTCGTGTCGCGCGCACGGTACACCTCCCCCATACCGCCTTTGCCGAGCGGTGCGAGGATCTCGTAGGCTCCTAGCGTGGTGCCTGGCCGCAGACGCATCGCCACGATTGTAAGGTCAAGGGAGGGCGCCTTCAAGGGCGCGGCGGCACTGTTCGTGAACAACGCCCCATTCGCCAACCTGAAAGACGTTTGTCTCGGCTCACGGATCGTGGATGCCGGCTATTGGCAACGTATCATTTTGCGCGAGCTCGTGCCGGAGTCCCGACCGACGGTGAGCCGATTCTCGCCGTCGACAGCTGCGCTTCGAGCGTTAGAGCATGCGACGAAGCAGAAAAGCAAGACACTCAGAGCAGATTGCATCGGTTTAGGATAGTATTTCCCGTCTATGAGGGAGTATCACTTCTTCCAGGCCGACGTCTTCACCGACCGTCCTTTTACGGGAAATCCACTCGCCATTTTCCCTGAAGCCGAAGGGCTCAGCTCCGAGGACATGCAGTCCATCGCGAAGGAGATGAACCTCTCGGAGACGACCTTTGTTCTTCCTCCGACGGATTTGAAAGCACAGCTCCGCTTGCGCATCTTTACCCCGACATCCGAGCTGCCACTCGCGGGCCATCCCGTCGTGGGGACGTGTTTCGTGCTTGCCCAGCACGGGATCCTCGAGGTGAAAGAAGGCTCGAACCGTATCTTTCAAGAGTGTCAGGCAGGCGTGCTTCCGGTAGATATCATCGTCAAGGACGGCCAGGTGGATCGAGTCACGATGACGCAATCCCCTCCGCGCTTTTTCGACGAATTTACCGACCGTAAGCTCCTCGCGAAAACGGTTGGTCTCTCGGAGGATCAACTCCTGCCCGATGGCCTGCCTGCACAAGTCGTCTCCACAGCGGTTCCGCAGCTGATGGTGCCGGCGCGCTCGCTCCGCCACCTGGACAAGATCGAGCTCGACCTCGTCGCGATGAGGAACGTCCTCACGGAGACGCAGACCGATTCCTTCATGATCTTCACACGCGAATGCATTCACCCCGAAAGTACCGTCCACGCCCGCATGTTTGCCCCAACGATGGGCATCGTGGAGGACCCGGCGACCGGGAGCGCCTCGGGGGCACTCGGCGCCTACCTCGTCCACCGAGGGCTCGTGAAAGCGGAGCCGACGGCGCACATTATCGTGGAGCAAGGTTACGAGATGGGCCGTCCGAGTGCTATCTACGTCGACGTGGATAGCGGCGAAAAGGGCCCTTTCGAGGTCCGCGTCGGGGGTAAGGCTGTGGAGATCGCCGAGGGAAAGCTTTCATTCTGAGGAGCTTATCCGAGTTGCGCGGCCCGCGGCCGTAAACTAATCTAGGGCTGGGACTCGACCACGGACCCCCTTGGTGCCCGCAGAAGCGTCGCTATGAAACAAGCATCCGATCTGGAGGAGCCGCTCTCCCGACCGTCAGCCAGGGGCCGCAAGAGCGCCTGGCTTATTCCCGGCGGCCTTTTGTGCCTTTTTATCGTGACGGCGTTCGCAGGGCGCCTCATAAAGAAGGAGACGCTCAGAGCAAGCTTCGGCGGCGCCGATAGCCTCGTGGAAAATCCGGTACAGGGCGGTGTTTTTCGCTATCCGCTCTTGGAAAACATGCGGACGCTGGACCCGGCCAAGGCGATCTTCAGCACGGACGTCATGCTCGTGCAGCAGCTTTATGACGGCCTGACGGCTTTCGACGAGCACCTGAATATCGTTCCCGCACTCGCAAAGTTTTGGGAGATCTCTCCCGATGGCAAGACCTATACGTTCGAGTTGCGCGACGATGTCCGCTTCCACAACGGACGCAAGGTGACGGCCGAGGATTGTGTCTTCAGTTTCGAGCGGCTTCTGATGCGTGGTTTGAACGATCACAACTACAGTTACTTCAGCCGCATCGAGGGAGCCGAGGATTTCCGCGCGGGACGCGCCGACCGCGTCAAAGGACTCGAAGCTCTCGGCGAGAGCGAGTTCCGCATAACCTTCGTCACGCCTTTCGTTCCGGCGCTCTCCGTGCTCAGCATGTACTCGTCCAAGATCCTCCCCAAGGAGGAGCTTCTCGCTCAGGGCGATAGCTTCTTCAAGGCTCCCATCGGCACCGGCGCGTTCCAGTTCTCGCGCTGGATCGAGCCTTCCGAGGATGCGGGCGTTCCGATGCTGGACGACGTCTACCAAGGCATCCGTCTCGAAGCCAACCTGCAATATTTCGAAGGCCGCCCCCACCTCGACGCGGTGGTCTTCCGCGCAGCCTGGAACGTGCGTGACTACAAAGGCGTTTCACGACCGTTCAACCAGGTGGCCGATTGTTTCGAGACCAACTGGGTCGATAGCTATGCCGACTGGGTCGCCGTCGAAGCCGAACATTTCTTGGCTTTGCGCTACCTTTATTTCCCGAACAGCGTGCCGCCCTATGACAACGCGAAGGTACGCCTCGCCATCAATTATGCCCTCGACAAAAGAAGCTTTCTCGATGCCCATAGGGTGACCGCGGGTACGGCCGCGGCGAGCAGTGTCGTTCCCCCTGGAATTCCTGGCTTCATACCCAAGGAATCCCACTATGGTCGAGACCTGGCCAAAGCACGCGAGCTGATGGCAGAAGCCGGCTATCCCGGAGGAAAAGGTCTTCCGCCGCTCGAGCTTCCCGTCTTGCCGAGGAACATCTATTCTTCCGATCCCGGCTCGGTCGCTCGCGACAGCTGTCTCGTTTCCTGCTTGAAGGAGGTCGGGGTCGAAGTAAAGCTCGTCGAGATGGACGGTGTCATCGATTTCGACATGCCGCGATTTCGTGATCGCGCGTTCCTGCGCGTCCAGATCTGGCACGCAGACTTTCCCGACCCGGACAATTTCTTGAGGCCGCTATTCCACTCCCAAGGCCACATGAATACGTTCGGCTACAAGAATCGCCAGGTCGACAAGCTACTCGACCAAGTGTGGTCAGAGACGAGCTACACGAAAAGGAATGAGCTCTATCATAAGATCGAGGAGATCGTTCTTCTCGATTCGCCTATCATTCCCACGGATTACGGCCGGCTACGTTATCTGCTGCGGCCCAACGTGCGCGGTTTCAAGCTCACTCCGCTGGGAGCGGCTTACATCCAGATGAAGAACATCTGGCTCGCGAAGGAGGGGCGCGAGACTAAAGTCGAGCACTAGTGACTAGGCCGATGTGGCGCATCGCTCCTCTCAGCCTCAGGGATCGCTTCATTCTCAGCTCGACTGCACTCATCACTGTGCTGATGAGCATCGTCATCTTCTTCGTGGAGATGGAGCGGACCGCGGCGCTCAAAAAGCGAGCCGAGGAACATGCATCCTCGATCGCGCAAATGATGGCGGACCTCTCCGAGAACCGCATCATGTATTACGACCTCGTCGCCCTCCAACAAAACGTCGAGCGCGCAGCGGAGGACGAGGATATCGTCTTCGCCATCATCTTCAATCGTGAAGCGCGCATCCTTGCCGCGAACGCGGATGCGAAAGAGATTTTCCCCGAAGAGCTCTTCGAGATGAGCGCCGAGATGGGCCGTTTGGAGCGTGACGAGGTGATCAAAAGGGAGTTCGGTCTCGAAACCACGGACGGTCGCATCGTGGAAGTGCTGGAGGTCGTCGCACCGGTCTTCGTCGAAGGCGAGCTTTGGGGCGCCATCAAGCTCGGCCTGTCCCTCGCAGAAGTCAATGCGGAGATCCAGAGAACTCGGATCGGTCTCATTAGCCTTGGCTTTCTCGGGCTGACTTTCGGCGCTCTCGGCTCGGTATTCCTCGCGAACCGCATCAGCCGCCCGCTCGAGAGCCTGGTCGAGGGCACGATTCGTGTGGCGCGCGGGGACTTGCAGCACCGCATCGACATCCCGCCCGGGGATGAGATTGGCGAGCTCGCGGCGAACTTCAATCGGATGACCGCCCAGATCCTCGACGACCGTGAGAAGCTCGAGGAAGCGTCCCAGAAGCTCACCGAAGCCGAGAAGCTCGCCACCATCGGCCGCCTTGCGACGGCGCTCGCGCACGAGATTCGGAATCCTCTGACGGCGGTCAAGCTCAATATCCAGAAGATCGGCAAGCACCCCGCTCTCAACGAGATCGAGCGCGAGCAGATCGGGATCGCCGAGACCGGCGTGCAACAAGTGGAAAAACTCGTCAAGGACATCTTGAGCTACGCGCGCGCCCCCCAGCTTTACAAAGAAGAGTTTGACCTCGAGAACCTTCTCGAAGACGCGCTTCGTTTCGTCGAGGAACCTGTCGAGGAAAAGCACATCGAGATCGTCACCGAGTTCGACCATCTCCCGCCCATCAATGTGGACGGGGACCAGCTTCGCTCCGCCTTTTTGAACACGCTCTTGAATGCGACCGAAGCGGTACCGGCAGGAGGCGTCATTTTCGTGCGCACGAAGCAGCAGGAGACGGATAACGGTTTGGTGGCGATAGTGTCGATCGAAGATAACGGCGCCGGGATCAAGGAAAGCGACATGGGCTCGATCTTCGAGGCCTTTTTCACGACCAAGAGTTTGGGCACCGGACTCGGACTCACCAACGCCCGCAAAGTCATCGAGCTTCACGGCGGCCGCATCGAAGTCGCGAGTGTGGCCGGGCAAGGGACCACGATTACAATGACGCTCCCTTATGGGTCGCTGGCGTCATCCGAGCTCGCCATCGGAGAAGCATGAAATCGATTCTCGTCATCGACGACAACCGTCTGATACGACAAACGTTCAAAACCCATCTTGCCAGCGAAGGCTTCGACGTATCGGTCGCTGTCGATGGCGGGGAAGGAGTCGAGAAGTTCCAGCAAGGCGAGCCGGATCTCGTCATCCTCGACATCCATCTTCCCGTCATGGATGGCCTCGACGTCTTGAAGCGCATCCGCGAGATCGATGACAAAGCTTACGTCATCATGATCACGGCCTTCGACGATATGAAGACGACCATCCAAGCGATGAAGCTCGGCGCCTTCGACTACATCTGCAAGCCCATTGACTATGACGAGCTTCTCCTGAGCATTCGAAAAGCCCATCGGATGAGGGAAATGGACACGAAGCTCGACTACCTCGTCACCGAGGCGTCCCAAGGCTTCAGCATCGACAATATCGTCGGGCGCACCCCGGGGATGCGCGAGGTCTTCAAGACGATCGGTATGCTGTCGCGAAGTACGACCACTGTTTTAATCGGTGGCGAATCCGGCACGGGCAAGGAGCTCGTGGCTCGAGCGATCCACTACAACTCCGTAAACCGAGAAGAGCCCTTCGTCCCCGTCAATTGCACCGCGCTCGCCGAAGGTCTTCTCGAAAGCGAGCTCTTCGGCCATGTTCGAGGGGCGTTTACCGGTGCGGTACGCGACAGCCGGGGGAAGTTCGAGATCGCGCAAAAAGGAACGCTCTTTCTCGACGAGATCGGCGACATCTCGCCTAGTCTCCAGTCGAAGCTCTTACGCGTGGTGGAGAATCGCGAGTTCTCGCGCGTGGGCGGCGAGCGCATCCAGCGCACCGAGGCTCGCATCGTGGCGGCCACGAACCGCGACCTCGAAGAGTCCGTGCGCAAAGGTCTGTTCCGCGAAGACCTGTATTACCGGCTCAAAGTCGTCGAGATCAAGCTTCCCGCGCTCCGCGAACGTCGTGAAGACATCCCCGATCTCGTCGCCTACTTGCTCCAGAAGATCAACCGCCAGCTGCACACGAACGTGGGTAAAGTACCCGATAGCGTGATGACGATGCTCGTGAACTCCACCTGGAAAGGCAATGTTCGCGAGCTCGAGAACGCTCTCACCCGCGCCGTGACGCTCGCTCATGGCGACGTCTTGCTGCCGGAGCACTTGCCGCTCTTACGCTCCGAAGCAGCGGGCACCGACCTCGTGACCGAAGAGCTCACGACGCTCAAGGAGATGGAGCACCGCTACATCGATCACGTTCTCAAGCAAACCGGCTGGAACAAATCCCGCACGAGTGAAGTCCTCGGCATCACCCGCCCCACGCTCGACAAGAAGATCAAGGATTACGGCCTCCTCGATCCCCGAAAGCAGAGGGATATGCACGAGAAGGAATCCGTGACCCGCGACTGAGGGCGCGGACCCTAAGGTCAGGGCTCGAGCTTGCGCGCGATGTGAATCCCGTCACGGATCGTCGCGAGCACGTTCTCGACCCGCGGGTCGTGTTGGATCATTTCGTTGAGCTCGTGGATCGCGCGTCCCGCCGCGTCCTGAGGGTCGATGATTTCACCGCTCCAAAGACTGTTATCCACCACCATCAGTCCACCTGGGCGAAGGCGCGCGAGCACGGGCTCGTAATAGTTGGGGTAGTTCTCTTTGTCGGCATCGATGAAAACGAGGTCGAAGGGCCCAGCGAGCTTTTCGATGGTCTGGAGAGCCGGCCCCATATGGATTCGGATCTTGCTGCCATGCGGGCTCTCCGCGAAATGACGGCGAGCGATCGCCTCGGCCTCGGGGTCCACGTCGCAAGTGTGAAGCTCGCCGTGATCGGGCAGCGCAGACGCCATCATGAGAGCGCTGTAGCCGGTAAACATGCCGATCTCGAGGATGCGCTCCGCGCCGACAAGAATGGCGAGCATCCGCAGAAACTGACCTTCCGTACGGCCCGTCAGCATCTGGGCGCCGTCCATCGCCAGAGTTTCTCGTTCGATACGCTCTAGCAGCTCGGGGGCTTCCTGCGTATGCTCGCGGGCATAGTTCTCGATAGCTTCATCCACGATTGGCTGCATCGGGTTCTCCCATCATCTGGACCACATATTCGCGCGAGCGGGGTCGGGTGTCGAAATCGACAAGAATGATTTGCTGCCATGTTCCGAGCGTCAGCGACGCGTCGACAAAAGGAACGGCGAGAGACGGTCCGAGCATGGACGCGCGCACGTGGCTGTGGCCGTTATCATCGCCCCACTTCTCGTGGTGACGATACTCGATCGCTCGCGGATAGAGGCGTTCGAAAGCGGCCGTGAGATCATGTACCAGACCGGGCTCGTACTCGATCGTCGTTAGGCCCGCCGTCGACCCCGTTACGAATATCGTCGCGACGCCGCTTTCGAGACCCGATCCCGCGACGGCTTCGGCCACGTTTTTCGTGATATCGAGGATGTCTCCGTGCCCCGCGGATGGAACAGCGCATCGGACGGTAGTCACGGACACCATTGCCCTCTATCATACAGTCTTGAACGATTCAGAGACTTTGGAGCTCGCGCAGCGACTCGTCCGGATCGACTCGGTGAACCCGAGTCTGGTCTCCGGCGCGGCAGGAGAAGCCGCGCTCGCCCATTTCGTGGCGGGCGTTCTCGAGAATCGCGGTGTCGACGTGGAGCTTCGCGACGCGCTGCCGGGCCGGCCGAACGTCATCGGGCGCATCCCAGGGACGGGAGGCGGACCGAGTCTTCTTCTGTGCTGCCACCTCGACACCGTGAGTGTCGAGGGCATGGAGGCGCCGTTTTCGGGCGAGATAGATGAGGAGGGCCGTCTGTACGGACGGGGTGCGCAGGACGTCAAAGGAGGCATGGCGGCGATGCTCGCCGCCGCGGTCACGCTTGCGAAAGCACCTCCCAAGGGCGATGTGATTGTCGCCTGCGTTGCTGACGAGGAGGCTTATTCGGCAGGCACGGAGGCGCTCTTGAAGTGGGGTCTCCGGGCGGATATGGCCATCGTTTTCGAGCCGACCGAGCTCGACGTCGTGGTCGCCCACAAGGGCTTTGCCTGGGCCCACATAACCACTCGGGGTGTCGCTGCGCATGGAAGCCGGCCGCGCGAGGGGGTCGATGCCATTGCCCATATGGGCCGTGTTCTGGCGACGATCGAAGCCTATGGGGTGCAATTGTCTCGGAGGACACCTCACGCGCTCTTGGGAGAGGCCTCGGTCCATGCGTCGTTGATTCGAGGTGGGCGCGAGCTTTCGAGCTACCCGGATTCCTGCGAGCTAGACATTGAGCGCCGCACCCTGCCGGGCGAATCCCGGCACTCGGTACGGCGCGAATTGGAGCCGATCATGGAGGCGCTTGCACGCGACCCGCAATTTCAGGCCGAGATGGAAATGAGTTTTTTCAGGCCGGCTTTCGAGATTCCGGAAACCGAGACCCTCCCGCAGAAGCTGAAAGCGGCGACGGAACGGGTCCGTGGTTCATGCAGCTTCGTTGGCATGACCAGCTGGACGGATTCTGCTCTGCTGGCCGAAGCGGGGATTCCTGCCGTCGTGTTCGGGCCGGGAGGCGCGGGCCTTCATGGGCTCGAGGAATATGGTGACACGCGCCAAATCTGTGCCTGCCGAGATGCCCTTATCGATTTTGCGAGAAATTGGTAAATATACCTATTTATTATTTAACGAAGGAGAGTAGGGGCTTCGTCGCAAAAAAAAGGCGTGGATTCCAACTTGGAACCCACGCCCGAAAGACCTAATTTATTGGATGTAGTCGTGCAAGGCACGGCGGTTCCCCGCGGCCCGGAGACGACGCAACGCCTCGACTTCGAGCTGCCTCACGCGCTCACGTGTCAGGTTCAACACTTTGCCAATCTCTTCGAGGTTGTACTCGGTGTTGAAACCGATGCCGAAGCGCATCCGCACGATGAGCTGCTGCCGCGACGGGAGAAGCTCGAGCGCCGAGCCCACCTTCTCGCGCATATCGCGGTCGAGAACCGCCTGCCAAGGCGTCTCCGAGCGCTCGTCGGACTGGAGCTCCCAGCGGGGGCTTCCGTCCTCGACGGCCAGCGCATCGAGCGACTCGAGGTGTGGGATGGACTTCATCGCGGTCTCGACTTGCTGCTCGGGAGCGCCGACGGCTTTCGCGATTTCCTTCATCGAGGGCTCATGACCGTCTTTTTCCAGGAGCTTGTTCTTGGCGCGCGTGGCGATGCGGACCATCTCGAGCTTGTTGATGGGAACCTTGATGGTCCTGGATTTCTGCGAAAGGGCGCGGGTGATTGCTTGGCGGATCCACCACGTCGCGTAGGTAGAGAACTTCAAGTTACGGCGAGGATCGAATCGCTCGACGGCCTGCATCAGGCCGATATTGCCTTCCTGCACGAGGTCGCTGAGCTCCATCCCCATGTTCTTGTACCGTTTCGCGATCGAAACCACGAGCCGGAGATTGCTCTCGATCATCGTGGCGCGGGTCGCGTCGAACTCTTTGCGCGCTCCCCGGCGACCAGTCCCGGACTTCTTTTCTTCGAGGACGGCTTCCGAGCGCCGCATCGCGCGAGAAACTTTTTGCTCTTCCTCGCGAGAAAGAAGAGGATAGCGGTGCGTCTCTTTGAGGTATTGTCCCAGCACGTCGAGCTCAAAAGCCGGCTCTTCTTCCTGGGCGGGCTTCTCGAATTCGACCTCCCTGCCGAGCTGGAGCTCTTGTTCTGGGACGTCAATAGTGGGTGCTCTCATTATCAATTCCTGTCCTTTCCTCTTCGCTTCCCTGACACGCTACACAACTTCAACTTCACGTTTCGTGCCAAAAGCGGGAAAAGGACAACTCCTTTCATAGCAAGACATTAAGCGAAACCTGGTTTTGACTGCGGGGGTCCAAACGCTGGCAAACTTTACAGTATGTGTCCACTTTTTACCCCTGCTGAAATTTGCTTTCTATTTATACCATATTGGTCATGTTTATGTGAAGCGTCTTTACGTCTAGATTGGGGACGCTCCGCTGATAGCTATCCCTAGCCAGGTAAACCTGAAAGCCTTTGAACCGCAGAGGAAAATCTGGGCTTTCTTCTTCTCTGCGCACTCTGCGCCTCTGCGGTGAGATTTTCTTGCTCT
>Ga0114949_10002976_pt1 | contig 10655 bp, 6 predicted proteins | sample N074metaG_FD_83505 | JGI IMG/M metagenome (GOLD analysis project Ga0114949, IMG submission 83505) | Deep subsurface microbial communities from Kermadec Trench to uncover new lineages of life (NeLLi) - N074 metaG | ecosystem: Environmental > Aquatic > Marine > Ocean trench > Sediment | place... | reverse complement strand
ACGTTCGGCCATGATCCAACGCGCGACCGACCTTGATTTGATTCAAGACGCGTTGCCGTCGCAAAAGGACTATCCGTCGATTCCCTGTGAAGCCAACTTGGTTAACAGCCCTGGTGTAAATCTGGCGTATCGATTACCAGCGCTCAAGTCGTCGGCCTGGAAACTCATTGCCATCACATTGCTGGCTTTGGTGGCAACCGGTTTCTCGACTGCTTTGGTGGTGGTCTCGGTCGAAAGTTGGTTGTTCAACGAACCCGAGTGGGTACTGATGGCGTTTGCCATTCCCTACATCGTTTGCGGTGTCTGGGCGGTGAGCTACATCGTGCATGGACTCTGGTGGAATAGTCGCATCGGTCCCACCTGTGTCGAAATCTCGGATCTCCCCTTGCGGCCAGGCCGCGAGTATGCGATTTTTCTGTCACAGGGTGGGCGTATTTCGCTGACGGTGCTGAAAATGACACTGGTCTGCGAAGAAGAATCAACCTATAGTCAGGGAACGGACATTCGTACGGAGACCAGAGTCGTCTACGAAAAGCCTGTCTTCGAGCGAGAGTCGATTTCGATCGAGCCAGGTGTCCCACTTGAAATGAGAGAGTCATTGCTGATCCCCGCGGAAGCAATGCACTCCTTTCAGGCCAGTCACAACACTCTTCGATGGAAGTTAGTTGTGTTGGGCAAACCTTCCGCTCGACGTCAATTCGTCCGAAACTTTCCGCTTGTTGTATATCCCAATGTTAACGGTTTCCAAACGAGCCAATCCACGTCAACGTGAACGAGTCGGTCATTTGATGATCGAACCGCTGATCAGTTTGCAATTCCTGAGTGCTGATCGTGTGTACCGCTCTGGCGATGTGTTGAACGCCGAATACCAGATTGATGCTGTTGCGTCCGACGACATTCTGGCAGTCGAGCTATCTATCTTGTGGTACACCGAGGGAAAGGGCGACGAAGATCTGGCCGTTCATTTCTTCGAGCGTCGTGTTTCCGCGGATGCCGACGATGGCGATTTACGCCGCTTATACCGCTTCAAGACGGTACTTCCCAATAGCCCGTTGAGCTATTCGGGCGAGATTCTCAAGATTCGCTGGTGTGGACGCGTCCGCATTTTTCTTCGACGTGGGAAAGAGCTGTTTTTTGATCAGCCTTTTCAACTGTTGCCACGCCAAGCTGACGCACAGAAGCAGGACGAACAGGCGTGACAGGCCACCAACCTGAGTCCCACGCTTCGAATCCCCTCCACGCCGCAAATCCATTTTCCACTCGCGCAGTCCGACCCGGGGCGATTGAATTCCAGTTCCCGTCGGACGATTCCCCGCAAGAGCTGCTCAGCCGTCTTCGCGACAATCATTGGTGGGGCGAGATCATCGGCCCCCATGGCTCGGGGAAATCGACGCTGATAGAAACGCTTCGAGAGGCGTTTCTGCACGCCGGGCGGAAAGTTCACCAGTTCACGCTAACGCGCGGCCAGCGTTGGTTACCTGCGACGGCCGACGACAAAGCAAATTGGGACGACCAGACGCAGGTGGTTGTCGATGGGTTCGAACAACTCGGCTGGTGGCAGCGCCGTTCGCTCAAGCGAACGTGCCGTCGACGTAGTTGCGGTCTACTGATCACCGCGCATGCTAGTTTTGGCTTCCCGTCCATGTTCACCGCCACCACGTCGCTCGATGTGACCGAACAGCTCGTGTTTGCCTTGCTGCCGGAACACGCCGCGCACCACATCTCGACCACCGAGATTGAAGAAGCCTTCGCGCGCCACGAAGGTAACGTGCGCGAGGTTTTCTTCGATTTGTACGATCGGTACGAACAGCACGCGCGCAGCTGACGATTGCGACGGAAGATCGGGAAGAGGCGTAACGCCACAGCGGATTTCGGGCCTATGATTCCTCGTGTAACCGCAGGGGCAACGCCCCGCGCGCCGTTCGGCGAAAAAGCGAGGCCACGACCCACTAGAGCAGCCGGCAATTTCCAGGAAATCGCCTTTGTGGATCGTCTTTGTGAGGTAGCCTTCCGCAGAGAGTCCTGCGCACCGTGCCTGGGCACAATGTGAATGTTCGCTACGACCCGCAGTGGCGGAACATGCCGAATTGCTTCGCAAACTTTGCTGCAATTGGAATTGGCACTTGACCACAGAACGTGTTAGCGGGTTAAACAGAAGAACGAAGAACCCATGGTCAATGAGAGTCGCGGAATGAACAGGTGGATATGGCAAACGGCCCTGGTGGTGAGTGCGATTTGCACTTTTGCGGCGACTCCACCTGACTGTTCGGCGAGTCCACTTTCGGATTGGCTCTCCGGCCGCACGCCTTACTACCATAGCCAACCCTGGCACATCGACCATCGCTTTCCTCGGCGAGCGCCGCAATCTGCGCAAGCAGCGTTTGTCAGTCAACCTGCGACATCATCTGCAACTGGCTTCGCCTTCCAACAGCCAACCACGAATCAACCAACAATTGGAAATCAGTTATCGCCAGCGTTTCAACCGCCACCGGGTTACCAGCTGGCGCCGCTTACCCAATCGGTGACTACAACTCCGACGTGTACCTATCCGCAAGGATTGTGGGGCAATTGCGGGAGCAACCGCGTGGGGTATACGCCTCGTACGTCGTATCGCACGACATGGGTTCGTGTACCGGTCACACGATATCGCCCGGTATTGGGAGGGACCTCGACGGCATACGGCGTTCCGGCAACACAGGCTTGCAGTACCTACGAATGGCGTCTCCGCCGCGTGCCCGTGACGACCTATCGTCCGTTCTCAGATTATTGGGCAAGTCTTTTTGGCCCTCAGCAGCGTGTGACATTCTTTGGCACGCGGCCTGCAACGACGTGCGTGATTTTCGGCACGGCGATCCCGCAAGCCGTTCCAGTAGGATCGCCATATTATTCGGTGCAACCAGGGGCCGTCCTGGGAACAACCTCGCCTGACCCTTCGGTTGGAATTGGCGCCGGGCCTTGGAATGCAGCACCGTTCGATCTTAGCCCATCAAATCCTGCGACAGGCGGTGCAAATGTTCCAGCAGACAATCCGCCTCGTTTGAACTCGAATGAAATTCCGGGCGACACTCGGACGTTGAACTTTCCAGCGGCTCCCTCAAATTCAGCATTCCAGGCAACGGCCAAGGCAAATCTTGACGAGCAACCGGCCGACGGTCAACCCTCGGCACCGCAAACTCGCAGCGGCAATTTCTTCAACGTAACTCCGATTCGTGATCCCGAATCCAAACCGCGCCGTGGCGTGGTTGACGACATTCCTGACCTCCTGGGGCCTGGCAATCACACGGCCAACCACAACCCCAACGGTCAAGCGAGCCCCATGAAAGTCGTGCCGATTCAATGGCACTCGACCCAGCACAACGACGCAAATCAGCAGCTCGAACCGCAGGGACCGACGACCGCGCCCAGCATCGGGCCACGCCCGGTTCGCCGAGACTGGGACGATGGCGGCTGGCGTTCAGCTCGATGATGGGTGAGTTTCCTCCGCTGCAAACGTTCAACTTTCGTTAGTGATGCGCGAATTGTTTTCCAGCGGCGAATGCGCCAAGTCTAGTAATTCGTTAACCTTTGGAATTTCGGTTCCGTGTGTGCCACTGGCTTTGCCAGTGCGTGGGTTTGGACTTCTCGGTCACTGGCAGAGCCAGTGGCACCCGAAGATTAAAACCTATAGCCCGCTCCTTTGATTGCGGCTGTAGGCCGCGCCATGTGCGCCGAACCCGCGCCTCGCTTGCTTTCTCTGACGGTCAGGCGAAAATCATGAGTTGCCAATCCACGGTTTGAGAACGCCACGACGCAACCATGCCAGCCAATCTCACGATTCAATATCGCAAGGCCGAAGACGCCTACCGCTGTGCGACAACGCCAGACGAAGAACTGGGGTGTCTGCAAGCGATGTTGCGCGAAATGCCTAAACACAAGGGCACCGACAAACTACAAGCCGACCTGAAACAGAAAATCAGCAAACTCAGAAAGGAACTCGAACAACACCGCGCGACCGGCAAGTCGCATGGCCCGGGTATGCGGATTCCGCGTCAAGGAGCTGGGCGAGCCGTCCTCATTGGCGGCCCAAATGCCGGCAAGAGTCAACTTGTTCGAACCCTCACACCTGCCACCCCCGACGTCGCTCGCTATCCATTCACCACACACCAACCTGCTCCCGCGATGATGCCGTGGCTGGACATCATGATCCAGTTGATCGACACGCCACCCGTTACCAAGGATGCCTTTGCACCCGTGACGCAGGCCCTCATTCGTGGTGCCGATGTTGTCCTGCTGTTGGTCGACATGGGATGCGACGAAGGAATCGAACAGGTTCAGGAATTGATCGACAAGCTGAATTCGACGAAAACGCGGCTGGCTCGCGCATCATCACTGGATGCCGCCGACGTGGGGCTCTCCTATACCCGTACGATCGTCGTGCCAAACAAGATGGATGCAGCCGGTGCCAGCGACCGACTGGCATTGTTGCATGAGTTCTGCCCGCTGGAATTTGAAGAAATCCCGATATCTGCGGAAGAGGGGACTGGGACAGAGGAATTGGGCGAAAAGATCTTTGCGGCACTGGATGTCGTTCGGGTGTATACGAAAATGCCCAATCAGAAAGATCCCGACTACGAAAAACCGTATACGGTGCCGCGGGGAACTCCACTGATCGAAGTGGCCGAGTTGATCCATCGGGATCTTGCGGAACATTTCAAGTTCGCCCGAGTCTGGGGAAGCCAGATTCATCCGGGAACACGCGTCAAACCAGACTACGTGGTACGAGATCAGGACGTGGTGGAAATCCACGTCGGCTAATCAAACCTCACAGCTAGTGCGAGTCGCACGTACGTGTAGCGTGCGTGGCGCCTTGATTCTCAGTCCGATCTGACGAAAAACCCGCTACACTTACGCGAAACGCGCTCTAATGTCAGATTCAATCTTGCAGACTAACATTTTCACCTGTGACTTCCTCAAGCACCGCCACCAATTGACCTTTTCCGAGCTTCACGCACCATGACCAACGACCGTATCGCCGACACGTTTGACCAGATCGCCGACCTGCTCGAATTTCAGAATGCGAATCCATTTCGCGTTCGTGCGTACCGCAACGGTGCCCGCGTCATCCGCGATCTTCCCGATCGCCTGTCCGCGATTGTTGAAGACGAGCAACGACGGTTGACGGACCTGGATGGAATCGGCAAGGACCTGGCGGAGAAAATCACCACGCTGATTACGACGGGCGAACTGAGACAACTGAACGAACTCCTCGAACAAGTGCCTGGCACCGTGCTGGACATCATGCGAGTCCCTGGGCTCGGTCCCAAAAAGGCGGCCGTGCTATTCAATGAACTCGGCATCCAGGATCTCGACCAACTCAGGGAAGCATGTCTGGCAGGCAAGGTCCGCGAACTCAAGGGCTTTGCGGTGAAAACGGAACAGAAAATCTTGCAGGGTATCGAAATTGCGGCCGCTGCAAATGAACGTATTCTCTGGTCGGATGCGGATCGGATCGCGCAAGAGGTGCTTCGGCACCTGAAGACCTGCAAGAGCATCGAAAAGATCGAACTGGCCGGAAGCTATCGCCGCGGTCGTGAAACCGTTGGAGATCTTGACGTCTTGGTTGTTTCGCAAGACGCGGAAGAGATTATGGATCGGTTTTCCGAACTGCCCGACCTGGCCAGTGTCTCAGGTCGGGGCGATACCAAGATGTCGATTCGCATTCACACTGGGTTTCAAATCGACTTGCGGGTCGTTCCTGCCGAGTCGTTCGGCGCTGCTCTGCAGTATTTTACGGGCTCGAAGGATCACAACGTCACCGTTCGCGGAATGGCGAGGCAACGTGGATTGAAAATCAACGAATACGGCGTCTTCCAAGTCGACGGAGACAAAGAAACCTACATTGCGGGAGCAAGCGAGGCCGAAGTCTACGCCACGTTGGACTTGCCCTGTTTTGCACCGGAACTACGCGAGGCACGGGAAGAGTTTACTTGGGCGGAAGAGGAACAGATGCCCACGCTGATCGAGGTAAAGGACATTCGCGGTGACCTTCACATGCATACCACGGCCACCGACGGTAAGGCGTCGTTGCAAGAGATGATCGACGCGGCCCGGCAGCGCGGCTTGCAGTACATCGCCATCACCGATCACTCGCAACGTGTAACCATGGCGCGGGGGCTCGATCCCAAACGGGTACGCCAGCAGTGGCAAGAGATCGACCACATCAATGCGACCCTGGGTGATGATTTTACCGTTTTGAAAGGTATCGAATGCGATATCCTGGAAAAAGGTGGAATGGATTTGCCGGACGACGTGCTGGCCGAAGCGGATTGGGTTCTGGCGAGTGTCCATTACGGGCAGAATCAGCCACGTAACCAGATTAATGATCGGATCCTGGGGGCCTTAGAGAACCCCCACGTCAACGCGATCGCGCATCCAACGGGACGCCTGATCAACCGACGTGAAGCGTATGACGTCGATCTGGATCTGATCATGTCCACTGCGAAATCACAAGGGAAGATGCTCGAACTGAACGCGAATCCGTTACGATTGGATTTGAACGACGTGTATTGCGCGGCCGCCAAGCGTCATCGGATTCCAATCGTTATCTCGACCGACGCCCATAGCATCGACGGGCTCGACTGTTTGCGGTATGGAGTCCTGCAAGCCCGCCGAGCCGGTCTCACCAAGAATGATGTGGCCAATACGCGGACCTGCGCGAAATTTCAGAAACTGATTGGCGCAAGAGACTAGCCGGGGGATACGCCAGCACTGCTGGCAGGGGGCAAGCGCGCTTAGAACTTGCGTGCTATTCTTGCCCCTTCGCGGAACGCTGTGAAGCACTTCTAACTTCGTTTAACCGCAGGCCGGGCACACACGCCAGTGGGTCGGGGTCGCGTGTTTTCACCGAACGACGTGCGGGGCGTTGCCCCTGCGGTTAAACGAGGAATCAAGCCTCAAAATGCTTCACCGCGTTCCCTTTCAGGGCCGGTGGACACGCAAGGATTCGGGCACTGATCTTGCCGGTGTTGCTGAATTCCATTACCGTTCGCCGATCGATTTTCCCGAGTAACCGAATTCCCGTCTGGAAAGTCGTCAAAGACTGCATTGGGCAACCGCCCTGGAGCGCGTTTAGATTAGCTGTAGCGGCTATTGCGCTGTTTGGACGGTGAAACAAGGCGCCACGAACGCTACCCGTCCGTGCGACAAGCACATGTTCAATTCCGCATTGCCATTGAAGCCCGTGAACGAGAACGAACCCAGGATTGAATTCGCACACGGAGAACACTCCGTTCGATCAGATCTTGAATCAGATCTGGAGCCTATGTCGTTAGATAAATCCGCTGCTCTGGCCCTCTTGCGAACGATAATGATCAATCGTCACGCTGATGCGCGTGAATTGAGTTTGATGCGGCAAGGCAAGGGCTGGTTCCATATCCCGACGATGGGTCATGAAGCGACGGCGGCCGCTGCGCTCCACTTGCGTGCCAACGACTACTGTTTTCCGATGTACCGCGATCGAGGGTTCGTACTCTCGCGTGGATTGACGGCCCGCGACTTGGCGCGCGACTTTTTCGCGAAACGGACCAGTTCGAGCGGTGGGAGGCAGTTGCCGAATCACTTTAGCGACCGCCAACTTAATATCTGGAGCCATCCGTCGCCGTCGGGTTCCCATATGCTGCCCGCCTGCGGAGCTGCCTGGAATCTGAAGAGGGCCGGCGGAGACGATATCGTCGTGGCGCATACCGGCGACGCAGCGTCGCGGCAAGGCGACTTCTACGAGTCGGTCTGCATTGCCAGTGAACTTAAGCTGCCCATTCTGATCATGGTGGCGGACAACGGATACGGAATCAGCACCCCGACGGCGGAAACGAATCCGTTGGCAATGAAGGTATTCGACGAACACCAATGGACGCGCATCAACGGCCGGGACATTCAGCAATTTCATCGGCAATATGGCGAATTGGTCAACCAGGTTCGCCAGGGCGAAGGTCCGGTGTTTGTCTGGGCGGAATTCGACCGGATGGGCAGCCATACCAACAACGACGATCATCGTCAGTATCGTTCGTCCGATGATCTGGCTCAGATGGCGACGCGAGACCCACTCAAGCTATTTATCCGCCAGATTATCGCTCAGGGCTTTACAACCCAGTTCGAAGTCGACGCGATGGATTCGCACATCCACGATGACGTCCGGGCCGAATACCGTCAGGCGATTCGCGAGGCCGACCCGACGGCGGCAGACGCCTTCACGAACGTGCTGGCCGAGCCGCGCGAAGCGGAGGCGCCTCCGATCGAATTGCCCGCGAACGCAACCATCGCGGACGCGGTGAGCGAAGTGTTTCGTGCCGCGTTGGAAGAAGACGAAAAGTTCCTGTTCTTTGGCGAAGACATCGAAGATCCCAAAGGCGGCGTCTTCAAGCTGACTCAGCAGTTGTCGACGGATTTCCCCGACCGGGTCGTGAATTCGCCGCTGGCCGAATCAACCATCATCGGCATGGCCAGTGGTTTGGCATCGACGGGCATGCGGCCAGTCTTCGAGATTCAGTTCATCGATTTCATCTCCACGGCATGGAACCAACTGATCACGAATCTCTCGACGCTACGTTGGCGCAGCAATGGCAAATGGACGGCGCCTTGCGTCTTGTACGCGCCCTACGGCGCCTATCTGCCCGGCGGTGCGATCTGGCATAGTCAGGCGAACGAAGCCTCGCTGGCCCACTTTCCAGGAATGTGTGTTGCGATTCCCAGTACGCCGCAAGATGCCGCTGGTCTGTTTTGGACGGCCATGCACTCAGACGATCCCGTCCTGATCCTGCTGCCCAAACATCTGATGCGCAAACCGTTTTCACACCAAGGTACGCTCGAGCCCGTCCCGCTGGGCAAAGCGTCGGTCGTGCGGTCTGGGAACGACATCACGCTTGTCGCGTGGGGGAACACGGTCGAGATTTCGCAGCAGGCTGCCGAGCAACTGGAGGACGAAGTTGATGTCGAAATCCTCGATCTGCGCAGCATTGTGCCTTGGGATCGCGAACGCGTGCTCGCTTCGGTGGCCAAGACCGGTCGTCTGGTTGTAGTCCAAGAGGACACGGAAAACTGTAGCGTTGGTCAGATGTTGATTACCGCCGCGATGCAGGACGCCGACGTGTGGTCGAACATGCGTGCCGCGCCGCAGTTGGTCAGCAAGTCGAATGTGTTGATCGGATTTCACCCGAACCTCGAATTCGGCTGTTTACCTTCGGTCGAGGATGTCGTCGCTGCCGTGCGGAAAGTTTGCCAGCCCGACCAGGAACGTCAGCGCGTCGTTGACCGTGTGGCACCGCCCGTTGTCGCGGTCGACTTGGACGCGGCAGACGACGTCGCGACTGCCGACGCGTTGGACGCGACAGCGAATGCAGCTTCAGCACCCCTACCTTGCCTTCATACCACAACCGATCGCGACGTTGAGATTCTGGTGCCGCACTTGGGTGAAGGGATATACTCCGGCGAGGTTGTCGAACTTCTCCGCAACGTGGGGGACCAGGTTCTGCAAGATGAAGCAATCTGCGAAATCGAATCCGAGAAGGCGACGATGACGATCGAGGCCTCCCACGACGGCCAGATCGTCGCCTGGGATGTGGCCCCCGGCGCAACGGTCAACGTGGGCCAGACCATTGCCAGAATTCGCGCGTCCGCGGACTCTGAAGACCTGACACCCGCAACCATTTCGCCACCCGGCTTATACACGACCGCAACAACGCCAGATCAGCCGTCGCCACTGGCCAGCCTGGAACGCTCAAAGAACGCCATCGCGTTGACGCGGGCCGTGCAGGTTCCGACGGCGGCTGTGAATTCTCGAGTTGTGTGGGAGACCGTTCGTCGCGCGTGCCAGAACATGATGGTGGATGGCAAAGCCTGTTCGCCAACGTCCTTGATTGCCTGGTGTTTGACACAAGCGTGCCGTACCGATGCCGGCGAGAGATTCATCAGCAATTTTTCCAATCGAAGTCCCAACACGGGTTGTTTTGATCTGGGGATTGCGGTTTCACTTCCCGACGACGAACTGGCAACGGCGGTCGTCTCAGACGCGGGCCATCTGACCTGGCCGGAATTTCAATCTCGATACCGCGAGGCGGTCGTAGCGGTACGCGAAGGCGAAGTTCACGATCGGCGCGGGGCGCCGATCCAGCTTTCTACGTTGGGCGGTCACAAGATTGAACAAGCCCACCCGCTGGTTGTGCCGCCGGCCATTGCCACGTTCTTTGTCGGCGAGGCTCACTACGAGCTGATTGAAGAAGCGGGTCGACCCGTGGCCGTGAAAGTCGCAACGCTCATCATGTCGTTCGACCATCGGCTGGTAAACGGTGTCGGCGCGGCGTCGTTTATCAACGAGGTCCGGAGTCAAATCGAGGCTTCTGTTCCCGCTGATTACGACCATCTGAAGACGTCGATCAAGCTGCGCAACGTGGCCTGAGTAGATTGTCGTTGTTCGCGGAAAGGCTGTGAGTAAATCGTGGGATAGGCTTCCAGCCTGTCGTTCTCTAGTCTGCAAACGTTCAACTTGCGTTTGTGGGTGCGCGAATTTCTACGTTATGGGCCGGTCTCCCGACCGGTCCAACTTCGCAGCGAGCTCAGGGTGAATCGTGATTCGCCAGCGTGGCACGGTCGGGAGACCGTGCCACAACACGTCTAGTTCATTT
>Ga0114949_10002975_pt1 | contig 10657 bp, 11 predicted proteins | sample N074metaG_FD_83505 | JGI IMG/M metagenome (GOLD analysis project Ga0114949, IMG submission 83505) | Deep subsurface microbial communities from Kermadec Trench to uncover new lineages of life (NeLLi) - N074 metaG | ecosystem: Environmental > Aquatic > Marine > Ocean trench > Sediment | place... | reverse complement strand
GTGCTCATTTCTAAATCTAATTTTGTTTGGGACAGGATATTATTTTCAAAAATAGCAAAGTTTTTTTCTAATTTCTTGCGTTAGTAAAAAAAATGTGAATATGTTTTGAATTTCAAACAATTAACATGCCTTATTTAGTGTTTTTATTTCATCGTACAAAACATTATACTTATTTAGTAACTGAAAATTTAGGATTACATTATGAAAATTTTTGTCTTATTTATTACACTTATATTATTTAACGGACACATAATTGCAGATGACAGTTTAAAAGTAATTAATGTTTTGCCTGTACCACAATCAATTTCAGCAGAACCTTCTGCAACAATTGAGATTCAATTTAATATGCGTGTCGATCCAACATCTTTTACCGATACTTCTTTTATGGTTTGGGGAAGATGGTCCGGTGTTCATAAGGGAGTATTAGATTTTAATTCCATTGGTACAATTGCATACTTCAATCCTGATAACGATTTCTTTTTCGGAGAGTGGATTACTGTTTCGTTATCGAAAGGAATAAAAGATGAAATGGGGAATAACCTAAGTTTTGGTTATGCGTGGAATTTCTGGACAATTACAACCGAAGGGACACTTGATCTCACACGTACAGCTACCATTGAAGTTAGAGAAGAGGGTGAGGGACACATACAAACTTATGGCACTTATGCAGGAGATTTTAATGGAGATGGCTGGAGCGATTTTTTTGTCCCGAATGAAATATCGAATGACGTTAGAGTATTTATGAATGATAACACAGGCTATTATGGCGACTTTACAATTTATGAAATTACTGGTGGTTCACGCCCAAGCACAAACGAAGGGATGGATTTTAATCTGGATGGTTTGATTGATGTTGCAGTAGGTAATAGCACCAACAATAAGGTAACAGTATTTATTGGCGATGGAACAGGAGGTTTCTCAAGCATTCAAAATTATGCTGCTGACGAGGGGGTGCGTGGTTTAAGTGTAATTGATGTTAACGGTGACGGCTTTATGGATATTGTTACTGCCAATAGAAACGCAAACAATCTCTCTATTTTAATTAATAATGGTGACGGAACATTTGCTTCACCTGTAAATTTTGATGGTAACGGAAACGGAGAGACAGCTTGTGCAACCGCTGATGTAAACGGCGACGGCATTATGGATTTGTATGTCGGTGCAAGAAACAGTAACGAACTAATTCTTTTTATGGGCGATGGCGACGGAGGATTTACATTTTCATCCAAAGTTACGGTGGGAGGCGGACCATGGATGATAACAGCAGGAGATGTGAATAACGATGGTGTTCCCGATGTTGTTTCTGCAAATTCTGGTTCAGCAAATCTTTCTGTTGTTTTTGCCGATGCTAATGGAAACTTATCCGCTCCAGTAAATTATCCAACCGGTAGTTTCCCTCTTGCTATTGATCTTGGTGACATTGACGGCGATGGTGATTTAGAGGTAGTTACAAGCAACTTTTCTACAGCGGATTATACAATGTATGAGAATGATGGAACAGGTAATTATATAAATAGAAGAAACCTTGATGCAAACTCTGCGGGAAGCTGTGCTGTATTGCACGATAGAGATAACGATGGTGATATGGATATGACAGGAATTGATGAATTAGATGATTTGCTCATTCTATTTACAAATGATAATGCTGTAAGTGTTGATGATGAAAATATTTCTCCAAAAATGTTCTCTCTTTCGCAAAATTATCCAAACCCTTTTAATCCATCCACAAAAATTAAATTTACAATTCCGACATCCCCTCCTTACAAAGGAGGGGATGCGATGCAGGAGCTGTTGGTTACCTTGAAAATTTATGATGTTTTGGGAAACGAAATTGCAACGCTAGTAAACCAGGAATTAACACCGGGCGAATACGAGGTTGATTTTTCTGCCATAGGCGGATCCGCCTTTGGCGGAAATGCTTATACAATTACAAGCGGAATATATTTTTATCAATTACGTGCGGGAGAATCATTTACCCAAACAAAGAAAATGATTTTGCTTAGATAATCTTTTTATATAAAGACTGTTTCAATAGAATATTTTCTTGTTTGTCATTCCCACTGCTCGTCCCGATTCATCGGGAAAAGTAGGGATCTAAATTGTAAAAACGGTTTTAGATTCCCGCCTGCCTGTACGGCAGGCAGGTTTACACGGGAATGACAAAAAACTCAAAACTTACAAGAGAACCTTTACAGCTTATTTCCTAACATAAATCTCTTCATCACCAAGAGCTATAACATCTTTTATTGCGCCCTTATCTCCCAGTGAGAGTTCATCGTATTTCATTTCTGATGTGTGATCGGGAGAGATGTAAGGATACATAATATCATACTCATTATCACTATGTCCCAAACCAAATGCATGTCCAAGTTCGTGAATGATAGTTGCTTTTATCTCGCCGTCACTCACAACCACACCACCAAATTTTATTAAGCTTATCTGAACTTTGGAATAATTGATAACTTTATTTCTATTCAAATCATATTCTGTTAGACCAAGATAATTCTCATTATATTTTTCTCCGAGGTCTTCAATAAAATATACTGAGATATCCGCATCTCTTTTAGAACTTACTATAGTATAGTTGATTCTGTCATCAGCTTTTCTCCAAACATCCAATGCATATTTAACATAATTTTTATAAACAGATTTATAATAACGTGATGAAGTTTCTTTAACATAAATTTTAAGTGGAAAATCTGTAATCTTCCAATGCTTTCCATCCCAAAGGGTTCTGCCTGTTCTATCAATATGAAAGTAATTTTCTGTTCTTGTTTCTTCGGATGAATTTTTGTCTCCATATCTTTCGTTATAATTTTGCTTTTGGTTTTTGTTATATCTGGTATTAAAATTATCGTTGCTTGTATATTGATCTCTTCGCTCATGCCTATCTGTGTATTTAACATTATCACGGCTTTTTTTGTTTCTTCTGTATTCATCTAAAAAGTTATCGTTACTTTTTGTGTAACGGTTATAATGTCTGTCAGATGCTTCGCTTATGGTGGAACTGCTGGAATTATCATATAAATTTTGGTACCGCGTAGTAGTAGATTTTGGTTTTTGATGGCTGGAATTATTTTGTGCAAATATTAAATCGGGAGTATTTATAATTAAGATGAGAGCAATAATCAGAATGTTTAGTCTAATAATTTTCATTTGAGGTACCTTTATTTGATTATAGAATTTGTGTCTTGTTCAATTTTTTCTTTAATCGTGTTAATTTGTTAGACAGCTTAGGGCAATTTCTGTTCCCTATAAATTCATTTGAAATTAAGAGAAAAACGACTTATTTAAAGAATCATTGCATTTTTATTGCAACAATAGTGTATAGGATGGTGTGCAGAATGTGATTTGATATGAATAAGAAACCCGCCTTTTTTGAGGGTCGTAATGTTTTTTTTTGGCTTTGACTTAAGTTGCTAACATAAATTGAATGCTGAATATTGATTAACGAATAATGAACTAAGAATGTAACTCGAATACTTCAAAATTCTTCCGTAGGAATGCCTTCGGCATAAAATCGTTAATCAGTGTTCGATATTCTGCTATAGGCATCGAGACTGTGTGAAAAGTAATAATGACAGAATTGTCATTCCCACTGCCTGTCCCGATTCATCGAGAAAAGTGGGAATCTCTTATAATTTTAAATATTTGGATTTCCGTTTTCACGGAAATGACAAATAATAAATACTTTTTACACAAGCTCTATTCCTTCGGAACACGGGAATGACATTTTTATAGGAGACTCAGATATAAAATACTGTGAATTATTATTTAAGAATAATCCAGCTTACTTCCCCCGATAAACTCTCTCATAACCGAATCGTCCGGGACCGGGGAATTATCTGCAACCGGAGAAATATCTTTTAATACTTTAAATACTCTTGACGATCGTTCGTATGCATCTGCTTTTAGAGGATCGCTCTCAAATTTCTTTTCCCATCCGGCAAAGCTGTTTAAAAGCAGGTGCGCATAAAGAGGAAGCTCGTAAGGCATTCCGCTGCTGATAATATAATCCGCTGAGCTGTTGTAAGGAATAATATTTCTCAATTCACTTGAACGAACATAATGCCAATGCTCTAAAGTTTGCTGCGGGTTGTAAGCTCGATGCACAGAATCTCTCAGCATTCTCCTTATCAATCTTATGTCTGTCCATCTGATATATTTTCCGTTAGGTCCTTTCATTTGAAGTAATGGTTCCAAATACAATTTAAACTTTTTATCTAAAGGAATATCCTTGCTGAAATCAGGATACAAACCGTGCAGACTATCAATCAACAGCAGTTCATCTTTCTCTAACCTCATAGGAGTAACGTTGAGTGTACGGGTTCCGGTTTTAAAATCGTAAGATGGAATTAATAATTCTTCGCCATTACTAAGCTTCAGCAAATGTTCATTGATTAATTGCAAGTCTAACGCTTGTGGAGTTTCAAAATCGTAATCACCAAATTCATCTTTAGGATGAAGCTCAAGATCAAAAAAGTAATGATCCACATTGAGCACTTTGAACTTAAATCCTTTTTTAATCAGTTTTTGCTCAACCTTAATTGTTGTTGTTGTTTTACCTGATGAAGAAGGTCCGCTTATCATTACCATTCTTAAACTGTCAAGCCGTTCAATTATCAATTCGGCAGCGAGCGAAACATCATCTTCATAGAGATTTTCAGATTCATGTACAATTTGTGCGAATTCCCCTTTTGCAATTCTTTCGTTTAAAGCCTCAACAGTGTGTAGGTTATGAGATACAGCCCAATCAAGGTTTCGCCAGATTTTAGCCCAGGGAATATTTTCATTTTGTTTTGAATGATGGCGTGCCTCAGCTTCTCTTCTTTTTGCAGCTTCGTCTCGGTAGAGGATAAATTCCTTTGTAACTTTTGCATGACCGTTTTCAACTAACACTTTTTCAACAACATCCTGAATATCCTCAATGTGAGGATTTGTTTCAGCAGAAAATTTTTGATTGAGAATTTCAACCACCTGGATAGACAATGCTTTGGCTGTTTCTTTATCTCTTCCGCCAACTGCCACTACAGCGCGGTAAATTGCGTTTGCAATCCTCTCCTGGTTAAAGGGAACGATAGCGCCGCTTCTTTTTATAACGTGAGTGATTTTGTTTATCATTTTTGTTCCGTTAATCTTAATCTGATTAAAACTTTTTCACTTTTATAAAATATAATAATTAGGCAAGAAGATCTTTGTAATTAACATTTCGTTCAACAAACGCTTACACATAAGAACATGTTGGAATTACTTTTAAATTATTTGCCTTTGCATAATTGAAAGCACTACTTAAAACACCCTCATAATGAAGGATGTTTTTTTATTTAAGATAGTTAATAAACTCTTCTACTGTTAGGTTTGCTTGCCTAAGTATATTAGCAAGCGTTCCTTTAGGAATATCTTTTCTATGACGAGGTATCGTTACTCGAAGTTCCGGTTTTGTTTTATGTAAAAGACGAGCGTGGCTGCCTTTCTGGTGGTGAATGTAGAATCCTGCACGTTTAAGGGCTTTGATTACCTGGGTGGGTTTAATAATAGGAAGAACTGGCATTCAACTATTTAAATAGTAACTGCAAGAGATTCTTTGATGGGTTCGTTCTCGAGTATGACATCACGAGGTATATCTTCACCTAATTTAAAGGCACTCTCCAAGTAACAGCGGATAGCATCAATTGCCATTTCACGTGCCTCTTTCAGAGATTCACCAAAAGTGCAGATTTCAGGAATAGCAGGTACCACAACATTATAACCGCCTTCTTCTGCTGGTTCAAATATGACTGTATATTGGTACTGAGACAAAATATTTTCTATGTTGATTGTTTTATTGATGTCAAGATACATTGTTTAAGCATACTTGTCAAGATTCTTTGTCTGCTGACTCATCTCGCCCAGTTGTTGCTGGTCGGCGCGCGACTTATTCCTCACATAATTGAGTTTCTAAAACCCTTCCCAAGTTGCGCCTATATTGACATTTGTAACCGATAGCGGATTTGTAAAGCTTTGAATAATATTAGGGGATTCTATTGAATATTGACCTTCACTACCATCAGCGGATAATTCTCCTGCGCTGTTAAAATCCGAGGCAAATTATGCCAGCAAATCATTGTACTTATTATTTCTTTCAACAAATGCCTGCACATAAGAACAGGTTGGAATTACTTTTAAATTATTTGCCTTTGCATAATTGAAAGCATACTCAACAACAATTTTAGCAATAACTTTACCTCTTAATTCAGGAGGTGTAAATGTAGATGAGAAATCAATTTTATCATTAAAAATATTGTAAGATAAGTATGCTTTGTGTCCTTCAACTTCAGCAACAAAGCGTTCGTTCTCTTTATCGTGTTTTACTTCAATATCCATTCTTAACCTTTAAACCAATCTTTAATTTTAAAACTGTAATCTTTATTGGAAAATGCTCCCTGGTTGCCATAGAAAGTTTTTTCGGCAAATCTAACTTTATTTTCAATATTTACAACCACTGCGGTTGAACACCTTGTTCCATACTTTGGAGATTGAATAAAGATTGATGATAGTACCTTTTCCCATTCCATCCCTACACCTGTATCGGGGAGCTCGTCATCTTTTGCTTTTCGTGTGTCGTTTAAAAGACTTAAGAGTTCCCATGGATGAACCTTATCATGTTTAAGTAATGTCGACAATACTCCTTTGCTCTTTTTTACTTTGTACCACTCTGTATTTAATGTGGCATTGCTCAATCCGTAGATACCCGGTTCAAGTTTCTTAAATCCGTTTGTATGAGTGGAAAAATAAAACAGTTCATCAACGCTGCCAAGTATAAGATTAAAACCATTGTAATCTTGTAATACAGGTTTTATCTTTTCATAATAATTTTCGGCAGAAATATCATTATTCAGAAAATCCAATGTTAGCATTCCACGTGAAGGAGCAGTTTCTTTTATATTTTTTAAATCTCTGTAATTTGTGACTGCTGCAAATCTTCCTCCCTTTGTTATTCCCATCCAGGTTCCCCCGGCTTGTAAATCCTTACCAGCAAGCAATTCCGGATGATCTTTCCAAAAATCAGCCTGTTCGGTCGGACGATCATAAAACTCATCTCTGTTTGCTGCAAAAATGAATTTATATTTTGGATGAGATCTGTATGCGAAAACTATTAAGCACATATACTAAAAAATTATTTGGAAATGTTTTTCTACCATAATTTAATAAAACGTAAACTAATTAGCTTGAATTTATAATATCTTTTAGTTTCAATTCCTCAACTAGAAAATTATAATTTTTAAAATGCACACCATCCCAGCCAAAGCTTTTTGCTGCATTTACATATTCTTCAATATCATCTATAAAAATATGCTCTTCAGCAGGTGAGCCGGAAGATTTTTCAACAGCACGGTAAATTTTCTCTTCCGGTTTGACCGCACCAATCCTGTGTGAGAGAATCAGGTCGTCAAAATATTTAAGAAAACCGTAGTGTTCCCATCCGTACTTTTCGTGTATTGAGTTTGTGTTTGAGAGCAGGATCAATTTGTATTTCTTTTTCAGTACGGGAAGAAGTGCAGCAACCTCTTTATTTTGTTTGAAGACGGATGAAAAATAATTGCAGAACGTTTCTCCGTCGATGGAGTGGTCAAGAATTTCAAGCATTCTTTCAATAAACTTCTCATCACTTATTTTCCCCCGCTCAAAATCTCTGTGGAATTCATTGTTGGCGAAGTAGGTATCAACAAAATGTTTGCCAGATCCTTCCTTTACCGCATCGAGTTTTTTGATAAGAATATTGTAATCAAAAGGAATTAGCACGTTGCCAAGATCAAAAACAATAACAGAATATTTTCTTTTCTCCATTATTCAGGTATCTCGAAAACAGAATCTTTTAATCCCTTATTTAACTTTACGCTGCTAACGTTCATCTCAATTGTCTGCATACCGACTGATTGTTTAATTTTAAAAGGAAATTTCAAACCGTCAACTTCTTTATAATTGCTGTAAAAAGTTTCCTGCTGAAAGCTTCCCTGTGTGGTTTCAACCTCTTTTACCTCTTTTATTTTTAATCCTAGATCAATTGAATAGAACTGCACCCAATTTGTACCGCTCTCAGTTGTCAATTCAATTTTATAACAGTCCGTGCTGTCAATAGTTTCAATTCCGATTAATTCAAGCGAAACTCCGTACGCTTCCGGATCAAGAAGAAAATTCATTGCTGCTTCCAGTTTTAATTTTTCCAGTTTTTTATTATCAAACTCGGTTTTCTCATCACCTACAATCATAACTCCTTTCGTACCATCGTAAAAAATAGTCTGTTTCATTTCTCCCGACCGAATACTTTGTTTTAATTTGTCCGGAGCTTTCTGTTTAATTACGATGCTTAAATTTTGTCCCATTATTTCGCCGCGCATAATTGTTGTTCGATCTTTAACTTTTGAAAATCTTTCTTTTCCGCCAATTGCTTCCAAATAAATATCAATTACACCATTTACAGTTAATCCTTCAGGAACTTGTTTCATCGTTACATTTATTTCAGGAGGGTTGGTATCTGTACTATCCTGAGCTAATGTTTTTTGTGGGTTTACTAAAACAACTATTAATAAAGTTGCGGTTAATAAAAAGTTTACTTTTATCATGTTTTTAATACCCGAATGTTGTGAATTTTACTTGTTTTCAGGCATCAAATTTACCAATAATTGTACGATAATTAAATTAAAAGAATAATAATATTGGCAAAGTTATTGTTTTTGATTTGACTGATATTATAATATTCGTTTAGTTTTACATTTACTTTAAAAAGAATTTAGGAAAATTGCTAACCGGATGAAACGAATATGAAAACCATTTACATTCAAGACAATGATTTTACATTTGAAATGGAATTATGTATGGATGTATGGTTGAATGGATGCATGAAGAATGATCCAAAAATATCATCAAAAGGCATCTATATAATTACTTATGGCTTCAGTACATACAATCATCCAGTCATACATTCATACTTAGCCAAGGCAAAGGTTATAAAAATAAACAGATGAAAAAAATATTAGTGATTGGTGCAGGCAGGACCTCCATCACTTTAGTTTCTTACCTAATTAAGAAAGCCGAAGAGCAAAACTGGCAAATAACAGTTGCAGATCAATCCCTCAAATTAGCTCAGGAAAAAGCCGGGGACCATCCCAGAACCCGTGCAATAAGCTTTGATGTTAATAATACAAAACAAAGAAGAAAAGAATTATCAAAAGCAGATGTTGTAGTATCTTTGCTTCCCTCAACTCTTCATGTAAAACTGGTTGAAGATTGTTTAGAATATAAAGTTCACCTGCTAACAGCATCCTATGTTTCTCCCGAGATGAAAAATTACAATGAAAGTGCAATTAAGTCGGGTGTGATATTGCTTAATGAAATGGGGCTGGATCCGGGCATAGATCACATGGATACAATGAGATTGATTACGCAAATAAAAGATAAAGGAGGTAAAATATTCTCATTAAAATCTTACGGCGGCGGATTAATTACACCTGAAAGTGATACGAATCCCTGGGGTTATAAAATTACCTGGAGCCCGATGAATGTTGTTACTGCAGGAATGGCAAGTGCGCGTTATGTTAAGGAAGGCAAATTAAAAATTGTACCTTACAACAGGTTATTTTTAGATACGGAAATTGTTGAAGTTCCCGGTGTTGGAAAATACGAATCATACCCAAACAGAGATTCCATTAAGTACAGAAAGATTTATCATCTTCAACAAATTCCAAATGTGTACCGCGGTTCATTACGGAAGATTGGTTTTTGCGATGCATGGAATGCCCTGGTTAAAATTGGTCTCACGGATAACAGGTATATCGTTCCCGAATCTCAAAGATTTACTTATGAGCAGTGGCTCTCCATCTACCTGATAAAAAGAAACGGTACGACAACAAAAGAAGCGCTGCTGGAATTTTTAGATATCTCCCCCGATAGCGAGGTAATGGAAAGATTGGAATGGCTTGGTTTATTAGGTGATAAAAAAATAAGAATTAAAAACGCAACACCTGCAGAAATACTGTTAGACTTGTTGATACAAAAATGGGAGTTTAAAAAGAGTGATAGGGATATGGTTATACTTCAAACCGAAATTGAGTATGAAATAAAAAATAAAAAGGAAAAAATAATTTCATCTTTGGTGGTTAAAGGAGAAGACTACGTTCATACGGCGATGGCACGAACAGTAGGACTTCCGCTGGGAATAGGTGTTAATTTAATTTTAAATGATAAGATTAAAGAGAGAGGGGTAATAATTCCAATTCATCGTGATATATTCAGACCAACCTTAAAAGAGTTAGCCGAATATGGTATTGAACCAACAGAGATTGTAACTAAAATTTAGAATAATAAAAACAAATTAGCTTTTCAGAAGACTTTAAAATTTTTGATTATCATTTTTCGATATATTCCTTCATATACTTAAACTCATCTGTAAATTCACCTTTCCACATTATAACAGCGCGCTTAATTTCCGGAGCCAGTTCTGAATCAGCAAAAGATTTTTTATAATCAGCACTCACAATGTTTTTGTAAACCGGAGCCAGGTTGCCGCCGAATTGAATAGATGCATCAGCAGAAAATTCACAGGGCAGATTTGTTACAGCCATGACTGCAATACCCTCACCTTCAAATCCATCTGTTATCATTTCGGTTTCAGGATTAT
>Ga0114949_10002974_pt1 | contig 10661 bp, 8 predicted proteins | sample N074metaG_FD_83505 | JGI IMG/M metagenome (GOLD analysis project Ga0114949, IMG submission 83505) | Deep subsurface microbial communities from Kermadec Trench to uncover new lineages of life (NeLLi) - N074 metaG | ecosystem: Environmental > Aquatic > Marine > Ocean trench > Sediment | place... | reverse complement strand
GAAAATTCAATCCTGTGGAATGGTGGCACGGACCATGAGCCCCGGCCAAGGTTCAAGCCAAAACATTGCTACGGGAATCCCCCCACCCCTACATCCGGTCCACCGCGCTGGGGGCGTCCAACTCGCGGCGCTTTTGGACCGCGTCGTAGTAGGGGGCGTGGGTGGGGCGGTCGATGTAGCGACCGACGCCGCGCTCCGTGCGGATCTCGCCGTCCTGATAGACCACCTTGCCCTGGCTGATGGTGACCGTGTTGATGCCCTTGACGGTCATGCCCTCGAAGATGTTGAAGTCCACGTTCTGGTGGTGGGTCTCCTTGGAGATGGTGCGCTCCCGGGTCGGGTCCCAGATCGCGATGTCGGCGTCGGCGCCCACCGAGATCGAGCCCTTGCGGGGATAGATGTTGAAGATCTTGGCGGCGTTGGTGGAGGTGATCGCCACGAACTCGTTGACGGTCAGGCGGCCAGAGTTGACCCCGTGGTGCCACAGCACGTGCATGCGGTCCTCGATGCCGCCGGTGCCGTTGGGGATCTGGGTGAAGTTGTTGTGGCCCATGCGCTTCTGGGGGGCGCAGAAGCAGCAGTGGTCGGTCGCCGTGGTCTGGAGCATGCCGGCCTGGAGGCCGCGCCAGAGCGCTTCCTGGTGCTTCTTGGGGCGGAACGGCGGGCTCATGACATGGGCCGCGGCGGTGTCCCAGTCCGGGTCCCGATAGACCGAATCGTCCACCAGCAGGTGGCCGGCCAGGACCTCGCCGAAGACCCGCTGGCCGTCGCGCCGGGCCCGGGTGATGGCCTCCAGGGATTCGATGCAGGAGTTGTGGACGATGTAGAGCGGCACGTCCATCACCTGGGCGATCCGGATCGCCCGGTTCGCCGCCTCGCCCTCCACCTCCGGCGGCCGGGACAAGGGATGGCCTTCGGGCCCGGTGATGCCACGGTTCAATATCTCCTGCTGCAGGTGGAACACCAGGTCGCCGTTCTCCGCGTGCACCGTGCAGATGGCGCCCAGCTCCCGGGCCCGGCCGAAGGACTTCACCAGGATCTCGTCGTCGGCCATGATGGCGCCCTTGTAGGCCATGAAGTGCTTGAAGGAGTTGACGCCGCACTCGGTGGTCAGGGTCTCCATGGCCTTGTGGACGCTGTCGTCCCACCAGGTGATGGCCACGTGGAAGCTATAGTCCCCGGCGGCCTTCTCGGCCCAGCCGCGCCAGGTGTGGTAGGCCTCCATGATGTCCTGCTGGGGGTTGGGAATGACGAAATCGATGATCATGGTGGTGCCGCCCACCATGCCCGCCGTGGTGCCGCTGAAGAAGTCCTCCGAGGCGACCGTGCCCATGAAGGGCAGCTCCATGTGGGTGTGGGGGTCGATCCCGCCCGGCAGGACAAATGCGCCGCCGGCGTCGATCACCTGGGCCCCGTCGGGCGCCTCCAGGCTCTCGCCCACGGCCACGATCTTGCCGCCGCTGGTCAGCACGTCCGCCCGCTGGGACAGGTCCGCCGTCACCACCGTGCCGCCCCTGATCAGGATCGCCATTCGCCACCTCCTCCGCTGGTCGAAGCCCCGCTCGGCGGCCGATGCCGCCCCGTGGCGGCCGACACCGGTCGTCGTTGAGGCCCGAAAGTTGTCCGCTCGGTCAATTTTGCATCATGTCCCCGCCCCTGGCGAGTCCGCAGTTGGCAAAGCCCATAAACGCCTTGCCTCGCTCCGGCGGACTGCTAGAATTTCTGACCGATTGGTCAATCTTTCTGCGCCGATAGGGGCGTGGGGCAGCATGGGGAGTGGGACATGACGACGGTGAGGGCCGGGCTGATCCAGATGAGCCTGAAGGCGGAGACCTCCCAATCGCCGGAGGCGATCCGCGACAAGATGATCGAGGCCCATCTCCCCCTGATCGACGAGGCCGGGGCCAAGGGGGTCCAGGTCCTGTGCCTGCAGGAGGTCTTCTCCCAGCCCTATTTCTGCCCGAGCCAGGACGTCAAGTGGTACGCAGCCACCGAGAAGGTGCCCGATGGTCCCACCGTCAAGCTGATGCAGGACTATGCCAAGAAGCATGCCATGGTGATCGTGGTGCCGATCTACGAGGAGCACATCACCGGCGTCTACTACAACACCGCCGCCGTGATCGATGCCGACGGCAGCTATCTGGGCAAGTACCGCAAGACCCACATCCCCCAGGTCGCCGGCTTCTACGAGAAGTTCTTCTTCAAGCCGGGCAATTCCGGCTGGCCCCTGTTTCGGACCGCCTATTGCAAGCTCGGGGTCTACATCTGCTACGACCGGCATTTCCCGGAGGGCTGGCGCGCCCTGGCGCTCAACGGCGCGGAGTACATCGTCAATCCCTCGGCCACCGTGGCCGGCCTCAGCCAGTATCTGTGGAAGCTGGAGCAACCGGCCTCGGCCGTGGCCAACGGGGTCTATATCGGCGCGGTCAACCGGGTCGGCACCGAGGCGCCCTGGAACATCGGCAAGTTCTACGGCAGCAGCTACATCGTCAATCCCCGGGGCGAGTTCCTGGTGGAGGCCAGCGAGGACCAGGACGAGCTGGTGGTGGCCGACATGGACATGGACGTGGTCCGCGAGGTCCGCAATCTCTGGCAGTTCTTCCGGGACCGCCGTCCGGAAACCTATGGGTCCCTGACCGAGGTCTAGCGGAGTGGAGGCCGCCGTGGGGACGGTGGGCGAAGCCTTGCTGCGCCGTCTGAAGGCGGTGGGGGTCGACTATCTCTTCGCCAACGGCGGTACCGACTTTGCGCCCATCATCGAGGCCTTCGCCCGCAACGGCGCGGGGGCGGCCGAGGTCTTGCCCCGGCCCCTGGTCATGCCCCACGAGAGCGCGGCGGTGGCCATGGCCCACGGCACTTTTCTGGCGACCGGCCGGCCCCAGGCGGTCATGGTCCACACCAACGTGGGCCTGGCCAACGCGGTCATGGGCACGATCAACGCGGCGGTGGAAAACATTCCGATCCTGCTGTTTTCCGGGCGCACGCCGATCACCGAGACCGGACGGCCGGGCAGTCGGACCGCCCCGATCAACTGGGGCCAGGAAATGCGCGACCAGGCCGCCCTGGTGCGCGAGTGCGTGAAGTGGGAGTTCGAGCTCCGCTACGGGGACCAGGTCGCCGATCTGGTCGACCGGGCCCTGGCGGTGGCCACCAGCGCACCCCAGGGACCGGTCTATATGAGCCTGCCCCGGGAAGTGCTGTGCGAGCCCATGGCGCTCGACGGCCTGTCCGAGTCCACCCGTCTCTCGCCCGCCGTGGCCGCCCCGCGCGCCGCCGACCTGGACGCCGCCGCGGGACTGCTGGCCGGCGCCCGGCGCCCCCTGGTGATCGCCCAGCGCGGCAGCGCGGCCAGCTTCCACGGGCTCGCTCGCTTCGCCGAGCGCTTCACCCTGCCTGTGGTCGAGTTTTGGCCGTCTCGCAACGCCATGGCCAGCGACAGCCCTATGCATGCGGGCTTCGATCCAGCACCCTGGCTGGAGCGGGCCGATGTGGTGCTGGTGCTGGATGCCCTGGTGCCGTGGATCCCCGAGCGCCACCCGGTTCCAGGGGACTGCAAGGTGATCCAGGCGGGGCCCGACCCGCTGTTCGCGCGCCACCCGGTCCGAGGCTTCCCGGCGGATGTGGTCTTGACCGGCCAGGTGGCCGCCGTGCTCGATGGCCTGACCCCGCCCCTGGCCGCCCGCCTGGACGGGCAAGACGAGGGTATCGCCGCCCGCGGCCGCTCGATCGCGGCGCGCACCACCGCCGACCGGGCGGCCCGGCGGGCCACGGCCCAGGCGGGCGCGACCACGCCCATGTCGCCGGCCTGGGTGTCCCACTGCGTTTCCCAAGCCCTGGGCGCGGACGGCATCGTGGTCTCGGAACTGGGCTGCGACCCGGCTTACATGACCCTCACCAAGCCCGGCCGGTTCTTCTGCCACGCGCTTTCGGGCGGGCTCGGCTGGGCCATGCCGGCCGCCTTGGGCGTGAAGCTCGCCAAGCCGGACGCCGTGGTCGCGGCCTGCGTGGGCGACGGTTCCTATCTCTTCGCCAACCCCGCCGCCTGCCACCAGATCGCCGAGGCCCACGATCTGCCCCTGCTGACCATCGTGTTCAACAACGGCCAGTGGAACGCGGTCCGGCGCTCGACCCTCGAGATCTACCCCGACGGCCACGCGGCGCGGACCAATGTCATGCCGATCACCTCCCTGCAGCCGGCTCCGGACTACACCCTCTACGCCAAGGCCAGCCGCGGCTGGGCCCAACGGGTGGAGAACGGCGAGGATCTGCCCGGGGCACTAGAGCAGGCGATCGCCGTGGTTCGGGAGGAAAAGCGACAGGCGCTGCTCGACGTGGCGGTGGCGGCGGCCTAAGCTGTCCGTTCCATAGGACGGCGAAACTCATATGAAGGCGAAAAGCCTCGATGTCGCGTCCAGTTCGAATGGGAGGACTTCCATGAAAAGATTCGCAGCTTTCGTCGCGGCCATCGCGGCCTCTGCCCTGTGGACCCTGCCGGCCTCGGCGGCCGAGGTCACCTTGACCATCCATCACTTCCTGGGGCCGAAATCGCCGGCCCACGCCAAGTTCATCGCGCCCTGGGCCAAGGCGATCGAGGAGCAGTCCGGGGGACGGATCGCGGTGGAGATCTTTCCCTCCATGTCGATGGGCGGCAAACCCCCGGAACTCTACCGCCAGGTCCGCGACGGCGCGGCCGACGTGGTCTGGACCCTGATCGGATACACCCCGGGCGTGTTCCCGCGCTCCGAGGTCTTCGAGCTGCCCACGGTACACAGGGGCAGCGCCCTGGCGACCACCCTGGCGATCCAGGAAAACCTGGATCTCATCGCCGACGACTACAAGGACATTAAACCGATCCTGGTGCACGTCCATGCCGGCCAGGCGATCCACATGGTCGACCGGAAGATCGCCGGACCCGAGGACCTGAAGAACCTGAAGATCCGCATCCCGTCGCGCACCGGCGCCTGGGTGCTCGAGGCCTGGGGCGCCGAGCCCGTGGGCATGCCGGTCCCGGCCCTGCCCCAGGCGCTCGCCAAGGGAGTGGTGGACGGCGCCATGGTGCCCTTCGAGATCTTCCCGCCCCTGAAGCTCCAGGAGCTGACCAAGTATTCCCACGAGGCCGTCGACGGCGGACGCTTTGGCACCTCGGTGTTCCTTTTCGCCATGAACAAGGAGCGCTACGAAACCTTGCCCGACGACCTGAAGGCGGTGATCGACGCCAATTCGGGCGCCGCCATCGCCGGGCGGGTCGGTGCGCTCTGGGACTCGATCGAAGCGCCGGGACGGGCCGCCCAGGAGAAATCCGGCGGCGAGATCATCCAGCTGGACGCGGCCGCCTCGGCCCAGTTCGACGCCCTGAGCGAGACCGTGGTCCAACGATGGATCGCCGAGGTGAACGACAAGGGCATCGATGGCGCCGCCCTGGTGGCCGCCGCCCGCGCCTCGATCGCGAAGTACACGAAGTAGCCAATGATGGGTGCCCGAGCCGACGGCCGGACGGCCGTTGGTCCAAGGCCATGGCTTGGGCGGAAAACACAAGATGGGAGGGAGTGCGTTGTTCAAGCAAACGATCAAGTTCACCCGGCTGATATCACTGGCCCTGGCGGCCCTGCTGGCCGCGGTGGCGGGCACCGCCCAGACGGCGGCGGCCCAAACGCTCAAGGTGGCGGCCGTCTTCGAGACCCCGATCGAGGAGCCCTGGGTCAACCAGATCCACGTGGCGCTCTTGAAGGCCAAGGACGAGCTGGGCATCGAGTACACCTGGTCCGAAAGCGTGAAGTCCGCCGACTTCGCCCGGGTGATGCGAGAGTATGCCGAGAAGGGCTACCAGCTGATCATGGGCGATTCCTTCGGGGCCGAGCGGATCGCGCGCCGGGTCGCCAAGGACTACAAGGACGTGGCCTTCGTGTTCGGCTCCGGGATCGGACCGGCGGAGCCCAACTTCGGGGTCTTCGACAACTGGATCCACGAGCCCGCCTACCTCTCGGGCATGATCGCCGGCAAGATGACCAAGACCAACGTCGTGGGCGTGGTGGCGGCCATGCCGATCCCGGAGGTCAACCGCCTGTCCAACGCCTTTTGCGCGGGCGCCAAGGAGGTCAACGACCAGGTCCGCTGCAAGTTCTCCTTCATCGGCTCCTTCTTCGATCCGCCCAAGGCCAAGGAAGCGGCCCTGGCCCAGATCGAAGCCGGCGTGGACGTGATCTACGCCGAGCGCTTCGGCGTCATCGAGGCCGCCGCCGAGAAGGGCGTGCTGGCGATCTCCAACATGTCCGACCAGGCCAGCCTGGGGCCCGACACGGTGATCACCGGCCCGGTCTGGGACATGTGGCCGACGGTCAAGAACGCGATCAGCCTGGTCAAGGCCGGGGTGTTCAGCTCCCAGGACTTCGGCGGTTTCTCTTACATGGGCAAGGGCGGCTCCTATCTGGCGCCCTACCACGCCTGGGAGGACAAGCTTCCCGCCGAGGTCAAGACCATGGTCGCCGAGCGGACCCAGGAGATCCTGGACGGAACCTTCCGGGTCGGCATCGACGAGAGCATTCCGCGCTCCGAATAGACGATCAAGTCCTCGGACCGTCGCCCGTAGCCAAGCGGTTGAACCCGTTTGGCTACGGCTCGGAATAGGGACCCAGTCATGGCGGAACCGGGTCGGGCGCCGCTGCTCGCCATGAGCGGCATCTGCAAGAGCTTCGGCGCCGTGTGCGCCAACCAGGCCGTGGACCTGGTGGTCCGGGCCGGCGACGTGGTCGGCTTGCTGGGCGAGAACGGCGCCGGCAAGACCACCCTCATGAACATCCTCTTCGGCGCCTACGCCGCCGACGACGGAGAGATCCAGGTCGACGGGCGTCCGGTCACCATCGACAGCCCGGCCGATGCGCTGGCCCTGGGCATCGGCATGGTGCATCAGCATTTCCACCTGGTGCCCAGCCACACGGTCCTGGAAAACCTCATGGTGGGACAGAAGGGCCGGGCCGGCCGCCTGGACGTCGCCGCGGCGCGCGCCCGCCTGGGCGAGATCGCCGAGCGCTACGGCCTGGCCCTGGACGGCGACGCCCTGGTGGGCGACCTGGCGATCGGCGAGCAGCAGCGCCTGGAGATCGTCAAGGCGCTCTATCACGGCGCCCGGATTCTGATCCTCGACGAGCCCACGGCGGTCTTGACGCCCCAGGAAGCCGACAGCCTGTTCCAGGCCCTGAAGTCCATGGTCGCGGCGGGCGGCGAGGGCGCCGGCGGCATGGGCATCATCTTCATCAGCCACAAGCTCCGCGAGGTTCGCGCCCTGACCAACCGGATCGTGGTGATGCGCCGCGGACGGGTGGTTGCCACCCTGGACGACGTGGCCGGGGTGAGCGATCGCCAGCTCGCGGAGTTGATGTGCGGCCGCGAGGTGACGCCGCCGGTCCGGCCCCAGGCGACGGCCGGAGAGCCGTTGCTCAGCCTGCGCCAGATCAACACCGGGGGCGGCAGACGATCGCGCCTGAAGGATCTCTCCTTGGAGGTGCTGGGCGGCCGCATTCTGGGCATCGCCGGGGTTTCCGGCAACGGCCAGGGGGAGTTGGCCAACGTGATCGCCGGCACCCTCAAGCCGGTCTCCGGCCAAATCCGTGTCGGGGGAAAGCCGGTGCCCCGGCCCAGTCCGCGCGCCCTGCAACGCCTGGGCGTCGGCCGAATTCCGGAAGACCGGATCGGCACCGGCCTGCTGATCTCCCTGCCGCTCACCGACTCCATGGTGCTGCCCTTGGTCCATCGGCCGCCGTTCAGCCGCTTCGGCCTCTTGAACCGGCGCGCGATCAAGGACTTCGTGGAGACCCAGATCGAGCGCTTCGCGATCCAGGCGGACGGCGCCGAGGCGCGCACCGGCACCCTCTCGGGCGGCAACTTGCAGAAGGCCCTGCTGGCCCGCGAACTTTCGATCGATCCCCTGGTGCTGCTGGCCGCCCAGCCGACCCGGGGCCTGGACGTGGCCGCCGCCGGCTTCGTCCACGAGCAGTTCCTGGACCTTCGCGCCCGGGGCCGGGCCATCGTGCTGATCAGCGAGGATCTGGAGGAGCTGTTCCTGTTGAGCGATGAGATCGCCGTGATCTACGAGGGCCGGATCACCGATCCCATTCCGATCGAGCAGGCGACGGTCCGGCAGATCGGCCTGCTGATGACCGGCGCGGGCGGGACGGCGTGATGGGCTTGCGGCTCGAAAAGCGCGCCGATTCACCGCTCTGGCTGAACCTCCTGCTGCCCCTGGCCGCGGTGACGGCGGCCCTGGTGCTGTGCAGCGGCCTCATAGCCATGGCCGGAGCCAACCCGATCGCCGCGTACTGGGCCATGTTCTCCGGCGCCTTGGGCACCCGCTTCAACCTGGTGGAGACCTTGGTCAAGGCCGCACCGCTGATCTTCACCGGCCTGGCGGTGGCGGTGGCCTTTCGGGCCAAGTTCTGGAACATCGGCGCCGAAGGCCAACTGCTGGCCGGGGCCATGGCGGCGGCCTTCATCGGGGCCCGGGAGGACCTGCCCACCGGCGTCCTGGTGCCCGCGATGATCGCCGGGGGCGCCCTTGCCGGGGCGCTCTGGGCCCTGGTCCCGGCTCTGCTCAAGACCCACTTTCGGGTCGACGACGTGGTGAGCTCGCTGTTGCTCAACTTCGTCCTGTTCTACGTCATGATGGCCTTGCTGGACGGCCCTTGGAAGGACCCCTTGAGCGGCTATCCGGATTCGCCGGATATCCGCCTGGACGCGGAATTTCCGATCCTGCTCGAGGCCACGCGCCTGCACCTGGGGATCTTTCTGAGCCTGGTGGCCGCGCCGCTGGTCTGGTTTTTGATGGCGCGCACGACCCTTGGTTTCGCGATCCGGGCGGTCGGCGAAAACCCGGTGGCGGCGCGCTACGCCGGCTTCAATATCGCCGCGGTGATCGTGGCGACGGCGGCGATCTCGGGCGCCCTGGCCGGGCTCGCCGGGGTCGGCGAGGTGGCCGGCATCCATTTCCAGGTCATGGCCGGCCTGTCCCCGGGCTACGGTTACACCGGCATCGTCATCGCCATGCTGGCCCGGCTCAATCCCCTGGGCGTGGTGCCGGCGGCGATTTATCTCTCGATCATCATCACCGGGGCCGAGGCCATGTCCCGGGCCACCGGGGTGCCGGTCTTCGTCGCCGAGGTGATCCAGGGGGCCTCGCTCCTGACCATGCTGGCGGCCCTGCTCTTCACCACCCACCGACTCCGCATCACGGGCCAGGCCCATGGATGAAATCCTCGCCCAGGTGTTTCAGATCGGCTTTTTCGCGGCCGTGATCCGGATCGCCACGCCGCTGATCTTCGCCACCCTGGGCGAGATGTTCGCCGAGCGCGCCGGGGTGCTCAACCTGGGCGTCGAGGGCATCATGCTGCTCTCGGCCATGACCGGTTTCTCGGCCGCTTATTTCACCGGCAGCCTGTGGCTGGGGGTGCTGGCGGCCATGGCGACCGGCGTGGTGGCCGGGGCCCTGATGGGCCTCCTGACGGTCAGCCTGGGGCTCAGCCAGCACGTCTCGGGCATCGGGGTCACCCTGCTGTGCAGCGGGCTGGCGTTCTTCTTCTACCGGCTGATCTTCGGGCAACCCTCGCCGCCGCCCAACATCCATGCCTTCGAGACGGTGGCGGTTCCCGGGCTGTCGCAGATCCCGGTTCTGGGGGCGATTGTTTTCGACCAGACGGCCCTGGTCTACATCGCCTTCGCCTTGGTGCCGGCGGCGGCCTTCGTGCTCTACAAAACCCCCTGGGGCCTGGCGCTGCGCACCGTGGGCGAGGACCCCCACGCGGCCGATTCAGCTGGCGTGAACGTGTTTCTCACCCGCTACCAGGCGCTCATGGTCTCCGGGGCGTTGATGGGCTGTGCCGGTGTGTTCCTGTCCATGGTCCAGTTCAACGCCTTCACCTTCGGGGTGATTTCCGGCCGGGGCTGGGTCTGCATCGCCCTGGTGGTTTTCGGCCAGTGGAGCCCCTGGAAGAGCGCCGGCGGGGCCCTGCTCTTCGCCCTGATCGACGCCTTGCAGCTGAGGCTCCAGGCCAGCAGCCTGATCGACCTGCCCTATCAGGTGTTCCTGATGATGCCCTTCGTGCTGACCATCGTGGCCATGGCCGTGGTCTCGCGCAACGCCCGCGCGCCGGCCGCCCTCCTGGTCCCCTTCCGCAAGGAGGAGCGCTAGCAATTATGGGCCTATTAAGGTCCTATTAAGGGGACACGTTATTTAATTCTGCTATTAAGGGGACAATTATGGGGACACGTTATTTAATTAGACAATTATGGGGACACGTTATTTAATTCGGCGTGTCGCTTGCCTAATTAAATAACGTGTCCCCATAATTACTAATTAAATAACGTGTCCCCATAATTAATAGGAGGCGTTCATGGCCCGCTTGGCGCGCATCGTCGTTCCCCAGGTCCCGCACCACGTCACCCAACGGGGCAACCGCCGTCAACAGACCTTCTTTCGGGACGGCGACTATAGCGCCTACCTGGACCTCATGGCCGAGTGGTGTGCCAAGGAGGGGGTCGAGGTCTGGGCCTATTGCCTCATGCCCAACCACGTGCACCTGATCGCCGTGCCCGAGACGGCTCAGGCCTTGGGGCGGGCGATCGGCGAAACCCACCGGCGCTACACCCGCCGCATCAACGCCCGGGAGGATTGG
>Ga0114949_10002973_pt1 | contig 10661 bp, 10 predicted proteins | sample N074metaG_FD_83505 | JGI IMG/M metagenome (GOLD analysis project Ga0114949, IMG submission 83505) | Deep subsurface microbial communities from Kermadec Trench to uncover new lineages of life (NeLLi) - N074 metaG | ecosystem: Environmental > Aquatic > Marine > Ocean trench > Sediment | place... | reverse complement strand
TGGAGACGATCACCCGTCGTAGTGTGCCCACCGATAATTCTCATACACCCCTGGCTGTACTCGGTGGTAGTGGTGAAGCCCTGGCGGAACAATATCGGGTTGAGGCAGTGGGGGAGCAAGCCTGGCGACTTGTGCCTCGTTCCGAAAATGCCGATTTCACGGCCCTGGTACTGCATTTTGATGGCAACATGCCGGTGCTGATGATCGTGGAGGACCCGCTGCTGCGCAGTACCGAGATCCATTTTATAAACACCGAATTGAACCCGCTGCTGACCGCCGACGACTTTTCCTTTGTGCCGCCGCCGGGTGTTGACGTTTACTTCAATGACTGATGACCTGTTCGCGGATTCCCGCGGCGCCTACCAGCCCCTGGCAGCACGCCTGCGGCCTCTGACACTCGATGATTACGTGGGTCAGGAGCACATGCTGGGTACCGGCAAACCCCTGCGCGAAGCCATTGAGCGAGGCCAATTGCACTCTATGGTGTTGTGGGGGCCGCCCGGTGTCGGCAAGACTACCCTGGCCAGAATGATGGCGGCAAAGGGCAACGCCCAATTTCTCACACTGTCAGCGGTGCTGGCGGGGGTCAAGGATATCCGGGCAGCGGTGGAGCTGGCGAAAATGCGCCGCAACCAGGGGCAGGATACGGTATTGTTCGTTGACGAGGTCCATCGCTTCAACAAGTCGCAGCAAGATGCCTTCCTGCCCTACGTCGAAGATGGCACCCTGATATTTATTGGTGCCACCACGGAAAACCCCGCTTTTGAGCTGAACAATGCCCTGTTATCGCGGTCCCGGGTGTACAAACTGCGTTCACTGGAAACCGCAGAGCTGTGTGCTGTCCTGCGGCGGGGCATTGCCGAGACCGGAGCGCGTGTCAGCATTGATGACGAGCTTCTCTACAGCCTCGCCAGGAGCGCTGATGGTGATGCCCGCCGGGCTCTGAATTTGCTGGAATTGGCGCTGGATCTGGCGGGCAGCGATGAGCAGGGGGCGGTGGTGTTGGATGCGTCGGTTATCGATGAAGTCTTACAGGGGAACTTGCGGCGCTTCGACAAGGGAGGCGATCTGTTTTACGACCAGATATCCGCCTTGCACAAGGCCGTGCGCGGCAGTTCCCCCGATGCGGCGCTGTACTGGTTTGCACGCATGCTGGATGGCGGCTGCGACCCGCTGTATATCGCTCGCAGGGTAGTGCGCATGGCCAGCGAAGATATTGGCAACGCCGACCCGCGCGCTCTGGGTATCGCCCTCGATGCCTGGCAAGTGCAGGAGCGCCTGGGTAGTCCCGAGGGAGAGTTGGCCATTGCCCAGGCCGTGGTGTACCTGGCGTGCGCGGCGAAGAGTAATGCCGTGTATACCGCCTTCAAGACGGTTCGCGCAGATATCGCGGCGTCACCCACTGAAGAGGTGCCCGAGCATTTGCGCAACGCACCTACCCGGCTCGCCAGGGACATGGGCCATGGTGCCGAGTATCGTTACGCACATGATGAACCGGATGGGTACGCAGCCGGCGAGAGCTACCTGCCACCGGCACTGGCCGGGCGCCGCTACTACTCACCCACGGATCGCGGTCTGGAAAAGAAAATTGCTGAAAAACTTGATTACCTGCGCCAACTCGACAAACAAAGTACAATACGCCGCTACAAATAATTTGCCCCAATACGATGAAGCATCTTTTATTTATCGCCCTGGGTGGAGCCGGCGGGGCACTGTGCCGACACTGGATGTCTACCCTGGTGCACAGCTCCGCCAAAAGCCATTTCCCCTGGGGAACCATCAGCGTCAATCTGTTGGGCTCCTTTTGTATTGGCGTCATGTATGTTGTCATTGTTGAGCGTGGGCTGATACACCCGGATTGGCGCAGTGTTACAGTGGTTGGGTTTTTAGGTGCCTTTACCACCTTCTCCACGTTTTCGCTGGAAACTATCGCCCTCATGGAAAATGGCCAACCGGTCGCTGCAATGTCTTATGTGGTGATGAGCGTGATGGTGTGTCTGGTTGCGGTCTGGTTGGCCATGACCGTGACCCGTCTTGTGTAGTTTTAAGGATTTTTCTTATGCTGGATTTGAAACAGGTGCGACAAGACCCGCAAGCGATAGCAGGGCAGTTGAAGCGCCGTGGCTTTGAATTTGACGTGGCAGGCTTTGAAGCGCTGGATGCCTCACGCAAGGAAGCGGATGTTGCCAGCCAGACCCTGCTGGCAGAACGCAAGTCCGCATCGAAAAAAATCGGTGAGCTGGTGCACAGTGGCATGGCGGTTGACGCCGCAAAGCAGACGGTCACTGAGACCCTGGATCGTATCGCCGCGGAGATCAATGCAGCGACCGAGCGGGCCAAGCAGGTTCAGGACGCACTGGAACAGCTGTTGATGGGCGTGCCCAACCTGCCGCAGGAGGGCGTTCCCGACGGACTCAGGGAGGAGGACAATCAAGAGTTGATGCGCTGGGGCGAGCCCCGGGTTTTCGACTTTCCGATACGGGATCATGTCGATATTGGCGAAAGCCTCGGTGGCCTTGATTTTGAGACAGCGAGCAAACTCACGGGAGCGCGCTTCGCGGTTTTGTCTGGCGGTATCGCGCGTATGCACCGCGCCCTGATCAGTTTTATGCTCGATTTACACACCCTGCAACATGACTACATCGAACTCAACGTGCCTTACATCGTCAATGCGGATTCGCTGCGCGGTACTGGACAGCTGCCCAAATTTGAGGAAGACCTGTTCAAGCTGTGTCATGACTCCGAGTTCTACCTGATACCCACAGCTGAGGTTCCTGTTACCAATATTGTCCGCGGTCGCATCATCGAGCCGGATGAGTTCGGCAGCGGTCTGTGTTTCGTAGCTCATACTCCCTGTTTCCGCAGTGAAGCGGGCAGCCATGGCAAGGACACCCGCGGCATGATTCGCCAGCACCAGTTTGAGAAGGTGGAACTGGTACAGATGGTGCGCCCTGCGGATTCAAGCTCGGCCCTGGAAGCCTTGACCGGGCACGCCGAAAAAGTCCTCCAGGAACTCGAACTTCCCTACCGGAAAATAGTGTTGTGTTGTGGTGATATGGGTGCTGCAGCACAGAAGACCTATGACCTCGAAGTCTGGTTGCCCGCCCAGGATACCTACCGAGAGATATCATCCTGCAGCAATTTCGGCGACTACCAGGCGCGCAGAATGAAGGCGCGCTGGCGCAATCCAGCAACCGGCAAACCCGAACTACTGCATACTATAAATGGTTCAGGTCTCGCCGTGGGCCGCACCCTGGTAGCTGTACTGGAGAATTACCAACAGGCAGACGGCTCTGTCACCGTGCCCACAGCACTGCAAACCTACATGGGCGGGCTGACGACGCTGGGGCCCTGAGTATGGAGTACCTGCCACTATTTTTCTCACTCCAGCAGGCGCCGGTTTTATTGGTGGGAGGAGGGCGGGTAGCGCTGCGCAAGGCGCGCCTGCTGATTGAGGCGGGAGCCCGTATTACGCTGGTATCGCCAGACATCGATCAGGAGTTGGAAACGCTGCTGGCCCAGCATGCGGGGACCTGGAAGCAGGATATCTATCGCCCGGAACACCTGGCCGGTTTTGTTCTCGTTATTGCAGCCACACCCCAGCGTGAGGTTAACAGTGCGGTTGCCAGTGATGCCCGGAGCACCGCCCTGCCGGTTAATGTGGTCGATGATCCTGAGCTGTGCAGTTTTGTCTTCCCCTCAATTGTTGATCGTTCACCCCTGCTTATCGCGATAGGAAGCAGTGCCAAAAGCCCGGTACTGGCGCGTCTGGTGCGCAGCAAAATTGAGGCGCTTATCCCCGCGGCCTACGGTCGACTCGCCGCGTTTACCGGGAGGTTTCGGGAGGCGATCAAAAAAGCGGCGCCAGGCCAGGGCCAGCGACGTCGTTTCTGGGAGCAGGTGGTTGAGGGACCGGTGGGCGAAATGGTACTGGCCGGACAGGAAGAGGAGGCGGCTCGCCTTGTCCAACGCTATATCGATAATCCAGGGCAAGCGCATTCACTGGGAGAAGTCTACCTGATTGGGGCCGGGCCGGGAGATCCCGACCTGCTGACGTTCAAGGCAGCGCGCATGCTACAGCGGGCCGACGTCGTGCTCTATGACCGCCTGGTGTCTCCGCAAGTGCTGAATATGGCGCGGCGTGATGCAGAACGCATTTATGTTGGCAAGCGCCGTGCTGACCACAGCGTCCCGCAGCAACAGATCAACCAGCTGTTGTTGGATTTGGCGCAGCAAGGAAAGTGCGTGGTGCGATTGAAGGGCGGTGATCCCTTCATTTTCGGCCGTGGCGGCGAGGAGATTGAACTGCTGGCACAGCACGGAGTGCCCTTCCAGGTGATACCGGGCATAACTGCCGCCAGTGGTTGTGCCTGCTACGCCGGTATTCCGCTGACCCATCGGGATCACGCTCAATCCGTGCGTTTTGTAACCGGAAATCTAAAGAATGATTGTGTTGATCTGCCCTGGGCTGAATTGGTCAATGAGCAGGAAACCATCGTATTTTATATGGGGCTCACTGGCTTGCCGACGATCTGCAGTCAACTTCAGGCCCACGGTCGCGCGGGCGATACGCCCATCGCGCTGATCGAGCAAGGTACTACCGCGCATCAACGTACTCTCACCGCTACCCTGGCAACCATGGTAGATCTTGTTGCCGCACATACGGTACACGCACCTACCCTGATTATTGTCGGTGGCGTGGTTAAACTTCACCCGCAATTATCCTGGTACGGTGAGTCAAAGGAACCGGGAAGCTGGCCTGCTCCGCCCGGGATGGTATAGTGAGCAGGAATTCGACACAGCAGAAAAGGAGCAGTATCCGTCATGCATGAGAAGCGCAAACAAGTCATTATCAAGAGTGAGTTTCAGTACAAATTTATACTGAACACCCTGTTGATTACCTTGATTACCCTGAATGTAATCATCATGGCCGCCTTCCTGCTCGAGGGGAAATTCGGTGCAATGGGCTTGCCGTTTAGCGTTTTTAATATGTCTGTTGTCGCCATGGAACTAGTGGCAGTAGTGGTTGTCTTCTTCATAGGCCGGAGCATCAGTTTCCGAATTGCCGGGCCGGTCTATGCCATAGAGCGGACTCTGAATATCATGAATGAGGGTGACCTGACACAGACACTGAGGCTGAGGGCCGGCGATCAGTTTGTCGAAGCGTCAGACGTGATCAATAGAGTAATAGGTAACTACCGGGAGCGCCTGGCTAGTGTGCAGGGAATACTGGCGAGCAATGATCCACTAACGCCAGAGCAGCTAGCGGCCCTGCGTGAACAACTGAGTTGGTTTGTCACCGAAAAAGCTGACACATAAAGCGATCGTTCAGGGTGTGCGGCTCGTCTTGTCAACCAGCCGCTGATTGCTCGCCAGCATCGCATTCTCGGCTTTCACCAGGTCAACCAGAACGTTGCCGGCCTCTACCAGCAGAACATCCGCTTCTTCCTCTTCTTCCCCGGCACTTGCTGAGTCATCAACATCAGCGCTGGCCACTTCCTCTTCAGTGTCTGTATCAAAGTCTTCAAGTGGATCCAATCCCTTGGCTTTTCGACGCTTGTTCTCAATTGCCAGGGATTTTGCCTTCTGCGTGTCACGCAGAGCGATACGAGATTTTTCGTTGAGAGGCAGGGTGGTCATTCCCCGCACTTCCTCGGCCAGCAAGAGGCTGTCTTGTAGATAGGCAAAATCGGGGTTGTCGATGATACGTGATTCATACATGTCGGTCAGATAAGGCACCAGCGCCGGAAAGTCGTGATACTTGCGATGCCTTACCGGGTTGATCTGGTCCCAGTTCAGTGCGTTGTCCAGCGTGCTCTCACCAATTTCAGATTTGTCATACTGCGAGGGGAACTCTACATCGGGAATCACTCCCCGGTGCTGGGTGCTGTCGCCGCTGATACGGTAGAACTTGGATTCGGTCAGCTTGAGCTGCCCCTCTGTCAGCGGTATCAGTGTTTGCACAGTGCCTTTACCAAAGGACTGGCTGCCGACGATGATGCCGCGCTGGTAATCCTGAATCGCCCCGGCGAAAATTTCTGATGCGGACGCGCTGAGCCGGTTGATAAGCACGGCCAGTGGACCTTCGTAGTAGGGGCTCCGCAGGCGTTTGCCATCGCGGAAGACCTTGCGTGAGGAGTGGCGTATTTGCACTGTGGGGCCATACTCGATGAACAGGCCGGTCAGGTCATTCGCTTCCTGCAAAGAGCCGCCACCATTGTTGCGCAGGTCGATAATAATCCCGTCTACGCCTTCTGCCATGAGTTCATCCAACAGTTTACTAACGTCCCTGGTGGTGCTCTTGAAATCGGGTTCGCCGCGGCGCATACCTTCAAAGTCGATGTAAAAAGCCGGGACATTAATGACACCGAGCTTGACCATGCCATCACCACCAGGCACTTCAATAATTTCTTTTTGCGCACTCTGTTCCTCGAGTTTCACCTTGTTCCGCACAATAGTGATTACACGACGCTCATCGGGTGACTTTGATTTGGCGGGCAAAACCTCCAGGCGGACCGTGGTGTCTTTAGGTCCGCGGATGAGTTGAACAACTTCGTCCAGGCGCCAACCGATAACGTCCTCAAAAGCGCCTTCATCACCCTGGGCAACCGAGATGATGCGATCCGACGGCTGTAACTCGCCCTGTTTGTCAGCGGGGCCGGCCGGAACTATACGCGCCACACGGGTGTACTCATCCTGCAATTGCAGGACAGCACCGATACCCTCCAGCGACAGGCTCATATTGATGTTGAAATTTTCCGAGGTGCGCGGAGAGAGGTAGTTGGTATGGGGGTCATACAACTCGGTCAAGGCGTTTGCGTAGACCTGGAAAACATCCTGGGAATTGTACTGGCTGATACGGTGTAGCTGATTTTTATAGCGCTTCTCAAGGGTGGGCACAATTTCAGCATCTTCCTTCCCGGCCAGCTTGAGGCTGAGTACCGCGTTTTTGATTTGCTTGCGCCAGATCTCGTCGGCCTGTGCCTTGGATTTCGGCCAGTTGCGATTCTCAGGCTCCAGCGAGAGATTTTCGTCAATAGTAAAATCCATCGCTGCAATCATGACTGGCAGCTCTTTTACCAGTTCTTCAAGACGTGTTTCGATGCGCTCGAGATAGCGATTGAAAATGGTAAAACCTGCATCGAGCTTACCCTCGGCAAACTGGTCATCGAGGAGTGAGCGGTAAGCCTCGAATTCGTCGATATCGCTCTGGTAGAGAAATGCTTTGGTAGGGTCCAGGCTCTTGAGGTAATTGTCCAGTAGTTGTGAGGATAGGGAATCGTCGAATGTGCGTTTTGAATAGTGCCGGGTCTCCAGCTTTTCGACCAACTCAGCTGCTGTTTCAGAGAGCTGCGCATGGGGTTCAATCGCTGCCCAGGTCGTAACACTGATGAAGCCCAGGCCCAGTAACAGTGCGCTTGCACCACGGCGCAGAATGATTAAAGAATTCTTCAAAATAGTCTCACGATTGAAATTGTTGTCTAAGGCAACCTATAGTGTACCAGTAGTCTGCCAGTAATGTTTGCCGGTTAGAGAGGCCTGTAGTATGAAAGTTCAACAGTTATGACATTTTACGACCAGCTGATTTCACCCCGGGGACAGGCCCTGGACAGGTACCTGGTGCGCTATACCGGGCATTCTCTGATAACCCGGGTATATGCCCGTCGCAATGGCATAGAGGCGCTGCCAGCGTTGTTACTGCGCTCCCGGGGCCACAAAACCGGCCTCTGGCGGGACGCTGTACTGCCCTGGTTTTATGAGGGCGGTGCGCGGGTTGTGGTAGGCTCCAATGGGGGCCAGCCGGAGGATCCGCAGTGGGTCCGCAATCTCCGCGCCTGCCCCGAGGCTGAAATCTTCGTCGGCCGCAGTCTGCAGATGGTAGAGGCAAGTTTCGCTGAAGGCGAGCTCTACCAACGGCTCTGGCAGCGTGTGATCACCCGTGTGCCGGGCTATGCCGACTACCAGCGGGCATGCGAGGGGCAGCGGCAGATTCCGTTGATTCTCCTCACCACGGTCTGAGAAAGTACTAGCTGTGTCACACTGGGTATTCGGCTATGGATCGTTGATTTACAAAGCCGATTTCCCCTACCTGGCGCGCCTGCCAGCTCATATTGACGGCTGGGAACGCCGGTTCTGGCAGGGCTCACACGATCATCGTGGCACCGCGGATTCCCCCGGCAGGGTAGTAACCCTGATACGGGCAGCGGGTGTGCGCTGTGGCGGCATGGCCTACTGCGTTGGCGAAGAGGTATTTGCACACCTGGATCACCGGGAAAAGAATGGATACTGTCGCGTCGACACGCCAATGCAGCTGGCCGACGGGCGTCAGGTGGCGGCTACGGTTTATATCGCCGCAGAAAACAACCACGCGTTTCTTGGACCAGCCCCCCTGTTTGAGATTGCCGAGCATATCCGCGATAGTCATGGGCCCAGCGGTGCGAATCGTGAATACCTGCTGCGCCTGGCAGCGGCCCTGCGCGAGTTGGATATCGTTGACGATCATGTATTCGAGCTCGAACAGCTACTCAAATAGTCAGCTAATCAGATAGCCGGGACGTCGCCCTCGCGAGTATCGGGGTCGAAGTCATAGACCCCCGGTGTGAAACCCTCCGGGATATCCTCGCGTACCTGTTGGATACGGCGGTAGAGACTGCCGTGGGCACTGCCCATCAGTGCATCGGTGATCATGTCATCTTCGTCACAGGCCTGGGCTGTTCGCAGCAGGCGCTCAAAACTGTGCTCAAAACTTGCGGTATGGCGATCGCGAATCTCGGTGCCAAAAAACAGCTTGTACCTGTATTGCTGACTGCTCAAGGTAGTCAGCCTGAGCATTTCCCGGGAAAATACTTCCGGATCATCGCGGCCCACACTGGTCCACAGTTCGGCCATTTTTTCCGGCGGCACGTGATGCTCGTTGCCCTCGGCCATCTGGCTGGAGAGGTACAGCAAGCCCACTATCTGGCCCAACTGGGTGCGCACCAGTTCTGCCAGTTTGAGAAACGATTCGCGCCGTTGGTGCACCTCGCTACGCGCGATCGCCTCCGATTGTAAAACCGCCTGCTCCGCGGATTTCTGGATTTCCACGAACTGCATTTTCATGGCGTCGGTATTCCGGCTCAGCTCTTTTTTCTGCAGAAAGTAGCCGATCACCAACCAGAGGAAGGCGAGGGGGGCGAAGGCGCCCTCGAGAAAGCTGCCCATTAGTTCTACCTTCAGCCGCACGAACTCCAACCAGCCCACCTGCAGGTTGATGTAGAGCCCCATGAGGATCAGGTAGACAAAGGTCATGGTGAGGCCGAACAACACGCGCCAGTCCTGATCGTAGGGCGAACGGTAGCCGGATGGTGCTATCTTGGGGATGCCACCTTTGGTCATCACGACATTGGGGGCGTCGGTAGTGCTCTTGTCTGTCGTTTCGTCAGCCATTGATTTGTACATTGCCAGGACACTTCAGGAGTTTAACCAATCGACAGGCGTCCATGTACTCGCCTTCGAGAATAAGTTTAGTTCTTTTTGTCGCAAGTATCCGGCGATCGCAGTTGGTACTGGAATTTGTCGCGGTATTGGGTTACAAAGGTGTCGGGCTAGGGGTTGTTGGCATAAATAGAAGAGTTTCGTGGATTTTTAGTCGTTTTTACAATATTAGCTATATTCTTTATAGCTTATAAGAATAACGACGGGTCCGAAAAATTCGTGCAGCATGAATCCCGCCACCGCAACCGTGGAGGTAACCGAGTGGTAGCAGTGCTAACTGGGATACGTGAGAATATAGCTGACTATGTCGAGCTGACCAAGCCACGTATTGCACTTGTTGTCCTTATCACCACGTTTGCCGGTATGTGGCTGGCCGCCGGCCCTTCACTTTCTCTGCCACTGGTCATCTACACACTGCTGGGCACCTGGCTGGCGTCGGCATCTGCCGGCGTGTTGAACAACTACATTGATCGCGATATTGACAAGCTGATGAGTCGCACCGCTCATCGGGCGACGGCGGCAGGACGCGTGGATGCCCGGCAGGTTCTGACGGTAGGCCTCGCCCTTGCAGGTGCGTCGTTTCTCTTGCTGGTCAGTACCAGCAACCTGTTTGCGGCCAGCCTGGCAATGGGCACGATCTATTTCTACGTTGTGATCTACACAATGTGGCTGAAACGCAGCAGCGACCTGTGCACGGAAATTGGCGGCATTGCCGGTGCTCTGCCGCCAATAATAGGTTGGGCGGCGGTGACTGGTGAAATTGGTACCCCGGCCCTGTTATTGTTTCTCATCCTGTTCGTTTGGCAGCCGCCTCACTTCTGGGTATTGGCGATGCTGCGAGAGGACGAGTACCGCAAGGCTGGTATTCCAATGCTGCCGGTAACCGCGGGCCCGTTCATCACCAAGGCAAAGATTCTGCTCTATACCGCGGCCTTGATACCCTGCACGATGACCCTGTTTTATGCGGGAGTTGTCGGTACGAGTTACCTGCTTATCTCCACCGTTGCGGGCCTGGTTTATCTGGTCTGGACAATTGATTTCGTGCGCCGGCCACTGGCAAGGCCAGCGGCGATAAAACTGTTCCTGTTTTCCATCGCCTGGATACTAATAGTTTTTACAGCAGTGTTTATCGATAGCCACTAAATAAAAAAGGATTACAACGCATGGCGCTCGCGATAATTTTGGTA
>Ga0114949_10002972_pt1 | contig 10674 bp, 9 predicted proteins | sample N074metaG_FD_83505 | JGI IMG/M metagenome (GOLD analysis project Ga0114949, IMG submission 83505) | Deep subsurface microbial communities from Kermadec Trench to uncover new lineages of life (NeLLi) - N074 metaG | ecosystem: Environmental > Aquatic > Marine > Ocean trench > Sediment | place... | reverse complement strand
GACGGTGACCTGAGAGCGCAATACCTCGCAGGCTTGAACAAGGATGATGGCTTATTCGCCTTTGCCCAGTTGAATCCGGCTTTAAGCGGTTCTGCGTTTGGCCATGATCTCGAAAATACAGCATTAACCAGCGAATGGGCCGGTGTTTGTTTCTCACCGGATGAACAGTGGATGTTTGTAAACGTTTACAGACCCGGTTTCACTTGCGCAATTACCGGCCCCTGGGCTGAAGGTGTGATCTAAGGAACCTCTGATCTATTCATGAACTCGTGTCTTGCGTCCAAAATAACCAGCTTCTGTGTTACAAATCTTCGCAATAGCCAGCTATTACGTACGATCTGCGCCTTGAACCTGAATATTTTGAATCACAATCTACTTCGCCCAGAATAAATCAGAGGTTCCTTGGAAAAACCTGCAAGCTGTTGTTTTCTTTTAGAGCAAATGGGGTTAAAATGCCCGGTTTCCTGAGCCCTGCTGTGTGCAGCTGCGGATTGAACAGTTGAGGCAAACAGCGCCGGGGCAGAATTAGCGAACATGGTCCGTGACCATGTGGCATGGACCTGGTCTTTGTTTGGCAAGACCATTGATAAAAAGGTTTTAAGTAATGGTAAAAATCAGATTGGCACGAGGCGGTGCCAAGAAGCGGCCCTTCTATCACATTGTGGTAACGGATAGCCGCAACAAGCGTGATGGAAGAAGGATTGAAAGGATTGGTTTTTTTAATCCAATCGCCCGTGGGCAGGAAGAACGGCTCAGGGTAAATCTTGATCGTGTTGAATATTGGACAGGTGTAGGCGCTCAGCTTAGCGAGCGTGTAAAGCACCTGGTCACTGAAGCCCGGGGAACTGCTTCTTAAAGAGTTTTGCCCAAAAAGATTGACTGGGGGGCTTGGTGTGAGTGAAATGGATCAGCGGGATCGAATACGGGTACCGCTGGGGTTTATCACCGGTGTTTACGGCATCAAGGGTTGGTTCAAGATACATTCCTGGACCAGTCCTCGAGAAGCAATACTGGCCTATCAGCCCTGGTTGCTTGGTGATGACAGAAAACCGGTAAAGATCGTCAAAGGCAGATCCCAGGGTAAGACGGTAGTCGCTTCGCTACCGGGCGTTGAAAACCGGGAACAGGCAAATAGCCTGGTAGGTCTGGAGATCGCAATATTTCGTGATCAAATGCCAGAAGCGGCAGAAAACAAATATTACTGGTCAGACCTTCAAGGGCTGTCAGTGGAAAACAAAGACGGTGTTGATTTGGGTCAGATCGTCAAGATGATGGAAACCGGTGCACATGATGTCATGGTGCTAAGCGGCGGCACCACAGGTGGTGATAGAGAACGGTTAATTCCGTTCATTCCGGGCCATTTTGTTGTCAGTGTTGACCTGGAAGCGGGCAAACTGATCGTGGACTGGCAGCCGGACTACCTTGAGTAGTTTGTGATGAGAATTGATGTCATAACCCTGTTTCCTGAAGCGTTCAGGGCGATGAGTTGTTTGGGCGTTACCGGGCGTGCCATTGCCGATGGCAAGCTTGATGTCAAAACAAAAAACCCGAGAGATTATGCTCTTGATAAACACCGTTCGGTTGACGACCGTCCATATGGCGGCGGGCCGGGAATGGTGATGACCGTTGAGCCAATGCGCAGTGCTATTAATGCAGCAAAGGCAAAACAGTCAGATTCATGCAAGGTCAGTTTATTGAGTCCTCAGGGGCGGAAACTTGACCAGCAGGCAATCAAAGAACTGGCTGAACGACCCGGATTGATCCTGGTATGCGGCCGCTACGAAGGGGTCGATGAAAGATTGATCGATCTTGAAGTAGATGAAGAATGGTCTATTGGCGACTATGTAATTAGTGGTGGTGAATTGGCTGCTGCTGTTGTTGTAGACGCAGTGGCGAGGATGGTGCCCGGAGTATTAGGTGATGAGGAATCTGCGCAGCAGGACTCGTTTATGGACGGCTTGCTCGACCATCCTCATTACACCAGGCCCGAGCGAGTGGATGGGCTGGAGGTCCCGGCAGTTTTGGTTTCCGGTGATCACGAGGCCATCAGACGTTGGCGCCGAAAGCAGGCTGTTGGCAGGACCTGGCTCAGAAGGCCGGAACTGCTGAATGAAATAAAATTGGATAATGAGACCCGGCTTTTATTGGAAGAATTCAGGCGGGAAGTGGAATTGAACAACGAAAATACCAGTGATTAGCGCTGGTTTGACAAGGAAAGACCAATGAATATGATCATTGACGAGATCAACAAAGAACAAATGACCCGTGAGCTTCCCGACTTTGCGCCCGGGGACACCATTATTGTTAGCGTTAAGGTAAAAGAAGGCAATCGTGAACGCTTACAGGCTTTCGAGGGTGTGGTAATTGCGATTCGCAATCGTGGGCTTAATTCTGCTTTTACAGTGCGGAAGATGTCCCATGGAATCGGTGTTGAAAGGGTTTTCCAGACTTATAGCCCATTGATTGATTCAGTCAAGGTAAAACGTCGTGGTGCTGTGCGTAGAGCCAAGCTCTATTATTTGCGAGGTTTGGAAGGAAAAGCTGCACGTATTCGCGAAAAACTCAAGTAAATTCGAAATCAATAAATATAAAAAACCCGTTATCAGCGGGTTTTTTTTGCCCGAATTTTCACCTTTACAGTTGAATACTGTGCTGCTGACCATATGTTCTCGCACACAGTTACTAAATTTGATCAGGTAAAACCGGCAGACAACATATGACAGCTAAAAGTAAAGTACAGAAACACGCATTCCAGGCAGAAGTGAAAGAAGTATTGCACCTGATGGTGCATTCCCTGTATTCCAACAAGGAAATCTTTCTCCGGGAACTCATTTCCAATGCTTCGGATGCATGTGACAGGTTGCGTTTTGAGGCCATACAAAATGAGGCCTTATTGGCAGGTGATTCAGAGTTCAACATCGATATTGAAATTGACAGTGAAAACCGTCAACTTATCATTCGCGACAATGGGATAGGTATGAATATTGATGAGGTGATGGAAAATATCGGCACCATCGCCAAGTCTGGAACCCGCCAATTCCTGAGCAAGGTGTCAGGGGACACGGATCTTGATCAAAAACTGATTGGCCAGTTCGGGGTTGGATTCTACTCTACTTTTATCGTTTCGGACCAGGTGACTGTTCATTCACGTCGAGCTGGAGATGATCCCGCTAAAGGTGTTCGCTGGTCATCAGACGGTGCCGGTGAATATGAAATCAGCAATGAAGAGCGTGAACATCACGGCACAGAAATTATTCTGCATTTAAAGGAAGCGGAATCGGAGTTTCTTCAGCCATGGACCCTGCGTTCACTGGTGACACAATATTCCGATCACATCGGTTTTCCGATTCGTCTGAAAGAAGAAAAAGAAGGGAAAGAAGACGGGGATCCTACCTGGACAACCATTAACCAGGCTTCGGCGCTTTGGACCCTGGCAAAATCTGAAATCAGCGACGAAGAGTACCAGTCCTTCTACAAGCATCTGAGTCATGACATGGATGACGCCATGGACTGGACCCATAATCATGTTGAAGGCAGCCTGAACTACACCAGCTTGTTGTATATCCCCGCAAAGGCGCCTTTGGACATCATGTTACAGCGCGATGAGCGTACCGGCCTGCGTTTATATGTACGTCGTGTATTTATCATGGACGCAGCGGAACATCTCCTTCCCCATTACCTCAGGTTTATTCGCGGCGTCGTTGACTCGGATGACCTGCCATTAAATGTATCGCGTGAATTGTTACAGGAAAATGACGGGGTCAGGAAAATTCGTGCCGCTGTTATTAAGCGAAGCCTGGATCTATTGAAAAAGATTGCCGCTAGAGGTGGGGATCAATACAACAACTTTTGGGATGAATTTGGCGCAGTGCTCAAAGAAGGTGTCGTTGAAGACATGGCCAACCGGGAGAAGATTGCCGGACTACTCAGGTTTTCGTCAACTCTTGACGGCAAATCAGATCAGCGCACCAGCCTGGCCCAGTACATGGAACGAATGCCGGAAGATCAGGACACAATCTGGTACGTAACTTCTGAAAACCACCGTTCTGCTTCCAATAGCCCACATCTGGAGATTTTCCGCAAAAAAGGCGTGGAAGTACTTCTGATGTCGGATCGGATAGACGAATGGATGATGGGATATTTTACGGAATTCCAGGGAAAATCATTCCGGTCGGTTGCCAAGGGAGAAGTTGATCTCGGAGCCGACGTAGATTCGAAGGATGCCAAGGATGAAACCAAAAAACCTGAAGACACTACTCTTGCAAGGCTTGCAGAAGTGCTGGGTGAAGAAGTAAGTGAAGTCCGTGCCAGCAAGCGCTTGATAGAATCTGCTTCCTGCCTGGTTTTCGGCGAACAGGAGTTGGCACTGCATATGCGCCAGATGCTGGAACAGGCAGGTCAGAAACTACCGGACTCCCGCCCGGCACTGGAAGTTAATACTGAACACCCTTTATACAAGCGGCTGAGAGATAAGGAACAAGGCGACGGTTTTTCAGACCTTGCACATTTGCTGCACGAGCAGGCGGTGCTGTCAGAGGGGGGTCAGCTGAAAGATCCTGCATCTTTTATTCAAAGAATGAACCGGTTGATGCTTGAAATGGATTCTTAGGTTTTATTTTTCAATTCAAATAAAAATTCCAGGGCCTGTCTTGGTGTCATGTCCTCCAGATTGGCCTGGTCGATCTGTGCGCGGAGCTCATCCGGCTGTTCCGGTATTTCTTCTTCATGACCAGATGAACCGAAAAGGTTCATCTGGGGCGAATCTGGTTGCCGTGCTTCCAGTTCACGTAGATGCTTCCTGGCGCTGTTAAGCACCTGGGATGGAATCCCCGCCAATGCAGCCACCTGCAGCCCGTAACTCTGGTTGGCCGGACCTTCGCGAACCGCATGTAGAAAAACGATACGATCGCCATGTTCGACTGCTTGCAGGTGTACATTGGATACATTGTCGAGTCGCTCGGCCAACTGAGTCAGTTCAAAATAGTGAGTAGCAAAAAGTGTATAAGACTGCACTTTTCGAGCGAGGAAATCCGCACAGGCCCAGGCCAGCGCCAGGCCGTCGTAGGTACTGGTGCCACGACCAATTTCATCCATCAGCACCAGGCTGTCGGCAGTGGCATTGTGCAGGATATTGGCAGTTTCAGTCATTTCCACCATAAATGTTGATCGACCCCTGCTCAGGTCATCACCTGCACCAATTCGGGTGAAGATTCTGTCAACGGGGCCCAAAAGCGCACTTTTAGCCGGCACCCAGCTTCCTGCATGCGCGAGTAAAACTATGAGCGCAGTTTGTCGCATATAGGTGGATTTACCACCCATATTGGGACCGGTGATTACCAGCATACGGCGCTCGGGCGATAACAGTGTGTCATTGGGTGTGAACGGTTCGGACTGGACGTTCTCAACCACCGGATGCCTGCCAGCGATAATATGAATACCGGTTTCGGTGCGAAATACCGGCGCACAAAAATCCAGTTTTTCAGCCCGTTCGGCAAATCCGCATAACACATCGAGTTGAGCAAGTGACCGGGCCAGGGCCTGTAAGGGTTGCAATGATTGCTGGAGCTTAACAATCAGCTGCTCATAACAATGCTGTTCACGAAGGTGCGCACGCTCTTTGCTGGACAGGACCTGGTCTTCGAAAGTTTTCAATTCTTCGGTGATATACCGTTCTACCGATTTAAGCGTTTGCCGCCTGGTGTAATGGGTGGGAACCTTATCTGCCAGCGTCCGGGAAATTTCTATGTAGTATCCATGTACACGGTTGTATCCAACTTTCAGGGCTGGAATACCGGACTGCTCCCGTTCTTTTTGTTCATATTGCTGAAGAAACTCATTAGCGTTTTCTGATAACCCCCTCAGTTGATCCAGCTCGCTGTCAAAACCGGTCCTGATTACCCCGCCGGTACGAGCCAGCACAGGCGGCTCGTCAACAATGGCGTTTTGCAACAGGCCGTGAATATCTGGGAACAAAGGTAACGAATCTGCGAGCAAAGAGAGTTGCTCATTGTTCTGAATGTCTATCACTGCTCTTAACCGGGGCACCATCGCCAGTGCGCCCCGCAGGGTAGATAAATCCCTGGGCCTGGCACTTGATAGTGCGATCCGGGACATGATCCGCTCAACATCGCCAACCCCCCTGAGTAATTCCCGCAATTCCTCCAGAGCCTGGGATTCGAGCAAAGCGCCAATCGCCAGGTGTCTCCATGCCAGTTGCTCACGGTCTCTGACGGGGTTTGCGATCCAGCGTCTCAGCAAGCGACCGCCCATTGGTGTAATGGTGCTGTCCATCACACCGACCAGGGTGTGCTCATTCTCACCCTGGGGATGGCTGATTAACTCCAGGTTTCGCCGGGTCGCTGCATCAATGTACAGATGCGCATCCGCCTGCTCAACACGAAGGCCGGACAGATGAAGTAATTTGTTGCGTTGGGTTTCCTGAACGTATTGCAGTAAAGCGCCAGCTGCCGCAATCGTCAGACTTTCCTTCTGCAACCCGAATCCAGAGAGATCGTTGGTATTAAATTGCGTATTTAGAAGTTGGTAACAAGATTCGAGGTCAAAATGCCAAGGTGCCCGGTAACGTGTAATCGCGCTGCTTTCAAAATGAGCCTGAAGCGGGGAGTCCTCGGATAGGAGAATCTCAGCAGCCTGTAGCATTTCCAGTTGGGCATCCAACTCTGCCGTTGATTGAATATTTCTGACCATGAACCGCCCTGAGGATAAATCCAGCCATGCCATGGCACAATCATCTCCTTGTGAGTGGACTGCCACCAGCAGGTTTTCATGCCGTTCACTGAGCAAGGCCTCATCGGTGACGGTGCCGGGGGTGATGACCCGAACGACTTCTCTGGCGACCGGGCCTTTGCTGGTTGCCGGATCTCCAACCTGCTCGCAAATTGCTGCTGATTCACCCCTTCGCAATAGCCTGGCCAGGTAATTCTCAATAGCGTGATACGGCACGCCGGCCATGGGAATCGGTGAACCGTTGGATTCTCCTCGCGTGGTCAGGGTAATATCGAGTAATTGGGCTGCCTTGCGGGCGTCATCATAAAAAAGTTCGTAAAAATCACCCATCCGAAACAGTAATAGTGAATCAGGGTGTTCGGATTTGATGCGCAAATACTGCTGCATCATCGGCGTGTGTCCGGACAGGTTGGTGGTGGCAGGAGAAGGCATTTGCAAGAGTGTAACGTACTGGGAATCCCTGATGAATACTCCTTGGGAAATTGAATATTTAATGGTGATTGAAGAGTGACAAACGAATTGGATAAATTGATTTTCGATACCACGCTGGAAGTCGCAGAAGTGTTGATGGAAAAGGGCTGGTCTCTGGCAACTGCTGAATCATGCACCGGTGGTTGGATTGCCAAGTGTTGCACCGATCCTGCCGGAAGCTCCCGGTGGTTTGATCGCGGTTATGTTTCTTATAGCTATGAGGCCAAAGAAGAACAGCTGGGCGTCATAAGACCGGACCTGGAAGCACATGGCGCGGTGAGTGAAGAAATCGCTGCCCAGATGGCTTTGCTGGCCAGGCAGCGTAGCGGGGTTGAGTTCACGCTCTCAGCAACCGGAATCGCCGGACCTGACGGTGGAATGCCCAATAAGCCGGTTGGCCTTGTATGCTTCGCCTGGTCGATGCGTGGTGGTGTACTGGTGACTGACAGTGTTGTTTTTGAAGGAGACCGTAATTCAATTCGCCAGCAAACCGTGTTGCATGCTTTTAAGGGAATCCTGAAAACCATACAGGCTTAAGGGATTTTTCGCCGTTATCGCAATTTGAGAAAGACCTTTGCAATGATGGCTCTGAAATTGGAATTCGAGGCTTTTTGAGCTGATTCTCCTGCATATTTGTAGGAAAATTCAGTTGCGCGTTGAGTATCGCTTAATGCACTTCAAAGGCTATGTCATAATGCGTTTAAGGTGGCTGTTAAAGTCGCCAATTAATTCAGGAGAGGATGGTGGACGACAACAGAAAGCAAGCACTTGCGGCAGCCCTTACACAGATTGAGCGACAGTTCGGCAAGGGTGCAATCATGCGCTTGGGTGATGCCACCGGCGCCATGGATCTGGATGTTGTTTCCTCTGGATCTTTGACCCTTGACCTGGCATTGGGCATTGGTGGGCTGCCAAGGGGCAGGGTGGTTGAAATTTACGGTCCAGAAGCCAGTGGCAAAACGACCATGACGCTGCATGTAATTGCCGAAATTCAGAAAATTGGCGGCACAGCCGCTTTTGTTGATGCCGAACATGCTCTGGATCCGAAATACGCCGAGCGCCTTGGTGTCAATGTGGAAGACCTGCTGGTTTCACAACCCGATACGGGTGAGCAGGCGCTGGAAATTACCGATATGCTGGTGCGTTCGGGCGCGGTGGATATTGTTGTCATCGATTCAGTCGCCGCGTTAACGCCGAAGGCCGAGATTGAAGGCGAGATGGGGGACCATCACGTAGGCCTGCAGGCAAGACTGATGTCGCAGGCACTTCGTAAACTGACTGCCAATATCAAACGGTCGAATTGCATGGTGTTCTTTATCAATCAGATCAGAATGAAAATTGGCGTCATGTTTGGCAGCCCTGAGACCACCTCGGGTGGTAATGCACTTAAATTCTACGCTTCAATACGACTGGATATTCGCCGTATTGGTGCCATCAAGAAAGGTGACGAAATTATCGGTAACCAGACCCGGGTTAAAGTGGTAAAGAACAAGGTTGCACCGCCATTTAAACAGGCTGAATTTGAAATTCTTTATGGCTTTGGTATCTCACGTGAAGGTGAACTTCTGGATCTTGGTGTCAGCAATAACCTGGTTGAAAAGGCCGGATCCTGGTACAGCTACCAGGGAGATCGAATTGGTCAGGGTAAAGAAAATTCCCGCCAATTTCTGAAGGATCATCCCGATATAGCAGCAGAAATTGAGAAAAAACTGCGGGCTTTGTTACTGCCATCCAAAGACGCCACAAAAAAAGCCTCAGAAAAAACAGGAGAGGCCGAGGCCGTTAGCGAATAAGCCTGAATGGGCAACACACCCGAAGAAATACAGGCCATTTCTGCGGCCAGGTTTATCGCTTATCGCTACCTGACCCGCCGGGAACACTCATGCAAGGAACTCAAAGAAAAGCTTGCTCGAAAAGGTGTGCCTTGCAGCGTGATATCTGTTGCCTTGGATGAATTGGTCAATGAAGGACTGCAGAGTGATCAACGCTTCTGTGAAATGTTCACCCGCAGCCGGGTTTCCAGGTTTTACGGGCCGCTCAAAATTCGCGCTGAATTGATGAAGCGTGGCGTATCATCCGGATTGATCGATCAGACTTTGGAATTGCATCAGCAAGCGTGGCCTGAGCTGGCACGTCAATGGGTTCTAAAGCGCAATCGTGGAAACTTTGATAGAAATGAGAAAGCCCGCCTGTATCGAAGCGGTACCAGCAGGGGCTTTAGTCATGAGCACATGATGCAGGCGATTGATTGGCTTCAAGAATCGTAGGGTGTCGCAACCTGGGCAGCGTGCGAGCCCCGGGCTTGTTTTCCAGCTTCATGCTGACCTTTTAATTGGTTACACTTGACCATAATTCTGCATACTGCATGCAGCTAAAGACAAAAGGCCATTGATCATTGAAATCTACCGCTGAAATTCGCCAGGAATTTATTGACTACTTTACCGGCCGCAATCATGAAGCTGTCGTTTCCAGCTCACTGGTGCCAGCTGATGACCCCACATTATTGTTCACCAATGCGGGAATGGTGCAATTTAAAGATGTATTTCTGGGTGCCGAGCAGCGAAGCATTCCCAGGGCCGTTTCTTCACAGAAATGTGTACGGGCGGGCGGCAAGCACAATGATCTCGACCAGGTTGGTTATACCGCCAGGCATCACACGTTTTTCGAAATGCTGGGAAATTTCAGTTTCGGCGACTATTTCAAAAAAGATGCCATTCACTACGCCTGGGAATTGCTGACCGACAAGCTCGGGCTGGACAAAGACCGCCTGTGGGTGACGGTGTATCACACAGATGACGAGGCCTATGGCATCTGGAACGACGAAATTGGAATTCCGGCAGAGCGTATTGTGCGAATCGCCGATAAGCCCGGTGGGGCGGAATTTGAAAGTGATAATTTCTGGGCGATGGGTGATACCGGACCTTGCGGTCCTTGCACAGAAATCTTTTTTGATCATGGTGAACACCTTGAAGGTGGACCGCCCGGGTCAGAAAGCGAAGAGGGGGATCGCTATGTCGAAATCTGGAACCTGGTCTTCATGCAGTTCGATCGATCTGCCGATGGCACTATGGCGCCCCTGCCAAAACCATGTGTTGATACGGGTATGGGGCTGGAGCGCATCGTTGCCGTGCTGCAGGGTACTCATGACAATTATGAAACAGACCTGTTTAAGGAATTAATCGACGCTGCAGCAAAAGCAACCGGCAGTTCAGATTTACAAAACAAATCATTACGTGTGATTGCCGATCATATTCGTGCCTGTGCGTTCCTTATTTCAGACGGCGTATTGCCTTCCAATGAGGGCCGTGGATATGTGCTGCGCAGAATTATTCGCCGTGCGGTTCGGCACGGGTTCCAGCTTGGTTGTAAAAAAGCATTTTTTAACTTAATGGTTGCGCCACTGGCGGAACTCATGGGGGATGCTTTTCCGGACCTAAGCAAGCAGTCTGACCGGAT
>Ga0114949_10002969_pt1 | contig 10679 bp, 11 predicted proteins | sample N074metaG_FD_83505 | JGI IMG/M metagenome (GOLD analysis project Ga0114949, IMG submission 83505) | Deep subsurface microbial communities from Kermadec Trench to uncover new lineages of life (NeLLi) - N074 metaG | ecosystem: Environmental > Aquatic > Marine > Ocean trench > Sediment | place... | reverse complement strand
TTAATTTCATACTGGGAAGGGGCAGATTCCTTGACGATGCCGTCGAAGGGTAATTCCTGTATCTCGCAGGCCCGGCGGATGTCTTCCAAGAGGACGGCATTGGCCTGCAGGACATCGACGCCGTAGGTGTTGCCACCAATCGGCGCGCTGCCGGCGGCTCGCGGGCAGGTGTGGTGAATTCCCTCGCGATCGTAGTGGACCAGGCTGAATTCCAGCTCAGCCGCTACCACGGGTCGCCAGCCGGCATCGTGACAACGGCTCAGCACCTGCTTCAATACATGTCGTGGGTCACCCAGGCAGGGGCTGCCATCTGCATTGTAGAGGGAGAGCATGACCTGGCCGAGGCTGTCGTCTACGGTCCAGGGGGTGGGCAGTAGCGTTCCCTCAATGGGGCGACATATGCCATCGGCATCGCCGGATTCGAATACCAGCTCCTCGACGTCCCTGCCCCAGATGTCCAGGCTCAAGGCAGTGACAGGAAGCTTGAACTCCCCCTCGTAGACCTTGGCTAATTTGTGTCGCGGCAACCACTTGCCACGCATAACACCGTTGCAGTCCGGCAGCAGTGCCTCAATCGTTTTGATGTCCGGGTGTGCTGTGAGAAACCAGTCGGCTTCAACTGACATGTAGTGTTGACACCTATTTTTGTAATGCCGGACTATTCTTTTTTGGCAACGGTAGATCAATGCCCCACATGGGTCAAAGTATGCCTTCCCGGCTTGAAGGTGGGGCCATGTAGACGCTCAGCGGGTCGCCAATGCCGGCATCGCCGAGGTAGGACAGGCAGTTGATAAACAGGGAAAACAGGTCTGTCTGTGAGTTCACATCCAGCTTGCGATAGATACTCTTGCGATGGCGACGCAGGGTTTCAACCGCGATTCCCAGTTTCTCCGCGGAAGCCAGGCCGCTATACCCGCGCAACATAAGTTCGAGCACGCTTTTTTCCCGTGGTGACAGTAGAGATGAGCCGAAGGCGTGAAACGCATGATCGATAACCCCGTCGATATCGGGCTCCAGCAGGTAGCGGTTGCTGAAGTCTGCCATTTGGCTGTGGCTGTGCATCAATGCGGAGATCGGTGGTGCGAGTGCGCGCAACAGGGCGAACTCTTCCGCATTAAAGATGCCGTGGCCGGCTTTTCGCATCAGGCTGATGTTGATGACGCTGCCATCCATCAGGCGGGACAGGTATATGACCTCGTCGACCGTGCCTGTGTTGCCATAGTAGTGGCTGTAGTAGTCGCTGTCTTCGAGCAGACCATCAATGAGGCTGCTGAGGCGGTAAAACTGGCCCCGGGGCTGGTTCAGAGAAACCTGGTAGAAGGGGTCCTCGCGATAGGGGCCTTCAAGATAGTGGTCGATCTGCGAGGTCGTGGCGAGGGCGGGAATCTCGTGATAGATGCACTGCGGTGGCAAGTCCCCGTGATAGAGCCAGACCTGTGGGTAGTCGATCGGGGTGAGCCGGCAGATAGCGGCGATGAGCCGCGCAAAGAATGTATCACGACCGAGGGCAGCAATGGCTTGTGACAGATCCTTGTTCCAGCGGTTGAGGGTTTCGATGGATACCATTGGTCTGCTTTGAAGCGTGCCGTTAGCCGGTGCGTGTGCCACAATCATGCTGGAGCCAACGACACTAGTCAATGAAGAAGAGTATACCGCGTGCCCGCTTGTGTCTGTTTCAGCACAGGAGCTGTGGGTATAATGGCGGCTTTGATGATCCAGGTACCGCGACACCATGTCCACCCAACTGCGCCAGCTGAACGTATCCTATATCAATGCCGAAGATCGTTTGTTACTGAAGGTGTCTACCTCGGAGAATGAGGAATACCGGGTCTGGTGTACACGCCGCTTTACGCGTGCACTGATGGACCGCCTGGAGGAGACCTTCCAGGCGGAAATGCCCAGTTCCGCGGCGGTGCCTGAGCCGGCGCGACGCGAAGTCGCCCGTATGCAGCACCAGCAAACCATCACTGAGGAGTCTTTCCAGCAACCCTACCAGGCAGACCCCTCCGGCTACCCCCTGGGAGAGGACGGCCTGTTGGTGACAAACATGAAATACAGCCAACAGGCGGACAACACGATGCAGTTGTTCCTGGGCGATAACAAGGGTCTCGGGATTACTCTTAATCTTAACGAACATCTCAAGCATCAACTCTACGAGCTGTTTGCGCGGGCGACTGAGAAGGCGGAGTGGTATACCGGTGGGGCCTCAGAGGTCAGCGCAGTCGTTCATTAGGGCGCGGTATTTCCCCGGGGTCATTGCGCCAACCGGGCTCGAGTGACTGGCAGAATCTTGTCAGTTTCAGCATCCACTCGTATAGTGAATACACTCTTATCACAGCTTTCGGGACAATGGCATGATTACCAATTTCGACGACTACTGTATCCACCAGACCGCTGCGCCGGTAGCGCAACCCTCGCAGAGTGACCGTAACTTCTACGACCGCTACTGGTTCAATGGCATGGATGCCGAGGGCACTTATATCTTTGAGGTGGGTCTTGGTCTCTACCCGAACCGGCGGATTATGGATGGACATTTCAGTGTCGCTACCGGCGGCAAGCAGTATGCCTTTCACGGATCCAGGCGGGCGCCGAAGGAGCGGGGTGAAACCAGCGTAGGTCCGCTGCAGGTGGAGGTCGTCGAGCCGATGCGGCAGTTGCGGGTTGTGCTGGCTCCCAATGAACACAATATCGAATGTGACCTGCTGTTTACAGCTGCCAGTATTCCCCATGAGGAACCGGCCAATGTCATGTTCGATGACGGTCACCTGATCATGCACAGTTCCCGCTTTACACAGATGGGTTACTGGCAGGGCTACTTCGCCGTTGACGGAGAGCGGTGCGAAGTGAACCGGGCCGTTGGCACCCGCGATAAATCCTGGGGTGTGCGACCGGTGGGAGAGCCCCAGGGCGGGGCGCCGGGATTGCTGAGTGGAGATCCCGGGGTCTACTGGTGCTGGAATCCGATCAACTTTGGTGATGTGTGCACGCAGATGGGCACCTTCGAGGACCGCGATGGCAAACCCACCCAGGTCAGTGCCGACCTGTTGCCCCTGTATGATAACCCCGATGATATTCCGCGAGGTGAAGACCCCGGCCTGGTGGAAATGCGCGAGGTGTCCCACAGTATCGATTGGGTGAAGGGAACCCGCTGGCCGGCAGCGGCTGAACTGCACATGGTGGACAAACAGGGCAACAATTACGACGTGACAATGGAGCCAATCCTCCGATTTCAGGTGCTGGGTATTGGCTATAACCATCCCCAGTGGGGTCACGCGATGTGGAAGGGTGAGTTGGAAACCGGTCGCGATGAGTGGGACCTGGCTGCACTGGACCCGCTGGCCTACGAGCACCTGCATGTACACCATGTTGTCCGCGCCCGCATGGGTGACCGCGAAGGTATAGGCACCCTGGAGAACATTGTCATTGGTCGTCACGCGCGTTCCGGATTCAAGGATTTCCTGGATGGTGCCAGTTGATAGCGGGGTTCCGTTATGTCCTTGACCGTTGACGTAGAGATGAATGAGCCAGTGCCACTGGCTTTCGCAAAGGCGCTGCTGGTGCAGGCCCGGGCCTTCGGTCGCGACGTGGGTGCGATGCTGGAGGCGGCAGATTTCCCCTTTAACCCCCTGCAGTCAGTCGATGAACCCAGCTTTGTCTCGATGGAGCAGTACAGCCGGCTCTGTGTGGAGCTATTTCGCGAATTGGCCGATGAATCCGGCGGTGTCCTGTACGGCTCCCCGACACCCTTTGGTACTACCCGCCTGCTGCTCTACAGTGTGATTCACTGCCGCAGTCTGAGCGCAGTACTGGAGCGAGCCATGGAATTTAATGCGGCATGTCGCGAACGCCGTGACGAAATTCGCGTTAATCGCCTGGACGTTGATAAGGAGAGCAGGTTGGCCAGCCTGCATTACTATTCGGTGGCTGATCCCGCGAACCCGCCTCCCCAGGACGGTGCCCTGTGTGGCTTGTCGATGTGGTTGCGTCTCTGTGGCTGGTTGATTGGCCAGCACATCGATCTGGTGTCCGCCCAGTGCGCCGGGCCAGCGCCGGACAAGCCGGATGCCCTGCGTCACTTTTTCCCCTGTCCGGTCAGTTTCGACGCCGAGAGTAACGCGGTGACCTTCAGCGCCCGCCAACTCGAGGCGCCTGTGGTTCGCACAGAGGTTGAGCTGGAAAAATTTCTGCCGGTGGCTCCCTACCACGTGGTGATAAAGCCGGTGGCCAGTGACGCCAATATTAGTTCCCGAATTCGCAACTTGCTCGGCGATGATTTTCGCCAGGAGATGCCGAGTTTTGAAGAACTCACTGCTATGCTTAATATGTCACCGAGAACATTGCGGCGGCGACTGGAAAAGGAGGGGACTTCCTACCAGCGTATCAAGGATAATGCCCGGCGCGATGTTGCCATCAGCTCGTTGAGCCGGGAACGGATGACGGTCAGCGATGTTGCGGAGCAAGTGGGGTTCAGTGACCCCAGTGCCTTTCACCGCTCGTTCAAGAAGTGGACCGGCTTGTCTCCGGGCGAGTATCGCTAGTATCCGTTAGAGAACACCTAACACACACCTCAAGGAGCCAAAAGTGGACAAAGAGCTAATTTACCAGGATCTCAGTCGGCTGCTGAATGAGATTGACCAGTTACCGCTGGATGATGCCGAGCGTCGGCGCTTGCATGAGATGGTCAGTGAAATGGAGGAGCATGTGGGAGGCCGCGAAACGGCGGACAAGCCCCAGGAATTGGTTGATACGGTAGACCAGTTGATTTCCCGCTTTGAGGCAGATCACCCCGCCGCCACAGGTGTCCTGCGGCGGATAATAAATGCCCTGGGCAGCATGGGAGTCTAGGCTCTCTGCTCCCTAGAGGCTGACGCGATCCTGGATCTCGCTGAAAATTGCATTGGTGACCCCCTGAACCTCACGTAGTTCCTCAACGGTGTTATAGGGGCGAGAGGCAATGATGTGTTCGGCGGTCACTGCGCCGACTCGGGGCAGGGTCTGCAACTTTGCCTTACTGGCGCTATTGACGTTGACCGTGGCGGCGGCACTGGCCGCAGAGCCCGCCAGGGCGTCGCGGGTGCCCAGTAGTTGTTCCACCCGGCTGGCGAGTTGGTTCAAGGCAGTTTTCAGGGCTCTCTGCCGATCGTTGCTCTCGGTCAGGTCCTGGTGAATGGTCCACAGCAGCCATATAGCAATCATTAACAGCAGTGATTCTAAACCCATGTGCATACTCCCTCTGTGTTGAATAATGATAACAGGCTGAATGCTTAGTGCCAGTTGAGCGGTTCCATTTTCCAGCGCCGGCGCCAGGCCGCCTCGACTTTATCGCTGTAGACGGTGCTGCCAATACTGCCATTGTAGCGAGCCAGCGCGGTTGTCAGGCGGCCACCTTCCTGCTGTAGATAAAACTGCAGTATGCGACAACCGTAGGAGAGATTGGTGGTGATGTTGGTCAGGTTGTCAGCGGGTCTGCCGATCTCATCTTTCCAGAATGGCATCACCTGCATCAATCCCTGGGCGCCAGACCTGGAAATGGCGTAGTGATCAAAGTGACTCTCGACTTCGATCAGGGCCAATACCAGCCCCGGGGGCAATTGGCTACGGCTGGCGTAGCGGTGGACCTCCTGTAGCGTGGTCAATCGCTGCTTGTTGTCAGGAATAAAAGACCCCAGTCTGGTGGACATGTCGACCAGCCACACTTCGGCGTCAAAGCGATCCTGGAAACTGTCCGCGTTATTGATAGTCGCGTCGAGAAAGCTGCGCAGACGCTCGTGTTCGGGCGTCAGTATCTCGGCGTGACCGGACCCGGGTAGCGCCAGCAGCAGAAAGAGTAGCAGGGCTCGCATGATCAGCCCCGCAGACGCAGCATGAGTAACTCCACGGCAGCGTCCCTTGGCAGTAAACTCGACTCGGCATCGCGTCTGCCCTGGTACTCGAGATTGCCCTCCTTAAGGGCGCGATCGCCGATCACCAGTCGGTGGGGAATGCCGATCAACTCCATATCTGCGAATTTGACTCCCGGGCGTTCGTTGCGGTCGTCCATGATGACATCGATGCCCCTGTCCACAAGCTGCCGGTAGATTTCCTCGGCGCATTCCGCTACGGCGGTAGATTTGTGCATATTGAGGGGGATGATGGCCAGCTGGAAGGGCGCGATGGCGTCGGGCCAGATAATACCCTGCTCGTCATGGTTCTGTTCAATGGCCGCCGCGACAATGCGAGTGACGCCGATGCCGTAGCAACCCATGGTCATGGTCTGGTTCTTTCCCTGCTCGTTCAATACCTGGGCCTTCATCGAGGCACTGTACTTGCTGCCGAGTTGAAAGATATGCCCGACCTCAATGCCGCGCTTGATCTGCAGCTTGCCCTTGCCGTCGGGGCTGGGGTCACCCTCAACCACGTTGCGGATGTCCGCGACCTGTCCCAATTCGACGTCGCGACCCCAGTTAACATTCTGCAGGTGGTAGTCATCGCGATTGGCGCCACAACAGAAATCGGCAACCCTGGCGGCGGCCCGGTCGACAATCAGTGGCAGCTCCAGCCCGATCAGGCCCAGTGACCCCGGCCCGGCGCCACAGGCCTGGCGAACCGCCTCTTCACTGGCGAATTCCAGGGGGCTGGCGACACCGTCTATTTTCTCGGCCTTGAGGGCATTGAACTGGTGATCGCCACGCAACACCAGTGCCACCAGTGGTGCATCTTTCCGATCGCCCAGGACGATCAGTGTTTTCAGGGCCCGGCTGGCGGGTAGTTGCAGAAACTCGCAGACCTCATCAATCGTGTGCTGCCCCGGTGTCTCGATTTCGCTCATCTCAGGCCCAGGCGCGGGCAGCTTCCCGGCCGGCTCCATGGCCTCGGCCATTTCGATATTGGCGGCGTAATCGCTGCTGTCGCTGAAAGCGATGGCGTCTTCGCCGGAATCTGCCAGCACGTGAAACTCATGGGAAGTGCTGCCGCCGATCGAACCGGAATCGGCAACCACCGGGCGAAACTCCAGGCCGAGACGGGTGAATATAGCGCTGTAGGTGCGGTGCATCAGCTCATAGGTTTGCTGCAGGGAATCCTGGTCCAGATGAAAGGAGTAGGCATCCTTCATCAGGAATTCCCGGGTCCGCATGATGCCGAAGCGAGGGCGAATCTCATCGCGAAATTTGGTCTGTATCTGGTAGAAGTTGACGGGCAGCTGTTTATAGCTGTGAATTTCGTTGCGCACCAGGTCGGTAATAACTTCTTCGTGGGTGGGGCCCAGACAAAATTCCCGTCCATGACGATCCTTTAAGCGCAACAGTTCTGCGCCGTATTCTTCCCAGCGGCTGGATTCCTGCCACAATTCCGCGGGTTGCACCATGGGCATGCTGATCTCCAGGGCACCGGAGCGATCCATTTCTTCCCGCACAATCCGCTCCACCCGGCGCAACACCCTGAGGCCGGTGGGCAGCCAGGTGTAGAGGCCGGCGGCCAGTTTGCGAACCAGACCCGCACGCACCATCAACTGGTGGCTGATGACCTCGGCGTCGGAGGGTATTTCCTTGACGGTGGCGATGAGAAATTGACTGGTACGCATGTGTTATCCGGTTAATGTTGCTAAGGGCGGTATTCTACGATTGTTTCCAAAAAGGTGTCGAGTTCGGCCTCACCACTGCTGAATAGCTGCTTTAGTGCGTCTTATTTCGCAAAATCATCGGTAAACCCTTGTATTGCAGCGTTTCATGTTCTATACCTTGCTTCGGGAACCACATTCGGTGGTTGGATTTTTTCCAATTCAAAGTAAGGAAGGACAAAAATAGCATGGCTACTAAAAAAGCTGCGGCAAAGAAAAAGGCACCTGCGAAGAAAAAAGCACCTGCGAAGAAGAAAGTAGCTGCCAAGAAAAAGGCGGCTGCTCCCGCTAAAAAGGCGGCACCGGCAATCAAGTCCAAGCTGACCAAGAGCCAGATCATTGGTTCACTTGCGGAAAGCACTGGCTTGAGCAAGAAGCAGATCTCCTCAGTAATGGAGGAGATGGATTCCTTGATCGAGCGCAGCATCAAGAAGCGCGGCATCGGTGAGTTCACCATACCGGGCATGATGAAAATCACCACGGTGAAGAAGCCCGCCCGCAAGGCGCGCAAGGGTATCAACCCCTTCACGGGTGAGGAAACCATGTTCAAGGCCAAGCCCGCGAGCATTGCGGTCAAAGTTCGCCCGCTGAAGAAGATGAAGGAATTCGCAGCCTCCTGAGCCTCGATTGCCGCCGTCTCCGCTTCGCGGGGACGGCACATCCCCCTCCCTCTGGGCCACTACGGCTCTGGAGTAGTATTTTTGCCCCCCGATAAAAACTACCTGCTTGCGCAAAAGTGCGGTAAAATCCGCGGCCGTTAAAAACCGCCGGGGTTAGTCGATATGCCGATATATGAGTACCAGTGCCAGAGCTGCCAGCATGAGCTGGAGGCACTGCAGAAAATCAATGATGACCCGAAGCGGGACTGTCCGACCTGTGGCCGACCTGATCTGAGAAAGAAAATCTCCGCGGCAGCATTTCGCCTCAAGGGCAGCGGTTGGTACGAAACGGATTTTAAAACCGGTAACAAGAAGAATATTGCTGGTGAAAAGGCAGCTGGCGAAGGAGCCTCGTCGGGCTCCGGCAAAGCGGCATCTGCCAGCACCAGCTCTGCCTCTTCGAGCAACAGTTCGAGTTCAAGCTCTACCAAACCCTCTGCGGCCGGCTGATCGGCCGCCGCAGACACTACTCAACAGGCTATTGAATATGCGCAGTCATTATTGTGGCGCCCTGACCACCGAACATATCGATCAAACGGTTACGCTGTGCGGCTGGGTGGATCGTCGTCGCGATCACGGCGGTGTGATATTTCTCGACATGCGCGATCGCACGGGCATTGTCCAGGTGGTATTTGATCCCGATACCCAGCAGCACTTCGAGCGTGCAGACCGGGTCCGCCATGAATACGTTCTGCGTATCACCGGGCGGGTTCGCGCCCGCGGTGAAGGCACCGTCAATCCCAATATGCCAACCGGGGAAATTGAGGTATTGGGCAAGGAATTGGAAATCCTCAACACAGCGGCTACACCGCCTTTCCAACTCGACGAGCATACCGCGGTGGGTGAGGAAGTGCGCTTGCGCTACCGCTACATGGATCTCCGTCGCCACGAAATGCAGGAGCGCTTTTTGCTGCGTTCCCGGGTCACCTCGGCGGTGCGCAATTTTCTCGATGGCGAGGGTTTCCTCGACATTGAAACCCCGATCCTGACGCGGGCTACCCCGGAAGGCGCCCGGGATTACCTGGTTCCCAGTCGCACTCACCCGGGGCATTTCTTTGCCCTGCCCCAGTCGCCGCAACTCTTCAAGCAGTTGTTGATGGTGTCCGGGTTTGATCGCTACTACCAGATTGCCAGGTGTTTTCGCGATGAAGACCTGCGTGCTGATCGGCAGCCGGAATTTACCCAGATCGATATCGAGGCCTCTTTCATCGAAGAGGAAGAAATCATGGCTATCACCGAGCGCCTGGTGCGCGAAGTGTTCAGCACGGTGCTCGACGTGGACTTGCCCGAGTTCCCGCATATGAGCTGGGCGGAGGCGATGGAGCGCTTTGGCTCCGACAAGCCCGACCTGCGCATCAACCTGGAACTGGTGAGCATTGATGACTTGATGGAGCAGGTTGAGTTCAAGGTGTTTCACGGTCCGGCGGTGGACCCCGAGGGTCGCGTTGTCGCCCTGAAAGTTCCCGGTGGTGCCAGCATCAGCCGCAAGGTCATTGACGATTACACCAGCTATATCTCCAATTTTGGCGCCCGCGGCCTGGCCTGGATCAAGGTGAATGATATCGCTGCCGGGATGAAAGGCCTGCAGTCGCCCATTCTCAAGTTCATGCCCGAAGAGGTGGTTGCCCAATTGATGCAGCGCCTGGCCGCCGCCGACGGGGATATTGTTTTCTTTGGCGCCGGCAAAACCCATATCGTCAACGAGTCGCTGGGGCACCTGCGGGTGAAACTGGGCCAGGATCTGGGCCTGGTCAGTGGGGACTGGGCGCCGCTTTGGGTGGTGGATTTCCCGATGTTCGAGCGCGATGGTGAGGGTGAGCTGACGCCGCTGCATCATCCCTTTACCGCCCCCGCCTGCCCGCTTGAAGAGCTGCAGGCAGACCCTTTCGCCGCCCTGTCGCGGGCCTACGATATCGTGCTCAATGGCACCGAGTTGGGTGGTGGTTCCATCCGTATCCACCAGCGCGATATGCAGGAAGCTGTTTTTGCCATTCTCGGTATCGATGAAGCAGAGGCCCAGGAGAAGTTTGGTTTCCTGCTGGACGCCCTCACGTATGGCGCACCACCTCACGGGGGGCTGGCCTTCGGCCTCGATCGCCTGGTGATGTTGATGACGGGTGCGCAGTCAATTCGAGATGTTATTGCCTTCCCGAAAACACAGACTGCGGCCTGTGTGATGACCCATGCTCCCGGAGTGGTTGATTCCCGGCAATTACGCGAGTTGAATATTCGCCTGCGTGACGTGGCCAAGATCGAAGAAAAAGAGGCATAAGCTATGGCGGGACACAGTAAGTGGGCCAATATCAAACACCGCAAGGCGGCACAGGATGCCAAGCGGGGCAAGGCTTTCACCAAGCTCATTCGCGAACTGGTGGTGGCGGCGAAGCAGGGTGGTCCCGAGCCCGCCGATAATCCGCGCCTGC
>Ga0114949_10002968_pt1 | contig 10680 bp, 8 predicted proteins | sample N074metaG_FD_83505 | JGI IMG/M metagenome (GOLD analysis project Ga0114949, IMG submission 83505) | Deep subsurface microbial communities from Kermadec Trench to uncover new lineages of life (NeLLi) - N074 metaG | ecosystem: Environmental > Aquatic > Marine > Ocean trench > Sediment | place... | reverse complement strand
TCAAATAGGTGCCGTACAGCCAGGGCGCCGGTATGGAACCGCGCCTTTCCGGAGTACCGTCAAGCAGGCCGGCTTTGGAGGAAAAGGTTTTTTCATCCTGGGAAATGGCCCCGGTGTGGGTATCGCTGGAGCCGATCAGGCCAAAGCGATAGGGATTGAACACCCCTCCCTCCTTGAGCTTTAAACCGCGCTGCAGTGCGTCGCGCACATAACTGCCCTTGGGCTCGCTGTAGAGCTTGGTGGCCACCCGGTAGGGGGCAATCTCAAAATCGGCCCACTCGTCGTTTTTGGACAACAGGGGATGGGTGTCCGAGGTGCCCTTTACCTGGGTGATTTCCACCAGCGGCTCGTTGCGCAGGCGCCTTTGTGTATAGGCGTCATCCATGGGGTTGCCAGCCCAGTCGGTGAGCTTGAACATCTGGCCATTGGAGCCATTGGAATTGTGGGGAATGGCCAGGCTTTCAATGCCCTGGTCGCGCAGGCCGTCCATCCAGTTCCACAATCCCTCCGGATTCTGCGAGTGCAGGCGCGAGAAGGGTATGGCCGGTAGACGGTCTGAACTACGGAAAATGACATTGCGGTGCAGGTTGCCCCGGTCGTCCGAGGAGGTGGTGTATTCATAGGCGGCAAAGGTGGTGAACTGGCCCGGAATATAGGCTTCATCGGCGGCGCGAATTGTGTCACGCCAGGCTGATTTGGTGACCGCATTGGCCACGTCCAGGTCGATGCTGCCGTCTAACAAACCGCTCATGGTCCTGGGAATAAACTGTGAAAACGCCTGGCCGCGCTGCAGCAGGCTGAGGGGCCCCATATTATCCGCGGCGTTAATATCGTGCAGGGGCTGGGCAACCTCGTAACGGGAGAACAGCGTACTGGTGTCCGCCGACTCCTTGACCAGGCCCAGGAACATGGCATGGTCTGTTACCGCGTAAAAATCCAGCGGCGCCCGCAGCTGCATTTCATAGCCGGAGGGGTGGGCCAGCGGCGCGCCTTTGGCGTAACGGTAGGCATCATCCGGCGTCGCCGTGGTACCGAACACATAGGCATCGAAGGAATAGGCCGTGTGTACATGCAAATCACCGAAGTAGGCATTGCGATCCGCATTGGCAGCGGGTCGCAGATCGAGGATACCTGTATCCACCGGCAGTGAACGCCTGCCACTTTTTGCCCCCGCCAGGCCCATGCCCTCGTCCGATTGGGCAGCAGAGGCGGAATACTCATCCTCACCGGAACAGGCACAAAGGAATGCACTCAAGGAAACTGCAAGTAATGCTGATTGATAGTTCATCGAGCCTCTCTTATTCTGAGCAGGAGTTATTACACTGAAGTATAGCTTCAAATTGGCACCGAAGATGAGCGCGAGCGAACAAAAGAAAATGGGCACGGGTATGTACGTGTTGGCCTGGCTGGTCTTCGGCGGGCTGCTGGCGTTCTATTTTCAGGACCTGCTGGAGGAACAACACAATCCCAACCAGCAAACCAGCACCAGTTATGCCGAGGACGGCTTTCGCGAGGTTAGCCTGCAGCGCAACAAATACGGCCACTATGTTACCAACGGCAAGATCAATGGCCACGAGGTGGTGTTTATGCTGGATACCGGTGCCACCGGGGTTGCCATTCCGGCTGCCGTCGCCGCCAGGTTGAACATCAAACGCGGCCAGCGCTATATGACCCAGACCGCCAACGGCACGGCACCGGCCTATGCCGCGCGCCTGGACACGGTCAGCGTTGGTGATATAGAGCTCACCAATATTGCCGCCGGCATCTCACCGGGGCTGCAGTCGGAACAGATATTGTTGGGCATGTCCTTTCTCAAACACATCGAATTTACCCAGCGCGGCGACACCCTGATCCTGCGGCAATACCTGCCGTAGAGGCGAGAGCCGGGGTCAGTGTCGGGATGGGGACGCCCAGTCGGGGTCGCCCAGACTCTGACCCCAATACTGAGTGCCATTCGACCCTGACCCCTCTTGTTGGAAACATGTTGGCGCAGTAAACTTGCGGATTGGCCGAATACAAGAGGCACCCTCGATGTACCGTTTTGCTCCACTGCTTGGTTTACTGCTGTCCCTGCTATGGCCAGCCACCTTATCTTATGGCCACGGCGCCGCCACTGATTACGAGGACAGAGTGGTAGCCATGTACATCGCCTATTACGGCCGCCCTGGCGACCCTGAAGGTGTCGAATTCTGGGCTGAGGAATTGGCGCAGGCCGAGGGCGACCTGGATGCCATTATCGATTCTTTTGGCAACTCCGACGAATACAATGAGCGCTTCGCAGGCATGGACGAGGATGCGCTGGTCAATAATATTTACCAGCAATTGTTTGGTCGCGATGCCGATGCCGGTGGCCGCAACTTCTACGTAGACAAACTACAGTCCGGCGAGTTGAGCCTGGCCTCTATCGCCCTGGATATCTACAACGGCAAACTGAACGAAGACGCCCTCATTATTGCCAACAAGCTCACCGTGGCGCACTCCTTTACCGACCATATCGCCGACAATGGTCTGAGCTATGGCGCGGAAGAAATCGACGACGCCAGGACCCTGCTGGAAAAGGTCAACGCCAGCGATGAATCGCTGGTTACCGCCGCCACCGACCTCACCGACTTGTTTGCGCTGGACCCGACCAGCAGCTGCACCCAGTTCGAGGGCAGTTTCGAGCGTATTCAATCCATTATCTTCGACGGTTATAACTGCACCAACAGCGCCTGTCACGGTGGCGGCGATGCCGGCAACCTGGATCTCAGTGCCAATGTGGCCTACCAGAACCTGTTTCGCGTAGACGCCAGCTCCAACCTGACCGAAGCCACTCAATTGGTGTATCCCGGCGAGCAGGGTTTGAGCTTTTTGTTTCACAAGCTGGCGGCCGGCACCGAGGGTACTGCCTTGCCAGACGGCGGCGGTCAGGCCATGCCCTTTGGCGGCGCGCCGCTGACGGAAGATCACCTGGAAGCTATGCGCCTGTGGATCAGGTCTGGCGCGCCGGAATTCACCGATGTTGACGAGGTGGCTACCCTGCTCGGTTGTAGCCTGGGCACCCCACTAAAGGCCAATAAAATCCCGCCGCCACCGGCGCCGGCCATCGGCGAAGGTGTGCAGTTTGTCTCCGGACCGTGGACGGTTGAAACCAATAGCGAAAACGAAGTGTGCTTTGCCACCTATTACGATCTGGACAAAAACCCCGGGGCGGTCCCCGACTGGGCCAAGGTGGAGTGCGCCGGTGGCGCCTATGCCAATTACGACGGTGAATGCTTTGCCTATAATAGGCGGGCGTTTACCCAGGACCCCCAATCTCACCACAGCCTTATATACAGCTACGTGGGCACCACCTCACCACTGGATCCCTCCTGGGGCCAATGGCAGTGCCTGAATGGCCCCAGTATCGGCATGGCTTGCGACCCCACCCGCATTGGCGAGCCGGTATCGGAAGGTGGCGCTGACTGCGGTGGCGACCTGTATGTGTGCGGCACGCAGGCGCAAAGCTCACTTGCCTGTACCGGTTGGGGTGCCAGCGATCATCGCCAATTGCGGGTTTCCATGGGCGGCGCCCAATCGCCGGTTTCCAATAACAATTTTAACAGTGGCGTTTACTCTGTTCTGCCCAGCAAAGGGGTCATCATCTGGAACTCCCACGCCTTTAACCTGACCACCGAAGACACCACGATCGAACAGTACAATAGTTTCTACTTCGCGGCGGGGGATGAACGGCAGCATCGCAACCGGGCTATTTTCGATGCCAAAGACATTTTCATTGCCAATGTGCCGCCCTACCAGGAACGCACCTATTGTTCGACATTCACGCTGCCGGTTGGATCGCGACTCACCGAACTGGGCTCCCACTCCCACAAGCGTGGCGTGCTGTGGCAAACCTGGTTGCCGCCGCAGGATCCGACCTGTGTTAAAAACACCGGCTGTGTTGCCAACACAGAGCCGGCCGACTACGTCAGCAGGATCTACAATGACCCGCTGTCTATAAGCTATGACCCTCCACTGGAGTACGACTCAAGCAACGTGGACGATCGCACTATCAAATTTTGCCTGACCTATGACAACGGCCTGAATTTTCCCGAACTGCTCAAACGCAACTCACTCTCTGTGGGTAGTACATGCGGGGGTAACGACAGAAATCCGCTGTACTGCGTTGGCGGCGTTACACCGGGGCAGGTGTGCAGTGACGACAGTGCCTGCGGTGATGGTGGCGTGTGTGATGCCTGCACGGTATGGGGCTGGGTAACCACCGAAGACGAAATGATGATATTGACGGGCAGCTATTACGTGGTTCCAGTCAACTAATTCGTAGGGCCGAATTCATTCGGCCAAACCAACATTAGCGTGATAGGATTCGATCCATGGTTCAATTTGCCTACGACAATTCACCCTACCAAGTCCGCGCAGACCTGCGCCAGGTCTATCGGGATTACTGGCAGACGTTGGCTCAACCAGGCAACTGGTGGACCGGTGCAGAGCGCGTGGCCATTGCCCAGGAAACCCGCAACGCCCTCACTTGCGACTTCTGCGCCCAGCGCAAGCAAGCACTCTCTCCCTACAATTTTGCCGGTGAACATCAACACAGCGGTGCGCTGGACGCCCTCACCGTCGATGCAGTGCACCGCATCATCACTGACCAGTGTCGCATTACCCAGAGCTGGATAGAGAGCAATGCGCAGCAGGGCCTCAGTGAAGAAAAATATGTAGAACTGCTGGGTGTCGTGGTCTGTGTATTCAGCATCGACGAATTCAATCGCGCCCTGGACATACCGCCGGAGCCCCTGCCCGATCCACAAGCTGGAGAGCCCGATAACTATCGACCCAGCCAGGCTGAACACGGCACTGGTTTCGTGCCCATGCTGCCCGAAAATGATGGCGCGGTGGGCCAAGAGGCCGATTTGTGGTCAAACGGTCGCACTGCTAACGTATTGCGCGCACTGAGCCTGGTGCCCGATGCCGTGCGCAATTGGACCCATTTATCCGGCGGTCAGTACCTGGGAATCAAGCAGGTGATGATGCTCAAGGGCGACACCGGCCGCAGTCTCAATCGCATGCAAATGGAGATCGTCGCGGGTCGGGTTTCATCGATCAGCGAATGCTTCTACTGAACTAACTCACATGCCACCATGCTCAGTTTGAGCGCGGAAGCCAACAATACAGACATCGATCTGCAGATCGTCAATGGCGCTGAAGGCTCTAACAGTGGTGTAGAATTTGCCAACGAGTTAATGAAATTTGCCGAGACGGTGGCTTCGCGCGATGAAGCCGCGCTAACGGACGCCCGGGCCGAATTATTGCGCGTAGGCGGTAACGATATATTGGTAGATGCCGCCGGCGTGGCCGGCAACTTCCAGCGCATGGTGCGCATTGCTGACTGCACCGGCATTCCCGTCGATGATCGCATGGGTGCACTCAGCGGCAGTATTCAGGACGACCTTAATTTGCGTCGCTTTGGTTCCGCACAGAACACCCCGGTCGCCTCATCCTTCAAGAAGATGCTCAATATTCCCAAGGGCTTCCTGATGCGCAAAATCATCGGCTTTACGGGATCCCGCTAAGAAATTTGGGGTCAGATCCGGGTCAGAGTAAAACCGTCATTTACTAGTCGCTGGTTGCCTCAAGCGCCTTCAAAATCATTTGCCGGGTAATCTTGTCCTTAACACTGTTTGCCTCTGCATAACCCATACGCTCAAGATGGGGCATAAAATGTTTTTCGATTGTCTCATCGATCAGACCCGTCTTGGCCATCTCCAATAAGCCAGCTGGTTCAGCATGGTTCTTGAGCCAGGCCAGTGCTTTCATCAGGGTTTCTTCCACGCAGGTGAAATCACTGCCGAGGGGAAACTCCGGAAACAGGCCCTGCGCTTTATACGTCTTGTAAATTGCCGCCAGTCGCTGGGGCGTGTTATTGGTAAAGGCGCGCGGTATTTCATGATCGGCCGGTAATTTTCCCATCGATTTGGCGTGCTGCATCAATTCCTGCTGGAAGCGCGAGTCACAAATATTGAGCATGGCGCCGATAGTCTCTGCATCGGTCTTGCCGCGCAAATCGGCTATTCCATACTCGGTAACCACGATGTCACGCAAGTGCCTGGGGATGGTGGTATGGCCATAGCTCCAGAGAATATTCGAGCTAGTCTCGCCGCCTTTACTGCGGCTGGCGCGCACCAACAGTATGGAGCGGGCACCCTCCAGCTCATGGGCCTGGGCGACAAAGTTATACTGGCCGCCGACGCCGCTGAGTATACGACCATCCTCCAGTTGATCGGCCACTCCCGCACCCAACAGCGTTACGATAAATGCAGTATTAACAAAGCGTCCGTCGACCCGTTGCTGTCGCTTTAGTTCTTCCTGGCCGTACAGTGCGTTGACGAAACTGATATTGGTCATATCAATGCGCGCCAGTTGCTCGGGGCTTAAATTGCGCAGACCTTCATAAAAGGCATTGGGGCCGAGAAAAAAACCACCGTGCATACACACGGGACCATTGGGACCCTCAACCTCACGCTTGATCACACCCTCTTCCATCAACCGGAACAGGCCATAGGTAAACATTTCGCTACAGCCGTACAGCCCTTTCTCAAAAATACCCACCGGACCGGTTTCATTAATCGGATCAAAATAAGTGTTGGTGAGCTGACTCTCCTCCAGCAACTGGCTATAGCTTGCGTTGTCCTGGTGGCGCAGCAACAGTGCGCCGGCGACCGCGTCACCCAGGGCACCAATGCCAATCTGCAGGGTACCACCATCTTTAACCAGTGCACTGGCACCCAGACCAATAAAGTGTTCCGCCATACCCACCGGCATATTGGGGGTGCTGATCAGGCGATGATTGCAGGCCGGGTCATCAATGAGCACATCAAAAATATCGGCATCCTCGACCAGCGCACTGTTCACCATGAATGGCATGTCGGGGTGAATCTGCCCGACAATAAGAATCGTTTTGCCTTTGGCTCGCGCCGCTTCGATCATGGGGATCATATCCAGCGTCATTTCCGGATTACAACTAAGGCTGAGTTCCTCACCATGGTCGCCCTGGCGCCGCGCCAGGGTTTGCGCCAGCACATTAACGCCCCGGCTCATCATGTCTCGCGCCGCATGGGTGTAGTTGGTATTGATATAATTCTGCTGCGCGTAGGGGTTATTCAATTCGCTGGCAGGTTGCACAAAAAACTCTATCACCTGGATGTTATCCGGCAGCTTGCCGGCACGCTGGGCATGTAGATACTCCAGTTCTTCGTAGTCTCCATACACCCGTTCAATGAAGGGATCCAGAAAGCGTTTTTGCAAGCCACTGGCGCCCTGCGGACGGGTCAGGGATAGCGCGGTGACAATAACCAGGGAGATGCGTGGATCCTCTGCGGCACGACGATACAGCGCGTTGGCGAGAGGATTGGGCTTACCCATGCCCAGCGGCATGCCCAGCACAATATCTCCGCCAGTTTTTTCAACAATGGCATCCGCTGCCCGTTCGACGCTGTCGTAGCGCATTTTGTATTCTCCTGTTAGCTGAGGGGTCAGAGTTTAGACTCTGACCCCGGATCGGCCAAATGAGAATTTGGAAACATCTACTTATTGATACGACGCATGGGATGGCGCCGACGGGATCGAAATCAGCACGGCACCGTAGCGGGTGCCGTGCAATAGCTTACCGATGGAGCAGGCCTGGTCTACTCGAATCCGAATACATCCAGACCGCTTAGGTAGCCAACCAGCTCTACTACCGCGTCCTCGATGAACTCTTCTTGCAGGGGTTCTTCCAGACCATCCTCGGAGACATCCTCTTCTTCGGAATCGTCGTCTTCTTCAGATTCATCCTCTTCTTCAGATTCATCCTCTTCTTCGGAATCGTCGTCTTCGTCCTCATCGGAGTCTTCGCTTACCTTGATAAGCTCGGGGTCACCAGGATGGCGGCGCAGGTTATATTCCTCGTCGTCCAGCGTAGACAAATCAAAACCCAATTCTTCCAGCACCGACCCTTCCAACAATAAGTTAAAAATCCGTACCCGGCCGTCGCCAGTATCCAGGCGCAGCTCTACAGAATACACATCTTCCATTTTCCGGTCGATTTCAACCTTGATGCGGTGGTGCTTGCTGGCGGTCAAAACGCTTCGATATCCTCAGCGGCGTCTTCACTGGCACCACCGGCAACCAGCAGATCACCGAGGTTGGAACCAGAAGCACCGACCACCGGCTCCAGGGTTAAATCCTCGTCTAACAGATCTCGTGAAAGCACTACCCGGTCGCCCTTGCCAAAATTAAACAGGCGTACGTCCGCATCGGGGTTGCTAATTACGATTGTTTCCGCCGCAACCGTAAGTAAAATATTAGTTTTCCGCGGTTCAACTATCTCAATAAGCGTATCCGAAAATTCGTCGAATTCCACCGCATCCTCTTCATCGACAACAACTGTAGTAGCGTCATCCAGGTCATCTACGAACATTTCCAGGTCTTCCAGCGCATCGTCCCGCGACTTGCTGTCCCCATGAATTTCTTTTAGCTTGGCCTTGACAGATATCACAACTTCATCGCCATAGCCCTTGCTCTTAACCTTGATTTTGAGCGTGAACTCCTCAACATAGGTGAGCTTATCTTCCATAATAGTGGCATCGCCGTCGCGTGCCCCATTGAGGATATCCAGGGAAATACTGGCCAGGGTTTTGTGACCACTTGTTATCAGGTCCTCGTAAAAAGCCTGGCCCTCTTCATCCGCATCACGGCCAAACAGCTGCTGGAACAGGTTATTGACGAGTTGAGCCTGAAACTCATCGGAATCTCCAAAGGCATCGATAATGGCCGACAGGTCGCCGCCCGAAGCCTCTAACTGGTCAGTCCAGAACTGTTGACCCTCGGGGTCTGCCGGACGGAGTTATAGGCAATGTAAACCTTCTGGATTTCTCTTTCTGTCTCGTAGCGATTGCTCGTAATATTTCCCCTTCTTGCTTTATGCCACCTTACATGAAGACGCGCCAAAGACCTTGTTCATTGCAGGACTTATTGCAAAACTGTGAACCGCGGCACAAAAAAAATCAGCTACACTGCTTACCAATAATAACCACACCACGGATCGCCAATGCACTTCTATCTACTCAGCGCTGTACTTGCTCTTGCACTGACGCAGGCGAGCCCGGCGAACGCCGATGCCAATCGGGACTTCGAGCAGTTGCTGGACGATCACTGGCAAACTAACCAACAGGAAAAAATCGGTTTTCGCAGTGATCCGGACGCCTGGCGACTGGGTGGCAGCCTGGCTTCGGTTACCCCCGCGGCCCGCACCAGGCGGCAGACCTTCAACGAGCAGATGCTGCAGCGATTGGCAAAGATTGCTCCCCGGCAACTCTCCAAAGAGAACCGCATTAGCTACAAGGTATTTCGCTATGAGCGCGAAGCGGAGCACGACTCCTACCTGCAGCTGGATCACTTTTACCCGCTGACCAATCGCAGTGGCTGGCACCTGAGTTTTGCCAATGCACCGGCAGGCATGACCTTCAGCACCCTCAAGGATTATGAAGCTTACCTGAAGAGCCTGGCCGATTACCCACGCTATAACGATGAGCATATCGCCCTGCTGAAAGTCGCTACTGCCGCGGGCCACACCCAGTTTTGCGCCTCCATGGAGGGCTTCGAACTCTCCATCAGCAGCGCCCTGGTCGGCGATGTAAGGGAAAGCATCTTCTACACACCGCTGGCCAAGCTGCCTGCCTCCCTGTCAGAAGATAGCCGCAGGGATATTGAGCTGCGCGGGCGCCTGTTGATTGAGGAGGCGGTACTACCGGCCTATCGTAAATTGCTGCGGTTTTACCTGGAAGATTACGCGCCACAATGCCGCACGGTGGAGGGCATTACCAAACTGCCCGGTGGTGAAGCCTACTACAACTACCTGCTGCGCTATTTCACTACCACGGATATGACCGCCACGGAAATTCACCAACTGGGACTGACCGAAGTGGACCGTATCAGGGTGGAAATGGAAGCCATCATCGCGGAATCCGGCTTCAAAGGTAGCTTTAGCGAATTTCTGCTCTTTTTACGCACAGACCCGCAATTCTATACCGATGATCCGGAAGACCTGCTGGAGAAAACCTCCAGGGTCGCCAAACGCATGGATGGCCAGCTGCCACGATTGTTTGCCACCCTGCCCCGACTGCCCTACGACATCCGGGAAATCCCCGCCAGCATTGCCGAGAAAACAACCGGCGCTTACTACTCCCCCCCACCTGGCGATGGTCGCACCCCCGGCAGCTACTATGTAAACACTTCACTGCTGGCCAGCCGTCCGCTGTATGTTATTGAGGCTTTGTCATTCCACGAGGCGGTGCCTGGCCACCACCTGCAAATGGCGCTGGCACTGGAGATGGATATTCCACCGTTCAGAAGGAAGCTATATCACTCGGCGTTTGGGGAAGGCTGGGGCTTATACGCTGAAGCGCTGGGACAGGAAGTCGGCTTTTATACCAACCTTTACAGTGATTTTGGTCGTCTCACCTACGAGATGTGGCGCGCCTGCCGACTGGTGGTGGATACCGGTCTACACGCCTTTGGCTGGACGCGGCAACAGGCTATCGACTACATGGCTGCCAGGACTGCATTGAGTATTCACGAGGTGACCGCCGAGATTGACCGCTATATCACCTGGCCGGCCCAGGCCACGGCCTACAAAATTGGCGAGTTACGGATTTGGGAGCTACG
>Ga0114949_10002966_pt1 | contig 10682 bp, 9 predicted proteins | sample N074metaG_FD_83505 | JGI IMG/M metagenome (GOLD analysis project Ga0114949, IMG submission 83505) | Deep subsurface microbial communities from Kermadec Trench to uncover new lineages of life (NeLLi) - N074 metaG | ecosystem: Environmental > Aquatic > Marine > Ocean trench > Sediment | place... | reverse complement strand
CGCGCTTCTATGCTTTGGTATGGTTTCAAAAATCCCGACCTATGCCTTCAGGGGGCTGATTATTCGCCGCGAATATCTGGTCCACACCTTGCTTTTGGTTTCGTTGTTTGCGGCGGCGGTTACGGCTTACGCATGGCAGCCTTTTATCTTTGCAGGCCTGTTTTATCTTTTTACCATTCCCGTAAGCGTCTACCGCTTCCACGTTCTCAACAAATCAAAGTAACCTCTTATTCTGCCGGCATGGTTGCAGGCCTGAAGCCTAGCCGCCGTCCAATGCGTTGCGACCACAGCAGGCCATCGGCGCGTTTCAAAGCCCGGCGGGTTTTCATGTGTACCGGCAGGGCCAGGAACACCGGGGTTAAAACCAGCGTGAGGACGGTCGCGAACGAAAGCCCGAAAACAATCGCCTGTGCCAGACCGACCCAGATAAACGACGTCGGTGAGCCAATCACCACGCTAGGCGGAAAAAAGCTGATATTGAACTGGAATACCATGGGCATCAGTCCGACAACGGTTGTCACCGTTGTCAGCAGCACCGGGCGCAGCCTTTGGGCGCCGGTTTGCACGATGGCGATCAGTGGGCTCATACCGCTCTTGACCAGGCGGGCATAGGTGTCGATTAAAACGATGTTGTTGTTGACGACAATCCCGGCCAGCGCAATCACGCCAACCCCGGTCATGACAATCCCGAACGTGGAACCGGTCAGGATCAAACCTAAAACCACACCCACGGTAGACAATATAACCGCGCTCAGGATCAGGAAAGCCCGGTAAATGCTGTTGAACTGGGTAATCAGGATCAGGGCCATCAGGAACAGGGCACCCGCAAGGGCCTGCACTAAAAATGTTTCGGACGATTCCTGTTGCTGGGTATTTCCGTCAAAAGTAATTTCAACGCGTTGGTCATAATTCTGGCTGTCCAACCAGGCTTTAATGTTATCAATTTCACCATTAACATTCAAACCCGGAACAACATTGGCTTGAATCCGCCAGATCCGCTGTGAATTTTCCCGGCGGATTTTGTTGATGTTTTGCTTCGGCACCCGTTTGACAAAATTTGAAATCGGGATATTGCCCTGCGGCGTCGGCAACAACAATTTATCCAGCTGTTCAATGCCCCGCTCATCAATCGGGAAACGAACCCTGATATCAAGCTCGTCTTCGGCATCATCGGGGCGGTATTCACCAACCTTGATACCGTTGGTGACCAGCTGGATGATACTGCCGATTGTGATCAGGTCGGTGCCATACCGGCTGGCTTCAGCGCGGTCGACTTCCATGACCCATTGAATATTGGGCAGCGGGCGGTTGTCTTCAACATCTTCCAGGCTATCCATGGTGACCATATAATTTATCAGCTCTTCGACCACCATGTCCATTTCAGAAGTGATTTCCGAAGCGATCCTGATCTGGATATCCTTGCCCGAGGTGGGGCCGTTACCATCAATCAATGGCTCAACGATAATCCCGGGGATAACCTCGGTGGCTTCCCTGATGTCGGCAATAATATCGTCGGCCGGGCGGCGGGTTTGCCAATCGTCGAAAATAACGTTAATCCGGGAAATCACATCATCAGCACCACGCGAGGAGCTTAAGCCCCGGCCCGAGGTGCTGTAGATGTTTTTAATCCCCGGAATATCGTTGATTGTCTGCTCAACTTCATAGGAAATTCTGTCCATCTCCACCGGCGACAGATTGCCCCTGGCATGGATCGCAAGGCGAACATTATCGGGTTCGCCCTGGGGGAAAAACTCGGTCCCGGTGCCCATGGCAATAAATGTCCCGTAAATGATGACCATCGTGGCCAAAGCTCCGCCAACCATGGCCCAGCATTTCCAGAGTTTGCTGGTCAACTTTTGCAGGAAGCGGGCATACTTGCCGGTCCAGCCATGCATATGCCCGACGTCCATTTCATGGTCTGCGGCCAGATCTGTCATGGTTTTCGCATCCGCGGCACCGGGCTTGCCCATGAGGGAGCCAAGGGTGGGCAAAAACACCAATGCCATGATCAGTGAACCGGAAAGAACAAAAATCAGGGTCAGGGGAAGATAGCTCATGTATTCGCCAATGATGTCCGGCCAAAACAGCAGCGGGAAAAAGGCTGCCAGGGTGGTCAGGGTCGAAGACGTAATCGGCCATGCCATCCGTTGCGCGGCGGCAATATAGGCTTCTTTCTTGGGCAGGCCTTCGAGCATTTTTCGATCGGCGTACTCGCTGACCACTATAGCCCCGTCGACAAGCAAGCCGACCGCCAGGATCAGGCCGAACATGACCACGATATTGATTGAATAGCCAAAAAGATAAAGCATCATAATGCCAAACAGGAAGGCGCCGGGGATTGTGATGCCGACAATGGTCGCTGAACGGATGCCAAGGACGGCAACAACAAGGACGGCAACCAGCAGGATTGCGGACATAACGCTGTTTTGAAGGGTTTCCAGGAATTCACGGGTAAAATCAGCCGAATCCCAGACAAACGTGACTTCAATGCCTTCGGGCCAAGCTGCTGTTTGCTGGGCCTTGTCCAGCCATTCATGGATCATTTGAGAGGTTTCAATTTCATTGGTGCCAATCCGCTTTGAAACCTCAATGGTAACCGCCGGATAACCATTCATTCTGGAGAGCCGAACCGGGTCCTTGAAGGTTCTCCTGACCTCGGTCAGGTCACCAATCGTAACAACACCGTCGCTTGAGGTTTTCAGGGGCAGACTTAAAACATCGAGTTCATTTTCGAAAACGCCGGGAATTTTTACCGAAAATCGGCCTTCACCGGTCTCAAGTGAACCCGCCGCAACCAAACGGTTGTTTCTGCTGATGGTGGTTAAAATCTCGGCCGGGGTCAGGTTGTAGGCCGCCAATTTGGCCGGATCAATAATGATCTCCAGAACCTCTTCGCGGGTGCCACTGATTGTGGCGTCGAGGACATTAGGCAGCGATTCAAGCTCATCCTTAACGCGTTGCGCGAGGTTGGTAAAAACCTTCTCGCTGGCATTTCCGGAAAGCACAAAGGCCAGGATGGGTTGGGTTGCCGGGTTGTTTTCAAAAATCAATGGCTCTTCGGTTTCGCCCGGCAATTCGGCCTGGGCATTATTGACCGCGGCCCTGATGTCATCAAGCGCTTTCTCATGGTCCTGGTCAGCGTAAAATTCAAGCCATACATATGCCTGCCCTTCATTGGCGACACTGATCATCTGTTTAACGCCGGAGATTGAGCGCAGCTGAACCTCCATGGGTTTGATCAGCAGACGCTCCGCATCCTCAGGGGAAATTCCTTCATGGACCATAAATACCTGGAACCACGGAATAGGAATATCCGGGTTTTGTTCCTTGGTAATGAAAGAGTAGGAAACAATTCCCAATACGAAAATAACAAACAGAGCCGAAAGCGTTGCCCGGTTATAGTCTACCGCGGCGCGAATAATCTTGTTCATGAGTTGCCCCCATTGTTTTCAAGTTCAACCCGGACCTTTTGACCTTCGGTGACAAAATTCTGGCCGGTGATGATCAATTGAATCTGGTCGGGCAGGCCGGTTACCCATAATCCGTTGGGGTCGTTGCCGGCGATGGTGACCGGGTAAAATTCAACGGTGCCATCTTTAACAATCCTGATGCCGACCGAACCATCGTCCTTCAGGGTCAATAGCGATGGGGTTAAGAAGTGCGCTTTGGCGCTGGCGGTCGGGATTTCAATGTTGGCGGTTATCCCTTCCCTGAGCGTAAGGTCAGGGTTGGCAACTTCAATTTCAACCCGAAAGGTGCGGGTTTCAATCCGGGCGGCGCTGGAAATATAACGAACCGTGCCGTCCAGAACCTGGCCATTGGTCAGGGTGACAACCGCTGGCTGCCCTTTATAAATCCGGCTGACCTGACGATCGGAAACCTCACCAACAACCAGATAAGGTTCTTCGGTCAGAAGTATGGCACAGGTGTTGCCGACTTGAAGAAAATCGCCAAGTTCGGCTGGGCGGTCATTGACCAGCCCGGCAAAGGGCGCGCGAATAGAGGTATTTTCAAAATCAACTTCGGCCCGGATGACCTGGGCATTGGCGGCATCAAGCTCAGCCTTGGCCGAAGCCACCTGGGTTTCAGACCGGAAGCCCTTGGTTGATAGTTCAACCGCCGCATCATATTCAAGTTGGCGCTGGGTGGCACGCGCCCGGGCTTGCGCAAGGGTTGCATCCAGGGCATTTGGCGCTAATTTGCAAATGATGTCACCGGCATTGACGCGTTCGCCTTTTTCCACCGGGGTGGCGGTGACGGCGCCGGAAACTTCAGCCTTCAGTTCTACGGTACGCAATGCCTCGGTGCGGCCACGAACCTAGATTTTTTCTATATAATTGCTGGCGGTGATGACCCGGGCTCTGATCAGGAATAATTCATCTTCCGGGTTGCTTATTTCACCCGGGGTATCGCCATTGGCCTCGCTGCCACCCCATAATAATGAGCCGACAGTGACATATGTAATAATGACTGTCAGGATTATAACCGCTAATCCCACGGGGGATTTTATCAGGGCTTTGAAATTCGGTTTTCTTATGATCATTTTCATTTTGCTGTCGTCCTCTTCTTATTATGGGGCTGCGCCCCTTTTGGTGGATTAGGTTTTGTAGTTATTCGGCGGCGGTGGTTGGCACCTCCCTCAAATTGGCGCCAGCGCCTTTTGGCGATTGCCCCGAAAACTTGTTTTGGTTTTTCAAAAGAAATTCCAGCGCGGCTTTCTGGGTGGCGACACCATACTCAACTACAAATATAGAACCCGGTGTCATATCACCGGCAAGAAGCCCCTCCAGGGCGGTAATTTTTTGTTCGTGTTCGTGAATGCGATCTTCGATCAAATCGTCAACCCGCTCCGGCGCCACCGATTCACAAAAAAGGATGGCGGCCAGAAATTCCGACCGGTTTTTATCCGGGTCCGGATTTTTCCTGAGCGATTGGGTTAACGCTTCCCGGCCTAATTCGGTCAGGGAGTAAACTTTTTTATCGGGGCGTTTTTCCTGGGCCATGGCGCGGCAGGTCACGAACCCTTCTGCCATCAATTTTCCCAGGGCAGGGTAAATAGAGCCGTATGAGGCTTCGCTAAAAAAGCTGAAACTCCCTTCAGCGACCATTTTCTTGATTTCATAGCCGGTGGCATCCCCGAGCGAAAGTATGCCTAAACACAGTGTTTTAATGTCCATTTTTCTCTTTCCAATAGTATCAATACGATATATATAGTGGTGTTAATACATAAAGTAAAGTGGAAATGCGAAAAAAAATGAAAAAAAGAGTCCCCCAATTCCTATTCCTGACATAGGCCGGAGTGCGCCATTTGCAATAGTCCGGCGGGAAATTTGTGCGCCTTGGGTTTAAGTACGGAAGGGGTTACCCCTTTTCGGAAATAAAATAGGGATATGTACGATCTTTTTGATACCCAACCATATTTTTCAGGCGTTTTACCAAAGGCCCGAGGCCATCAATCAAGCCGATCACCGTAACCCCCCAGACCAGGGTAAAAATCAAACCGCCTAAAATTGTAAATATGCTGAATTCCATGACTGTCTCTTTCAGAGTGTTCTTCTTTTGTTCTATTGCAAAATCACCCACAAGTCAATCTGGTTTTGCATAAATGGGGGAGGGTGGATGCCCCGCGTGGATTCGAACCACGATTGACGGATTCAGAGTCCGTAGTATTACCGTTATACGACGGGGCAAAAGAGGCCCTGCTATATAAGTGAATGAGGGACCTTGTCAATTGACCTTGTTTGCAGGTCTGAAATCATTTACCAGTGGGCGCGCTCAAGAAGACTTAAGGATAAGACCCGTGACCCGTGTTGCCGCCATTGATCTTGGAACCCATAACTGCCGCCTGATAATTGGCGAGCGCATCGGCGATGTTTTCAAAACCATCCGGGTCCAGTCGACGATAGTGCTCCTGGGTGAGGGCGCCGCGAAAACCGGTAGCCTTCAACCGGCGGCGATCGACCGCACCATTGCTGCCCTCAAACGTTTTGCTGAAATCATTGACGATGAAGATGTCAGTGAAATTCGCGCGGTCGCGACCGAGGCGTGCCGGATGGCAGAAAATCGCGAGGCTTTTATTCAAACCATTCGCGAGCAAACCGGGCTCGACTTTGAAATTATCCCGGCCCGGGAGGAGGTGCGCCTGGCGGTGCTGGCGTCGGCCCCGTTGATCGAGGCCGGCAATATAATGATGTTCGATATCGGCGGCGGCAGCACAGAAGTCATATTGCTGGACACTGCCGGGACCGCGCTTCGGGTGCTTGATTGGCTTTCGGTGCCGCTGGGGGTGGTGCGCGGCCGCGATGCGATGGCAGCCGACGAGGTCTCAGCAGAAGAATTCCAGGCTCAAATTAAAACCGATGCCAAAATATTCACCGGGTTTTTTGAAAAAAACGCACACTTTTTCAAAGCCCCGGTTCACGCCATCGGTTCGTCCGCCACGGTAACAACGCTGGCGGCCCTGGCGCTGGGTCTGGATAAATATCACCGCGCCCGGGTGGACGGCGCCACCTTCAAAACCGAAAACCTGCTGACGTTGGCGCGGGAGGTGGCGGCAACACCGCTTGATGTCCGTATCGCCAATGCCGTGATCGGGGCTGAGCGCGCAGAATTCATGATCCCCGGTTGTGCTATTTTTTCGGCGATCTTTTCCCTGGCTGAATGCGACAACCTGACCGCGGCTGACCGCGGCCTTCGTGAAGGCATTTTGAACAGCCTTTTGCCAACTGCCCCCAAGGTGGTTTTTTCAGGGCAGGGTGGTTAAGGTGAAAAGATGACAACCGATCCCAAAAGCCGCCGCCGTGGTAAAAAAGAAAGAGTGAAAACCGCCCGCGGGCGCACCGCTTCTTCTACCCGCTGGCTGCAACGCCAGTTGAACGATCCTTATGTGGCTGAGGCCCGGCGGTTGGGGTATCGGTCGCGGGCGGCATTCAAATTGAAGGAAATTGCGGAAAAATACGATCTTTTCAAGGGGGTGAAAACCGTGGTTGACCTCGGGGCCGCCCCCGGCGGCTGGTGCCAGGTGATGCGTGAAATTGCCCCAAAAGTTAAAATACTGGCGGTGGATTTACAAGAAATCGATCCAGTCCCAGGGGTGGACTTTATCCTCGGTGATTTTTTGGAAGATAGTACCTACCAGGCAATCCTGGATAAAACGGCGGGCGGGGTTGATGCGGTGATCAGCGACATGGCCAATGCCGCCACCGGGCACCGCCAGACCGATCATTTGCGCACCATGGTGCTGTGCGAAGCCGGGCTGGATTTTGCCCTGGAGGTCTTGAACTCCGGCGGGTTTTTCCTATCGAAGGTGCTGCAGGGCGGCACCGAGGGTGAGCTTTTAGCGACCCTGAAGAAAAACTTCAAAACCATCCGCCACCTCAAGCCACCGTCAAGCCGCCAGGATTCACGAGAGCTTTTTGTTCTGGCCACGGGCTTCAAGGGCCGCGCCCAGCCTTAGTTGCTGATAACAAAAGAAACGTGACAAACCGGGGAAGTGCTGGCATATAGGGCCAACTTTTGATTCGGAATATGCGATGACAATACGACTTGGGCTTACATTCGATGACGTTTTGCTGCTTCCCGCCGCGTCCGATGTCATGCCCGCCGGGGTCGATGTAAAAACCCGCCTTACCAAAAAAATTACCCTGAACCTGCCGTTCTTATCAGCCGCCATGGATACTGTCACCGGGGTCAAGATGGCGATTGCCATGGCCCAGGCCGGCGGCATCGGGGTGTTACACCGCAACATGGATATCGATATCCAGGCCGACATGGTGCGCCAGGTCAAACGTTTTGAATCGGGCATGGTGGTTGATCCCCTGACGATCCATCCCCAACAACCGCTGGCTGATGCCATGGCATTGATGTCGAAACACAAAATTTCCGGCATCCCGGTTGTCGAGAAATCGAAAAGCGGACCCGGGAAGCTGGTCGGCATGCTGACCAACCGCGACGTTCGTTTTGCCAAAAACATGCAACAACCCGTGAGCGGCCTGATGACCAAAGAAGGTTTGGTTACGGTCAAACCCGGAATATCCTCGGAAGAGGCCAAGAAATTGCTCCATGCCCACCGGATTGAAAAACTGGTGGTGGTTGACGATGCTTTCAACTGCATCGGGCTGATCACCGTGCGCGACATGGAAAAGGCTTCAGAGCACCCGAACGCCAGCAAGGATGCCGATGGCAGCCTGTTGGTCGCTGGCGCCACATCGGTTGGCGACAGCGGCATAAGTCGCACCAAAGCCCTAGTCGATGCCGGCTGTGATTTGATTGTCGTCGATACCGCCCACGGCCATTCCAGCCGGGTCATCGAGACCGTCAAAAAGATCAAAAAGATGAAGGGCAAATTTGAAGTTGCCGCCGGCAACATTGCCACCAAAGACGCCGCCAAGGCCCTGATTGATGCCGGCGCGGATGTCATCAAGGTTGGGATTGGCCCGGGGTCGATTTGCACCACCCGGATCGTTGCCGGGGTTGGCGTGCCGCAGCTGACGGCGGTGATGGACACCGCAGAAGAATGTGACAAGCATGGCGTTGGCGTGATTGCCGATGGCGGCATTAAAACCTCCGGCGATATCGCCAAGGCGATTGGCGGCGGCGCCCGGGCGGTGATGATGGGCAGCATGCTGGCGGGAACCGAAGAGGCTCCCGGCGACGTCTTTATTTATCAGGGCCGGTCTTATAAGTCTTTCCGCGGGATGGGGTCGGTCAGCGCCATGGCGCGCGGGTCTGCCGACCGCTATTTCCAGGAAGATATCAAGGATACGCTGAAACTGGTGCCCGAAGGGGTTGAAGGCCAGGTGCCCTACAAGGGCGCGGCCGGGACCATCCTGCACCAGATGGCCGGCGGCCTGCGGGCGGCGATGGGCTATACCGGCTCAGCCACCATTGAAGACTTAAGAAAAGGCGCCAAGTTTATCAGGATTACCGGCGCGGGCCTGCGCGAAAGCCATGTCCATGGTGTCACCATCACCCGGGAATCACCCAACTATCCCTTGTCCGAGTAAGCCTTCATGAAGCCCTCAGCCCGCCTGAAAACAGCGCAGGATTTGCTCGAACATTTTTTCAAGGACCCGTCCTACCCGCTGGATTTAATCGCCAACCACCATTTCCGTAAAAACCGCTATATCGGATCCAAGGACCGGCGCGCGATCCAGGCAACGCTTTATGAAATTATCCGCAATTATCTGGCCCTGGACTGGGCCCTCCGGGCCGCCGGTGGATCCCCGGACAGCCGGTCAATTTTACTGACCCATCTGGTGCAAACCGGGGGCTTTGACGCGGCCTTGTTTGCCGAGGGCGGATATGGCCTTCCGCCCTTAACCGACGGCGAAGGTGCCCTGGTCAAGGCGCTGGGAAACCTTTCAGACAAAGTCCCTGACTGGGCTCGGCTTAATTGTCCGGAATGGCTATTGGGGCGCTTCCAAGACCGCTTCCCAAAAACCTGGGAAAAAGAACTAACTGTCCTGAAGGGCCGGGCCCCGCTGACCGTTCGCATCAACACCTTGAAGGCCAGGCCGGAAGAGCTTAGCGAAGATCTGAAAGCCCTCGGGTTCGAACCAACATCATTTTCACCGCTGGGGTTTTCCTCAACCGAACACGTCAATTTGGTACCGCTTCAGGTCTTTCAGGATGGTTTGATTGAAATCCAGGACGAAGGCTCGCAAATAGCGGCCCTGCTGGTGGATGCCCGGCCCGGAATGCAGGTTCTTGATCTGTGCGCGGGCGCCGGCGGTAAAACCTTAGGCGCCGCGGCTGAGATGGCCAACTCGGGCCAGATTTATGCCTTCGATATCAATGAAAAGCGTTTGAAGGAATTGGCCAAACGGGTGCAAAAGGCAGGCGCGCGCAATGTTCAGCGGGCGGTTTTACCCGTTAACGGACGGGATGAATTTCTGGCCCCGCTTGCGGGCAATATGGATCGGGTAATTCTCGATCTGCCGTGTTCGGGCAGCGGCACCTGGCGGCGCAGCCCGGATCAGCGTTTTGGCCTGACAAAGGAAAAACTTGCCACCTATATTACCACCCAAAAAGCGCTTTTGGCCGAGGGCGCCGCTCTGGTAAAACCCGGCGGCCGTTTGATTTATATCACCTGTTCGTTTTTTCAGGCCGAAGCTGAAGACCAGGTTAGCACCTTTCTTGACGGCCATGCTGGCTGGGGTCTGCTGGATTACCGGGATATCCTTGAAGGCCGGGATATGAAAACAATTCCCGATAGCGCCTCCTCGCTGAAAGGCGCCCTGTTGCTAACCCCGGGGCGGCATGGAACCGATGGGTTTTTTGTGGCTGTCCTGGAAAAACCCTGACCACCCATCATTATTTTTATGACACCACCCCCGGAACAGGGTAAAAGTGGCGAACCCTATTGGAGTTTTTATGAAAACCATTACCCTCTTGCTGATCGCACTATTTCTAACCCTGACGCCCGCAAATGCGCAGGTGCTGGAGGTTTACAAGGATGTTTCGGTTATCCTGGCGGCTGAGGGGGATGCCGCACTTGAGGCCGGTGACTTTAGAGTTGCCCTGAAAAAGTTTGAGCAGGCGATTGTCGCCGACCCCGGAAATGTGTCGGCCTATATTGGCCTCGGGACGATATATCTTCGGATAGATTCGTTGCCCACCAGCTTGAAATATTACGACCTGGCGCTATGGCTGGAGCCAACCAACCTGACCGCCCTCGAGCT
>Ga0114949_10002964_pt1 | contig 10685 bp, 11 predicted proteins | sample N074metaG_FD_83505 | JGI IMG/M metagenome (GOLD analysis project Ga0114949, IMG submission 83505) | Deep subsurface microbial communities from Kermadec Trench to uncover new lineages of life (NeLLi) - N074 metaG | ecosystem: Environmental > Aquatic > Marine > Ocean trench > Sediment | place... | reverse complement strand
CGGAAGTCGCTTTGACCTCGAACACACCCTCGCCGATCTGCAGGATGGAGATGTCGAAGGTGCCTCCGCCAAGATCGTAGACCGCGAGCTTTCGCGGGGCGGTCCCCTCGTCCATCCCGTAGGCCAACGAAGCGGCCGTGGGCTCGTTCAGAATGCGCAGCACGTTGAGGCCGGCGATTCGACCCGCATCCTTGGTCGCCTGGCGCTGGGCGTCGTTGAAGTAGGCCGGAACCGTGATGACGGCCTCGTCCACCTCCGTGCCCAGGTACTCCTCGGCCATCTCCTTCAGGTGTCGCAGGACGTAGCCCGACAGTTCCGGAGACGAGAAGCTCTTGTCGCGCACCTTGATCCACGCGTCGCCGTTGGCCGACGGTACGATCTCGTACGGGACCAGCTGCATCGTCTTGGCCACCTCCGGCGAATCGAACTTGCGCCCGATGAGCCGCTTGATCGCATAGATCGTGCTGGTCGGGTTGGTCAATGACTGGCGCTTGGCGATCTGCCCGATCAGCCGCTCGTTACGCGCCGTGAAGGCCACGATCGTGGGCGTGGTGCGTCCCCCTTCACGGCTCGCGATGACCCGCGGGCTTCCGCCCTCCATGACGGCGACGCAACAGTTCGTCGTACCGAGATCGATGCCGATAGCCTTGCTCACCTAGGAATCCTCCTGGGCATCGGCAGACGCCTCATCCTCGCCGAGAGTACTGACTTTCACGAGGGCCGGCCGCAACACTCGGTTACGAAACAGGTATCCCCGCTGAAACTCCTCGAGCACCGTGCCGGAAGGGGCATCCGTGTCGGACTCGGTGGCCACCGCATCATGCAGGTTGGGGTCGAACTGCTGACCCACCGTCGCGACGGGCTGCAGACCCTCCTCGGCCAGTTGGTCGGTGAGCTGTTTGTAAATCATGACCAGTCCCTCGCGCAATGCGGCATTCGAGCTGTCCGAAGCGCCCGCCGCCAGGGCCCGGTCCATATTGTCCAGGACCGGCAGCAATCGACCCACGAGCGACAAATTGGCGTTGAGCTTGAACTCCGCTCGTTCTCGGTCAATTCGCTTTCTCAGATTATCGTAGTCGGCCCTCAGGCGCACGAGCCGTGTGCGATCCGAATTGGGGTCTTCCGCGGTCCCGGATGGGGCGGCCCGCGGCGGATCGGCCAGTATGCCCGCCCCCGGATCGTCGAGATCCAGAACGTATTCCTCAACCTCGCCGGATTCCTGGAGCCCGGACGGTTCGGGGAGGGCTCCGAAGGGCTCGGCCTCGTCGTCCACCCCGACGACCTCGAGGATCTCTACATCATCTGCACCCTCATGTTCCGGTGCGCAGTCGGGAAATATCTCGTTCTTTGCCATAGTCAGGAACACCCATCCACATTGCTGGTTCGCTGGAGGAGAATTTGGCGCCCAGATCTCGATCCGTCAATTCTCCGGGCCGGAAAAATAGCTGCTCAGCAATTGTGCCAGATAATCCACCAGGGCGATGGCCTTCGCGTACTCCATGCGAGTCGGCCCCACGATGCCCAGAGTCCCCATGACCAGTCCGTCGGCGCCGTAGGTCGCGGCGACCACCGAGCACCGGGCGAGGCCCTCCCCGGAGTTCCCCTCTCCGATCACCACCTGGACCCCTTCCTGGCGCAGAACCCGGCTCAGCAGGTCGACCAGGGTCTTCTTGCGCTCCAGCATGGCCAGGAGCTCCCGGATTTTCCCGGGGTCGTCCGAGAACTCCGGATTGCCCACGAGCTTCAGCGCACCCTCCACGAAGACCTCGGCCTCGGCTGTTTCCGCTTCGACGGTCCGCCGGCCCAGTTCCAGGCTGCGGGCCAGCAGCAGATCGTAGGCCGCGCGGTCCTCAGAGAGTCTGTGCTCGAGGATTCGACGAATCTCCGGCAGCGTTCGGCCGCGGAATTCGGCGGACAGGTAGCGACCGATGTCGTCCAGCTCGGATTGTTCGATGGGCGCGTCGACCTGCAGGATCCGATTGTGCACGACCCCCGAGCGACCGACGAGGATGGCGACCACGCGGTGGGGGTCCAGACGCACGAACTCCAGGTGCTCCACGATGATGCGATGGATCTCGGGTGCCAGGACCACGCCGACCTGATTCGAGAAGCGCGAGAGCTGTCGCGACACCTCCTCCAACAGATCCGTGATTTCTCCGTGATGCCCGAGCAGCGCCGCATCGATGGCCTTCGACTGATCGGCGTTGATCCGCGGCGGACTGATCAGCCGATCGACGTAGAGCCGATACGCCTTGGTCGTGGGCAGCCGGCCGGCGGACGCGTGCGGCCGGGTCAGCAGTCCGTGTTCTTCCAGGTCCGCCATCACACTGCGAATCGTGGCCGGAGAAAGGTCCAGTCGCGGCCCTCGGGACACCGTTCGAGATCCGATCGGCTCCCCGGTGAGAACGTGCTCGCGGATCACGGACTTGAGAATCGCCTCTTCGCGGGCTCCCAGCGCGATCGTCTCCTGCTCCCCGTTCCCGCCGGTACTGGTCCGGTACTTGGGCTTCCCGCGCTTGCGTTCCGCCATCAGGAACCCGCGCCTTTCGACTCGGAAGCCCTGAGAGCCAGCAGTGCCTCGTGGATGAACGCATCGAGATCGCCATCGAGCACGCGCTCCGCGTCGCCGACCTCGACGCCGGTCCGATGGTCCTTGACCATGCGGTAGGGCGACAGCACGTACGACCGGATCTGATTGCCCCATTCGATCTTTTTCTTTTCACCGACCACTTGCGCCATCCTGTCGTCGGCCTCGCGACGCGCGCGATCGTAGAGTTTTGCGCGGAGAACCGACATGGCCACGTCCTTGTTGCGATGCTGCGATCGCTCGTTCTGGCAGCTCACCACGATCCCGCTCGGCATGTGCGTGATGCGCACCGCAGAGTCGGTCTTGTTCACGTGCTGGCCGCCCGCGCCCGAGGCGCGGTAGGTGTCGATTCTGAGATGCTTGTCCTCGATCTCGACCACGACGTCATCCTCGATCTCGGGCAGGACTTCGACGGATGCGAAGGAGGTGTGGCGGCGTCCCTGTGCGTCGAAGGGCGAGATTCGGACGAGCCGGTGAACCCCGCGTTCCACCTGCAGGTAGCCGTATGCGTGGGTGCCCCGCAGGGCCAGCGTGGCGCTCTTGATCCCGGCCTCCTCGCCCACCTGCAGGTCCAGCGTCTCGACCTTGAAACCGCGGCTCTCGGCCCAGCGGTTGTACATCCGCAGCAGCATCTTCGCCCAATCCTGAGACTCCGTCCCGCCCGCCCCGGAGTGGATCTCGAGGATAGCGTCCGACGCATCGTGATCTCCGCACAGCAACGAGGCCAGCTCGACCGCCGCGACCGAATCGTTCAGGGTGCGCACCGCTCGGACCAGATCGTCCCCGACCGCTTCTCCTTCACGGAACAGCTCGAGAAACGTCTCGGCGTCATCCAACAGTCTCGCGAGCTCGTCCGCCGAGTCGATATCCGCCTGCAGTCGGGATTTTTTCTGCTGGAGGGTTCTCGAGCGTGCGTGGTCCGACCAGACCTCGGGTTGGGTCAGTTGCTGCTCCACCCCATCGAGGGCCGCGCGCTTGCCGTCGACATCAAAGGAACCTCCGCAAGGCCTCGACCTTGCCGGAGAGATCATGGAGTCGCTCGGACAGTTCCGGGAGCTCGACGTCGGTGGCCAACCCTGGTCCTCCTGCGCGGGCACAACCGCCCCTGACGGCACCCGCTGCCTGCAAAAGGTAGCAAACCTGCGGATTCAGGACTACTCCGTGGCGACCCAGGCCCCCGCGTACCCGGCCTTGCGCAACTGCGCGGCCATGGCCCGGGCCTCCTGATCGGTGGCGTAGCCACCGACTCGGACCTTGTACAGCATTCCATGCCCTTCGCGCTCGGAGAACAGGTGGACGGCGTGGCCCTGGGCCCTCAGCATGTCGAGCACCTCGGCCGCCGCAGCCTGATCTCGCAGAGCGCTGACCTGCACGTAGTAGCGACCCTCGTCGGCCTCCGCGGCGGGGCTCGAGGCCGCAGCGCTCGGCCGGGACGCAACCGGCTGGGTCGCAGGAATCGCCGCCGTGGGCCGCGCGATTTCCCGGTCGGGTTCCGCTTGCTTTTCCGCACCCTCGAAATCGTCGAAGTGCGTGACACCCCGATCGACGTCGGCAGCGGGCTCCGGTGTCAACACCTGACTCACCGGGCCGGCTCCGCTCAGCGGCAGCGCCGAGGCGGGCTGGGCCCCGCGCTCGACCCAGCGACCGAGGAAGAACGCACAGACCATCATGGCCAACAGCAGACCGCCGCCCAGCAGCAGGCCGATCCCCTCCAGGCGAAATTCATGCATCGACTCGGGTTCGTGGCGCTCAACTGTCATCTCTGCCTCCCACGATCTCGGCGATTCCGATCGAGTTCTTGGTACCACTCTTCACACGCTGCATCGCCCGATCGGCTTGTTCGACCAGCTCCTGCTCCGTTCTCGCATGCAAGGGAAACGACGCGATTCCGAGAGAGGCCGTCATTCCGACGCCCGCGGAGTCGCTGATCTGCCCGATGAGGAACGGCTGGCCGGCGATCGCCTCGCGGACGCGATCGGCGACTTCCAGGGCACCGTGCCACTCCGTCTCCGGCAGCACGATGCAGAACTCGTCACCGCCGAAGCGAAACAACTTGTCGAAACGGCGGATCTTGAGCCGGATGCGGCGGGAAACCTCCCGCAGCGTCAGGCTGCCCATGGAGTGACCGTGCCGCAGGTTGACCTCTTTGAGATTGTCCATATCCAGAAAGATCAGCGATAGCGACGAGTGAAACCGATTGGCGCGCGCGAGCTCCTCGGGCAGCGCCGTCTCGAAGTATCGACGATTGAAACAGTGCGCCGTGTCGTCCTTGATCACCAGCTCGCGCAGCGCCTGGAGATTCTGCGCGTTGGTCATGGCCGGTCGCACGAGATCCAGCAGTCGCTGGATCAACGCCAGGCGTTCTTCCGCGGGTGGGGCCTCGGCCAGCAGCGCCAGCACGGCGACCCAACGGCCCTCCTCGTCGACCACCGGCAGTGCCGCACAGCCCCCGGGAAGCGTTCCGGGCCAGGTCACGTCCGGGGCTGCGAACGGGCCGAGACCCTCGAAGGTTCGTTGCCCACGGTCGAGGGCCGTGCGAATGCGGTCGGGTACGACGGTGCGGAAGCCGCCGCGTCGCGGATCGCCCTTGGGCACGGTAGCGGCAATCGGTGACCAGCCGGCACGATCCCCGCCCGGGGCCAGCGCGAAACCGCACCCGACGCCGACCCAGGCGACAGCCCGTTCCACCAACAATTGCAATTGCTCGCTCAATTCCGCCCGGGCGTGGACCTCGAGCGCCGCGGACAGCAGACCCAGCTCCGCCTCGTGTTGCGCGGCACCCCGGCGGTCGATCGCGGTCTTCTCGGAGCTCACGTCAGACCTCTCCCCTTTTCGGGGTCTCGCCGGCCGGCTTCAGAAAGGAGCTCAACAGCTCGATCGGGAGCGGGAAGATCAGCGTCGAATTCTTCTCGGCGGCAATCTCGGTCAGCGTCTGCAGGTAGCGCAGCTGCATGGACAACGGCTCCTTGCTCAGCTCCCGTGCGGCCGCGGCCAGCGTCGTGGATGCCTTGAACTCGCCGTCGGCGTGGATGATCTTGGCCCGCTTCTCGCGCTCGGCCTCCGCCTGCTTGGCCATCGCCCGCTGCATCTCGGTCGGCAAGTCCACGTGTTTGACCTCCACCGACGAGACCTTGATGCCCCACGGATCCGTGTGCTCGTCGAGGATCGACTGTAATTCGTTGTTGATCTTCTCCCGTTCTCCGAGCAGCCCGTCCAGCTCTACCTGCCCCAACACCGACCGCAGAGTCGTCTGCGCCAGCTGGCTCGTCGCGTAGTGATAGTTTTCGACCTCGACCACGGCCTTGCGCGGGTTCATGACCCGAAAGTACACCACCGCATTGACCTTGATCGACACGTTGTCGCGCGTGATCACGTCCTGCGGTGGGACGTCGTGGACTATGGTCCTCAGGGAGATCCGCACCATCCGGTCGACAAACGGAATCAGCAGAAAAAGACCGGGGCCGTAGTCGTACGGCCGCAACCGGCCCAGGCGGAAGACCACACCCCGCTCGTACTCCGGCAGGATGCGGATGGCGCTCATCGCCAGGAAAGCCAGGGCCGCGAATGCAACGAGAACGCCGATAAGGGACGGTGCCATGGGTCAACTCCTGTCGCCCGCGGAGTCGTCGGCCGGCTCGACGGTCAATCGCATGTCGTCCACTCTCACCACCTGCACGCGCTCGCCCGGCGCGATCGTGCCGGCCACCGAGGCCGCGTTCCAGATCTCTCCATGCACGAACACCTTACCCTGCGGATCCAGCACTCGCGTAACCGTGCCGATCGCGCCGCTCATACCCTCCACGCCGGTGCCCACACGGTCCTGCTGCGCCTTGAAGACGAGGCGTACCGCAAATGCGCATGCGGCTGCCAGGGCCAACGACAACGGCAGCACGAGCTCCAACGGAACACGTAGTTCGGGGATCGGTCCGTCGATCAAGATCGCGGAGCCCAGGATCAGGCAGATCACTCCGCCTGTGGTGAGCATGCCGAATGAAGTGACCTTGACCTCGAGAATGAACATCACGCTGGAGAGCAGGATGAGCAGCACGCCGACCGCCGAGACCGGCAGCGCCTGGGCCGCGAGCGCGAACATGAGCAGGCACAGGGCGCCGACCACTCCCGGGAAGACTGCGCCAGGATGCGAGAATTCCACGTAGATTCCGGCCAGTCCCCCGAGCAGCAGCAGATAGGCGACGATCGGGTGGCTCAGCACCTCCATGAATCCTTGACGCCACGGAAACTCGCTCGTCACGAAGGTCGCGTCCGCGGTTCGCACCGTGACCGTCGTGCCGTCGAAACGCTTGATCTCGCGCGCATCCAGCATCTCGAGCAACTCGCTGCGGTCCTTGGCCACGAAATCGATCAGCCCTCGGTCGAGGGCCACCATTTCCTCGTACGCCTTGGCTTCCATGACTGCGTTCTCGCAGGCCTCCACGTTTCGATCGCGATGTTTCGCGATGGAGCGAATGAGTGCCGCCATGTCCTCGTTGGCTTTCTTGAGCAGGATGTTGTCCTCGGTGTTGTCCCCGCCGAGCATCACGGTCGAGGCCGCGCCGGTGCGCGTCCCGGGCGCCATCACCGCCACGTCGGCCGCGATCAAGATGAAGAAGCCCGCCGACGCCGCGCGGGCCCCCGCGGGGCCGACCCACACGACGATCGGAACCTCGGACGCGAGCATGCGCTTGACGATGTCCTCCATCGAGTCGACCAGCCCCCCCGGAGTATCCAACTCGATCAGCACCAGGTCGTCGCCTTCCGCTTCGGCGTCGTCGATGGCGCGGATGATGCGCTGCGCCGTGATGGGGTTGACCACCGCCTCGAAATCGACGAGGCGCACTCGAGGATTGTCGGCCAGCGCTGCCCCGGCAGCCAGCAACAGCAGCGGCAACCAAGCCAAACGCTTCATACAGCGCAGTATAGCGGGTCGCGCTCGTCAAGCTCAAACCTCGAGTCCCACAATCGACATCCGGAGCGGGTCAGGATCCGTCGGATCGCTTGAAATGGCGCGCCAGCGCTTGCTCCACGTGCTGCGGCACAAGGCCCGCCGTCGAGCCGCCGAGACTTGCCACTTCACGCACGATGCGGCTCGACACGTAGGAATAGGTTTCGCTGGGCACGACGAAGACCGTCTCCAGTTTCGGGTCCATCCGACGATTCATCATGGCCATTTGCATCTCATACTCGAGGTCCGTGACCGCCCGGATGCCGCGCAAGATCATGCTCGCGCCCACGCGGCGCGCGTAATCGACGAGCAGTCCGTCGAAACTGTCGACCTCGACGTTGTCCCAGCCGGCAACGGCCTCGCGCAACAAGCGGATGCGCTGATCGACCGTGAACAGCGGCTTCTTTCCCTCGTTGCTCAGGATCGCGATCACCAGCCGGTCGAAGTGCTGCCGCCCGCGATCCGCCAGGTCGAGGTGCCCATTGGTGACCGGGTCGAAGGTCCCCGGATAGACTGCAATTCTCTTCACGCCTCGCTCCTACACTGCGATGGTACCGGGTGTCCGGCGGCATCCAGCAGCTCCGACGCATGCCTGCGGGAGGCCGGCGTGGGGCTCTTGCCACCGAGCATACGAGCCAGCTCGTCAACCCGCTCCTGGCCCGACACCCTGGCGATTCCCGCCCGGGTGCGCCCGCTTTGAACCCGTTTGCGCACGCGGAAATGTCGGTCCGCGTACGCCGCGACCTGCGGCAAATGGGTCACGCACAGCAACTGATGGTGGCGCGCGAGCCGCTGCAGCCTGGCGCCTACGGCGTCCGCCACGGCCCCGCCCACGCCGGCATCGACCTCGTCGAACACCAGCGCCCGCCCCGCGTCCTCACTCTCCGCGACGACGTGCAAGGCCAACATCACGCGGGACAACTCGCCGCCGGACGCCACCTGGCGCAGGTAGCGCAACGGCTCGCCGGGGTTCGCCGCGAGCAGAAACTCCGCGCGCTCCGCGCCCGCGGGGCTGAGGGGTCGTCCTGTACCGCCCGGGCGTTCGATCATCTCACCCCTGGCGTCGGCGAACTCCACACGGAGCACCGCCTTGGCCAGAGCCAGCTCGCGGAACTGGGCCGCCAACGTCTGCTCGAGCTTCTTCGCCGCAGCGCGCCGTTTCCGGGTCAGCGCGGCCGCAGCGACCAGGTAGGCGTCCTCGGCCTCCTGCAGTCGCGTTTCGGCCGCCGTCAGTCGGTCCCCCACCTCGCGCAGCGCCGTCAGCTCCGTGCGGGCCGCGTCGCGCCGTTCCGACAATCCGACCTCGTCCGTTGCGTAGCGCAGGCACGCGCGTTCCAGCAGCGCCCGACGGCTCTCCACGCTCTCGAGTCGCCCGGGATCGAAATCGGTGCGCTCGCGATAGTCGCGGAAGGCGGAGCCGATATCCTGAAGCTCGGCCGACGCGGAGCGCGCGCGCACGGCCAGCTCCCGGAGCGACGGATCCAGCTCGGCCAACTCCTCGGCCCTGGCCGCGGTACCCGCCGCCAGCGAGGCGGCCGCAGGATCCCCTTCGTAGCTCAGCGTGACGGCCTGATCCAGCAGCTCGGCGACCCGACCGGCGTTCTGCAGCACGCGGCGCTCGCTCTCGAGCTCCAGCAACTCCCCGGGACGCGGCTCCAGCTGGGCCAGCTCCTCGATCGTTCGCCCGAGCTCCTCGATGCGCGCGGCCTTGCCGGCCGCGCGCTCGCGCAGCTCCCCGAGCTGCGATGCGGCCTCCCGCACGCCCGCGTATGCGCGACCGACGCGCTCGCGTTCGCGCACATGGCCTCCGAGCCTATCGATCAGCTCCAGGTGTCTGCGGGCTCCCAGCAGATTCTTCGGCTCGTGCTGGCCCTGCAGCTCGAGCAGTTGCTGGCCCAGCTCGCGCAGCATGCCCAACGTGCCGGGCGAGCCGTTGAGCAGCACGCGGCCCGGACCGTCGGCGGCGACCTCGCGGCGAATCGACAGCTGGCCGTCCTGCCCCACGTCGATACCCCGCTCCGCACACCACGCCGCGACGTCGGAATCGGGCTCCAGCTGGAACAGCGCCTCGACCGTGGCCCGCTCCTCGCTCGCCCGCACCAGAGACCGATCCGCGCGCAAACCCGCGACGAGTCCGAGGGCACTCACCAGGATCGACTTGCCGGCACCCGTCTCCCCGGTCAGGAGATTCAGACCCGGCCCGAACTCGACGGTGACGTCTTCGATGATCACCAGATTGCGGATGCGCAGCGTTCGCAGCAATGCCATGTACGGCCCGTCCGTCAGTTTTGACGCGGTTCAATCGCTGGGATAGCATACCTTTCCTGAGTCGTCGATGGGTGCGAAGGTTTCGATCGGGGAACCCGACCTGACAGGAGTCGACTCGCAGGAGTCGAATGCTACTCGCTCAGCTCGCCTCCCCCTCGCCTTCCGGATTCGACGTCTGGTCGATGGTCATGGACTCCGGGCCGATGGCCAAGTCCGTGCTGTTGATCCTCGCCCTGTTCTCGGTGATCTCCTGGGGCATCGCGGCCGAACGGTTCATTCGCTTTCGCAGAGCCGAGACGGAGACGCGCACATTTCTCGAGCGCTTCAACAAGGGCGGAGGCCTGGCCTCGATCCAGGACGACGTGGCGGACCTGCGCTGGAGCCCCCATGCGGACATATTTCGTGCGGCCTTTCGCGAGATCAGCCTGAATCCCCCGCCGGAGGGCCAGGCCTGGCAAGGCGGGCAGCTGGACGCTCTGGAGCGCATCATGCGCCGCAACGCGTCGAGCCAGCTGGGGGAGTTGGAACGCAGCCTGGGGTTCCTGGCCACGACTGCCAGCGCGACACCGTTTATCGGACTTTTCGGGACGGTATGGGGCATCATGAACGCGTTTCGGGGCATCGGTGTCAGCGGCACGGCGTCGCTCGCCGCCTACGCGCCCGGGATCGCCGACGCTCTCGTGGCCACGGCGGCCGGCCTGTTTGCGGCGATCCCGGCGGTCATCCTGTACAACCACTTCCTGGGCCGCTTGCGCAGCATGGACGCGCGAATCGACGAGTTCGTCGTGGACCTGATCCACCGCGTACAGGGACGGAGGGTATAACCAACCATGGCCGTACAGATCGGTGCCGGCGGAAGCCGCGGTAGGCGACAATCGTCGTTGGCGG
>Ga0114949_10002962_pt1 | contig 10688 bp, 6 predicted proteins | sample N074metaG_FD_83505 | JGI IMG/M metagenome (GOLD analysis project Ga0114949, IMG submission 83505) | Deep subsurface microbial communities from Kermadec Trench to uncover new lineages of life (NeLLi) - N074 metaG | ecosystem: Environmental > Aquatic > Marine > Ocean trench > Sediment | place... | reverse complement strand
TGCTTCTTTAAACATCATGCCGGAAGTTTCTCTAAGCACATTTGGTTTTTCACAAACTGTAACATTTGAGTAACCAAATTTCTTTGCATAATCAAACGCTGCGGTAATTATTCTTCGGCAACCATCTCTTGATACAATTCTTGTTGAAATTGCCAGATCTTCACTTGGAACATCTTTAAACTTTTTCATTTTAGGATGAGTTTCAAGAGCATCCCTTACTTGTGCGGGAGGGTTTGTCCATTCAACACCTGAATAAAGACCTTCAGTATTTTGTCTGAATATAACTGCATTTACCAGAGGTTCCTCAAAGCCGCCATCAGCAGTTCTTCTTATAAAATTAAGCGGGTTACTTTTAAATGACTGGCAGGGACGAATACAGACATCTAAATTAAAATGTTGTCTCAAACCAACAATCGGACTGAAATATACAAAACCTTTATCTTGTAAAGATTGATCTAGTTCTTTAGCAGCAGCATCTTTGGGCTTACTTGTTATTGCTCCGAAGAGCCCAATTTTATGTTCGTCTAACAATTCTATTGTTCTTTGCGGAAGAGCGTTACCCTCTTTGCACCAGAATTCCCAACCGATATCTGCGTGAATGTAATCTGCTTCAAAGCCAGCAGCATCTAATACTTTTATTGCTTCAGGTAAAACTGTTTTTCCAATTCCATCTCCGGGTAAGCTAACTATGGTTCTTCTCATTATTTTCTCCCATTTAAAAATATTAATAAGTGGAAACGAAAATTAGATAAATGAGTTTAGTGAAGCAAGGAGTTTTTAGTTGAAATTAAATTGGAAGATTATGAGTTTTAATCCATAAAATACTATAACTGATTTTCATATAACAGGTTAGAAGTATTTATTTTAAAATAAAAGTGTTAAATTATAATTAGCATAATTATTCATTAAGAAAATTGCATAAACTAACATTAGAGTGACTAACTCAATCGCTGAAAATAAATCATCAATAAAAGTTGATGAAGTAGAAGAACTTAGAAATCTGCTTGATGAACTAATTCAACAAAATATTCTTAGTGATAAGTATCAAAACCTATTGAGTAATTTAAGCGAATCCTTTTTTGATCTTATTCGCGAGAACACAGATCTTAGCCTGTTAACCTATTCTTCCCTCGATGTAATATTCAGAATTTCAAAAACAGGTAAGTTTCTGTATATCAGCCCTTCCTGCCAGGACCTTTTGGGCTACAATGCCGATGAAATTATTGGTAAATCTTTTGCCGAATTTATACCGAAGGATAAATTATCTTCAGCATTCAAATCAATGGCTAAGCTGCTGCGTGAGAAAAACATAATAGTATTTAATTCCGACGTCATTCATAAAAACGGTTCTACAATTCCTGTTGAAGTTACAGGACGGCTTGTTGAGGTTTACGGTAAACGAATGGGGCAGGGTACACTACGTGATATTTCTGGAAGATTGATTGCAGAAGAGAAACTTCGTTCATCCGAAAATACTTTTAAAACTATTTGGGAAAATTCTTTAGACGGAATGCGCCTGACTGATGAAAACGGAATTGTTTATATGTGTAACGAAGCTTATGCAAAAATGATTGGCAAATCACGATTTGAAATTGAGGGCCAACCTGTTTCGTCCATTTATGATAAGGAACACGGACCAAAAATATTAAGTGAGTATTTAAATAAATTCAATACCCAAAGTTTAGTAACAAAGTATGATACAACTGTTCATCTATGGAATGGCAGCAAGAAAGAATTTGAAGTTTCTAATTCTTTTATTCAAAGTATTAGAGATAAAAAGTATCTGTGCAGTATTTTTAGTGATATTACCACCCGAAAGGAAAATGAAGAATTAATCCAGAAAAAAGATAAGCTGCTTCAGGGAATTGCAGATGCAACAAAAGCTTTAATGACTTCCAGAAAAGAGGGAGAAGGATTTAATGAAGCATTAAGTATTCTTGGCAAAGCTGCCGATGTTGAGAGGGTTTATATTTTTCAGCATCAGGTAAATAAAGATACTGATGAGATGTATTTTAGTTTGGTATATGAATGGGCGGCGGAAGGAACCGTAGCACAAATTAGAAATCTCGAGTTTTATAAAATTTCATATTCACGTTTTGCTACACTACAGTTTTATGAAAGTTTCTCTGAAGGCAAAACACTTAAATATGTTATAAAAGATCTGCCAGATAGTTATAAAGAAAATTTTATTGATAAAAATATTAAATCAATCATACTCGTTCCTATTATGATTGACGGGAATTATTGGGGCTTTATAGGCTTTGATGAAATGGAAACAGACCGCACATGGAGCGATAACGAAGAATCAATCCTTGTGACAATGGCATCGACAATAGGTGCAGTAATAAAAAGAAATCTTTTCAGAGAAATTCTTCTGCAGAATAATAAAAAACTGGATGAAGCAGTTAAAGAAGCAAGGAAGGCTACGAGGGCTAAAAGTGAGTTTCTTGCACTTATGAGCCATGAGATAAGGACTCCAATGAACGGTGTGATTGGAATAACCGGCTTGCTGTTAGATACTGTGCTTGATGATGTTCAAAGAGATTATATCAACACTATTCGTTTAAGCGGAGAGCAGCTATTATCAATAATAAATGATATACTTGACTTTTCAAAAATTGAATTGGAAAAACTTGAACTTGAAAATCAACCTTTTGATTTACGAGAATGTGTGGAGGATTCATTTGAACTGTTAGCGTCAAAAGCAGCTGAAAAAAATATTGAACTGATTTATAATTTTAAAAGTGGTACGCCTTCTGTAATCAGTGGTGATGTAACAAGGTTAAGACAAATCCTGATAAACCTTATCGGCAATGCTGTAAAATTTACGGAAGCTGGCGAGGTGTTTGTTCTAGTATCCGCAGAAATGTTAGACCAGAATAGATACAATCTTAAAATTGCCGTAAAAGATACGGGCATTGGTATTCCTATAGGAAAGATGGATAGATTATTCAAACCCTTCAGCCAGGTTGATTCATCCACTTCAAGAAATTACGGCGGTACCGGACTAGGGTTGGTGATAAGCAAAAAGCTTGTTGAAAAAATGGGCGGCAGCATGTCAGTCGAAAGTGATGAAGGGAAAGGAACAACATTTTATTTTGATTTGATCACCAGTGCGGTAGAGGATGTATCAAATTTTTATCAGTATGTACCTCTTCCTGTATTTGAAAATAAAAGAATTTTATTTCTGGTCGAAAATCAAACAAGATTAAATGTTTTAGAAGAGCAATTTAAAAACTGGGGTATGTTGCACATACATCACTCTAGCAGTCAGGATGAACTCCTTTCTACAATTAATAGTGAAAGTATTGATGTCATTCTTATGGACATTCAATATTCAAATGTTAACATTCCCGGGTTAATAAAACTACTGAAAGAAAAAGATACGAAACAGATCCCTATAATTTTATTTTCTCAAATGGGCAAACAAGTTGATGGGATCAATAATCTGGATGAACAATTTATACGAATACTTAATAAACCGGTCAGAAGGAAATCATTACATCAAACATTAGCTAAACTTTTTGGTGGTGGAATAGAAACTGCACAATTCGATAAAGAAAGGACTAGAGCAGATGTTTTCGTTTCTCCTCCCAAAGATTCACCGCTAAGTATATTGCTTGTGGAAGATAATATTGTAAATCAGAAAGTAGCATTAAAAATTTTAGAAAAATTAGGGTATAAAGCTGATGTTGCAAACAATGGTTTTGAAGCCGTAGAAAACGTTAAAATGAAAAATTATGATTTGATATTTATGGATTTATTAATGCCTAAACTTAGTGGTATTGAAGCAACAAAAATGATTCTCGAGATATTTGGCGGCAAAAAAAATCCTAAGATAATTGCAATGACTGCTGACACTATTATGAACGACCAGGAAGCTTGCCGGAATGCCGGTATGTCTGATTTATTAAACAAACCTATCCGTGTTGAAGATTTAAGAGCTGTATTGGATAAATGGAAGAAAATTATATCTGATGAAGTTGAAGTTAATCTTGAAAAAATTAAGGATGAGTTTGTTGGTTCGGAAATTATTAATGAAAGTAATATAACTTTTATAAGTGAAGTGCGAACAAGCGCAGATATTAAATTCCTGATAGAATTATTTGAAATTTATATTCGCGATTTACCCGTACTTGTTACAGAGATAAACGAGGCAGTTAAAAATAATGATTTTGCCAACTTAAAATTCTATACGCATAAGCTTAAAGGAAGCGCACTAACACTTGGTATGGAGAGCATTGCTAATTTTTGTCTCGAGTTGGAAACTGCGGCTGCAAATAAAATACTAGATGACCAGGTTAAGGAAGTGAATGTAAATCTTCACGAACATATTAATAAAGTTGTAGAAGAGTTAAAGAAATTGAAAGAAAAATATAACAATATTAATTATTAATATTTGTCTGTTATATTTACCCGCCATTTTTTCAATCTAATAATTTTTAAAAGATAATAACGAGTGAAGATTAAAAAATCACTAAATAGAACGCTTATTCTTTCGGATGCAGAGATTGATGCACATAAAAGTAAGTTGATCTGTCTTGATAAAAAAACAAACATCAAACAGATAAAAAATAAAATCATACATCAAAACCTGGAAGAAGCTATTAAATATCTTCCCGATAATTTTGTTGATCTGATGTTTATTGATCCGCCATATAATCTTAATAAAAAATTCAATCTTATTTCATTTAAAAGTATGGATTTGAAAGAATACGAAAATTGGTTCGAAAGCTGGTTCTCAAAACTTGTTAGAATATTAAAGGACACTGCTTCGGTTTATATTTGCGGCGATTGGAAATCATCAAATGCAATTTTAAATGTTGGCATAAAATATCTTACGGTAAGAAACAGGATAACCTGGGAAAGAGAAAAGGGAAGAGGTGCTAAAAGCAACTGGAAAAACTGTTCAGAAGATATATGGTTTTTTACTAAAGGAAAGAACTTTACTTTTAATATTGAGGAAGTGAAATTAAGAAGAAAAGTGCTCGCACCTTACAGAGATGAAAAGGGAACGCCAAAGGACTGGGAAAGTGGAAAAATTAATTACCGCGATACATCACCATCGAATTTATGGACCGATATTTCCGTTCCGTTTTGGTCTATGGCTGAAAACACAAACCATCCAACACAGAAACCGGAAAAACTTTTAGCTAAAATAATTCTTGCAAGCAGTAACAAAAATGATTTAGTGTTTGACCCGTTTTTGGGTTCGGGAACTACTGCCGTTACGGCAAAAAAACTTGGGCGTAATTTTGTCGGCGTTGAAGTGGATGAGTATTATTGCTGTGCAGCAGAAAAAAGATTGCAAATGGTTGGAGTTAATAAAAAAATCCAGGGTTACAACGATGGTGTGTTTTGGGAACGAAATACCTTAAGAGAACAGAAGAAGAAAAAATAAAATTAACTTTAATGCCAGCACTTGATTTAAATTGGAAAAAATCAAATGTTTGTAGGCAGGCATTTAAATTTTGGGCGCCGGCTAACATTTGATTACTAAACTCCGTCAGGTCTGGAAAGAAGCAGCGGTAGGTATGATGTTTGTGTAGCCGGTTGCCCTTTTTTAAGTCAGCTTACAAAATCACCTGCTTTTCTTGTGGTAATGTTCTATTGGCAATGCGTGTTTTTTGAGGTGAATTGAATAATGAATATCGATTAACGTCCCGATAATAATCGGGATAAGATGTAACTTTTTAATCTGTAAAATTATTTTTGCATAAAATAAATTCAAAATTCCAAAATCGTTAATCGGTGTTCGATATTCTGTGAAAGGCATCCCTTTAGGGGAAAAACAAGAAAAAGCTTAAAGCCTCCTATTAAGGCAAATGAATTCCACCTTTTTTGAATGTGGATATTTAATTAAAAAGGCGGCAATAAAAATTCTAATATTCCTTTCCCCGGTTTGGGCTCTCCTTTGAAAGATACTTTTGCAATTGATGCCGGAGAGAATTTTAAGTTCAATTGTGAGTTACAAACCAAAGAAGAAATGTGATAACTCATATCCGGCTGATGTCCTACGAAAGCAATGTTATCACCGTTTAACACTTCTGCTAATTGGATTACAGAACGGGTGCTGCTGCCTGGAGATAAAGCGCTGTCCTTAATTAAATCGTTTTTATAATTCATCAATTCAGCAATAATTTCTGCAGTTTGAACGGCTCTTTTAAAAGGAGATGTAACTATAAAATCGAAACTTATTATTCCATTTTTCCAAAATCCAACTGATCGTTTAATTATATTTATGCCTTCTTCAGTAAGATCTCGGTCAATATCTTTTTTTGTTTGGAATGCTGGTTCAGCTTTACCGTGCCTTATTAGAAAAATATTCATTTCTTTTCTTGATTATAATTTACGGCAATAACTGTTATGTTTTTATGGAAATCCATCAAGCTTTTATTTAATTCCTTTCCGGCTTTGCTGTGCATCATCCTATCCATTTCCTCTTTGGATAATGCTGATATCTCACAATAATAAGTATACTTTTGTTCCAGAAGCAGGTTGCTCTCAACTTCCGCAATACCAACATCTTTCCCGATTATTCCCTCTAATTTTTTGATGGTATTGTCTCTAAAAAACTGAAGAACATTTTCATCATCAGTCTTATGTAAAAAGAAAAGTAGTTTATACATCAGCACTCAATAAAAAATGAAGTGACAATTTCATCATAGGTAAGTTTATTTTTATCATAAGTGTATTTTGGAGTTTGGAGAAGAAGAATAAAAGTTTTGTTTGAACAAGAATGCTCAAAAAACTGGATATAATTTTTCCCCGATACGATTATTTTTGTTGAGCGTACTCGATAATCACCTATAGTTGGGTTGCCGAATTTGTATTTTACGAACTGAGAAGCAGTGCTTCCTTCCGGCAATTGAATAATGGTAATTGTTGCACCGATTTTATCGTTAATATAACGGACACCTTCCAACCTGCTTATCAAATGGTCGGTAACTGCTATACCAATCGGATTATTCCAATCTGAGCTAAGTGTAACCTGATAACCTTTCAAATCAACAGAAGCGTACTTAGTAGTTTCTGTTTGTTTTGTTGTCTGTTGTTTCTTCTTTATCGTTTCTAATTTTAATTCCGGTTTTTCAATAGTCCATTTTGCGCTCTTTATTTCTTTAAGCACAAAGTTTGTAAATATATCTTTCTCACTTATATATTTATGCTCAGAAGAATTAAAATTAAAAGCAACTTTTTTGTTATTTAATTTTGTGTTACGATTAGAAGACAATCTTGTTACAATTATGTTATCGTTGATGTTCTCAATCGATTGCTGATAAATTTTACCTGCTTTATCTAATTTAGTAAATGAGTGGAACACCAGGTAGAATCTCCCATTAATCATTCTGTAAAGCGATATTCTTGAAAGTTTAAGAAGGTCTTTCGATACAAAATTTTCAGATGCGATTAAATAAAGTTTACCGGATATGTTCTTCCATTCGGTTACAATATTTCCATTGAGTGAATTATCAAGAACATATAATAAAAGATTTTCATTATAAACAGCTAACACATTATGAAGCGGGTTAGGATATTCGATAAGAATCGAATAAAATTTTATGCCTTCTCTATTAACAACGCTGTCAATTTTAAGTTGGTTATATTCATCAGGCGGAGGAGTATCCGGCTTTACTAATCCGGATAACCGGTAATTGGCTTTTTCGCTGCCCCAAAGAGCTTCTTCAACAAGTTTGCTTAATATCTTTCCATTAATCTTTTCCGGCTCCTCTTCTTTTGGTTTATCAGAACAGGAATAAAGAAAAAGTAATGAAAATAATATTATTAAAAGATTTCTATACATAGCGTTTCAGGTTACATCTATGAGGTCACTTAAAAAAACAATTATTTGTAGGAATAAAAAACTTATAAACCGTTGAAACGGTTAATCATTTTGCTAAGTTCTTATTAGCCCACGACTTACGTCTGTGTTGTACAAGTCTGAATTGTCATTCTGAATGGAGCGTAGCGAAATGAAGAATCTCAACCTTAATAAATGTGAGACTTTTCATCCCGATAAACTTGCTTTACGCAGGCAAATCGGGATTCAGAGTGACATAAAATAGTTCTGCAACAGACTCTTAAGTTGTGGGTTAGTGAAAACCAAAAAAAGTCTTGAACCGTTTTAATGGTTTTCATTACTTCTGTTAAGTGAACTCATCTACAAAAACAAAAATAATAATTATTTTTGAATTATTTCTGCAAGGAGTTATATTTAATTTAAAATGATTTCAAATATATGACATTTATTCTCATCTGAAACGAGCATACAAAATCATTAACTCACAAGGAAATGATTATAATGCAAGTTCCATCTGGCAAAATTAAACAATTATAAACAGATGAAAGAAAATTGAAAAAACTTCTCATATTATTTTCTTCGATACTTTTTATAAGTAGTTCTTTATTTCCGCAATCAGTTTCGGTTTCTTCAACTGCTTTGGAGGGCATTGAATTCTCTTTCGTTGTATCCGGTCTTCCTGACAGCGTATCATCGGTTAACCTTATTATTCAAAATGATTCTTATAAAGATAAAGTTGTGCTTAATGCTTCCGCCGGTAAAATTGATACCTCTCTTATTATTAATGATACAGGAAATTTTTATTTAATATTTCCTCAACTCAATGTTAAAAAGGTTTCTGTAAGAGTCTTCCCCGGTTTGTTAAGCATCATTCCTCCCTTGCTTGCAATTTTATTCGCAATAATTTTCAGGCAGGTTATTCTTTCATTGATTCTGGGAGTTTACGCTGGGGCAGTTTTTATATATGATTATAATCCACTCATCGGGTTGCTGCGTTTAATTGATAAATATATCATCAATTCCATATCAGATGTTTCTCATATTCAGATAATAGTGTTTACTTTACTGTTCGGTGGAATGATTGGACTAATATCTAAAAGCGGTGGAACAAGAGGAATAGCAAATGTTATTACAAAATTTGCAAAGAACAGAAAATCAACAATGCTTTCTGCCTGGCTTTCGGGTTTGGTTATCTTTTTTGATGATTATGCAAATACGCTCATTGTCGGAAATTTAATGCGACCGGTTACTGATAAGATGAAAATCTCAAGAGAAAAACTAGCCTTCATCGTAGATGCCACTGCTGCACCCGTTGCAAGTATATTTATTATCAGCTCATGGATAGGTTTTGAAGTTGGTTTAATACAGGATGGATTAAATATGATTGGCTCAGATGCTAATGCTTATACAACGTTTTTAGCAACAATTCCTTTTAGATTTTATCCAATCGTAATGCTGTTCTTTGTTTTTCTTATTTCATACTTGCAGCGGGATTTTGGTCCAATGTATAAAGCGGAAAGAAGGGCTTTGGTTGAAGGAAAATTATTTAACGGCGAGGATAAAGCTAAAGCCGGTTTAACTCAAACATCTGAAATATTTGGAAATGAAGATAAAGCAAAATGGTATAATGGTATTATTCCAATTCTTGTAATAATCTTTGGGACAATAATCGGGCTGATTTATACTGGCGTAAACTCTTTGCAAGAGCAGGGAATTTCGGAATATGGTCTTCGCGAAATAATAAGTAATTCCGATTCGTATCTTGCATTATTATGGAGCAGCTTTTCAGCCTGCATCATTGCAGCAGTTATGATTCTCTCGCAAAAAATTATGAGTTTAAGTGAAACCATAGATGCATGGTTTTTAGGTATACGCTCGATGCTGCTTGCCGTAATAATTTTAACACTTGCGTGGGCAATCGGTGCAATAACCGTTGAGATGAAAACAGCAGATTATATTATAAGTTTGATTGGCGATAATATCAGTCCGCACTATTTGCCGGTAATAATTTTTCTTGTAGCAGGATTAACAAGCTTTGCAACAGGAACAAGCTGGGGAACTATGGCTATCCTTATGCCTATCGTTATTCCATTGTCTCATTCAGTTTCCGGTTTGTACGGTTTAGATGCAATTGAAAGCACCTTAATTTTACAAGGAGTTATTAGTTCTGTTTTAGCCGGAGCTGTTTTCGGCGATCATTGCTCACCAATATCCGATACAACAATTCTAAGTGCTATGGCTTCCGGATGCAATCTTGTTGATCACGTAAAAACACAATTACCGTACGCTATTCTAATTGCTATTGTGTGCATGCTTCTCGGCGATATACCAACTGCTTTTGGTTTATCACCGTATTTATCTTTAGGATTGATTGGGCTGGTTGTAACTGCTATTGTATTTTTAATAGGTAAGAAAACAGGTTTGGGATTGAGCAACAAATAGAAAACTTTTGTAGCGCAGATTAGCAATCTGCGTTTTAGACTAGAGTAAAAATTTTATCATTAACATAAAATCTGTGTTTAATTGCTGCATTTAATAGTTGGCACATAATGCTATTCTGTACTATAGTGTATGTTTTTGGAAAACTGATTGCGAAGCAGTTATAAGCAATTTAACAATTTAATCGTTCAAGCATCCAACCATTCAATCATTCACTCACAACCTTTCAACAATCAACTTCAATTTTGCTTTTACTATGCCTCTAATTATATTTGGGGATTAAATTTTTGATAAAAATCCGGCATTTAATGCAAGTTATTCATATTAGCGACCTCAAAAATTATGTAGGGCAGGAAGTAACTCTTCGAGGATGGCTCTTCAATAAAAGATCAAGTGGAAAAGTAAGATTTGTAATTCTTAGAGATGGTACCGGCTATCTTCAGTGTGT
>Ga0114949_10002960_pt1 | contig 10689 bp, 7 predicted proteins | sample N074metaG_FD_83505 | JGI IMG/M metagenome (GOLD analysis project Ga0114949, IMG submission 83505) | Deep subsurface microbial communities from Kermadec Trench to uncover new lineages of life (NeLLi) - N074 metaG | ecosystem: Environmental > Aquatic > Marine > Ocean trench > Sediment | place... | reverse complement strand
CCCAGCTTGTAACCCGCTTTTTCAACCGCCTCGGCAATGATTTCCAGCGCCGCTTCATTGGAAGGCAGGTTGGGTGCAAACCCCCCTTCGTCCCCCACCGCCGTACTCAGGCCGCGAGCGCTCAATACTTTCTTGAGCTGGTGAAACACCTCCGCGCCCGCTCGCAAGGCCTCTGCAAAGCTCGGTGCCGATACCGGCAGGATCATAAACTCCTGGATGTCGACGTTGTTGTCGGCGTGCTCGCCGCCATTGATGATATTCATCATCGGCACCGGCATGGTCAGGGTTTCAGTACCATTGATCTCGGCGATGTGACGATACAGGGGTACTTTTTTCGCATCGGCGGCAGCCCGTGCCGCGGCCAGCGATGCTGCAAGAATGGCATTGGCGCCAAATTGCGCCTTGTTATCTGTGCCATCGGCCTCAATCATGACAGTGTCCAGGCCTCGCTGGTCGCTGGCATCACGCCCCAGCAGTAAATCGCGTATTGCCCCATTGACGTGACTGACCGCCTTGAGGACACCCTTCCCCAAGTATCGACCCGGGTCTCCATCGCGCAGCTCCAGGGCCTCGCGGGACCCCGTTGAAGCACCGGAGGGCGCGTAGGCGCTGCCTATCTCACCACTGTCGAGCACCACATCGGCTTGCACGGTGGGGTTACCGCGCGAATCGAGGACTTCGTAGCCGCGCACATCTGCAATCATACTCATCTACTATCTCCGTGATCTAGTCGATATTCAGCGCCGGCATGGATTTTACCAGCTCATCCACCGCTTTCATTTGCTGCAAAAAGGGTTCCAGCAGATCCAGCGGCAGTGCGCTGGGACCGTCGCACAGCGCCTGCTCGGGCTGCGGGTGTGCCTCCAGGAACAAGCCCGCAATACCAACTGCGAGGCCGGCCCTGCCCAGCTCTGCCACCTGCTGGCGGCGGCCACCGGAAGCCGCCCCCAGCGGGTCGCGACACTGCAGTGAATGGGTCACATCAAAAATCAGTGGCGCCCCCTTGCTGGCCTGAATCATGGTGCGAAACCCCAGCATGTCGACGACCAGGTTATCGTAACCAAACTGGGCACCGCGTTCGCACAGAATGACTTTGTCATTGCCGCACTCGTGGAACTTCTCCACGATATTCCCCATTTGCCCGGGACTGAGGAACTGCGGTTTCTTGATATTGATAATCGCGCCGGTCGCAGCCATGGCAGCTACCAGGTCGGTTTGCCGGGCGAGAAACGCCGGCAGCTGAATCACATCACAGACTTCTGCAACAATGGCGGGTTGATCAGGCTCGTGTACATCGGTGATCAGGGGAACGCCAAACTCCTGCTTCACAGCGGCCATGATTTCGAGTCCTTCTACCAGGCCCGGTCCGCGGAAAGAGTGGATGGAAGAGCGGTTCGCCTTGTCGTAAGAGGCTTTGAATACATAGGGAATACCCAGTCTGCGGCAAACCTCGACATAGTGTTCGGCGACACGCAGGGCAAAATCCCGGGATTCCAGCACATTGATTCCGCCGAACAACACAAAGGGACGGTCGTTGGCGAGAGCAATATCGCCGATATCTAGTTGGCGATTAGCCGAACTCACTCAGTTTTTTCCTTGTGGTGTTGAAGCGCTGCCTTGATATACCCGGTAAACAGTGGATGCCCCCCGCGCGGACGTGAGGTGAATTCAGGGTGAAACTGGCAGGCGACGAACCAGGGGTGATCGGGTATTTCTATCATTTCTACCAGTGCATGGTCTTCCGACCAGCCCGCAATACTCAGGCCGGCATTCTGCAGTGTTTCGATGTAGTTATTGTTAACCTCGTAGCGGTGGCGGTGACGCTCTACCACCGATTCCGCAGCGTAGAGTTCGCGTGAACGCGAACCCTCCACCAGCAGGCAGGTTTGCCTGCCCATGCGCATCGTGCCACCGAGATCGGAGTTCTCACTGCGAACCTCGGTGCTACCATCGGCGTTCTGCCATTCCGTGATCAGGGCGATCACCGGATGCGCGCAATCACGTTGCATCTCGGTACTGTGTGCACCCTCCAGCCCGGCCACATTGCGGGCATACTCAATCATCGCGACGTGCATGCCCAGGCAAATACCCAGATAGGGAATACCATTTTCACGGGCATACTGCGCGGCCAGGATCTTGCCTTCTATGCCCCGCTCACCAAAGCCGCCGGGCACCAGGATCGCATCGACATTATTGAGAATAGCTGTGCCCTCTGCTTCTATTTGCTCGGCATCGATGTGCTGAATATTGACCCTTGCAAAGGTCTGTATACCCGCGTGTTTGAGAGACTCGTTAAGGGATTTGTAGGCATCTTGCAGTTCCACGTATTTGCCAACCATGGCAACGGTTACTTCCTTGTCGGCCTCGATCTCGCCCCGCAGAACATCGTCCCACTCGCTGAGATCGGCCTCGACACAGTCCAGTCCGAAGCGTTCCACAACGATGGCATCGAGACCATAGTCGTGCAGCATCGCCGGAATTTCATAGATGGAGTCTGCATCGAGCACCGGGATAACCGCGCGTTCTTCGACATTGGTAAACAGGGCTATTTTCTTGCGTGCGGCTTCTCCCACTGGCACCTCGCAGCGGCACAGGAGCACATCCGGCTGCAGGCCAATAGAGCGCAATTCCTTGACCGAGTGCTGGGTGGGTTTGGTTTTGATCTCGCCGGCGGCGGCGAGATAGGGAACCAGGGTCAGGTGCATCAACAGCGTCCGGTCATTGCCCAGTTCCAGCTTTAATTGTCGCGCCGCCTCCAGGAAGGGCAGGCTTTCGATATCACCCACGGTACCGCCGATTTCAACCACGGCGATATCGGCATCTCCTGCACCCGCGAGCACGCGTCGCTTGATCTCGTCGGTTATATGCGGAATCACCTGCACCGTCGCTCCCAGGTAGTCGCCGCGGCGCTCCTTGCTCAATACCGTGCTGTACACACTGCCGGTGGTGAAATTATTGGCCTTGGACATGGTGGCGTGGGTGAAACGTTCGTAATGCCCAAGGTCGAGGTCTGTCTCGGCGCCATCCTCGGTAACAAACACCTCACCGTGCTGGAAAGGGCTCATGGTGCCGGGATCGACGTTGATGTAGGGGTCCAGCTTGAGCAGTGTTACCTTGAGTCCGCGGGCTTCGAGAATAGCGGCAAGAGAGGCGGCGGCAATGCCTTTCCCAAGAGAGGAAACAACACCACCGGTGACGAATACATAGCGCGTCATGTAGAGCCTTTTTAACTATATTTTTGGATGCTAGCGCCGAGAACCGCCGGTTCACTGCCCTGCAAAAGATGGGGTGTCAGCTTACCAGAAAGGATTGTGCTGCTCAATCCGCAGTGGCGGCAAAATTGCCCCCACGTTCGATTCTGTAGGCGGCAATCCCCGGGTTTGCCTGATGTCCCTCACAAATCCACAAATCGCCGACCGCGACCAGTTCATCTCCATCATATAACAGGGGTACACCTTGTCGTTGCCAGGGTGGAACCCCGTACTCCTGTAGCAGTTTTTTAAGACTCTGACTGTGATCCCGCCCGGCGGGTCGGCAACGCTCGCCACCGGCGCGGAATGCCAGCCGCCAAAACCCCTGCGCGGGCAAGCGCATGCCACTCTCGCTGTGCCGCACCGCAAGCCACCCCAGGCCGGGAATGTTCAGGCACTGGTCCGGCCGCAGCTCACAGGATGGCAGGGTTATCGGAGCCACCGGCAAGCGAACCATATGCAAGCGGCCACGGTATCGTTGCAGGCAGTAATTTCCAAACTGCAGGCGCGGGCTGGCATCGGGATCTGCGGTTTGCAATTGCCGCACCAGCTCCAGCAAGGGCTGACGACCCGGTACCTGTCGGCCCAGGTCACCGATCCACAATCGCAATAGTCGACAGAGGGCTTCCGCGCTAATAGCCACAAACGGCGCCAGGTCAAGCACAGGCTCGCCGAAATACTCGGCGCGGGCGGCCATCAATTGTGGGCGCAGGTATTGCGCCAGCTCAGTCTCTGCCGCGCTGACAGCGAACATTGATTGTTCAATACTCCTGCGGTAGGCCGGCCAGCGCTGCTCCAGCACGGGCAACACCGAGTGTCGCAGGTAGTTGCGATCCAGCGACTGATCCCGATTGCTGTCGTCCTCCACCCAGTCCAGGTCTTGTCGACGGGCGTAGGCTTCAAGATCCGAGCGTCTCCACGCCAGCAGGGGGCGCAACAATTGTGCCGCGCCCAGGCTGCGCTGCCGCGGCATACCACCCAGCCCCAGGGTTCCGGCACCGCGCAGCAAGCGGAGAAAGAAGGTTTCTACCTGGTCGTCGTGATGATGGGCCAGCAATAACAATTCATCGGCCGCCAGCAGCTCTTCGAATACCGCGTAGCGCGCAGCCCTGGCGGCGGCCTCCGGCCCACTGCCGCCATCTTTAACCTGGACTTGCCGGGTAATTAATTCGACATCCAGCTGTTCGCAGACGCGGCTACAGTGCGCCGCCCACTCCGGTGAACGTGAACTGAGCTGGTGGTCGATATGGAGGGCGACCAGGGGCGGCAGCGGGTACTGCTCACGCAAGTTGACCAGCAGGTGTAGTAGTACCGTTGAATCCAGGCCGCCGCTAAGTCCAACCCACCAACGCTTAGCCCCCTGCCAGTACTGCCTGTCCGGCAAGGTGTCGAGCAGGCTCACCGGCCGCAGGGACACAGCGCCGTCTGCAGACATCAGTTGCCGTAAGACATGAGCCGCTGGTAGCGCTGTTCCAGCATATCGTCCAGCGACAGACTCTGTAGCACATTGAGCTGGTCTGCCAGGTGCTGCTGAATTCGCTGCGCTATCAACTCAAAATCCCGGTGCGCGCCACCGAGTGGCTCCTCAATGGTGGCATCGACAATGCCCAGGTCTTGCAGGATACTCGAGGTCACCCCCATGGCTTCCGCTGCCTCGGGTGCCTTGTCCGACGTTTTCCAGATGATATTCGCGCATCCCTCCGGCGAGATCACGAAATAGGTGGAATATTGCAGCATCGCCAGATGGTCGCCGACACCGATACCCAGTGCGCCGCCAGAACTTCCCTCGCCGATCACCATACAGATAATCGGGGTTCGCAGACGTGACATTACCGCCAGGTTCCGGGCTATCGCCTCGGAAATTCCCCGCTCCTCCGAATCAATGCCCGGGTAGGCGCCCGGTGTATCGATCAGTGTGATAATTGGCAGCTTGAAACGCTCGGCCATTTCCATCAGGCGCAGCGCCTTGCGATAGCCTTCAGGTTTCGGCATGCCGAAATTGCGCGTCACTTTTTCCTGCACATTGCGGCCCTTTTCCTGGCCAATGACCATGACCGGCTTGCCCTGCAGGCGGGCCATGCCACCCACGATCGCGTGATCGTCGGCGAAATGGCGATCTCCATGCAATTCGTCAAACTCGGTGAAAATGCGCGGGATATAGTCCAGGGTGTAGGGCCGCTGGGGATGGCGCGCGACCTTGACAATATCCCAGGCGCTCAGGTTGGAATATATTTTCTCTGTCAGGCGGGTACTCTTCTCCCGCAGCGTGGTGATTTCATCACTGATGTTGATGTCGTTATCAGTACCCACCAACTGCAGCTCTTCGATTTTTACTTCGAGCTCTGCAATTGGCTGCTCAAAATCCAGATAATTCGGGTTCATAAAAAAACGGGCTTATCACATCTTCAATGGCGCAACAGTTTACACGCTGCGCCGATTTTAGCATAGCGCCTTACTCAGCATACGGCGGCGCAACCGGGCTTACCAGCAGTGGGTAGGGACGACCGAACAGATATTCACCCTCGAGAATTCAGGTCACCACATACACGGCATCCTTGCCGAGCAGAATACTCGACACCAACATCATATGGACCAACATGAACAATACCAGCGCCAACCCGGTCGCACCTTGCGCCAGGTCAAGCCGGGCCGGCCAGCGGCCCACGTTGTTCACGTGGGTGCCAAGCTAGCCGGGATAGCTGAGGCTGACGCTGCCGGAGCCACAATAATCCTGTAACTGCTGGATCAACTCATCACTGGGCGAGACTCGCCAACCGGAGCCGAATTGAATGCGCGCACGGTTTTCAGCCTGGGAGTACCAGACCGATACTGGGCACTGTCCCTCCCCGCCGTGCCGCAGCAGCTGCTGCAGGTGATCAGTGAATACCTCATCCACCATGTCGTCGCGCAGTTCTATCAACAGTTCTGCCGCGTAATTCTGTCGCGCCTGCAGCAGGCTGCGCACACCGGTCGCACGCATTGACAGGCCACCCGAATAATCATCGTGGGCCACCGTCCCTTCAAGAACAAGAATGCTGTCCTTGACCAGAAGCTCGCGGTGCTCGTTATAGGCCTCGGCAAATACCGTGGCTTCGATGCGGGCACTGCGGTCATCGAGTTGCAGCACCGCCATGGTATCCCCCCGGCGGGTCTTCATGGTACGGGTTGCAACAACCAGGCCGGCGATTATCTGGCTGCGCGATCCATCGGCACGCAGGTCGGCGATGCGGCAGGGGACAAATTTGCGCAACTCCAGCTCATACTCATCGATGGGATGGCCAGTCACGTACAGGCCCAGAGTTTCCTTCTCGCCGGCCAGACGCTGCTTCGCGGGCCAGGGGCGCACTTTGCGATAGGTAGTGTAGACATCGGCGCCGCCGGTGGTCTCCACCAGCTCGCCAAACATATCCTCCATACCTGCTTCAAGGTTATTGGTTTTCTGCTCAGCGGCCTGCAGGGCGTCATCAAGGCAGGCCATCAACACGGCGCGATCTTCGCCAAAGGAATCGAAGGCGCCGGCACGCACCATGGCTTCAATAGCCCGGCGATTTACCCTGCGCGTGTTGGTGCGTGCGCAAAAATCAAACAGGCTGCTAAAGGGTCCCTCTTCCCGGGCTGCCAGAATATCCTCTATCGGCCCCGCTCCCAGACCCTTGATGGCACCCAGGCCATAAATAATTCCGCCCTCACTATCGACGGTGAACATGTAGCGGCCCTCGTTGACATCGGGCAGCTTCAGGGGCAGATCCATGTCCCGGCACTCTTCGACAAAAATCACGATCTTGTCGGTGTTCTGCATTTCCGAGCTCATCACCGCCGCCATAAAGGGTGCTGGATAATGGGTCTTCAGCCAGGCCGTCTGGTAGGAAACCATGGCGTAGGCGGCAGAGTGGGACTTGTTGAATCCGTAACCGGCAAATTTTTCCACCAGATCGAATATCTTGATCGCCAGGTCCGGGTCAACCCCTTTGTCGGCGGCGCCCTGTTCAAAGCTTTGCCGCTGCCTGGCCATTTCCTCGGGCTTCTTCTTGCCCATGGCCCGGCGCAGCATGTCTGCGCCGCCCAGTGTATACCCGGCCAGCTCCTGGGCGATCTGCATAACCTGTTCCTGGTACAGGATGATGCCGTAAGTGGGCTCGAGAATCGGCTGCAAGCATTCGTGCTGGTACTGGGGATCGGGGTAGGAAATGGCTTCCCGGCCGTGCTTGCGATTGATGAAGTTTTCAACCATCCCCGACTGCAGGGGGCCGGGGCGAAACAGGGCCACCAGGGCGATGATATCTTCGAAACAGTCGGGTTGCAGATCCTTGATCAGCTCTTTCATGCCGCGGGATTCGAGTTGAAACACCGCCGTTGTTTTACCGCTCTTGAGCAGCTCGAAAGTCTGCTCGTCGGCCAGCGGAATGGCGGAAAGTTCCAGCGGTAATTCACCGAGCTGCTGGCGCTGCTCGTTTATCGTGCCGAAGGCCCAATCGATAATGGTGAGGGTTCGCAAACCGAGGAAATCGAACTTGACCAGGCCCACATCCTCGACATCGTTCTTGTCGTACTGGGTGACCAGGCCACCGCCGCTCTCGTCGCAATACAGTGGCGAAAAATCTGTCAGTTTGGAGGGAGCGATCACCACACCACCGGCGTGTTTGCCGACGTTTCGGGTCAGGCCTTCGAGGCGCAGGGCCATGTCCCAGATCTCTTGTGCTTGATCGTCTGCCGCCAGGAACTCCTGTAAGAGCGGCTCCTGTGCCACGGCCTTCTCCAGAGTCATGCCCACTTCAAAAGGAATCAACTTGGAGAGTTTGTCGGCAAGGCCGTATGACTTTCCCTGTACCCGCGCCACATCGCGCACCACCGCCTTGGCAGCCATGGTGCCGAAAGTAATTATCTGGGAAACCGACTCCCGGCCGTAGGTATCAGCCACATAACTGATCACCCTATCCCGGTTCTCCATGCAGAAGTCGACATCGAAATCCGGCATTGAGACCCGTTCCGGGTTGAGAAACCGCTCGAACAGCAGATCGTATTGAATGGGATCGAGGTCGGTAATCTCAAGGGCGTAGGCCACCAGCGAGCCCGCGCCCGATCCACGTCCGGGACCCACCGGTATTGCCTGCTGTTTCGACCAGCGTATGAAGTCCATGACGATGAGAAAGTAGCCTGGAAATCCCATCTGGATGATGACCTCCAGTTCAAAATCCAGTCGCTCCCGGTACAGCTTCTGCCGGTCGGCAAAATCTGTCGCGGCCGTATCCAGCAGCACCTCAAGCCGCCCATCCAGGCCCTCGTGGGACAGTTGCCGAAAATACTCATCCATTGTCAGCCCGGCAGGCACCGGATAATCCGGCAAGCAGGGTGTACCCAGTTGCAACTCGACATTGCACCGGCGGGCAATTTCCACCGAGTTTTCCAGTGCCTCGGGGATATCACTGAACAGTTCCGCCATTTCCGCGGGGCTGCGCAGGTACTGCTGTTCAGAGTAATGCCGTGGCCGCCGGGGATCATCGAGTGCACGCCCATCGGATATGCACACCCGGGCTTCATGGGCGTCAAATTCAGAGGCCTCGAGGAAGCGCACATCATTGGTGGCCACCACCGGGCACTGGCAGTCCTGCGCCAGGGCGACCGCCTCGTGCAAGTAATCTTCCTCACCCTCGCGACCGCTGCGTTGTAACTCGATATAAAAGCGCTGTGGGTACAACTGCATCCAGTATTCGAGGCGTTGCCGGGCCTGGTCGGGCTTACCCGACAACAGGGCCTGGCCGACATCACCGAGCCTGCCACCGGACAGGGCAATCACCCCTTCTGTATATTCCGCCAGCCAGTTTTTTTCGACCTGGGCGACACCGAGGTGCTGCCCCTCCTTATAGGCTCTGCTTATCAGCTCGATAAGATTACGGTAACCGGCCTGGTTGGTGGCCAGCAGGCAGAGGGTGACAGGTGTGTCGTGATCATCCCCCTCACGTACCAGCAGGTCGACCGCGAAGATAGGCTTGATACCCCGGGCAAGAGCCGCCTTGTAGAACTTCACCAGGCCGTAAAAGTTACACTGGTCGCTGATGGCAATGGCTGGCATTTGCAGCTCGGCCACACGCTCCACCAGGGGGCGGATTCTTACCGTGCTGTCGACCAGGGAATATTCAGTGTGGACACGCAGGTGGACAAAACTTGGCATGCGCTAATGTTACCCCTGTAGCTGATTGAGTAACAGTTTCCGCACGGGCGCAAAAGAGCGTCGGTGCAACGGCGTGACACCCAGTGTCTGCAAAGCCGCCAGGTGAGCCCTGGTCGGATAGCCCTTATGCCGCGCCAGGCCGTAGCCCGGATACTGTTGATCCAGTACTACCATCTCCCCATCCCGCTGTACTTTGGCCAGTATGGAAGCCGCTGCAATTTCTGCCACCCGATCATCTCCCTTGACCACCGGCTCTGATGGGTAGGACCAGACTGGCAGACGATTACCGTCAACCAGAACGTAACCAGGTTGCACCGGGAGTCCCTCTACCGCCCGCCGCATCGCCAACAGACTGGCCTGGAGTATATTGATTTCATCGATTTCAGCCACGCTGGCACGGGCCACGGACCAGGACAGGGCACGTTCTCGAATCAGCACCGCAAGCTCCCGGCGTTTTTTTTCGGTCAATTTCTTGGAGTCGCGCAGCCCGTCTATCGGCCTGGCGGGATCGAGAATAACCGCCGCGGCTACCACATCTCCGGCCAGCGGTCCGCGGCCCACTTCATCGACACCGGCCAGCAGTTTTAGCTGTTGGGCGCCACTGAAGAGATCACTATCAGCGATCCGCACAGAGGATGGTCGCCGAGGCACAGAGTTGGTCATCAACGTCTGCGCTGACGTCAAACTTCCAGATTCCCCTCCGACTGGAGACGACCTCTGCTCGCAGCATAACCCGATCGCCGGGAACAACGGGGCGCTTGAAGCGCAGCTTGTCGGCGCCCACAAACAAATACATGGAGCCATCCGCGGGCTTCTTGTCCATGGTTTTGAAACCGAGAATACCCGCTGCCTGGGCCAGGGCTTCCAGCAGTAGCACACCGGGGAATATGGGCTTGTCAGGAAAGTGCCCCGGCGCCCAGGCCTCGTTATAGGAGATATTCTTGTAGGCCACAATGGACTCGCCCACCTTGAGCTCGACCACACGGTCGACCAGCAAAAACGGATAGCGATGTGGCAAGTACTGCTTGATATCTTCGATATCCATCATCTGAACTCGGCTCCCACGGTAGCTACCCGCCTTACTCGGCGGCGGCCTGCTGGTTCAGCTTGTCGGTCACTTTAGCGGTGATGCTATATCCATTGTCCGCATGGATAACTGCACTGTGCTGAAGCAGAAGGCCAATACCCTCACTCTCGATCAGGTCGCGAAGCACTGCCTGAACCTTGGGAGTCATTTCCGACAATAAGCGCTGCCCCAGTTCCTGCTCT
>Ga0114949_10002959_pt1 | contig 10689 bp, 5 predicted proteins | sample N074metaG_FD_83505 | JGI IMG/M metagenome (GOLD analysis project Ga0114949, IMG submission 83505) | Deep subsurface microbial communities from Kermadec Trench to uncover new lineages of life (NeLLi) - N074 metaG | ecosystem: Environmental > Aquatic > Marine > Ocean trench > Sediment | place... | reverse complement strand
GTCTCGGTCTGTGGCTGCACGCCGGATGAGCCACACAATATGACAATAGCTCCATCCAGAACTCGCAGAGAACGCTCTACTTCAATGGTAAAGTCCACGTGTCCGGGAGTATCGATAATATTGATGCGATGGTCTTCGAACTGGGAGTCCATACCCTTCCAGAAACAGGTGGTTGCCGCGGAAGTAATAGTAATTCCACGCGCCTGTTCCTGCTCCATCCAATCCATGGTCGCAGCACCATCGTGAACTTCACCAATCTTGTGTGAAAGGCCGGTATAAAAAAGCACACGCTCGGTGGTCGTTGTTTTACCTGCGTCCACATGCGCACAGATGCCAATATTCCGGTACCGGCTGATAGGAGTTTTGCGTGCCACGATTAAATCCCCAAAAAAGGTTGTAGGGCGGAAAATTAGAAACGGTAGTGTGAGAAAGCCTTGTTGGCTTCTGCCATACGGTGTACGTCTTCCCGCTTCTTCACGGCATTACCTTTGCCCTGTGAGGCATCGATGATTTCTCCGGCCAGACGCTGGCGCATGGACTTCTCACCACGATTACGGGAGTACTCTACCAACCAGCGCATGGACAGCGCCACCCGGCGGGAGGGACGGACTTCGACAGGCACCTGGTAAGTGGCCCCACCCACACGACGGGCTTTAACTTCCACCATCGGTGCGATATTTTCCAGCGCTTCATCGAATGCTTCGATGGGATCTTTGTTCAGGCGTTCCCGAACAATATCGAGAGCACCGTATACAATGGTCTCTGCGACTGATTTCTTACCACTCACCATGACATGGTTCATAAACTTCGCCAAAGTCACGTTGCCAAACTTGGGATCTGGCAGCACTTCGCGCTTGGCGACTATTCGTCTTCTCGGCATGATAATTACCTTCTCTCTTCAGGTGACCCGAACACCAACCTGCCACAAATGCGGGGGAAGCAGGGGTTCGGCCTTACTTACATCGGTAGCGTGGTTACGCCAGTAGATCTCACTTACTTGGGACGCTTGGTACCGTACTTGGAGCGGCCGTTACGACGATCTGAGACTCCGGAGGTGTCAAGACTTCCACGTACGGTGTGATAACGCACACCTGGCAAGTCCTTTACACGTCCACCACGAATCAACACCACGCTGTGCTCCTGCAGGTTGTGCCCTTCACCACCGATATACGAGGAAACCTCGTAACCGTTGGTCAAGCGTACTCGACAGACCTTACGCAGGGCAGAGTTCGGCTTTTTAGGAGTAGTCGTGTAAACACGCGTGCACACACCACGGCGCTGCGGACAGCTCTGCAGGGCGGGCACACCACTCTTTTCTACTTTGCGCTTCCTAGGCTTACGGACCAATTGATTGATCGTTGCCATGTAATTAAAACTCCAAAAAAAATAGTGACTTCTCGTGACCTTAGAAGGCCGACCTCGAACTCTGAGCAGTGGTCAAAAAACAGACCAGACCACCTCCAGAAAGAGGAGGCGGCATTCTATAGACGCCACAGGCAGGAGTCAACCCACGAAAGACGGCGGCGAGTATTGCCCGCCGCCCCTTTGCCATGTGGCCATCGCAAACTGCTAGTCGTCTGCCAGCAGGGCCTCGGTCAGGGCCGCTTCGATCTCCTGCGCTGACACTGTCGCCTCTTTCTGGCTATCCCGTACACGCTTGCGTTCCGCATGGTAGGCCAATCCGGTACCCGCCGGGATCAGACGCCCAACAATCACATTCTCCTTCAGGCCACGCAGGTAATCGCGCTTACCCGTTACCGCAGCTTCCGTCAGTACCCGGGTGGTTTCCTGGAAGGAGGCGGCGGATATGAAGCTTTCAGTCGCAAGCGATGCCTTGGTAATGCCCAACAGCTCTCTTTCTCCTGTGGCCGGCACCAGCTTTTCAGCCAGTAAACGCTCGTTCTCCTCCAGTAAAGTCGTGTATTCCACCTGCTCTCCCTTGATCAGTTTAGAGTCACCAGAGGAAGTGATTATCACCTTACGGAGCATCTGACGAACGATAACTTCAATATGCTTATCGTTAATCTTTACACCCTGTAATCGATAGACCTCCTGGATCTCATTTACGATGTACTTGGCCAGCTCCTTAATACCCTTCAGACGCAGAATGTCGTGGGGGCTGGGAGACCCCTCAGACACAACTTCACCTTTCTCCACATGCTCACCCTCAAAGACGGACAAATGGCGCCATTTGGGGATGAGTGCTTCATAGTGGTCAGAGCCATCAGGCAGCGGGGCGTTGTCCATTGGGGTAATCATCAGCCGACGCTTGCCCTTGGTTTCCTTGCCGAAGCTGACAGTACCTGAAATCTCCGCAAGGATAGCGGGCTCCTTCGGTTTGCGCGCTTCAAAAAGATCGGCAACCCGCGGCAGACCACCCGTAATATCGCGGGTCTTGGATCCTTCCTGGGGTATGCGGGCGATGATGTCGCCGGTGTCTATTTTCGCTCCATTTTCCAGACTCACCTGCGCATCAGGGGGTAGGAAGTAGTGCGCGGGCACATTGGTGTTCGCCAGATATAGCTCCTTACCCCTGCCGTCCACCAGGCTGATTGCCGGTCGGATATCCTTACCAGAAGCCGGACGCTCGCCAGCTTCCATCACAGAAATACTGGACAACCCGGTCAGCTCGTCCGTCTGGCGTTTAATGGTAATACCCTCTTCCATGCCGCTGAATTTGACCGTTCCAGCCACCTCAGTAATGATCGGGTGGGTGTGGGGATCCCAGTTGGCAACAACGGATCCTTTGGTCACTTCCTGATTGTCCTTGATCTTGAGTATCGCGCCGTAGGGCAGTTTGTAGCGTTCCCGCTCACGGCCACGAACGTCCAGTACAGACAGCTCACCAGAACGGCTGACGGCAACCAGATCACCATCGGCTCGCTGCACAGTCTTCAGATTGTGCAGGCGCACAACACCGTCGTTCATGACCTCGATACTGTCCGCCGCCGTTGCTCTGGAAGCCGCACCACCAATGTGGAAGGTCCGCATGGTCAGCTGGGTTCCGGGCTCGCCGATCGACTGGGCCGCCACGACACCAACCGCCTCACCCATGTTAATCCTGTGTCCACGAGCCAGATCCCGGCCGTAACAGGCCGAGCAAATGCCGTGGCGGGTCTCGCAGGTAATCGGCGATCGAACCTCGATTTCATCAATACCCATCTCTTCAAGTCGCTTGATCCACAACTCGTCAAGCATGGTGCCCGCAGTGATGGCGATCTCGTCCTCGGTACCTGGCCGGATCACATCCTTTACAACAAGGCGTCCCAGTACTCGATCACCCAGAGACTCAATAATGTCACCGCCATCAATGACCGGAGTCATCAACAAGCCAAAATCAGTGCCACAGTCCTCCTCAGTGACCACCAGATCCTGGGCGACATCCACCAGACGGCGAGTCAGGTATCCGGAGTTCGCCGTCTTGAGTGCCGTGTCCGCCAGGCCTTTACGGGCACCGTGGGTTGAAATGAAGTACTGCAGTACATTCAAACCCTCTCGGAAGTTCGCGGTAATCGGCGTCTCAATAATGGAACCGTCCGGCTTGGCCATCAGCCCACGCATACCGGCCAGCTGGCGAATCTGAGCAGGCGAGCCCCGTGCTCCAGAGTCCGCGTACATGTAGACGGCGTTAAACGAGGCCTGTTGCTCCTCCTTGCCTTCTCGATTTATAACGGGTTCAGTGGCCAGCCCTTCCATCATGGACTTGGAGACCATGTCATTAGCTCGAGACCAGATGTCGATGACCTTATTGTATTTCTCACCCTGGGTGACCAGACCGGTGGCATACTGGTTCTCGATTTCCTTCACCTCCGCTTCGGCACGCTCAATTAAGAGGGGCTTATCCTTGGGAATGACGAAGTCATTCACCCCAATGGAAGCACCGGAGCGTGTTGAGTACTCGAAACCGGTGTACATCAACTGATCCGCAAAGATCACCGTAGCCTTTAGACCGACCATGCGGTAACACTGGTTGATAATCCTGGAAATTGCTTTCTTTGTCATATTCTGGTTGACCATGGCAAAGGCTATGCCAGTGGGCACAATCTCCCACAGCAGGGCACGACCGACCGTGGTATCAGCGATAAATGTTCTCTCAATCGTTTCGCCTTCATCGGTCTTCTCCACCTCTTCGATACGTACTTTGACCCTGGCCTGCAGGTGTGCATGGCCGCCGACGTAAGCGCGATGAACCTCCGAGACATTGGCAAACACCATGCCCTCTCCCTTGGCATTCACACGCTCGCGGGTCATATAGTAAAGACCCAGAACCACATCCTGCGAAGGCACGATAATTGGCTCGCCGCTCGCCGGAGACAAAATATTGTTGGTGGACATCATCAGAGCACGCGCTTCAAGCTGTGCCTCGATAGTCAATGGCACATGCACCGCCATCTGGTCACCGTCAAAGTCAGCATTGAAGGCGGCACACACCAACGGGTGTAACTGAATCGCCTTACCTTCAATGAGCACCGGCTCAAACGCCTGTATACCCAGGCGGTGCAAGGTGGGAGCCCGGTTCAGCAGAACAGGGTGCTCCCTGATAACCTCGGCGAGAATATCCCACACTTCCGACGGCTCCCGCTCGACCATCTTCTTGGCAGCCTTAATAGTCGTGGCCAACCCTCGGGCCTCCAGTTTGCCAAATATGAAGGGTTTGAACAGCTCCAGCGCCATCTTCTTCGGCAACCCACACTGGTGCAGCTTGAGCGTCGGACCCACTACGATCACCGAGCGGCCGGAGTAATCCACTCGCTTACCCAACAGGTTCTGGCGGAAACGGCCTTGCTTGCCCTTGATCATATCGGCCAGTGATTTCAACGGGCGTTTATTTGACCCTGTAATTGCGCGACCGCGACGGCCGTTGTCCAGAAGTGCATCCACAGACTCCTGTAGCATACGCTTTTCGTTGCGCACGATGATGTCCGGGGCATTGAGATCAAGCAGACGCTTGAGTCGATTGTTTCGGTTAATTACGCGACGGTACAGATCATTCAGATCAGAAGTTGCAAAACGTCCGCCATCCAGAGGCACCAGCGGTCGTAAATCCGGCGGCAATACCGGAAGAACATTCAATACCATCCACTGGGGCTTGTTACCGGAACTGGCAAATGCCTCCATCAACTTAAGACGCTTGGAAAGCTTCTTGATTTTGGTCTCTGAGTTGGTAACCGGGATCTCTTCGCGCAGGGTGGCGATTTCATGTTTCAGATCCAGCTGTAACATCAGATCCTGGATAGCCTCGGCGCCCATCTTGGCAGAGAACTCATCTCCAAACTCTTCCATCGCCTCGTAATACTGCTCATCAGACAACAACTGACTCTGCTCCAGGGTTGTCATTCCCGGATCGGTGACCACGTAGGATTCAAAGTAAAGCACCCGTTCGATATCCCGCAGGGTCATGTCCAGCAACAGGCCTATGCGGGATGGCAAAGATTTAAGGAACCATATATGCGCAACCGGGCTTGCCAGCTCGATATGTCCCATGCGTTCACGACGCACCTTGGCCAGAGCAACTTCCACACCACATTTTTCACATATGACGCCACGGTGCTTGAGCCGCTTGTACTTACCACACAAGCACTCATAGTCCTTTACCGGCCCAAAGATCTTGGCGCAGAACAGACCGTCCCGCTCCGGCTTGAAGGTACGGTAATTAATAGTCTCCGGCTTCTTAACTTCTCCGAATGACCAGGAACGGATCAGTTCCGGTGATGCCAGACCAATCCGTATAGAGTCGAAATCGTCATTTTGTCCCTGGGACTTCAACAGATTAAGTAAGTCTTTCAAGGCGTTTCCTCCGCGAGGTTTTTACTACCAGGCAGTGCGTGGAATATCCAGCGCACCTGCCACCAAGTCCAATGTTTACGTTTGCTACTCGTTCTCTAGATCGATATCGATAGCCAGAGAGCGTATTTCCTTAACCAACACATTAAAGGACTCGGGCATGCCCGGCTCCATACGATGATCACCATCGACAATGCTCTTGTACATTTTGGTCCGTCCAGCCACGTCATCAGATTTTACAGTGAGCATTTCCTGCAAGGTGTGAGCCGCCCCATATGCTTCAAGGGCCCAGACCTCCATCTCACCGAAGCGCTGGCCACCGAACTGAGCCTTACCACCCAGCGGTTGCTGTGTAACGAGGCTATATGATCCGGTTGATCGGGCATGCATCTTGTCGTCCACCAGGTGGTTCAGCTTCAACATATACATGTAACCGACCGTCACCGGCAGATCAAAAGCCTCTCCACTGCGGCCGTCATACAGCGTGAACTGACCGCTTTCGGGCATATCCGCAAGCTTCAGCAGACGCTTGATCGCGTCTTCTGCCGCACCATCAAATACGGGGGTTGCCATGGGCACGCCAGCGGCAAGATTTTTCGCCAGCTCCATCACTTCCCCATCAGTGAGCGACTTGATATCCTCGGTGCGACCGTCTCCATTGTTATAGAAGGACTCAACGAACTTGCGTATCTCAGCCACTTTTTTCTGTTCTTTGATCATGGCGTTAATCTTGTCGCCCAGACCCTTGGCAGCCATGCCCAGGTGAGTCTCCAGAATCTGGCCCACGTTCATTCGCGAGGGCACACCGAGGGGATTCAGCACGATATCAACAGGTACGCCATTTTCATCGTAAGGCATATCTTCAACCGGCATAATCACCGAAATCACACCTTTGTTGCCGTGGCGTCCGGCCATTTTATCTCCGGGCTGGATACGGCGCTTAACCGCCAGATAGACCTTGACGATTTTCAACACGCCTGGAGCCAGGTCGTCACCGCTTTGCAGCTTGCTCCTCTTATCCTCGAAACGCTCTTCAAGAAGTTTGTTTTGCCCCTCCAGCTGTCTCTGTGCCGATGACAGGGCATCATTCAGCCTGGCATCCGACATCTTCAGTTTGAACCACTGCTCACGATCTAGATCCGCCAGTACCGCGGCTGTAAGGGAAGTTCCCTTGTTCAATCCACCTCCACTGACCGTGCTATTACCCTTAAGCAGACCTGCCAGGCGCGCGAAGGTAGCCTCCTCGAGAATACGATACTCTTCCTTCAGATCCTTGCGAAACTGATCCAGCTGGTACGTTTCGATCTGCATTGCTCGAGCGTCCTTCTCCAAACCGTCTCGAGTAAAGACCTGTACATCTATAACTGTGCCCTTGGTGCTGGAGGGAACACGCAGGGATGTGTCTTTTACATCGGAGGCTTTTTCACCAAAGATGGCGCGCAGCAGCTTCTCCTCAGGAGTTAGCTGGGTCTCACCCTTGGGGGTAACCTTGCCGACAAGAATGTCGCCCGATTCCACTTCAGCTCCAATAAACACAATGCCAGATTCATCCAATTTGGACAGAGCACCCTCACCCACGTTGGGTATATCAGCGGATACTTCTTCTGAACCCAACTTGGTATCCCGGGCAATACAGGTGAGCTCCTGAATATGAATCGTGGTAAAGCGATCTTCCTTCACCACTTTTTCTGAAACCAGTATGGAGTCCTCAAAGTTGTATCCATTCCAAGGCATAAACGCGATTCGCATATTCTGACCCAGGGCAAGCTCTCCCATGTCAATGGAAGGGCCGTCGGCCAGAATATCACCACGGGAGATGATATCACCCGCGCGCACAATGGGACGCTGGTTAATACAGGTATTCTGATTGGATCGCGTGTACTTGGTCAGGTTGTAGATATCGACCGGTGCCTGATCTACTCCAACATCCTTATCATTCACGCGAACGACAATTCGACTGGCATCAGCAGAATCCACAACACCGGACCGCTCAGCCACCACACACACACCGGAATCTCTAGCGACATAGCGCTCCATCCCCGTACCGACAAGAGGCTTTTCAGCCACCAGGGTTGGTACAGCCTGGCGTTGCATGTTGGAACCCATCAAAGCGCGGTTAGCGTCGTCGTGCTCCAGAAACGGAATCAGAGCCGCTGCCACGGAAACCACCTGCTTGGGCGACACGTCCATGTAGTCGACACGCTCCGGGGGCATCACCGTGAACTCGTTCATGTGACGAACGGTAATCAGCTCATCCACGAACCTCTGGTTCTTGTCCAGAGTAGCCGAGGCCTGAGCAATGACATGATCCCCCTCGTTGATGGCGGATAAAAATTCGATCTCGCTGGTCACCTTGCCTTTCACTACCTTACGATAGGGGGTTTCAAGAAAACCGTAATCGTTGGTGCGGGCATAGGTCGCCAGAGAATTGATAAGGCCGATGTTAGGCCCTTCAGGCGTCTCAATCGGGCACACCCGGCCGTAGTGGGTAGGGTGTACATCGCGCACCTCAAATCCGGCACGCTCCCGGGTAAGGCCACCAGGGCCGAGGGCTGAAACGCGGCGTTTGTGAGTAACCTCCGACAGGGGATTATTCTGGTCCATAAACTGGGACAACTGGCTGGAACCAAAGAACTCCTTGACCGCCGCAGAAACGGGCTTGGCATTGATCAAATCCTGCGGCATCAAACCTTCGCTCTCCGCCATGGACAGACGCTCTTTTACGGCTCGCTCTACCCGCACCAGACCCACTCGGAACTGGTTTTCTGCCATTTCACCCACGCTTCGAACCCGACGGTTACCAAGGTGGTCGATATCATCGACCACCCCATTGCCGTTGCGAATTCCTACCAGGGTTTGCAGAACCTCGACAATATCTTCCTTATCAAGAACACTATTACCCGTAATTTCCTCTCGACCAAGGCGACGGTTGAACTTCATCCGACCGACGGCAGACAGGTCATATCGGTCGGGTGAGAAAAACAGATTCTGGAACAGGTTCTCTGCAGACTCCTTGGTGGGCGGCTCCCCAGGGCGCATCATACGGTAGATCTCTACCAGTGCCTCCAGTCTATTCCGGGTAGAATCCTGACGCAGGGTATCAGAGATAAAAGGCCCACAATCCAGGTCATTGGTGTAAAGGGTCGCGATTTTCCTGACACCCATCTCTGACAATTTCTCCAGAATTTCCTCAGAGAGTTCGGTGTTGCACTCAACGATTACCTCACCGGTCTTCTCATCAACGATATCGTTCGCCAGAGCCCTGCCATGTAAGTAATCAGCGGGAATTTCCAACTGCCTGATTTTTGCCTCTTCAAGTTCGCGAATATGACGTGCGGTAATTCGACTCCCCTGTTCAACAACTACTTTTTTGCCTACCCTGATATCAAATGCCGCCACATCACCGCGCAGACGCTCGGGGATCAACTTCATTGAATACTTGCCATTCTTTGCCACCTGAAACGTACTCACGTCATAGAACATGGCGAGAATTTCTTCAGCCTCGTAGCCGAGCGCACGCAATAATATGGTCGCCGGAAGCTTGCGACGGCGATCGATACGTACAAATACAAGGTCTTTGGGGTCAAACTCAAAATCGAGCCAGGAACCACGATAAGGTATCACCCGGGCAGAATAGAGCAGCTTGCCAGACGAGTGCGTCTTACCCTTGTCGTGATCAAAGAAGACACCCGGGGAACGATGCAACTGTGAAACGATAACACGCTCAGTACCATTGATTACGAAGGTGCCGTTATCCGTCATCAAGGGAATTTCTCCCATGTAGACTTCCTGCTCCTTGATATCCTTGATGGTCTTGTTGGAAGATTCCTTATCGTAAATGATCAAGCGGACCTTTACTCGCAGGGAACAGGAATACGTCACACCGCGTAACTGGCACTCGTTAACATCAAAAACCGGCTTACCCAACCTGTAATCCACATATTCCAGGGCAGCGTTTCCACTGTAACTGACGATGGGAAACACCGACTTGAAAGCCGCGTGCAGTCCGTAATCGCCGCGCTCTTCAAGTGGCACACCCTTTTGGGTGAATTTTCGGTAAGAGTCAATTTGGATCGCAAGCAGATAAGGTACATCCATTACCTTCGGCAAGACGCCGAAATCCTTGCGAATACGTTTTTTCTCAGTGTACGAGTATGCCATCAGTACTCCCCAGCGTGATTACGATTTCGGAGACAGTTTACTTAATTCCTCGACCATTCCCGATGCTTGTCGGGTGGCGGAAAAGGGAATTAAGTAAACTGTCCCCCTATACCAATTCTTGAAGCGGGAAAAGGCCGGCGAGCACCGCGCCCACCAGCCTTGTCCTTATCCGACCGAAGTCAGATCATTGCCAAACCTACTTGAGTTCGGCAGAGCCGCCAGCTTCTTCAAGCTGCTTCTTGATATCTTCGGCTTCGTCCTTGGGAACACCTTCCTTGATGGGGGAAGGCGCACCGTCGACCAGGCCCTTGGCTTCTTTCAGGCCCAGGCCGGTTACTGCGCGAACGACCTTGATGACACTCACTTTCTTCTCGCCAACGGCGGTCAGAACTACGTCGAACTCAGTCTTCTCTTCGACAGCACCACCTGCGTCGCCACCATCAGCGGCGGCGGGCGCGGCAGCTACCGCGGCTGCTGCAGTTACACCGAACTTCTCTTCCATTGCTTCGATGAGGGACACGATATCCATTACACTCATCTCTGCGATTGCTTCCAAAATTTCGTCTTTAGACAGAGCCATGACTCTTATCTCCTATTTAGCTGATTAGGTTTTAAGCAGAGGGCTTACGCCGCTGCCTCTTTCTGATCGCGTACTGCTGCGAGTGTGCGAACCAGTTTTCCAGGCACTTCGTTCATTGACTGAACCAGCTTGGTCACCGGCGCCTTCATAAAACTCATCAACAT
>Ga0114949_10002958_pt1 | contig 10690 bp, 8 predicted proteins | sample N074metaG_FD_83505 | JGI IMG/M metagenome (GOLD analysis project Ga0114949, IMG submission 83505) | Deep subsurface microbial communities from Kermadec Trench to uncover new lineages of life (NeLLi) - N074 metaG | ecosystem: Environmental > Aquatic > Marine > Ocean trench > Sediment | place... | reverse complement strand
GGTTATTTCTACGACCGTGGGTTATATCGGAGGAAGCGTCGCGAATCCGACGTATAAACAGGTTTGCCACGAAGAGACCGGACACGCCGAGGCGATTGAGATCATTTTCGATCCTAAGGAGACGACGTACGAATCACTGGCCAAATTATTTTTCGAAACTCATGATCCAACTCAGATCAATCGACAGGGACCCGATATAGGGGACCAATACCGGTCGGAGGTTTTCTACGTGAACGACATGCAGAAAGAAGTGGCGGAGCGGTTGATAGAGTCGCTGAAAAAGAAGGGATATCCGGTTTCCACAAAAGTTACCCAAGCCGCCATGTTCTGGCCGGCCGAAGAAAATCATCAGGACTACTACGATAAAAACGGGCAGCTACCCTATTGTCATGTCTATACGCCTCGATTCTAGACGAGGCTGTTCGCCGACCCAAGGGCCCGTTTACCTGCCGCTCGCAAGACGTGTTAACCGACCTTAATTGATCCGAACGACGTAGGCATTTCCCGGAGCCTGGTCCGGTGTTTGTCCGATGACAGCAGTTCGGTTGTCCAGATCTATGGAAGATCCGAAAGCCACATCGCCGAGGTCAATGATATGCTTCTGGTACCAGTCGTCCGGCTCGGGCTCGTATTCGAATAGGTAAACGACGCGGTCAATATTGAAATTCATCTGCAATTGCTCGTCGAAACCCACGACCAAAGCGTGATCTCCGCTCAGGGAAACCATCGAACCGAATCCTCCCTGACTGTTCTCGGAAGTCGGTTTCAACGTTTTTCGGGCCCTCCATCGGCCCTCGAGCGATCGCTCGAAGATTCGAGCTCGTCCTGTATTACCCGGTCCCGCCCGGCTCTCGCCGACGATGATTCGATCTCCATCAACATCTACGGAAATAAAGAAATCCAAGATGCCTCGAAGGATTCCGGATTCGGACCAGACTCCGGTTTCTGGATTACGGTCGAAGATGTATACGGTCCCTGGTCGCTCGGACAAATAGGTCGAGGCAGATACAATCGCACGGTCCCCGCTCAGTGCACCGGACGTTCCAAAAACGCCGGCTTCTGGCCCTAGGCTTCCCGTCATTCGACTTTTCAGTACCCAGGACCCGCCAGAAATTTCGTAAAGGTAAGCGGTGCCGTTGTATGCGAGATTTTTAGAATCCCCGGCGGTCGTAATGAGCAGTCGATCCCCATCGAGAGAAATGGAGGCCGCAAAAGCTCCTTCCAGCTGATCGGAAGTTTGACGGAGCTTGGCCGTTTGCGCCCACGAATGATCTATGGGATCCCGTTCAAAAACGTAAACTGTATTGGATTCAACCCCGGAGAAGAAAGGTATGTACGCTACGACTGCAGCACGATTTCCGCTTATGGCGACTGCCTTCCCAAAAAAAAGACCATCTTTGCAGTCATCCGGGATCAGGTGAGCGACTTCTCTCCACTCGTTGGACGCATCCATTTCATAAACGAATGCTGCACCGGAATTCTCTCCGCACTGACTGTTCCCGCTCGCGCCGACAATCGCCAGGGAGTCGTCGATGGCAACGGCTGATCCAAAATAATTGCCGGCCGTTGTATCAGAGGGTGAAAGCCGGTAGATCTGGCCACGTGATTCGGATACGCATAAGAGACTAAGCCCAACAACAATGTATACGATGACTTTAAAATCCTGCATGCGAGACCGAGCCTTGATTGGGTTATAAATTACTCCGTTTAACCATACTCTCAAGGACAAACGATGTGCCGACTTGGTTCAACACCGTTCAGAGGGTCCTATTCATGCTGTTTGCCTGAAAGTTGTAGTCTAGGTTCTACAGTGGGTGTTCGAACCAGGTACATGTTGTGCCAGGTTACCGACTTTCCAATTCCTGCGCTAGAGACGACCACTCCTCCATCAACCTTTCCAGTTCCGCCTGCACGTGGTTCAGTTTTTCGGAGACTTTCCTCGCGCGCTTTGTGTCACTGTAGAGGTCCGGCTTTGCCAGTTCTTTTTCCAATTCGGTTTTTTCAGCTTCGCGTTGATTAATTTTATCCTCCGCTCCCTTATGCATCCGATTCAACTGATACTCACTCAGTTTCGAGAGGCCTCCAAGCCCGTCCTGGTCTGATTGATTCTTTTGCCTTTTTCTGTCTTCGGCTTCCTGGCGCTTCTGCTCTTTGGTTTTTGGTCCACCCGTGCGTTTCGCGATTGGAGAGGAATCCGAACGCCGGCCGTTGCTGCCCTTGGAGCGGGCTTTACTTTTGCTCGCGTTGAGGTTTTTTTCACTCAATTGACTCGCCGTGCCGTGCTCCATCTGCCACAGAGAGTCTGAATAGTTGCCGTGAAACTCCCTCACGCCCCCATTCTCAACCCGCCACACCTTCTTGGCGATCTGGTCCAGGAAATGGCGATCGTGAGAGATCACTACATACGTGCCGGTATATTGTTGAAGCGCCTCCACGAGTACCTGCCGGGACAGGATATCAAGGTGATTGGTCGGTTCGTCCAACACCATGAAATTTGCGGGTGAAACAAGTGTTTTGGCGAGCGCTACCCGGCTCCTTTCTCCCCCCGAGAGGACGGAAACGGGTTTGAATACATCGTCTCCGTGAAAGAGAAATGCTCCGAGGAGAGATCGAATCCAGGTTTCTGTCTGACGAACGGCGCTCTCCTGAAGCACCTCGTACACGTTTCGGTTTGCGGGAAGGGTCTCTGCCTGATTTTGAGCAAAGAAGGAAAGTGCCACCTTCGTGCCGAGCGTCCGTTGGCCGTCGAAAGGCTCTGTGCCAAGCATGATACGTGCGAGCGTAGATTTGCCGGCACCATTTTGGCCGATCAGGGCGATTCGATCTCCGCGTTCGACATGGAGCGGCCCCGCGTCTGAAAAAACTTCAACGTAGCCGCTTTCACCCTCGTACCTCTTCGAAAACATGGAAAGTTCGAAAACCGATCGGTTGGATCTGGGTGGCTCAGGAAATCGAAACGCGATGCTTGCTTCATCCGATGCTGGAGTCGGGAGACGGTCCAGGTTTTCAAGCATCTTGACACGGCTCTGGACCTGGCGGGCTTTCGACGACTTTGCTCTAAATCTCGTGATGAATCGCTCGGTATCAGCAATCATCTTCTGCTGATTTTCCCACGTGGCGCGTTGATTTACCCGTCGCTCTTCTCTCTCGGTCAAATAAAAGAGGTAGTTACCCGCGTATTCGATGAGTTTTCCGCGGCTGAGTTCAGCGATCGACGTAACCATCCGATCCAGGAAATAGCGATCGTGCGACACGATGACTACGCTTCCTGAAAACGATTTCAGGTACCCTTCCAGCCAATCGATGCTGTCTATGTCCAAATGATTCGTGGGCTCGTCCAGAAGCAGCACATCCGGATCACTAAGAAGCAATCTGGCCAATGAGGCCCGCATTCTCCATCCCCCTGAAAAGCTGGAAATCGGCCGATCCAGTTCGTCGTCTGGGAATCCGAGTCCGGAAAGAATCGCCTCCGTCCGAGGCTTGATCAGGTGGGAATCATGCTGCACCAGTCTCTCGTGAACATGATGCATGTCCGAAAGGAGTTTCTCGTATATCGGATTGCTGTGGTCCTCGAAGGACTCGATTTCACTAAGCAGGCGCTCTTCTTCCGACTGCAGAGAATGCACATCGCTAAAGGCCATGAGGGCTTCCTCGAGAACAGACCTGTCGGAAGCCTGCTCCTGGAATTCCTGTCGCAGATATCCGATGGTGTCCCCGGCGATCGAAACGGATCCTTCGTCCGGTTCCGCTTCACCCGATATTAAGCGGAGCAGCGTGGTTTTTCCGGCTCCATTAGGACCGACCAGACCAATTCGCTTCGTGCCACTGACCGTCCAGGAGACGTTTTGTAGCACCTGTACTCCCGCGAAGGCGATGGATATGTTGTGTAGCTGTACGATGAAGCGTGGTTGGAATAATATTGAAGATATACAGGATCTTGGGAAATCCAGGTCGCGCTAATACGCGTTTTCGCCCATGAATCCGTGACCTAGTGTCATCAGCATGATCTTAAGATCCAATCGGAGCGACCAGTTCCTAATGTAGTAGATGTCGAACTCAATGCGCTTCGAAATGGATGTATTTCCCCGCCATCCATGGACTTGTGCCCAGCCCGTAATCCCGGCTTTCATCTTGTGGCGGAGCATATACTTTGGGACTTTGTTGCGAAACTCGTCGATAAAGACAGGCCTCTCCGGCCGCGGTCCTACGATGGACATGTCGCCTTTTAGGACGTTTATGAACTGAGGAAGCTCATCCAACGACGTTTTTCTTAAGAATGCACCGACCTTCGTAGCTCGTCCTTCGTCTTTGGTAGCCCAGACTGCGCCCGATTCCTTTTCGGCATCGACCGGCATGGATCTGAATTTCAGCATTTCGAACTTTTTCCCATTCAAGCCCATTCGAATCTGCCGGTAGAACACGGGGCCGGATGAGGACAGTTTTACGGCAACGGCGATCAGACAGAACAGAGGAGACAGAACGATCAATAACACACCGGAAAACACGACGTCGACCAGCCGTTTCATCGCTCGACTGAATTCAAACGGAGTCTCGTCGACAAGATGAATAACCGGCAGCCCGTCGATGTCCGAAACTCGGCCGTTCATCATGTCAAACTGAAAAAGATCGGGAACCAGGCAAACATGAGCGAGACGGATGGACGCTTCGTTCACAAGTCGCTGAATCTTGTCGGAAGCGGCTATCGGAAGCGTGATATACACATAGTCGACTGGACTCTCTGAGTGTTCCGCTTCGTCGAGGATGTTGGTGAGCTGGTCTGTCCTGCCGAGCCATTCGGGGAAGTCGGTTCTGTAATCATCCAAAAATCCGATGGTCTCGAACCCCATCCATGGATACTGCTCGAAAGCATCTCGCAGTCGCTCACCCGCTTCACCGGCGCCGACGATGAGAACGCGCCTCAAATACTTTCCCCGGTTTCGTCCGTGTTTGAGAAAAAGGTACAGTGTCGCTCTAAGAAGCACCATCAGAGTAGGCGTGTAGATGCCAAAAAGAACCATGTGGATTCTAGAGAAATTGAATGCGGCGTAAAAAGAAAGGGATGCGGTGGCTGCCAAAACTCCGATCAGAATGGCCTTAGTGACCGAGTAAATCAGACTTGAGAGGCGTTGCGCCCGGTCAGGGACGTACAGACCGGAAGCCCAGAACACCCCCATCGCTAAGATGAGGACCCAGGGAAGAAACTCTATGTACGCGGACAGGGGTAGCCATTCCGGCAATGTCAGAAATTCGATCGCCGGGAAGAACTCGAAACGGGTGTAATAGGCCAGGATCCACGCGAAGGCAATGATGCCGGCGTCCAAGAAAAACAGCAAGCGCTGGAAAAGACGACTCTGCTCCTGAAGCATGATTCCGTTAATGCGTAGTCAAAATGTCGCGCAGTAGCTGTCGAATGCAGGAGCGATCGATGGTCGTCTGTTGAGAAGCGGGAGTTATCAAATGTACGCCAAAAGATACCAACTCAAGTATGAAAGACCACCCAAATCCCAACTGGATTCATTCTGGCACACGCCGAATCAATTCTCAATGACGTTTGAAGGGGGTTCTGAAGAAGATTCTGACCTGGACCTCTACCCAGATTGTAAATCCGAGTCAGAATCGGCATTTTGGGTCTGAGGTAACCCCGATGAGTGGATTTTGGTCGAACATATTTGCCCGTGACCCGAAGAAAGATTCGACGCTCGAATTACTCGAAACGATTCCCATATTCGAAGAATTAAATTTAAGAGAGCTCCGGGCCGTTGAAAGAATCCTGTATCGACGCACGTTTTCTCCGGATGAAATTATTTTTAGTCAGGGCGATCCCGGGGTAGGCATGTATATCCTTGGCGAAGGCGAGGTGGAAATTCGATCGGAGCCCGACCAGACAGTCCTTACCACACTTAGGGTAGGTTCCTTTTTTGGAGAAGTTTCTCTCCTGAACGAAGTACCCCGGTCCGCAACAGCCGCCGCAAGAACCGAGTGTGTCCTCTGGGGATTTTTCCGCCCCGAACTCATGGACCTGATCGAACGATGGCCAAAGCTCGGAGTCAAAATCCTACTTCATCTCGCTCAAATAGCCGGGAGGCGTCTGGTGGCCGTCGACGTAGAGCTCCGCGACATGAGAACTCGTGAGACAGGGGAACGATGACATTCGCAGAGAGCACGAATCGCGCACCTCGTTGGGGGATCCGGATTGTCGGAGTGGGTACCGTAGTCCTCATTCTCATCCTGGCAATTCTGTTACCGGGCCTTATCGCGCTATTAACCTTGGGAGCGCTGATCGCGTATCTGCTCGATCCAGCCGTTCAGATGTTGGAGCGGCGGGGTCTTAATCGTACGTCAGCAGCCTCCATCGTTTTCGCAGCCCTGAGCCTGCTCGTGGTTTCCGTACTCGTCGTTCTCGTACCTGCAGCCGTTGCACAATTCGAGGAGCTTCTAACCATGGATCTGTCCCGGGCAACGGCGACATTCGATTCGGCGAATATGAGGATCAACGGCTGGATCGGGAAGCTGGGTCTCGAGGAGGTGGACCTCCTGGATTCGATTCTCGCATATCTAGGCGAACGGATGCCAAGTATCATTGCTGTTCTTCCGAATGCTCTTTCGTTTATCGGGAATCTGGCTCTATTCCCGTTCATCGTTTTTTTCCTCCTGAAAGACGGCAGAATGCTGAAAAAGACGACCTTCCTTCTGATTCCCAATCGCTATTTCGAATTTTCCCTTGGCTTGCTCTTCAAAATGGATCGTCAATTGGGCAACTACCTGCGGGGTCAACTGATTGAGGCGTTCGTTGTCGGGGTTCTGTCGATTGCGGCCCTCTGGATTCTAGACGTTCCCTACTTCCTTCCTGTCGGAATATTTACAGGCGCAGCGAACATCGTTCCGTACCTGGGGCCGTCGACGGGTGCCGTCACTGCGGTGACCGTAATTCTGGTGAGCGGAGGATCTCCGGCCACTGCCTTTCTCATCGTCGTATTGTTTATTCTGATTCAGCTCCTCGACAACGGCGTTGTTCAACCGATGGTAATCTCGAGAAAAATAAAAATGCATCCGTTGTTGATTGTTGTATCCGTCGTAGCCGGTGGTCAACTTTTCGGATTTTTTGGTTTGCTTATGGCCGTTCCGGTCATTGCAATCCTGAAAGTATTCTTCGTGGAATCGGTCCAGTATTCGAGACGATACCGATTCCAGTCAGGATAACCGGCGCTAAGACCCGAGAAGAAGGGAAAGATCGAGTGCCTTCACGGAGTGCGTCAGTGCGCCGGACGAGATGAAGTCCACTCCAGTCGAGGCGATGGACCGAACCGTTTCAAGAGATACATTTCCCGAAGCTTCGGTCTGAAAACGCCCGTCGATCAAGGCTACGGCGGCGGACAACGTCGATGCGTCAATCTGCCCGTCTGTTCCCACGGTAACCATATTGTCCAGCAGTATGCGATCGACACCTCCAATGACCACAATTTCACGAACCTGGTTCAGTGTTGCGGCCTCGATCTCGATCAGCAAATTCTTCCCGGGCGTGCCCGAATCGTGTGCGGCCTCTGCCGCTTCTTTCACGGCATTGATGGCCTGCTCAATACCACCTGCGGCGGAAATGTGGTTCTCCTTGATTAGAATCATGTCAAAAAGACCCATTCTGTGATTCTGGCCGCCCCCGAGACGTACGGCCCATTTGTCCAATGCTCGAAGACCCGGGGCCGTTTTTCGGGTATCTAAAATAACCGTGTCACTCCCTTCGATCGCGGCAACGTATCGCGCCGTCTCCGTCGCAATCCCGCTCATTCGCTGGAGAAAATTCAATGCCAGTCGTTCCGCGCCGAGAATGGCTTTCGCCGGACCACCGATCGTGCCAAATTCCTGACCCGCTTGGATTCGAGCACCGTCCACGGTTTTCCAATCCACTAAAACCGATGGGTCCACTCGCTCGAACACCCGCGTGGCGACACCGAGTCCCGCGAGAACCCCTGACTCCTTTGCCAGAAACCGACCCTCCGCGCTCTGGCCTGGCTCAAGAGTGAGCTCCGATGTGATATCACCCGTTCCAAGATCTTCAAGGAGGCAGGTCTGGATAAGCCTATTCAACGCCTCGTCACTGAGAAACTCGCTTGGGAACTCGCTCAAATTCGCTCCAGAAATTTCGCTTCGCGATTCCAAGGACATTTTATTGGGTTCGTTTGAATGATTCGATCCGGCCATGGGGACTCGTTCAATTGAGGCGAAAACCTCCGTCAGGTGCTCTCGCCAGATGCGTATTCGTTGATGAGTGAGGCGATGTGTTCGGGAGCTCGAACGGGTCGGTGTGTCTTCCGATCAAAAAAGCAGAGCGTGACATGGCCGGTCACGAGCACGTCCGTTTCTCCTTTTCGAACGACCTCATAGTCGAAGGTCACTCGAGTGGCAGATTCAGACATCGTTATCTGAGTTCGAATGACGAGAAGGTCATCATACTTGGCAGGACGTCTATAGGAAAGAGCGAGATCCACTACAGGCATGAACACACCACCGTCCTCAAGCGATTTGTAAGGCAAGCCTACATCTCTCAACGCTTCCGTTCTAGCTACTTCGAAATAATCCAGATAGTGGGTGTGATAGACGATGCCCATCGGGTCTGCCTCTCGATATCGAACACGGTGTTCGTGGAAAAACTCAATCATGTCAGCGTTCGAAGATGAGGAGATTAATCTTCAGAATAGGCTCCCATCGCGTCAAACTTCTCGAGTCGGGCTTTGAGCAGCTTTTTCGTGGTCATTTTCTCGAGATTCTCAAGATGGCGGGCAATCACTCCGCCGAGGCTCTGAAACATCGATTCAGGGTCATTATGAGCGCCTCCAATGGGTTCCGGTACGATCTCATCGATAATGCCGACCTCCATGAGGTCCGGCGCAGTGAGTTTTAGAGCCCGAGCAGCCTCTTCCTTGAAGTCCCATGATCTCCAAAGGATTGATGAACAGCTTTCCGGAGAAATCACAGAATACCAGGCGTTTTCCAGCATTAAAATCCGATCACCAATCCCGATTCCAAGGGCGCCACCCGACGCCCCTTCACCAATGATTACCACGATAATGGGAACTGGAAGCCGGGCCATCTCAAAAAGATTGGTCGCGATCGCCTGGGCTTGACCCCGCTCTTCCGCCTCGATCCCGGGATACGCTCCAGGTGTATCCAATAAAGTGATGATAGGCTTCTTGTACTTGGCGGCCAATTTCATCAGCCGTAAAGCTTTTCGATATCCCTCGGGATTGGGCATACCAAATCGCCTATACTTCCTGCTCTTGGTGTCTCGACCTTTTTGATGGCCGACTACCAGTACACTCCGGTCGCGGTATCCATGTCGTTCGCCAAGAAACGTCGCGAAGCCAGCTACAATCGCCGGATCATCGCTGAAAAGTCGATCTCCGTGCAATTCTATAAAGCCATCGGTAAGGGCTTCTATGTGATCCAGCGTATACGGGCGATGTGGGTGTCGGGCGATCTGGACTCGCTGCCACCGTGTCAGATTTTGATAAATCGAAGAACGAAGCTCCTCTACCCTTTTCTCGAGTTCAGAGATACTGGTCGACAGCTCAGGGGCCGGATCCTCCGATCCGAGATTGCGCATTTCCTCGAGTTTCGTCTCGAGGTCAAACAGCGGCTTTTCAAACTCTAGAAGGTGGGTGGATGGGTCGGTTGCCATACCCTGTTCGGGTTGGTGAGTGGGGAAGATCTACGTCAGCCAGAACTTTCTTCACGGAGAGATCGAATCATGATGTCCGCGTCCAGGCCTGGCGACTGGTGGGTAACGTAGAACCAGTATGCACGAGTTAGATCGTCGATCTCCAACTCCCGAGTCGTGAACGTGTTCGTGATTGAAAAAACGCCTTTTTTGAGGCGCCACGTATCCGGAATCAAGGAAAGATGCCCCTCTGAGCACCCGACCAATGACATTTGGCCCGATAATACCGCCGGTAACCAGCGCAGTTTCCTTAGTGTAGCTGCGATCGGGAGTCGAGCTAGGGAGAGAAAAAGAGGGGAGAACGGCAGGAGAATAACGGCACCGAGGCACATCATCACGTCATACGTTCGCTGTGCTCTTCGTGATCGTAGTACAACTACCTCAGGCAATTCAGCCAGCGTAGCTCCCATGGAAAGTTGGCTAACGGAGGCTTTGCCGATAATCTGATCGCTTCCTTCCTGTAACATCCGGAATTGAATTTTCAGATCCTGCAAGTCCTGCATGGTTCTGAAGATCATCTGGTTGGATAATCCGCGCGCCGCGAAGACCACATCGTGAATCCCGCGAAGGCGAATGATATCTCTCAGTTGACTGAATCTCCCCAGTCGGGACGAATCGTATTGCGGGGAACCGTTACTTGGGTCAGAGCCGCTCACGAATCCTTCCAACATGAACGGGGGCCTCGGGTGGGATTCTATCATCCTGGCAAGCCGACCTGCTTCCTCTGCGTCTCCAACCAAGAGAGCCTTTCTGATATCAACGCGGTTGGCATTCCAGATTCCCCTCCATACGGACAGGAACGAGGCGGACAGAGGAAGGCTCACCAAAATGACGATTCGCGAAAACCCAATGGCCGGAATGAAATACGAGGCCGACGCCACGACGAAGAATCCGACGGCAATCCCAACAAACACGTGACGAAGGGGCACACTCGGCGATCGACGATATCCTCCGGCTATCCAGATACCAACGACGGTT
>Ga0114949_10002954_pt1 | contig 10696 bp, 8 predicted proteins | sample N074metaG_FD_83505 | JGI IMG/M metagenome (GOLD analysis project Ga0114949, IMG submission 83505) | Deep subsurface microbial communities from Kermadec Trench to uncover new lineages of life (NeLLi) - N074 metaG | ecosystem: Environmental > Aquatic > Marine > Ocean trench > Sediment | place... | reverse complement strand
CGGCAACGGCATCGGCGATGCCTGCGACTCAGCTCCGTCGGGTGGCGATGGGTCTGGCGGCGGCGCGGGCGGTGGCGGCGCATCGAGTGGCGATGGGGGATCCGCGCCGGTGGATCAAGAAGCCGATGAAGCCTCCGATGATGACCCTGCGCTTGAGAATGACGCCCTGGACGTGTGGGATTCGGAAGAACTCGAGCTTGATAGCGGCGAAGAGGAACTCGATCCGGAACTGACGGAACAAGCGGTGCAGGAAGCTGAAGAAGATCCGCCGCTGGATGAAGCCGAGGAGGCGGATGAGCCAGAGGACTTCGCTGGTGCTGACGATGATGATGACGACGGCGTGGACAATCAGATCGACGAATGCCCGAACACGGCCCGGGCAGCGCGGGTTGATGTGACGGGTTGTGTCGCGAATCCCGCATCGGAAGACAATGCGAGCGAAGACTTGGCGATGCTTCCGCTTCCGGTATTAGAGGATCTTGATGATGAAGCGATCGCCGGCGTGTGTGGTCAGGGCCTGGGGTTGCTCGAATTGAGCTGCATGTTGAGCTTCGCGGCGATGTTCGGTGCGTCAGGCCGCCGCCGGCGTCGCCGCGCCTCGAGTATTTCGCGACGATGAGCTTGACCCGTCGCTTGCGAAGATGTCGCATGAAGCCGGCTCCAGGAACAGAGTTACGGGCCGACTACCACCGACTGAAGTCGGTGGCAAACAAGACAGTTGCGACGTGATCACGACGGCCGAACGTTAAACCTTCTTGCGCTCCGGGCTCTGATCCAGATGTTGCCGGTGGAAATGCGAGCGCCTGCGCAGCGTCCACTCTCCCCGAACTTGCCGTTCATCAATCCGAGCAACACAATTCTAGTCTTCGAAAATCGGTATCGGTTTGCCATCGTCGTCGATGGCGACAAAGGTAAGGTCGGCTTCGGTGAGGATGAGCGGTTGGCAGGGCTGATCGGGGCAGCGGTGCTCACCCTTGACGGTGACGTGTACGCTGAGCGAGGTTCTGCCGATTCGCGTCGTGTCGGCGTAGAAGCTGACGATATCGCCGATGAAGACCGGCTTCTTGAACTCGACTTTATCCATAGTGATAGTCACGTATCGGTGCTGCGCCTGGCGGGAGGCCTCGATGAAGCCCGCCTGGTCGATGTAGCTGAGAATGACGCCTCCGAAGATGGTGTTGTGTGCGTTTGCGTCGCGCGGCATCATGACCACCCGGATGGCCGGCTCGCCGGAGGAAGGCTTGATCGGGGAAGTGCTCACGGCGAGAGCATATCACATTCAGCACGTAGTAGACAGTGGGCACTGGGCAGGATACAGTGCGCGGTAGGGGTGCCTGCGGCGTGGAGTGGTCCGCAGCCTGAAGGCTGCAGATCGCGGAGAAACGGTTTTTGCATCGAAGGGTCATCGCGTGGACTTGAGCAACCTGGGGACAACTTGTGTCATCGGCTTGTTCTGGGGCGACGAAGGCAAGGGCAAGATCGTTGACGTGCTCACTGAATATGCCGACGTCGTGGTGCGCTACAACGGCGGGGCCAACGCCGGCCATACCGTCGTGATTGAGGGACAGAAGTTTGCCCTGCACTTGCTGCCGAGCGGTTCACTCCGCAGCGACAAGATCGGCGTGATCGGACCCGGCGTGGCGCTGGATCCCGCCGTCCTGCTCGAAGAAATTGACCATTTGCAAGAGCGCGGCATCGACCTTACCGATCGGCTGAAGATCTCCAAACGCTGCCACGTGGTCATGCCCTACCACAAGGCCGAAGACCGCTTGGATGAACAGACGCTGACGGGCAAAGACAAGATCGGCACAACCGCCCGCGGCATTGGCCCGTGCTATGCGGACAAGATGCGGCGCAGCTCAGCCGTGCGATTCTGCGACTTGTTCAATCCAAACGAGTTCCGTGAGCGCCTGGGGCGGATCGTGCTTCGCAAGCAGGCGGTCTTCGCCGCCCTGTACGAAAACCCCGAAACCATCGATGCCGAAGCAATTGCGGACCAATACCTGCAATACGCCGATCAGCTCAGGAATTACGTCTGCGATACTACTTCGTTCTTGCAGCATTGCCTGCAGAACGGCAGGAAGCTGTTGTTTGAAGGCGCCCACGGCACGCTGCTGGACATCGATCACGGGACCTATCCCTACGTGACCTCAAGCAGTTCGAGTGCGTTGGGCGTGCCCTCGGGTGCGGGCGTACCGCCGTCGGCCGTGCAGAGCTACGTGGGCGTGGTCAAGGCATACACGACGCGCGTGGGTCAAGGCCCGTTTCCGACGGAACTATTCGACGAAAACGGAGAACGCATTCGCGAGCGCGGGCACGAGTACGGCACCACGACGGGTCGCCCGCGGCGCTGCGGCTGGTTCGATGCGGTGGCCGGTCGATACAGCGTGCAGATGGGTGGCATCGAGCACGTGGCGGTCATGCATTTGGATACGCTCAGCGGATTCGACCAACTCAGCATTTGTACTGCTTATACGGTTGACGGTGAGAGTCTGGACGAGTTCCCGGCGGAGGTTGACGTGCTCGAACGCGTCAAGCCAATGTACGAATCGCTGCCCGGCTGGTCCGAGGACATTACCTCCGTGCGTACGTTCGCCGATCTGCCGCAGACGGCGCGCGATTATGTGCTGCGCATTGAAGAATTGATCGGCGCGACCGTGTCCATCGTCAGCGTCGGGCCAGACCGCAGTCAAACCATCTTTCGCAATGGCTGAACAATCACTCAATCCGGAAGAAGTTCTGGGCCTGCCGCGCGAGCAATTGCCGCGGCACATCGCTATCATCATGGACGGCAACGGGCGCTGGGCTGCGGAACGCGATTTGCTGCGAATCGAAGGCCACGCCTCCGGCGCCAAGGTGGTTCGTGAAATCGTCACCGAGTGCGCTCGGCTGGGCCTTGAGGCCCTGACTTTGTACAGCTTCAGCTCCGAGAACTGGAGCCGGCCCAAGGACGAAATCGACTTCCTGATGGAGCTCTACGCCCATTACCTCGTGGCAGAGCGCGAGGAAATACTGGACAACAACATCCAGTTTATGCAGGTCGGCCGGCGCGAAGGCCTGCCCGACAGCGTGCTGAAAGAGCTGGACACCACCGCCGAAATGAGTCGGCACAACGACGGACTGAAGCTGTGTCTGGCGCTGAACTATGGCTCGCGGGCGGAGATTATCGACGCCGTGCGGCACATCGCGACCCAAGTCAAGTCCGGAGAACTCGAACCCCATGACATCACCGAACAGTTGCTCGGCCTTTCGCTTTACACGGCGGGCATCGTGGATCCTGATCTGCTGATTCGCACGGCCGGCGAGTTTCGGATCAGCAATTTTCTTCTGTGGCAAGTGAGTTATGCGGAGTTCTATGTCGAGCCGGTCTGTTGGCCTGATTTTACGGTTGCGCATTTGCACAAGGCCATCCAGGAATTTGCTCGTCGCGATCGGCGGTACGGCGGATTGAGTGCCGTCAAATCATAAGAATAAGGGTTGCGTTTTCCGACTGAACGGTTCGCGCGAGCTACGAAGTTCTGACCGCGGAAGGCGAGGCGTGGCTTGTGCTAAACGACGAAGTCCGCTCGAGCGAGCCTGCCGTTGGCTTGCCGTTTGGCGGACGTTGCAAGGCGTCTGTAGTCGATAATTGAGTTGCGATCACAGCAGGCGGGGAAATAAGATAGGCTCATGCTTGTTCAGCGGCTATTCTATGGAGCATTGCTCATTGCCGGGCTGGTGCTCATCTTCTGGGGTGACTACGTCTTCGCGAATGTGCGGATCGATCCGAACGAGACGGCAGACCTGCGCTGCGGCAGCATTATTCCTCTCGTGGTGTTACTGCTCGCAGTTTTCGGAACGTTGGAGATGCTGAACCTGGCGCGCGCGGCGGGGTACATGCCGATGGGCAAAATCGTGCTGATGGGTGTCGTCGTGCTCAACATCATCCCCTGGTTGGTTCCGGCGGTGGTTCCCGACGCGCGTCAGGGCGCCTTCGGCTGGGAACTGATCGTCTTCATGCTGGCCACTATGGCGGTGGGTGTCATGCAAGTCATTCGCCACCGCACGGAGCGCGGCATCGGCGACATTTCCGTGAGCATTATGATCCTCGCGTATATGGGGATTCTATTGTCGATGGTGACGGCCCTGCGGGCTTCATTGCCGGGCACGGTGGGCACCTTGGCGGTGTTGCAGTTTATCGCGGTGGTCAAGTGTACCGACATCGGCGCGTATTTCACGGGCCGGGCGATAGGCAAGACCAAGCTGATCCCCGCGATCAGCCCCGGCAAGACAGTTGAAGGTCTGGCCGGCGGATTCGTGCTGGCGATTGTGGTTTCGCTGGTTCTGGCCCGGATCCTGCCGTGGCCGACGCCTGTGAGCGGCGAATCCGCGATCTCGCCGTTTAAGGCGGTCCTCTTCGGCGCGGTGATCGCCATGGTCGGCCTGCTCGGCGATCTGGTGGAGTCCGTTTTCAAGCGTGATGCCGCCTCCAAAGACTCGGGAAACGTCATTCCGGCATTCGGTGGGATCCTGGATCTCCTTGATAGCCCGGCATTTGCAGCCCCTGTGGCTTATCTCCTGTTAAGTTTCTGGCTCGGCGGGAATTGAGTGTGTAGAATACTCACAGGTGAGCCGAGCACTCGACCGGCGGCAAGGAGCTGAAGAGTCCGGGGTCCGTTTGTTGACGGAGCCGCGGTGGGTCGCATCGGCATGAATGGAGCTGAAACACCTCTTGGAACTGTCAATCTCTGTCGACGAACTTCCCAACCTGCAAGTGTTGTTTGGTTGCGGCGACAAGTACCTGCGGCAGATTCGTTCTGCGCTGGAAGTGCAGATCAGTGCTCGGGATTCCACGATCCGACTATCGGGCGAGGCCGCCAACGTCACCGCCGCCGCTACGGTGATCGAGCAACTTCAGAATCAAGTCCGGCGTCGCAATCACTTGAGCGACGGCGACGTAGCGACTGCCATCGAACAAGCGCTGCACCGGGATGACACCGCGTCCGGCGAAACGCTCGGCGATCGGTTGGAGGTCTACCTCAGCGGCGCGCGCATCGCACCCAAGACCAAAGGCCAACACGAATATGTTGATGCCGTGCGGAACAATGATTTGACGTTTTGCCTTGGCCCGGCGGGAACGGGCAAGACCTATCTCGCCGTGGCGATGGCCGTCTCGATGCTGAAGCGCAACCGCATCAAGCGCGTCGTGCTCGTTCGGCCGGCGGTCGAAGCCGGCGAGAAGCTCGGCTACTTGCCCGGCGACTTGCAGGCCAAGGTCAATCCGTACCTCCGGCCACTGATGGACGCCATGCATGACATGATGAGCTTCGATCAAGTCAAGCGCTTCATGCAGAACGACATCATCGAAGTGATTCCGCTGGCGTACATGCGCGGGCGTACGCTCAACCGGGCGGCCATTATCATGGACGAGGCCCAAAACACGACGGTTTCGCAAATGCTGATGTTCCTGACCCGCCTCGGCCATGAGAGCAAGATGATCGTCACCGGCGACGACAGTCAAGTGGATTTGGAAAAGGGCAAGAAAAGCGGGCTGATCGACGCAGCCAAGCGCCTGCGCACAGTAGATGGAATCGGCGTCGTGCGGCTGGACAAGGCGGACATCGTTCGCCATCCGTTGGTACAGTATATCGTCCAGCTTTATGGCGACCCCGACGACCGAGGCTGATCTCAGGCAAGCGGGAGTCGGTTATTATGGGAACCCGCGGATGAGTGGTCTAGAATAAGAGCATCGCAGCCGAGAGTGTGTTGTGGATCCGGCGGTTGCTGTCGGATGATCGTCGAAGGTTCGTCGGCTGCATCGAGATTGGTTGTACCGCACCATGGCCAAGGGCAATGGAAAAGTGAAACTTCGCCGGACGCAGGTTCGGCGACAGCGCAGCGAGCAGAGCGAACCGCTGCTCAAGCGCCTGCGCCAGCAGATCGGCCTGGCTTCGCCTGCCATTGGGTTGGGCTTTGTCGTGCTGGCCATCGGCATCGTGCTCTACGGACCCGAGCCATTTCCCTACTACGCCGGCCAGGAAGTGCTCCAGCCCATTCTTGCGAAGGTCAAGTTCAAAATCACCGACGAGAAAGCCACCGCGCAATCCAAGCAGGATGCCCGCGAGGCGACACCCAACTACTACACTTTGAATGAGGGCCTCGTTGAGCGCATAAGTGGTACCATTCGAAATTTGTACGTAGATGCCCAGAAGCACGAGACATACGAAGCATATGTGCAGTCCAAGTCCGGACCTGCTGACGAAGCAACGGGAACGACGATTCCGCATCAGTTGAACGAATCGGAGTTTCGGGCGTTACGGTCTCTGATGAACGAAGAGGAGCCGGCGCGTTTTTCTGCGTGGGTGACCGGTCTGGTCGACCAGTTGATGAAGGAACGGCTCGTCCGGATCGGTGATGATGAAGGTCGAGGCTTGCCGGCGTTGTCGAATGTGGCGATTCTCAAGGATGCACTTCCGCAGGAAAGCGATACTCTTCTGCCCGAATCCAGCGACGTTGAAGTCGAGAAGTTGACCCTGGACTACTTTAATGACGCAAACCTCAGAGAGATTGAACGGACCGCAGCAACGCTCGCGCGCCTTTTTCCGTCGCCTCTCCGTGAACAGGTACAGGGCATCTTAGAGGGAGCACTGCGCGAAGAACCGCTGTTCCAGTTTGACCTTGAGCGCACGCGCGAGGCCATGAACGACGAGGCGGCGAGGCTTCCAGAAGTGCTCACCGATTATCCGGCGTATGCATCGCTTGCCGAACCCGGACAACAGGATCCATCTGGGGCGGATCCAGAAGTAGCCGAGACTCGCACGGCCCCATACGGAGTGTTCAGGCTCAACAGTGCTCAGGTAGACAAGCTGGCACACATGCATAACCGAGTTGCAGAGTTACTCCGCGACTCGCGTGCCAAGGATGTGGACCCCGAGGATCAAGACGCGGCGGCCAGCCTGAGAGAGCAGCATTATCTCCAGCAGGCCGGTCGGGGCGCCTTGGTGTTCATGGTGGCTTTGGGTCTGGTGACTTACTGCGGCCTGTTTCAGGATCGCGCGATCCGCAATCCTGTTCGGGCGCTGTCGCTGGCGTTGCTCTTTCTCATCATGATGGCTGCTGCCAGAGCGGCGCACCTCAGTGACATCGGCGTGATGTTCCCTTATCTCGTGGTCGCACCCGTGGTGATGACCGCGGCGATCCTCACGATGGTCTACTCGCAGCGCTTCGCCATCGGCATGACCTCGGGGTTGGCAATTCTGGTTACCATCGCGGTGCGGGGTGATCTGGGCATGCTGATGGTGCTCGCGGGGCCGATGGCTGTAGCGGTATACCAGCTTCGCGAAATCCGCAGTCGCCATGAACTGCTCTCTACCGGCTTGCTCAATGCCTTGGCGGCGCTCATCGTTGGCGTCGTCGTAGTTCTCATCGACGGTTACTCGCTCGACACAGCTTTGAGGCAGGGCGTGGTCGCTGCCGCCGCGGCATTTGCGGCGGTTGCGATCTTCTTCAGCATGCTTCCGCCGATCGAGCGCATCTTCAAAGTGGCTACCAATTGGACGCTGCTCGAGCTTCTGGATACATCGCAGCCCCTCTTGAGCCGACTGGCCCGCGAAGCACCGGGCACGTTTGCCCACTCGCTGTGGCTCAGCAGTATGGCGGAAAGCGCTTGCGAAGCAGTCGGGGCCAACGGCTTGCTCGCCAAGGTCGGAGCGATGTATCACGACATCGGCAAAGTGCATAAGGCGGAGTACTTCGCCGAGAATCAGGAAGCCCATATCAATCGTCACGACAATCTCTCGCCGACGATGAGCCTGCTGGTGATCGTCGGCCACGTCAAGGACGGCATCGAACTCGCCAAAGAGGAGCGCCTGCCCCGGGCCGTGGTCCGCTTCATCGAAGAGCACCACGGCACCACGGTGGTGCGTTACTTTCACCACATCGCCAGCAAGAAACAGAAAGCGGCCGGCGGCACGCGCGAAGTTTCGGAAGCCGAGTTCCGCTACCCCGGCCCCAAGCCGCAATCGAAAGAGACCGCAGTCCTGATGCTGTGCGACGGCGTCGAAGGCGCTGTGCGGGCTTTGCCCGAACCCACCGCCGGCCGGATCGAGAACGTGGTCCACACGGTGCTCATGGATCGCCTCAACGACGGCCAATTCGACGACTGCGACATCACGCTGAAAGAACTCCATCGCGTCGAGGAGTCGTTGGTCAAGACCCTGTGCCGCTTCTATCACGGTCGGGTGGCCTACCCCAAGCCTTCCGAACCCTCCAAGCCGACAAACCCAATTCCGGTAATGGGATGAACGAAGACGACCCCTACGACATACAAGTCCACAGCGAACACGCCGACGATGGGGTTGACCCGTCGATGTTGCAAGAGGGTATCCGCGAAGCCCTGCAGCGCTTCGATATCGCCAGCGCCGATCTCAGCGTGGCCGTGGTCAGCGATACCGAGATCGCCGAGCTGCACGAGAAGTACATGAACATCAAGGGCGCGACCGATGTTCTGACCTTTGATTTCGCCGAGCAACACCGCGCGGGTGCGAACGGGCGCCACGTCGAAGGCGAGATTGTCGTGTCGGCCGACACCGCCAAACGCAGAGCGGATGAACGGGCGCACCCGGTGGGTGCCGAGCTGGCGTTGTACGTCGTTCACGGTACCCTACACCTTCTGGGCATGGATGACGCGACCGAACAACAGGCCATGAAGATGCACGAGATGGAAGACGAGATCCTGGCGGCCATCGGCGTCGGCCGGATTTATGGAGGGTGAGACCTTGCGTGTGGCTGTGATCCAGATGGAAGTCGATGGCGCAAGCCGGGCTAACAACCAGCGGCGCGCATTTGAGTTGATCGCCCAAGCGGCCGAGCTGGACCCGGTTCCGGAAGTCATTTGCCTGCCCGGCCGATGCGAGGGCGGGTCGCTCGTCGAAGGGGATGATGCTGCCTCCGTTCTCACCAGCAGGACGTTCACGGGAGTTCTGGCTTCCCAAGCCCGCGAGATGGGCGTCGGTGTAGTCGTCGGGTTCGCGGAGTTCGACGGGCAGCACCACTATGATTGTGCCGCCTGGATCGATGCCGATGGCGACATGCTCGTCAAGCACCGCCGAATCACCGTGGAGCGCGATGAGCCGCAACGCTTTGCCCGGGGCCGATCCATCCAGGTCGCCCTGTCCCTGTTTGGGCCTGTCGGTGTGCTGGCGGGCGATGATGTCTGCAATGACGCGATCGTGGGGACCGTCAAGCAGATGGGCGCGCCGGTCATCTTTGTCTGCGGCTGTTGGGCCGTTGCGCCGAAGGAACAGCTGTTGTGCAAGCTGGCCCGCGCGCATGGCGTGTGGCTCGTTATCGCCGACAGCGGCGGCCCGGGCGGCGGGCGGGGGCACAGCCGCATCATCGATCCCCAAGGCACGGTGGCCTGCGCCGCCGACAAGGGCGGGCAGATTCTGACGTACGACATTGATGTGGAGCAAGCAGTATCGTGATCAACACCACCGTCATCGCCGGGCTTGTGCTCGTCGTCACTTGCAGCCTCTTCGCCACGCTCAACCTCGCGCTGCACGACATGCCCTGGGGCCGACTGGCTCGGGCGCTCGGTGCCCGCCGGCGCCAGCATTGGCTGGAGGCCTATCGCGATCACCAGGACGACTTCATCCGCGCCACGGCGATCATCCGCATGGTCAGCAACCTCGGACTCATTCTGGTCATCACGCAGCTGTTTGAAGCTGACCGCACCGCCGACATCGTACTGTATTACGCGGAGGTGTTCGGCGTGTGCGCCGTCGTGCTGCTGCTGTGCGTGGTGGCCGTTCCGCAGCCGTGCGCCAAGTACGCAGCCGTGCCGTTGCTGGCCAACATGCTGCCCGTGCTCCAGGCTGTGCGCATCGTCACCCGGCCGATCAACGTCGTGCTGCACTTGTTCGACGGCCTGATCCGCCGACTGGCCGGCGTGCCCAAACCCAACCGGAAAAATGAGGCGGAGCTGATCGAGCAGGAAGTGCTCGACGCCGTGGAGGAGGCCGAGCTCCACGGCGCGGTCGACCAAGAAGAGAAGGCCATGATCAAGTCGGTCATGGAACTCGACGAATCCTCGGTCGGCGAGATCATGACGCCGCGCACCGAGGTCGTGGGCATTCCCAAGGGAGCGACCCTCGGCGAGCTCAAGGAACTCATCCGCAAGGAAGGCCACTCGCGCATCCCGGTCTACGACGAGAACATCGACCAAGTGTTGGGCATGGTCTACGCCAAGGATCTGTTGCACGTCGATTCCAACGGCCCGTTCGACTTGATGCAGCACATCCGCAAAGTGCCGTTTGTGCCGGAGGCCAAACTGCTCAACGACCTCCTGACCGAGTTCCGCACCGGCCGCACGCACGCCGCGATCGTGCTCGACGAGTACGGAGGAACGGCGGGGCTGGTGACTATCGAAGACATTCTCGAAGAACTCGTCGGCGAAATCACCGACGAGTACGAACAGCCCGAGCCGGAACCGATCCGGCGGATCAGCGAGCAAGTCGTCGAGGTCGACAGCAAGGTGCACGTCGACGAGATTAACGAACTGCTCGGTCTGGAGATCCCCGAAGGCGACGACTACGAGACCATCGGCGGCTTCGTATTCTCAGTCATGGGCAAGATCCCGCAGAATGGAGAGCAACTCGTCCACGACACTGCCCGCATCACCATCCTCGAAGCCGAGGACCGCAAGATCAACCGCCTG